>Ga0105238_10005060_pt1 | contig 13034 bp, 7 predicted proteins | sample KBSC34metaG_FD_81526 | JGI IMG/M metagenome (GOLD analysis project Ga0105238, IMG submission 81526) | Corn rhizosphere microbial communities from Kellogg Biological Station, Michigan, USA - KBS C3-4 metaG | ecosystem: Host-associated > Plants > Roots > Rhizosphere > Soil | place: Michigan, USA... | reverse complement strand
TCCGGCACGGCGCGCGCGAAAATACTGATCTCGCGAATCCGCTCGCGCAGCGTCGCCGGATTCATCGCGTTCAGCTCCGGCCCGGTGATGATTCCGCCCGTTTGATCCAGTCCCGCGCGGCGCGCAATGCTGCGGGCTGTCTCGGCGTAATCGCCGGTGATCATCACCACGCGGATGCCCGCTTCCCGGCACTCGCGCACGGCATCCGGAACCGCCGGCCGCAACGGATCGGCCAGCGCGATCAAGCCCAGGAGCTCGAAGGTGAAATCGTGCTGATCGCCTGGCAGATTCTGCGAGCTGAAGTGCGACCTGGCGACCCCCAGCACGCGCAAACCTTCGGAAGCCAAGCCAGTCGCGGCGGCAAGCACTCCCATGACCTGTCCTTCCGGCAGATGGCACAGGTCGGCGATGGCCTCCGGGGCACCTTTGGCGGCGATGATGTAGTCGGTGCCGTCGGGCGAGCGCCATACCTGGGATATCGCAAGCAGGTGTTGTGCCAGTGGATACTGCCGGACCAGCGACCAATCGGCGTGCAGGTGCTCGGTGCCCGAAAGGGTACGTTCTCCCAACCGCTGGATCGCCAGATCCATGGGATCGTGCGCCTCGACCTGCGTTGAGAGCATGGCGAATTCCAGCAGATCGTGCCATTCCTCCGGCAGCGCGGCTGGCGTTGTGGCCGCTGAAACATCCAGCAATTCCCCGCCCGCGAAAAGACGGGTGACTTCCATTTGATTGCGAGTCAGCGTACCGGTCTTGTCCACGCACAGCACTGTGGCGGCGCCTAGCATCTCGATGGCCGGCATGTTGCGAGTCAGCACGCGCACGCGCGACATGCGCCACGCCCCCAGCGCCATGAAGACCGTGAGCACCACCGGCAGTTCTTCCGGCAATACCGACATCGCCATGGTTAGTGCGGCCAGGAATCCGCGCAGCCAGTCCCCGCGCGTAATACCGTAGATCACCGCCAGCAACGCGCACAGCGATAGTCCCGCCGCAGCCATGACTCGAACTACGCGCCGCGTGTCGCGCTGGACCAGACTCGGCTCGGAAACCACGTTTTGCAGGGTCTTGCCGATTTTGCCCAGCTCGGTTCCGAGTCCTGTGGCCAGTACGCGAGCCATGCCGGCGCCGTGAACCATCAAGGTTCCCGAATAAACGAAAGGAAGGTCGTCGCCGCCGGGCGGTTCCAAACCGGATGTCATCGAACTCCCCTCCGCTTGCTTGCGTACCGGAACCGACTCGCCCGTCAACAACGACTCATCCACCGCCAGATTCGTCGCCGAAAACAATGCGGCATCCGCAGGCACGCGGTCGCCCTCGGACAGCACGAGAATATCGCCAGGGACCACCTCGCGTCCCGCGATGCGTTGCCTATGGCCGTCGCGAATCACCAGCGCGCGCGGGCTGGAAAGATCGCGCAAAGCTTCGAGCGCCCGTTCGGTCTTGCGCTGCTGATAGATCTCGATGCCGATCACCAGGTTCACGAACACCGATAGAACCAGGGCCTCGCGGACGTCTCCCAGAAGAAAATAGATCGCGGAGCACGCCACCAGAAGCAGCAACATCGGCTCGCGCAGAATCTCGCCCGCGATACGCAACAGGTTCTTGGGCTTGGAAGACGGAAGCTCGTTAAATCCGCCTTCGCGCAGCCGCTTGGCGGCCTCTTGCCCGGATAAACCGGCGATGGTATCGGGCACCAGACTCACACGCGCCAGTCTACATTACTTGAGGCGCGTCGCCAGTTGTAGATTCGAAGTGATCCGGCGGTAGCCGTAGCCTATGTGCATGGGCAACGGCTTGGGACCCGACGTCTTGTAGGCTTCGCGGAGGTCGGGCTGCTCCATCCAGCGGAAGCTGCCGTAAGGCTGGTTGTAATCCCCATAAAGCTGCACCTTCCACTGGTCGGTTGCGAACTTTTTGAAGGGGAGACCGGAGTCATCCTGCAAAATCGCATCGCTAGCGCGCAGTAAAGCATCGCTGATGATGGAAAATCCGGGGTGATGCGGCATGTAAGAAGTCGCCTTCAGCATCGAAACCGCTCCATTCAGGCGCGAAAGGTACAACTGGAAGGGCGTATTCTCGCGCAGGCGATCGTTAGAAAGATTCACCGAGAAATAAAACAGGTGATGTACCGACGAATCGGCATCGTTCCGGAATTCGATTTCGACGCCCTTGTTGCCGTAGCGTGTGGACGCATGGTAATTCGGCGCGCGATCGATCACTTGGCCGGTTTCGTCCAGTCGCACGTAGCGAAAGCCCACGATGGTGCGGCCCGAGCGGACCAACAATTGCAAAATCGGCACCAGCAGCCCGTCGGTAACCTGACCGCGGAATTGGCGGTCCATTTGCCGCGTGATAAAAAAGCTACGTCCCAGCTCCGACGCCATGGTTTCGCGAATGGCGCTCAGGTACTCGGGCGTCAGCTTCGCGGCGATCTGACGCTCCGTGGGCAAGGTGCCGGCCGGCTCCAGCGCGACCATTACGTAAAGCGGATTGTGCGGGAAGTAGAGCGAGGCGGTCAGCGAGTCGGGGCCGCTGAAAGGATAGAACACCGTGCGGCTTTCGAGAGCCGGTGCGCTTAGCTCATCCGCCTGAAACTTGCGCAGCCCGGGAAGCTGTTCCCGCTCCGCTTCCTGCCAGGCGGCATCAACGATTCGCCGGTGCTCTTTCCAGACTTCGCTTTGCTCCAGGGCCGCGTAGGGGCTGCCGGGTGTTCCCGGCATACCGGCCAGGAATCGAGCCACGTCATTGGCCTCGCGGGCGTGGGGGACGCTGTCGTCCTGCTGTTGCTTCGGAAGGCTCTCCGCGGCTGCAACCCGGCGGGGCGAGCTACAACCACTGATCAAAAATGCCAGGGGAAGGAGAGCCAGGAGCGAACAGCGACGCAACATATGAGGGGAAATCGGCAGGATAGCAGATTTTGGACAAAGATTTGCTGATAAAGAAATAATCTTAATAAAACAGGAGGCGTGCCCGCAAGCACCCGCCCGATCCGCTTGACTCGTTGATGCTCCCGGCGTAGCGCACGGGCGCCTCCCACGTAGCCCAACCAGTGCCTACCGCGTGGCGTGCCCGCGCAGCCGGCCGCCGGCTCCCCCGCACGAAATCCTATTTCGCTTCGGCGGGAGTGGAGGTAGCGGGCCCTTGGCCCATGATCATCAAAACCGCCTCTTCGTCCCTTGCGCCGTCATAATGAATCTGCTTGCCGTAGTGCGTGACGAAGCTGCCGGCGGGAACCGGAGTGGTGTGGTCGGGATCGTATTTCGCTCCGGTGCCGACCCACCAGGTGCCCGAAATAACCGTGATGTAGCGATCATTCTGGTGGAAATGAGGACGGCTCGAATGATGCGGATGCCACTTGGTCAGAACCGCGTAGAAACCGGGCTTCGACGGATCGCCCACCATCACAGCGGTGGCGGAACCTTGTTCGGCTTCCTTCCACACGATGTCCTTCTTGTACTTGATGGCAATCGCCGCTGGGTTCAGCGCCGCCGGTGTGAGGTCGGCGGCAGTCACGGATCCGATCGCCACGAACGCTCCCAGTGTGAGCGCGGTCAACGTAAGTCGTCGCAATAGTAAGGCACTAGACATATAGATCTCCAATGCTTGGGGCTTTCTTTGGCTCAAAACCTCAAGCTCAGGGTAATGTAACACACTGCCCGGAGGCGTGCATTGAACGGGTCTTCAAAGCGGGCGCAGCTTCCCTTTAACGTGCCGCACCGCAATAGGCCCTCCCGGAGCGAGTCTGCAACCGCTTCCGGCGTCAGGGGGGCCGGAGCGACGTTAAGCATGTTGGATCCGCCAAAGTAGATGCGGGCTTAGCGGCGCGCGGCTAGCAGCACATTTCTCGCGCTCTTCAGAGCGGTACGAAGGTCTTGCCGCGCGTCGTGCCAATAGCGCGAGAATACCAGGCTGCGCTTGTGATCCACGTAGTAGGCGAGCACACCGGCGGCGACGAATCCCGCGACCACCATGCCGATCAGTTTGGGGTCAGTGAATAGGCGCTTCGCAGCGTCGGACAGCGGTGTCCACTGAACAGTGACCGTATCGTAAATCAGCGTCCCCGCATTCTTCAGAACGATCCAGGGATTGCGGCGCGAGCCGGCGTCCGGGGGCACGGATGCAGCCAGAATCGTGAACAGACAGCTAAGCACATAGATGTAGTAGGCGATGCGTCCGATCAGGACAGTGCCCCGGACTTTATTTAAGTCAGTCCCGTACTTGCCATAAATCTGGTCCAGAGCCAATTTTACGGTTTGGGCGCGCACCACAAGAGCGGAGTCCTCCGCCGCCGCTTTAGCCGGATCGGGATCGTTACTAGGGGTAAATGTAATCGCGACGCTGGGCGCGAGCGTGCCCGGCGCGTAGCCGTCGGTGCCATGCGCGATTCGTTCGAGCACGCTCAAGTGGACGGCCGGCGGCATCGCAGTCTTCTGGTCGACGCACAGCTTCTGCATGTTGCGCGGCTTCCAGCGGTAGAATACACCCACCCCGGCGCGCGAATCGTACATCTTGTCATCCACGTTGCCGTGTTCCCAGTAATATTTCCGGTCGTCGGAGAGAATGCGCAAGCCGTTCTGCTGGGCTTTTTCCATCATCCAGTCGAGCGTAACCAGCGACATCCCTTGCTTGGTGTAACCGCCGCCCACATTCGAGTGCACGCCGGCAAACCACACCTGTTCGATATTGGGTTTGGCCTCCCATAGCACCGGCCCGAAGGCGGCACGCGCTTCATCGATACTGAGCGCGTGAACCGCTTGGTCAACTTTGTCGCTCAAGATCCGGTCGGGAAACTTGAAGCGACGGAATACCGCGTTGATCACATCGCTGGTGTGGAACGGTCCGCCGACGGCATCGACGGTGTCCCAGACGCCGATGAAGCGGATGCGAACCTCGCCCGGAAGACTGTGGGCGTGCTTGAAATCCGCCACCGCATCGGCATCCGGGCGGCGCAAGTGCAACGCGACAAGAACCCGATTGAGGACACTCCCGAGCCAGGTTCTATATGACCGGCGATAGGTGCTATAGGCGTTCCATACGGCGGAACGCAGGGCGTCCGTAGTTGGCAATTTGTCGCGATCCAGGACGCCGCACTTGGCGATCAAACCCGCCAGTGTTCGCACAGTGAAAGCGCCCCGGCTAAAGCCAAAGAGGTAAATGCGATCCGCGGGTGTCGCGGCGTCGCCCGGATCGTAAACCCGGACCAGATCCATGTAGAGATTGCGAACGTTCTTTGCGAGGCCGAAGCCGAAGGCGCCACCCAGAAGTTTCAACGGCAGAAAGCTCTCCGTGCCGACTCCGTCGTCGTAAAACGCGATCTGCGGATCGAGGTTGGGTTCGATGCGATGGCCGTTGAGGTCGATCGCCTCAAACATTTTGAAGACATTGGTGCCGCGGTTCTTGATGGCGGTGTTCCCGGTCCCATCCGAGCAGATGATGATGTTCTTGGGCATACGCGACCTTTTCTATCACAGACGGCCCCACGTTTAGGACGCCTAGTACGTGAGTTGTTGACTCGACATCGCAAATCGCCGGGCGAAGCGGGTGATTGCGCGACCGCTCGACTGGTTTTTGGGGCATGTTTCCGGCAGGTCTCGTGGATGACTAGGCCAGTCCTATTGCGTGAACGGTTTACCGGTTCTTACTCTTCGTGGAGAGCAACGATCGGGTCCACGAGAGTCGCTCGGCGCGCTGGAATATGGCACCCGATTAGGACAACGCAGGTAAGCAGGAGCACGACGGCCGTAATTATGGCAGGATCAGTAGTCTTCACTCCGTAGAGCATGCTCGAAAGTATCTTTGTCACCGCCAAGGTGCCTACCACGCCGATCGCAATTCCCGCAAGCGCCAGCCGTGCGCCCCCGAGCACAATGAGACGCCAGACGGCGCGGGGTTGCGCGCCGAGTGTTATTCGGATTCCGATTTCCTTCGTCCGCAGACTTACGGTGTAGTTCATGACGCCATAGATTCCGATTGCGGCAAGCACGAGCGCAAGAAACGCGAACACTCCCAGCAAAAACGCGGAGAGTCTGCGAGGTGACAGTGAATTCGAAAGCAGATCCGTCAATTTCATCACTTGTGTTACCGGAAGGCTCGGGTCGTCTTTGTGGATTGAGTCGATAGCTGCCCGTGCAAGACTGGACGGATCGAGATCTGCACGAATGACTATATAGGGTGTTTGTCCACCACCTGCAAAGTAAACGTCTAGAGATGGTGTGGCGTCGAGCGCATACTGATGGACATTGCTAACTATGCCCACGATCGTGGACCAGCAAGGTTTTGGAAATAGCGAGCAGAGGTTTATGCGCTTTCCGATGGGATCAAGATTTGGCCAGAACCTGTGAGCCAGTTCTTCATTTACAAGGATGTTGTCGCCGCCATAGTCTCGTTGGTCAAACCAGCGGCCCTTGCGCAGTGGAATGTTCATTGCCGCGAAATATCCCAAGCTCACGGAGCGAACTTCCGCAACGGGGCGTGCCCCTGCATCGGAGACTGGCTGGCCTTCGACGACAAATCTCGATGCAGCACGCAACTCTGAACCAAGCGGCAGTACGTTGATCGCTCCCACGGCCCTTACCCCTGGCAATCCTTGGATGTGCTCCGTCATCTGTGCTAGTTGAAGGGATTGTTTTCGGGCTAGTTCGGTCCGCTGTTCGCGCGACATCTTAGTCAATTCACTCTGCGGAACGGCTGGCTGGTCTAACTCGAGGGAGAGCACTTGATCCGTTTGAAAACCCGGATTCACGCTGAGGACACTATAGAAGCTGCGAAGAAGTAAGCCAGCTCCAAGCAGAAGTACCATCGCCAGAGCAATCTCAGATACTACGAGAACGTCTCTGATTCTTCGAGCAGTGGACGTAGTCGATGTTCTTGTTCCTGCCTTCAGCACAGAGTACGAATCCTGTTTGAGGATTTGAAGCGCTGGAATGAGGCCACATAGGATTCCGGTAAAAAGCGATGTCGCGGCGGTGAAACCCAGCACCCACCAATTGAGTGTTGCGCCTCTTACGACTGCCAAATTGGACGGAACCAGAATGTCTATGAGCCGCAGTGCTGCACCTGCCAGAATGAGTCCGAGAGCGCCACCTAGTCCCGTGAGTAAGGTGCTCTCAATCAATAACTCCGCCGTTAACCTCGGCAGAGTTGCCCCCAGAGCGATCCTTAACGCGATCTCCTTTTGCCGCACTGCATTACGCGCAAGAATCAAATTCATAACGTTCGCACAAGCAATCAAAAGCACGAATACGACAGCGCCAAAAAGAACTAGGAGCACGGGACGCAGCTTTTCGGCGGAAGGATTTTGCATGGGTCCCACGAAGACTTTCCAGTTCGTGTGCGTATCTGGGAATGCGCCTGCTTCCTGACGGTTGAGGATCTCAAGCTCTGCTTGAGCTCTCGATATCGCAATGCCATCCTTTAGCCGCCCAACAACGGTAAATTCGTGATGCACGTGGCTGGTCAGGTCGTCTCCATATTGACCGACTGGCAACCACAGATCCGCCGCTGGAGCCAACTGGAAGGACGCAGGCAACACGCCAGCCAGCGTATAACCTCTTCCGTCCAGCATGATCGTGCGCCCTACAACTGAGCCAACCGATCCGAAATGGCTTTGCCATAACCGATGGCTGATCAACACAGCGGGTGCGGTCCCTGGTTTGTCTTCTTCTGGAGTAAAAGCGCGACCAATAATAGGTTGAATTCCAAGTAGAGGAAAGAATCCAGATGTCGCATACCTTGCTTCCAGACGTTCCGGCTCGCCTTCGCCAGTCAGATTGAAGCCCTGCGGAAGATCTACATAGGCCGCCATACTGGAGAAACTTTGGGCTTGCTTTTCAAAATCATAAAAATCACCTGGTGATAACCCAAGTTGCGAAAAGCCAGCATAATTCGTGTACGTGTTCCATATATGCATTAGACTTCGGGAATCCCGATATGGCAGTGGCTGAAGAAGGACCGCTTGGACCACGCTGAAGATCGCCGTGGTCGCTCCAATACCAAGCGCTAGCGTCAGAACGGCAACTGCTGTGAAGCCTGGAGTCTTCATCAGAACGCGCAAGGAATATCGTAAGTCCTGCGTCATTGAGACTACGATAACAGGGGCGTGGGGGTGACTGACCGAGGTCGACCATCGATTCTTTGGTAGCTGTCGATGAATTCCTAGCCTATTGCGCCAGGCCCATATCGTCGCCCGCTTTCGGTTCGCGCTTGGGATAAGGCGTGACGATATCGATTTCCTTGTCGCCCGCCTTTGGCAGCGCAAAGGCCACCAGCGTCTGATGGAATACGAAATTGTCGTTGGCCGAGCGGCGGCGTGCATTGCCCGGACCGCCGGCGGCGATCACAACATATTGACGGCCATCCTTGCCGATGTAGGTCATCGGCCCGGCATTGGATGAAGTCGCCATCTTGGTCTGCCACAGCAATTTGCCGGACGCGGTGTCATAGGCATGGAATCGGTCATCCGTCGCTGCGCCGATAAATACCACGCCGCCACGCGTAACCAGCGAGGGTCCGATATTGGTGGCGCCAATTTCCTTGGCCTTTTCGCCATATTCGACATCCAGCGCACCCAGTGGCACGCGCCAGACTATCCCTCCGGTTGCCAGATTCACTGCTACCAGCTCGCCATCACGGCCGCCTGCACAGGTGCGGCCATCACTGTCGGAGAAACGCTTATAACCGGAGGAAAAGCTATAGGAATCGTTGCCCTTCACGGCCTTGGGGCCCTCGGTCACCTGGATCATGGTCGGCATGTTGACGACATTGGTGATGGCATAGCCGCGATCCAGATCGATCGACGCCCCGCCCCAGTTGATGCCGCCGATCGCGCCGGTGTTCATGACGGTCCAAGCGCCATTCTTGGCGGGCGGCAGAAAGGGGCCGCCCTCCTTGAGGCCATTCTTGTCCCACACTGCCTTGCAGTCGGCATTCGAGTGCGGCGACAGGTTGCTGAGATGGTCGCGGTCAATGGTCATCTGCGCCAGCGGCGGCGGAAATTGCGTGAAGGGCTGCGTGCGAGAGGTTTTCTCACCCGGCACGTCGCTCTGTGGCACCGGCCTTTCTTCGTAGGGAAAAAGCGGCTTGCCGGTCTTGTCGTCGATGATCCACATCATGCCTTGCTTGGTGGTCTGGACGATGACCTTAACTTTTTTGCCATCCTTGGTGATCTCGACCGGCACGGGCGGCGCCATCGTGTCCTGGTCGAAGAGGTCGTGGTGATGATTCTGGAAACCCCATATGATCTTGCCGGTCATGGCATCGAGGGCGAACGTGGAATCGCCGCCAATATTGTCACCGGGACGCCAGATGCCCACCAGGTCGGGACTGGGCGAGTCGGTGGGCGTATAGACAATGCCGTTCTTCTCATCCAGCGCCATGATGCCCCAGGTGCCGCTGCCTACGACTTTCTGTGTGTCGGGTCCCCAGCTATCTGCGCCAGGCTGGCCGGGACCGGGGATGAGGCGCGTGGTCCATACCAGCTTGCCCGTGCGGAGATCGATGGCATGCGGGTCGGCTGGCTGGGCCGGTTCCGGCAGGAAGCCAGTGGCGCCCGAAACGATGATGAGATTCTTGTAAATTATCGGGGGCGAGCCGGGGAACACACCGCCGCCGCCGGTTTCTGGAGCGGCGGGGTTGGGCAGGCCGATGCCATAGCCGGTCGTTGGCCAGTCGCTGGAGAACTCACCGGTCTTGGGATCCAGGCCGTACATGTTGTGGCCCCACAGCGCCACGATGCGCGGCTTCATCGTGCCGTCGCCGGCCCAATAGGCGAAACCGCGCCGGTCCAGATGTCCCACTCCGCCGGACGGCGCCTTGTGACGCCAGATTTGCTTGCCGGATTCAGGCTCGAGCGCGACAACATCAGTGGTGCCTGGTTCCGACACGATCAGCAATCCGTCAATCAGCAGCGGTGTGATTTCCCAGGAGCGGCCGAAGGTGCCCGGGTCCCACACCCATGCGGGCTTCAGTTGGGAAACATTCGCGGCCGTGATCTGCTGTAGTGGCGAGAAATGGGTGCGCGCTGTGTCGCCGCCCCAGTCCTGCCAGTCGGTTGCTTTTACGGTTTGCGCGTCGGCGCTGGTACTAGAAACCGCCAGGGCAGCCAGACAGGCTGCTGCCATCACGGCGTTCAAGGATGTTTTTCCAACCGGCCTCTTCATGGTTCGGATTTCCTTTCCGAACTATTGTAGTGCCGCGGATTGCGCCCCGGTGGCCGGACCCGGAAGTTTAAGCGGGCGGCTGTGACCGGACGACCGCTAGACTAGTTTTTGTGCGCGTCTTGATTTCTGCGGGGGAAGCTTCGGGGGACCTGTACGCTTCGCGGCTGGTCGAGGCGTTGAGGTCGCGCCATCCTGACGCCGAGTTCTTCGGATGCGCTGGTCCGCGGATGCAAGCGGCTGGCGTGGAAGCAGTAGTGGACGCGCGCTCGCTGGCGGTGGTCGGGATCGTCGAGGTGCTGGGCCATATCCCGCGCATCTACGGCGAGTTTCGCAAGCTGGTGCGGGCGGCCAAGACACGGCAGCCGGACCTGGCCATCCTGACGGATTCGCCCGATTTCCACTTGCGGCTAGCGAAAAAACTGCACGCACTGGGAGTGCCTGTGGTTTACCTGATCGCTCCGCAGGCGTGGGCGTGGAGGCAGGGCCGGGTGAAAGTGATGCGGCGAACGTTGACCCGGCTGTTGTGCATTTTCCCCTTCGAGGAGCACTTTTTTCAAAAGCACGGGGTTCCTACGATATTCATAGGACACCCGCTGGCGCGGATCGTGAAGCCGTCGTTGACACGCGGCGACTTTTTCGAAAGGTCTGGGTTCGCGCCGGATGATCGGTTGGTCGTCCTGCTGCCAGGCAGCCGCCACGGCGAGGTCGCGCGCCACATCCCGTACCTGCTGGACGCGGTCAAACGGATGCAGGCGGTCACACAGAGGCAGGACAAAGGGAAAATGCGTTTTATTTTGGCGCTGCCGGCAGGTTTTGCCGCCCAACACACAACTTTTTGGGAACCGGCGCGCGCGGCGTCCATCCAAGTGATAGAAGGGTTGACCTGGGATTGCCTTGCCTACGCGGAGGTCGCTTTGGCGGCGAGCGGTACGGTGACCATCGAGGCAGCGATGCTCGGCACGCCCATGGTGACCTTTTATCGGGTAAACGCGTTAAGTTGGAAGTTGGGCCGCTGGATGGTGAAGGCGTCCTTCCTGTCGATGGTGAATCTGGTGGCCGGGCGAAGGGTGGCGGCGGAGTTGATCCAGCAAGAGATGACCGGCGAGCGGATCGCAGCCGAGGCGCTGCGGCTGCTGAATGACGATAACGCCCGGCGCAAGATGAAAGCCGACCTCGAAGAAGTGAAGGACAAACTTTTGAGCGAGCGAGACCCCATCGAAGTCGCGGCGGACTGCGTTGACGAGATTTTAGTGGAAAATGGAATCAGGCGATTGGAATTGCGCAATGAAGTTACCTAAGTTCGCGGGATTCGTACTAATTGCGGTCACCTCCGCCGTCATGGGATTCGCCCAGGACCGGCAGCAGGCGCGCGCAAGAATCGATGTGCAGACGGTGGCGCTCGACGCGCAGATCGATCCCACCGCGCAGACCCTTAACGCGACCGCGAAGATTACTTTCATTCCGCTGGATAACACGTCTACCGTCACCTTCGAATTGAATAACGCGCTGAACCTGACGCGCGTCACGGATGTGGAAGGCAGGCAGGTTGCGGCTTCCCGCTTTGGCGAAGACATGAGCGTGCGGCTCAGCCTGCCGCAGGCGCTGCCCAAGGGGCAACCCGCGACTTTGACGTTTGCGTACCAGGGCAAACTGACAGGACAGGAAGAATCGCCGGTATTCGGCATCAAATTCGCCGCGATCACGCCGGATGTCGCGTACCTGATGTACCCGGCGCGATGGTTTCCGGTGAACGACTATACGGTGGATCGCTTCGCGTCGGATTTCCGGGTGACGGTGCCGGATGGATATCGGGTAGTCGCGAGCGGCAACGGCCAAGCGGATGCGAATGCGCCCGCGGGCATGCACACGGAGCGCTATCAGTTCGAGCAAGCGTCGTTCCCGGGCAGCATCGCTGTCGTGCGGGGCGAGCCGGATACGGTTTCCGCGGACGGCGTGTCGACCAAGTTTTACGTGCGGAAAGCGGCGGCCATGGCGGAGGCTTACGGCAGCGAAATCGCCCGGGCCATGACGTTTTTCACGGGAGTATTCGGGCTGCCGGCCCGGAAAGATTTGACCGTGATTGAAACCGAGGACGGCGCGCCGAATGGGTACGATGCACCGGGATTGATCTTCTTTGCGCCCAAGGCCATGGGCCAGCAGGTGAATATGAAGCTGGTGGCCAACGAAGTATCGCGGCAGTGGTGGGGCGCGCTGGTTTCGCCAACGACCCGCAATCATATGTGGATCGAAAACGGCTTGGCGCGCTACTCGGAAATCCTGTACCTGGAACACGTGAACGGGCCGAGCGCGCTTGATGCCGAGATTCACGATACCTACGTGGAGGCGCTTACCGTGGATCAGCCACCGCTGATTCAATCGGCGCGTCTGGAAGATTATTCACCAGAATTCTGGGCAGCTACCGCGAGCAAAGGCGCAGCGGTTTTGAACATGCTGCGGGTGATTGCGGGCGACGACAATTTCATGAAGATCCTGAAGGCGTTGCCGGAGCGCTATGCGTGGAAGAGCGTGAACACCGACGAGTTCCGCAAGCTCTCCGAGGAATTCGCAGGGCAGAGTCTACAGGGCTTCTTCGTGCAGTGGATTGAATCCAGCGGCGCGCCCGAATTCAAGCTGGAATACACCGTATTTCGCACGCAGAAGGGCTTCCGCGTGATGGGGAAAGTTTCGCAGGATCTGGATACTTTCCGCATGCCGGTGACGCTGCACGTGGAGACCGAAGGGAATCCGGAGGAGAAGACCATCGAAGTGGTGGGCACGTCTTCGGAGTTCGCGATGGAAACCTTCGGCAAGCCCAAGACGGTGACGCTCGATCCCAAGCAACAAGTGCTGCGCTTCGACGACACCATGCGGGTT
>Ga0105238_10005055_pt1 | contig 13036 bp, 14 predicted proteins | sample KBSC34metaG_FD_81526 | JGI IMG/M metagenome (GOLD analysis project Ga0105238, IMG submission 81526) | Corn rhizosphere microbial communities from Kellogg Biological Station, Michigan, USA - KBS C3-4 metaG | ecosystem: Host-associated > Plants > Roots > Rhizosphere > Soil | place: Michigan, USA... | reverse complement strand
TGCCAAAGATTCTGACTGCCGTTGTACGTGATAGTTAGACCAGTGACGGTCATGCTCGCGTAGAATAACAGGATGTCACCCACGTTGCCCCCGGGATCGGTGGAAAGGTCTGAGAACGTGATGTTGCTACCCACAGCTGGCGCGTTGAAGAAGGAAGGCAGTCCGTAAATCGACTGCATATCGGCTGGCACCTGAATGGAGCCAGCGCCCACTGGGAGGTGGAGATTCTTCAGCGTGATGCTCGCCTTGTTGTTAGGGTTCTGAACGTAGGCGGTGGAGAACAGGTCAATGAAAGTGTTATCGTCAACGTTGGCGCGGTACAGTCGACCGCCAATCAGAAAAAGGAAGTACGGGTCGCTGCCATCAATGGGCTGGTATAGGAAACCACCTTGGTATGCACCTGTTCCCGAGCCAACCTTTTTGTTAAAGTTCCACCCAGCACGCGGCGTGATGCCGCCATCGCGGACGGTTCCATTGGTGAGCCATGCCAGTTCATTTCTGGCGAGTCCGTTGGGGTTTTGGTCTGATTGGATGGTGGTCACCTTGAGGGAATTGACCCCGGAGGAGTAGTCCACCGATCCATCCACGTTCGATACGTCTGAGTTTGGGCTCTGGCTCGGCTGTGCCATACTGGCTTGACCCTATCGCCAGTAGTGATTAACTCAAGTCAAAATATGGCCGAACTCACCGCCGCCCCTTACGCGCCACCCCGGAAAAACAAGTTTCAAAAGTACGGTTTGTGGTGGGATCTCACGCAGGACCCAGTGTGGATCGAGATGTACATGATTCAAAAAGGGGGTTCATGGCTCAACAAAGACGGCGTCGTGGTGGGACGCGGGCTCTTCCATCACTTCATGCAGTTCGAGACACTGCTGTGGCCCCACAAGCGCTGGCACAAGTGGACCGAGCTCATCCTGCAAAACTACCTGGAGAACCGCTCCATCGGCTGCATGGGACCCGCGTCATCGGGCAAGAGCTTCAGCTTCGCCACCGATTCACTGGCCGATTATTACTGCTTCTCCGACTGCACCACGGTCATGGTCTGTTCCACCACGCGCGAGATGTTGGAGCAGCGCATCTGGGGGGAAGTGAAGAAGCATCACATCCTTGCCAAGCGAATTCGGTCCTGGATTCCTGGTCACATCAAGGAGTCGCGGCAGCGCATCGTGACGGCAGTGAAGGATGCCGACGTGGAGGGCGCGGACGTTCGTAACGGATTCCTGGGAGTGCCTTGTAAAAAGGGCAACGACTACGTGGGGCTGGGAGACTTTGCCGGTGTGAAGAACAAGCGGGTCCGCTTGATCGCCGACGAGCTTCACCTGCTCCCGCGCGTGTTCGTGGACGCCATCTCCAACCTCGACAAAAACCCAGACTTCAAAGCGGCCGGGCTCGGCAACCCGAAGGACACCACTGACGCGCTAGGTATCATGTGCGAGCCGTCCGGTGAACTGGGTGGATGGGATGGTGGCATCGACCAAGCCCCCGGCACTAAGGTGTGGAAGACACGCCGGCCAAACGGCGTCTGCATTCAACTGCCCGGCAGCGACTCGCCCAATCTCAAGGGCGACATGGGTATTCCTCTCATCACTCAGGCCGACATCGATCGTGACGTCGCGTTCTACGGCACCGACTCCATCTGGGTAACAATGATGGATGAAGGCAAGATGCCGCGCGGACAAGGAAGCCGCCGGGTGCTCACTCGCAACATGGCGGTGAAGAATCATGCGCTGGAGTCTCCTGTGTGGCAGAATTCCAACCGTGTTCGGATTGCTTGCATGGACGCAGCGTACAAAGGGGTTGGCGGTGACCGCTGCGTGTATGCCGAGCTGGAGTTCGGGGGTGAGATTGACGCCTACAACCCGGAAGAGGACAAAAATATCGTGGAGGTGCTCATCAATCAGGACGTCATCAAACCACCACTTCGGCCCGTCATCGCTCTTCTTAAAACTGAGATTGTGCCGATTCAGGCCCAGAGCAAAGAGGAGGCTGAAGAACAGATCGTCACCTTTGTCCGCGAGCATTGCGAGGCCTCAGGAATACCACCCGAGAAGTTCTTTTTCGACTCAGGTATGAGGACTGGATTGGTGACCTGCTTTGGCCGGCAGTGGTCTCCCTACGTGGTCTCCATCGACTGTGGTGGTCCTGCCAGCGAGAAGTCAGTGAGCGAGCAGATTCCCATGCCGTGCGCGGATTACTACTTCAACTATGTGACGGAGATGTGGTACTCAGTCCGGCACATTGTGGAGTCTGGACAGTTTCGCGGCATGACCGAGGACGTGCTGATGGAGTTCTGTCAGCGCGAGTGGGGAATGGCTGGCAAGAACAAAATCCAGGTCGAGCCCAAGGCCGACATGAAGCTGAAGACGGGCCGCTCACCGGACTTGGCGGACTGCATCGCGGTAGGAATTGAAGGTGCCCGCCGCCTGGGCTTTATAATTAAAAACCTCGGCAAGCAGGCACCCCCATCAACTCGAGTAGACTGGCTCAAGACGACACTTGGGAAATCCACCAAATATCGCAAGAGCCACGAACTGACCTATTAAGCCTTGGGAGGAGTGGGGGCCGTCAGAGTATCAATGACGCTCTGGAGCTGGGCGGCCACGCCGGAAACGGTGGCATTGCCACTGTAACCCTTGATGAGATTCAACACCTCTTTGGTAACCCCCGCTTCCACCTGATGCTGCTGCATGAACTGAGTCACGGCAGAATCGATCTTGGTGCCTTGGGGAAGCGTTAGGATGTACGCACGAATCGCTTCGATTTCCTGAGTGAGGGCGGCGCTCGTGTTCGTCATCTTGGTGCTGCGGAGACGACCCCATACGCCGTACAAAAACAATAACGTGCTCGCAGCGATCGTTCCCCAGCCGGCTGTGAATGGTCCGCTGGCTGCGCCGGCCGCTGAAACAGTGGACTCGAGCGCTGGCTTGGGCGCGTACTGGTAAGCGGCCACCTGATTGGTCATGGTCACCACGTTGGTGGTGTTGAACACGTTGGTGGTCATCACTGGAATTCCCACCTCGTTGGTAAGCGTCACCACCTTGACGCTCGTAACAATGTTGGTCTGCGTGACCACCTGTGGCGTGATGTTGGTGGCGATGTCGAACAGACGGGCTTCCGTGGGTGTGGGCGGTGTTGGATTGGAGCCGAACATTTTGCATCCAGCTGCGATGACGATCGCCCCAATGAAGACGGAGAAGGTGGTGTTTCTGAGTGCCTGATAGTTTATTTTCATAGTTTTGGTGCTTATGGTTGTGCCTGCTGGTTCATTAAGTTGACCACGCTGTCGGCGGTGGGAATTTTCAACGTTGGGTTCTGAATGGCAAGCTGATTCTCCCACATGATCTGGTGCTGAATCGTCCATGCCTTACGCAAGCTGTTCTCCATTGATATCAGTTTGGCGTAGATCAGAGTGAGTCCTACAACCGTGGTCAGGAGTGGGATTACAATCTCCAGTCTGAGCTTCGTCTTGAGTCCAAGGCTGGTATCGACCTTTACATCATCATCACGGCGTTGGTTTTGCATAGTATTAAAAACTTTGACCGACACCTCGGTAGAACTGGACGGGGACACTGGGGTTGATATCCGTCCGCCACAGACCATTGGTTCGCAGTCGAGCGATAGAAGGCTGCCACGAAATAAGGTCCGTACTGCTTTGTACTGAGATATTTGTAACAGGCGTGTCAAATGCAAACCCAAACTCCAGCGTTGTCGGCATAAGGAATATAGCCTGGGGAGAAAAGTCGCTCTCAACTCCGTTGGTGTCTACTGCGGTTACGCCCAAGTAGTATGTCGTACCTGGCACCATGTTGGAAATGGCGCAGTTAAGATTGGTGATACCAGTGATGACGTTGTCGTAAACGTGCGGCGAGGTGGTGCTGTAGTACAGGTTGAACGACGCCACTGAGGGGTCGTCATCAGACCACTGGAACAGCTCCCAGTTGACGATCGACACCTGGGACGCCTGACCTTGGGCCACGAGGGGCTGCGCGAAAGAAGTGATGTTTGCCAGCCGTGGCTTGTCTACCGCGGTGGACACGGCGCACCCTGTGAGGGTCAGCAGCAATAGCAGCCATTTATTCACTCATCTTCCATCCATGGATCTCCGCCGACGGAAAGGTCAGCGTCTTATCCAGGCCGAAATACAATTCGTAGTTGGTGCTGTTGAGCCAGCGGTGATTGGGGGTGGTAGCCACACAGAAGGGTGAGCAACCGCTGTACAAAATCAGGGTGTCGTTCGTCCAGTCGATGCCGTTGGTCGACGTCAGCTTCCAGATGTGGAAGGCGTTGTTGGTGTCGATGCGGTTGTACATCATCGTCCACGTCCCATCCGGCTTACGCGCGACGTCGGGATTGTGAGCGCCATCAAAGGAGGACACGTACACTTCCTGCGTGGACACACCAACCGTGCCGGCCGTGAGCTGGGTCAGGATGATGCGATCGGCGGTGCCGGTCATCTGGTAGTAAAGCCAGAAGGTGCCGTTCGTGTCGTTGAGGCTGATGACGCAGGGCGCGAACACCCCGTTTGTGAAGTAACCGTCGATGACTTCCTGGAATCCTCCCCATGTCTTGCCGTCAAAGCCGCTGACCGCGTAGATGTGGTGGTTGGTGATGGAGCAAACAGTGGGGTCGCAGGCGATGCCGGTGAAGAACATCCAGTACATCCACCGATTCAGCGCTCCATTCCACGCCTTAATGACACTGGGATCGTTGACGTGAAACATGCCGTACGTCGAATGATCGAGCACCTTGGTGTACGTGCCCCAATTGATGCCATTCGTGGACTCGCGGTAGTAGATGTTGTCGTGCGGAGAATCAGAGGCAAGCTGCCACCCGCCGTACCACATTTTGTACTTGTTCTCCTGCTGGTCAAAGAGCACGGATGGCGCGTAGACATTGCTGCCCATCACCATCTGGTTCATCTGGAGTGCGAAGTCGGCTTTTGCGCTCAGGGAGCTCAGAACAAACAAAAGTATCAAGATAATTCTCATTGGTATTGCCCTCCGTTGGCAAGGCTGCCGGCGGTGTTTCCTGGGAAGTAAGTGGCATTACTGCTGGAGAGGGTGTGAAACACGCCATTAAGGTTACCATCAAAACGCTTACCAGTGGCAGAACCTGAAAACGTGAAATTGAAAGCCGCCACGACTCCAGCGTCATCAGCAGCAGCGAATGCAGTGAAGGCCGGTGTGCCGCTCAAGGTCACGGTTGGGTTCACTGAATTGTTAATTACCGATCCGCGCGTGGCATAGAAATGATTATGCGCTCCGCCTGAAATTGTGTAGTTACCTGAAATGGTAATGGCACCGTTGTTATTGGCCAGCATGTGATAATTACCACTATTTGCCGTCGCGAAGTTTACACCACTTCCAACCACAACAGTGGCTCCCTGCGAGGAGGTGATACAGCTGCCATTGGTTGCCCATAGTTTTACATTGGCCAAAACCCACCCTCCCACTGGCCCGGAAGCGGACACGGCATCACCTGAAGAAGGGGCGATATTCGCGTTTGTTTCGTTTCCAATTGTAATTATGGCATAGCCAAGAAATGGCATAAGAGTAACGTTTTCGTTATAGATACCTGGCCCAAGTTGAATGCTCACTGGAGTGATATTGGTGTACCAATATTTGGCCACTGTGTTGACGGCTTTCTGAATCGTTCGGAACGCGGTGGCTGAGTTGCTGGCAGTGCCTGTGTTGGCGTCGCTACCATTGGTGAGCACGAACCAGTTTGTGTTTGGAGCCATCTGTAGCAGGTTGGACGCGGTAATCTGTGTGCCGATCTGCGATCGGACGAACAGCTGCGCGACAGCATCGGTGTTGGTGTCGTAAGCGGTGGGGATGATCGCTGCGCTGGAGAGTTTAATGCCAAGTGTTAGCGTACCAAGAATATAAAGCGCCAGTGTCTTCATCGATGTAAATTGCTGCTGAGGTTGATGGTGTGGAGGTGGGAGCACCGTGACCAGAGGTAACGGTTCCACCTGTGCCAGATGATCCGCCGGTTGCAATCTGGGCAAGGAGGGCAAGCTGGAGGGCTTCACCCAAGGTAATCCCCAGACAAATGTAGCATTTCGCCTGGGTCAAAAGTGTTTGTGGATCGGTCATGTTGCGATTTGGGCGAGCAACACCAGTTCCATGAGCCGAGGAGTGCTGACCATCCCATAGCACTCGAGGCATTTACCCTGGGCCAGCAGTCCTTGTGGTGTTACGTCATTTGCTGGGTTGTGGTTCGTGGAAATCTGGGCCAGCAGCGCGAGCTTCAAGGTCTCAAAGGTGCTGGCCCCGAAACAGACGTAGCAATGTCCTGCGGTCAGTAAAGATTGTGGGTCGGTTGCCATAGCGCTTATCTGTTGCAGCAGCGACAACTCAAGCGCCTCGTCTAAGCTGAGCTGACCAAAGCAAACGAGGCACCGAGCTGAACTGAGCAGTGTCGGTGCATCCGTCATTCCATCATACTCGCCATCGAGCCTTCCGGTGGCGGCGCGGGCGCTTCGGCTGCCCCCTCTTCATCCCCGCCTTTGCCTTCCTTGGGCGCGTAGCCGATTTCGTAGCTGTCGTCGTCGACGCTGAGGATCTTCACAACCATCTCGTCGCCGACTTTCATTCCTGGACACAGCTCGGACGGAACAACCGCCGTTGTGCCGGTGTCATGAGGTTGGTCCTCGCCGCCCTTGGATGCAGAATCGTAGGCCATGGCTCCGTTTCCGGCACCCCCATCTCCGTCACCATAATAATCTTCAGGCATATTGGTTGGGCTCTTTCGAGCCATTGAATTGTTAAAACCTGTTTCACCCGGGAGAGTTGTAACTCCCCCGGGTGTAAGATTGCAACCCTATTAGAGGTCGATGTTCGGGTCGTTCGGATTCGGGATCGGCTGCGGCTGCGGCACCGGTCCGTCCTGAGTGCCAGTCGGCACACCGCACGGGAAGGTTCCGTAGAGCGCAGTGAAGTCGCTCGGAATCGGGCACGACGGGAGCGTGCTGTCGTAGCTCTGCGTCGGATAGCCCGGATCAGCCGAACACGTATCGATTTCCGGCACGCAGAACTGCTCGCGTTTGTGGAAGAACACTTCCAGGAACTCGTAGTGCATCGGGCGGACATAATACATGAAGTCCGCGATGAACTGACCTTTGTTCCGGCGCTTGTTCTGGATGACGTTACCCGCGGCGTCGGCACCGAGGTTGTCCATCACGAACTGCCACTTGCCACCGAAGTCACGGTGACCGAACGGCATCTCCGGATTGAGCGGACGCGCGTCCGGTACCAGGAGTTCCATGCCCATCTTGTGATGGATTTGGCTGAGCGCGAAATGAGCGCGATCGAAGTCGGGGTTCGGCTGCGAACCGAGGCCTGCCGCACCGCCCGCGCCGGTCGTGATTTGGTTCACGAAGGGCAACACGATTTGGTAGCGATACCGGTTACCGTTGCCACCATTGGCACCGGCTCCGAGATCGGCCACAAAGTTGAACCGGAGGCCCATCGGGTCGACACGGGTCATGTAGTTGCCCAGCTGGCCGCTGTAACCGTAGCGCCAGTATTTCGTGCTGTCGTCGAACTGGGTGAAGCGCCAGTTGCCGAGCACATTGGGGTTGTCGCCGCCGCCGATGCCTTGCTGACCACCAAGGTGGTCGAGGCTCCAACAGGTATCCATGTCGGTCACCAGCTCGATGAAAGGGCTGGTTTCCTTGAAAGGGTTTTTGCCAGCGTAACCCTTCAACATCAGGTTGTTGAAGCGGTTCTGGAGCATCTGCGGCACCAGCTTGAACACGCGCGACGGGGGGACGTTGGTGTCGAAGAACACTTCGTCGCCCGCGGCGTTGTTGTTCCACTGGAAGTTGAACACGCCGTCCGTATTAGGCTGCGAGCAATTCTTGTTGGCCACGCTCTTGGTGAAGGACCAGAACAAGTGACGCCGACGGAGGAAGTTGCTGGAAATCGCGGTGGTCGCGGGCTTGAGGATTTCGCTGATGATCTGCTCGATATGTTCCTGGGCTGCCGTAATGTGCATGTCCTGGTCATAGCAGAACAGCGGCGTGCTCCAGTACTGTTGCTCGGCAAACCAGGTGAGCCGGTCCGCGCCCCATCCGACCTGGTGTTCAACCATGTCGCAAGGGTTACCCACGCAACCGGGGCCGTTGGCGATCTTGCGCGTCCACGGCTTGGTCACATTGGGGAACACGCTGCGGAAGCGGTCCTGCGTGACTTCCACGGGCGTGCCCATCTCGGTGGTGCCAGTGGAGACGTTGTAAAACCAGCCGTCGGTCGGCCGGATGTCTTCCATGATGACCTCGTCAAAGCGAGGCGTCTGGTCGACGAGGAACTGCGGCATATCACATGCCGCGATGATTTGTGCTGGGGGACAAGCCATAACATTAAAATTTTCGGTCGTTTATTTTAAGACGGTCTACTCGATTAAAGCGCACACGCGCACACAATGACCGTTGGGAAACACCAATGAAGTCGGCTGGGAGCTTCAATTTTACGCCGATGTGCCGGTTACTTTTTGGGAGCTGCGACCGGCCAACTAAGCAGCTGAGATGGGTTCTACACCCGGCTGTATGATCCTGTCAACACACATTTGTAAGCCCATGGCGAGCATAGTCTCCAGTCGGGCGACTGAATCAGGCCAGATGATAGGCTCGAAATCAAGGAATGTTTGGAAGTTTTGAGTAGTGCGGCCCTTGGACACGTATGCGGCCCTCTGTGGCACACGATCGTTGTGGGCGTACCGCTGTTTGACCTGCCGGCTCTCACGCTGAAGCCGGCGGCACCGGGCGCACATCCAGTCGCCAGCGAACTGTACAGAAGGAGGGAACCCACATTCGCATTCTGCTGGTTTCTGTTTTGGCATAAGAAAAAACCCAGTGGCTTTTAAGGCCACTGGGTCAACCAGATCCACCAAAGGACTACCAGACGGAACATTAAAGCACTTAAAAACACAACCGTCACTTTGTCAACGTGCTTTCTTCTTCAATGCATCCCAAAGTTGAGCTTTTGCTCCACCGGGCCCGGGTGTTCCGGGAACCTGGGCCTGTGTTCGGCCTGCGCCACCAGGGGGTTCGGTTTGTTTGTACTGCGCCAGTTCATCCGACAAGGTTTTATTCTCCGCTGTGAGTCGTTCCACTTCCCCGCGCAGCGGTCCCCACGCGGCAGCGCGATTGCGGACGGCAGCGTGGCGACGAATCACTGAGGCGCGTTCTTCAGGAGAAAGTGACGGATCGGCGGGGTTCTGCGAGAACGCCTTGTCGACCAGCTCAAAACCTTTGGCGAGCCGTTGATTCCAGTGCTCATCACCATCGCGCGGCTTGAAGAGAGCACCGTACTTTTCGTCCTTGAGGACGGCTTCATTCTCCTGCTGCCACGTAGTCGAGATGGTCCGGGTAAGTTCTTCGCGAGCCTTGGTTTGAGCCTCGGTTTCCTGCTGCTTCTTGGCCGTGCGGCCTTCTTTCTCCGCCTTCAGCTTGGCCTGCTGCTTGTTGTAGAGGTCACGAATCGCGTTGCGATGATTCATGACGTCGTTAGCAAAATCTCCGAAGTATTCGTTAGCCACGTGACGCGCCTGGGCCAACTCCATGTTGACCAGCGTCAGCATATCGTTGGGGTTGATTTCGCGGGCACCGCCCTGGCCGTCGGATACCTGAACACCCTTGAGTTCGGTCATGGCAACTTTCCACGCCTCGTCGTACGGCTTCACAAATTCCTTCTGGAAGGTGTCGGTCTGCGAGAAGTCGTGGTCGGCCATGACTTCCTCGAGCTGCTTGGCGCGAGCTTCGGCCCTGGTGGCGCGTTCCTCGTAGGCCTTGCGATCGTTCTCGGGCAGATGATTCGTCTCCAGCTCTTTGACACGGGCTTCCGCCTTGGCCAGCTTGCCCTTGTACTCTTCCACCATCTTCCACGGGCTCGGCTTCTTGCCGTCCTTGTCTACCGCGGTAGACGCGGGAGCGCCTTCACCTGGCTTGGGATCGGCGGGTGGAGCACTCTCTCCAGGTTTCGGTTCGGCGGCCGGCGCGGCGGGCGAGGGCTTGGCTGGAGGTTCAGTGACTGGAGCAGCAGCGGTACCCGGACGGGCGGCAGCGCCCTTGTCGGCTTTATCTTGCAACGCCTTGAACATTTTCCCCTTCGCAGATTCCGGCTTGGCTGGCGGGGTGGCAGCGGGGGTTGGAACGGAGCCGCGGGGGGTAACATGGATCTCGCCGGCAGAGGCGGGGACGGCGCTGGGAGCGCCAGCGGCGGCGGGGCGGGCTGCGGGAGTGGGAGGTACGATGGTTGGTGCTTCAGGCATAAATCAATGTCTCAGGTTATCGTCGGGTCGGATAGTGGGTGCAGCTGGAGTCTCGGAGAGATTCTTCAAGACGCGCACAAACTCGATGGCCCCGCGAATTCTCAAGCCCGCAGAACCAGCCCCATTACCGTCCGTGATGTTCGAGGTCGCTTCCTGTTGATATTGGAGGAGTGCGGCGTCAATCGCCCGCGAGAAGGCCTCGCTATCCACCATCGCCCGATGGTCTCCAATCCACTTCGCCACAGAGGTGAAACGCTGCTTGGGAGACTGGTTAGGATTAAATGGCGGCCTCGTATCCTTCTTCGTTTCTGGTTGTGGCGGCATATTCAGAGAATCCTGAACTTCTTTTTAGTCACTCTGTTTCGCCTTTGCAACACTTTTGTTTTAGGCATCTTTAACATTTTGTTGGCCAGCTTAAAGAGCGGACTGGTTTGCTTGCGCTCCATGAAGCCGTGATGCGGGACCGGAGTGTAGTTGGGAAATTGTGGCGCGGGCTGCTCAGTCTCGTTCAAAGGAACCTCGGCTTTCGGTGCTTCTTCGTGGGTCGCATAACACCCTTGCGCGAGTGCACCACCTTGCGCGATTTGAAACCGTTGTCGAAGACAGGGCCGCGGTCGGCCAACATCTGACCAGTCGAGCTGGGACCTTTGCCTCCAGAGTTATTCATAGCACAGTACTGGGTTCAGGGATTTCTTTGTCGGTGAACTCAATGCCCATCTTATCCGCTTCCTGGGCTTCCTGCAACAGCTTGGCTAGTGAGTCCACGTCACAGTCCAATCCATCGGGCAACTGCTCGCGGTACTCCTTCAGATTGTCGATGGCCTCTTCGATGGTGTCGCCTGTTGCCACCAGCCACCCGATCATTGAATCGAGCGCGTGGGGCGGGATGCAAATCTTCCCGTCCACCTGACAGGCGAAACCAAATTTTGTCCACTGCCGGATGTCTTCCGGAATGTCGAGCACCACCCATTCACCTTGGTCGCGCTGAAATTTAATGAGTGCCTGCACGCCGAACTTCGCAGTGGTCTCCGGCTCCACCAGTAATCCGTTGGCACCTTTCCAGACAATCTCTCCCAGATTGCCGAAGAGCTCGGTCATGACTTGGGAAGGCGGTGAAGCCGCTCGGCAGGTGGGATCTATGAAGTAACTGTCCTCGTCCTTGATGCGTACTTCACACGAAAAAAATCCCCGGTACCCGTAGCGTCCCAACACACTCCCGAATCGCTCGGGTACGATACGCACACGCTGATCGATTTCATCCATGGGCTGCACTGCACAGAGGTACGAACGGTCCTTGCATTCGATACCGTGCATGACCGTGGACGGAAAATTACCATCGATGCAGTATGTGTCGATGCCGTCCTCGATGTCAGTGTCAATCGGATCGAACACGTAGAAGGTGGCCTCCTCTTTCATGGGACCGAACCGCCAGGCATATCCGTCGAGCGTCATCTCATCGTGCTGCCAGTCGCGCCAGTGCAGCGTCTCCCAGTCTCCGCGCCAGCGGGACATCTTAATCCACTTGTCCTCTTTGTCTTGAAGGTAGTCGCGCAGCTTGGAGATGCCGATAATCTTCTTGAACGTGGGCACCAGCATTCCGGTTTCCTTGAGCGTGTCGAGGAAGAGGCCGCGCTTGGTCTCCAGTTCGTCGGCCCCGTGATGTCCCCACACCGGGAATCCTTGGGAGACCAACTCGCGCTGGAGACCAGCAAATCCCACGTCGCAGCACACGAAGAGGTCGCACTTATCTTTCACCGACCAGATGTCGGTGATGCGCTCGATCGTGTCGAATCCGTCGCCAATGACCCCGCGCTCCATCTTGGGCGCGATGTCATCCCACGGGCTCCAGTAATAGACTTTCTTGAACTGTTCCCCCAGCTTTTGAGCGATGGGAAGGAAGAGTCCTTTGTCGATGACACAGGCGACTACCTCTTCAGTGGGTTTCATCAAACAGCTTGTTCACTTCTGCTTCGTGGTCAGCCCACGCGAGTCCCGTCTCAGCACAAACAATGCGCTCGATTGCGGTAGCGATGCTGTGCTGCCGATTGTACGGAGCGTGAGCACTGTCGCCGGGCTCAGATTCGTCACCATCAGCGCGGTTGGCCTCGTAGTTCATGTCGAAGTCGTCGACCTCTTTCTGGGTGACGCCCGCGGCCTGACACATCATCACTTCCGCCAGCTCGTGGAGCGCGACCAACTGCTGTGACTGCGGGTCCATTTCGTCACTGACGAGGATGATAAGCGTGCCGTCCTTTTCAAAGTACCAGTCGCCACACGTTGGGTAGCGGTGGTCCTTGTGAGGGATGGATTTGATTACGATGTTCATTCGCTCTTTTTATTTTCGCTGTGTTCACTGTTCATCATCTTCAGTCGATCGTGCACCAGGTCGAGACCGTGCTCGGCGGCTTTGACCTTCAATTCCATTTCGTGCTCCTGCTCGCTCTGTTTCATTTGCTGCTCGAACTGGATTTGGCGCTGGGCCGTCTTCTGCGCGTGGCTCTGGCTGGAGAGCTTCGCCTTCATCTGGGCCTGGATGACCGTGGCCTGGGCTTTCGCCGCCTGCTGCGGGTCGCCCTGCGGCTGCTGTTGCTGCTGTTTTTTCATCTGTTCCAGCAGACGCTGAGCCATGGCCTTGACGAGGTTCATCATCTTGCCGAGCTGGTCACCGTACTGCTTGACCCGCTGCTTCTCGTTCGGGTCCTGCGCGATGACCTGAATGTGTTGAGCGATGTTGTTGGCCATGTTCTGGAGGCCTTGGATG
>Ga0105238_10005054_pt1 | contig 13038 bp, 12 predicted proteins | sample KBSC34metaG_FD_81526 | JGI IMG/M metagenome (GOLD analysis project Ga0105238, IMG submission 81526) | Corn rhizosphere microbial communities from Kellogg Biological Station, Michigan, USA - KBS C3-4 metaG | ecosystem: Host-associated > Plants > Roots > Rhizosphere > Soil | place: Michigan, USA... | reverse complement strand
GGCTACGACTTGCCGCGCACCATGGATCATTGCCGCTTTCACTAGCATGCTCTCGTGTTCCAGCACACATAGACCGACCTCAGGATGGATGCCGTTAAGCCCGAGGATGCAGACATCCGCGTTTATCGCTCGAAATTCCGCTACTGCCTGAGCGCCCACAGTGCACCGGGCCTCTTTAAACAACCGGCCGCCTATACCTATCACTTCCACTGCCGAATGCGCCGAGAGTGCGTCCAGCACGGGCACGCTGTTGGTGAGAATGGTGGCCCGGAAATCAGGCGCCAGCTGCTGTGCGACCCGAAGCGCCGTCGTGCCGCTGTCGATCACGATCACCTGATCCTGCTTGAGCAGCCTGGCGCACACCACTGCGATCGCAGACTTGGCGGCATTGGATTCTCGCTCCCGCGAATGGTACGAGATAACCGTGGGCGCCGGCTGCGCAAGCGCGCCGCCATGCACGCGCTGCAAGAGCCCCGTGGCAGCCATCTCATTCAAATCCCGCCTCACAGTATCTTCCGAGATTTGTAGAGCCTCACTGAGCTCACTCGCGACGACTTTTCCTTCCCGGCGCAATAGCGCGAGTATATTGCGATGGCGTTCTTCCTTAAGCATGCTTTATTTTGCACTTTTCTGCATGAATTTGCACTATACATCACGAATTGCCTTGATATTTGCGTTTTTACACATCATACTCCATCCTGCAACACGCCCATGAAAGGCAACATAATGTCCGCATCCGTTCCCCTGTTCTTCGAGCCGAACCGCGTGTGGCGCTGCTATACAGGCGGCGCGCTTCTAGATTCGTTTCTGGATCACGCGCCGGCCCAAGACACGCATTTTCCGGAGGACTGGTTGGCATCGTGCGTGCGGGCCGTCAACGGGGAACACACTCAGGGCCCGAACGAGGGACTGTCGCGCATTCGCGGAACAGACGAAACTCCGGGTCCATTTCTGCGCGATATCATTGAATCAGACCCTGAAGCATATCTGGGCGATGATGCTCCGATGGGCCTGCTCTGCAAGTATCTGGATTCCGCTGTCCGCCTCCCCATCCAGTGTCACCCTGATCGAGAGTTCGCGCGCCTCCATTACGGAAACGAACACGGGAAGGCCGAATCGTGGCTGATCCTCGGGACGCGAGAAATCAACGGAGAAGCGCCGTACCTTCTGATGGGTTTCAAGCCCGGCATCCGGCAGGCGGAGTTCGAGCGCGCTGTCTTCGAGCAGGACATTCCCGCTATGGAAGCGATGCTTCATCGAGTTCCTGTGAAGCCCGGCGAAGTCTATTTCATCCCCGGACGGTTCCCGCATGCCATCGGCCCCGGCGTTTTCCTGCTGGAAGTTCAGGAGCCGTCAGATTGGGTGGTGCAGCCGGAACGATATTGCGCCGGTCAAAGGCTCTCGGACGCCGACATGTGGGGGCCACTCGATCCTGCAGTGGCCCTAAAGTGCTTCATCTATGAGGGAGAGACCGTCGAACAGATCCGCAAACGGCTGCAGAAGCATCCTACACACCTCCTAAGCGCCGATGAAGGGTCGCTCACTCGTTTGATCGGTTCGGAGACGACCGCGTGCTTTGGCGTCGACCATTTACACGTTGCCGGGGAGTTTACCCTGGAGCATTACGCGCCCTACTATCTGGTCGTCATAACATCCGGCAGGGGCAGCGTAGCCTGGAATGGCGGAGAGAGCGGTATCGGCAAAGGAGACGTATTCTTTGTGCCGCACGGCGTGCGCAGCTTGAAGTTTCATGCGGACGGCGAGCCACTTAAGGCATATGTCTGCCTGCCGGGGGAGCCAGGGGTATCTACATGCCGCTAGCAGCTTTTCCAAAATGTTTCCTGGACGCCCTGTGCGTCCACCATACAATGACTGTCGAGCAGTGGATCGACATGGCGGCCGATCAGCTGGATATCGACGGCCTTGAGTTCTACTGGGGATTCACGCCGTACGAAGATACCGAAGCGTTGAAAAGCCTGCGCCTGCGGATTGCAGATCGTGGTCTGACGATGCCGATGATGTGTTATTCGCCGGACTTCATCCAGCCCGATCCGGCCGCACGCGCACAGCAGATCGAGGGACAGAAGCGCGCCATTGAGGCGACTGCAGCCCTCGGCGGCACCATGTGCCGCGTCCTGAGCGGCCAGCGCCGGTCAGATGTCTCACGGCCGGACGGCGTAAAGATGGCGGCGGAGTCGATTGCGGCCTGTCTGCCGCATGCCGGGCAGCATAGCGTCGTCTTAATTCTGGAGAACCACTATAAGGATGGCTACTGGCAATATCCGGAGTTTGCTCAAAAGTCGGATGTCTTCCTGGAGCTTTTGAATGCGATACCGCCTTCGCCCTGGTTCGGTGTCAATTTCGATCCATCCAATATGATCATTGCCGGCGAGGATCCTATTGCCCTGCTGGAAGCCGTTAAGCGCCGCGTGGTGAGCATGCATGCGAGCGACCGTTTCTTTGAAGGCGGCACGCTGGAGGACCTTCGCAAACAGGAAGCCCATCCGCAGCAAGGGTATTCGTCGATCCTGAAGCATGGGGTTATCGGCCGTGGCCTCAACGACTACGACAAAATTTTCTCCATTCTCAAAGGCGTGGGTTTTAACGGATGGATCAGCATCGAAGATGGACAGGACCCTGAAGCGGGCATGGAACATCTCCGTCTCTCCGCTGAGTTCCTGCGGGACAAGATGCGAGAACACGGACTTAAATAGAGGTAAGACACCATGAAGACGATCGTGCAGATCTCTCTGGATGTAACCAACATCCCTGAAGCCATTGAGACGGCGGAGATGGCAATGCGGTCCGGAGTGGACTGGCTGGAGGCAGGCACGCCTCTGATCATCGCCGAGGGCATGAACGGTGTCCGCGCTCTGCGAGAACGGTTTCCGGGCGTGCCCATTGTCGCCGACCTCAAGACCATGGACGGCGGCTGGCTGGAAGCGCAGATGATGGCGCAGGCCGGCGCAACCCATGTCGTGGTGATGGAGCGCGCACACCCGGAGACCATCAAAATTGTCGTGAAAGCCGGCCGGGATTTCGGCGTGCGCGTGATGGGAGACAACCTGGGCGCATCCGACATGGTCGCAGCGGCCAAACGGCTGGAAGACCTGGGCTGCGACTACGTGATCCACCACATCGGCTATGACGAGCGCCGCGGCATCGTCGCAAGCGGCGGCGTCTGCCCAAGCCCATTGGATCAACTGCGCGAAATCACGAAGGCTGTAAAGGTTCCGGTGCAGGCTGTAGGAGGATTGAGTATAGAACAGGCGATGAGGACACCCGAATACGGCGCTCCCCTCGTCGTGCTGGGCGCCCCACTGACCATCGACGCCGACGCATTCAAAGCGGCAGGCGGAGACATTGAAAGCAAGCTGCGAATGATCTGCGATGCCGTGCATGGATATGGAGATGTTGGTCCGGCAGGACGGGATTAGGAGACAAACACAATGACAGCAACGATGCCGGGTGTCGTAAATTATGGACAGGAGCCGCTGTCGGTGGAGTGGCGCGAGGTGCCGGTCCCAACGATCGGCGACGAGGATGTGCTGCTGGAGGTGCGGGCAGTGGGCGTCTGCGGCAGCGATTTGCACCAGTACCATGGCAAGCAAAGCTGGAAGGTCAACTACCCCGTGGTGCTGGGACATGAATTCGCGGGAGTCGTTGCCGAATCAGGTGCGCGCGTTCGCAATTTCCATGTGGGAGATCGCGTCGTCAGCGAAACCGCAGCTGTGCTCGATATGGCTTCGCCATTCTATCGATCGGGACAGTACAATCTCGACCCAAACCGGCTCGGATTTGGATATGGAGTAAACGGCGCGATGACGAAGTATGCGCGCGTGCCGGAACGCTGCCTGCACCGCCTTCCTGATGTTCTTCCCTTCGAAAAAGCGGCTCTGACTGAACCCTGCTGCGTGGCCTACAACGCGACTTGCGTCAACTCGCATATCCGGCCGGGAGACAGCGTGGTCATCATCGGCCCTGGACCTATCGGTCTGCTTTGCGCTCTCATGGCGAAGCTTTCCGGCGCAAATCCACTTATTGTCGTGGGTATCCCCGCCGATGCTCGCCGCCTGGAAGCCGCGAAGCGTGTGGGCGCGACACTGACTCTTGGCGCTGCGGGCGAGAACGTGGCTGAACAGATAAAGGCGCTTGGCGACGGCTACGGCGTGGATGTCGTCATAGATGCCGCCGGTATATCGGCGACGCTGGCGCTGGCGCTTGATATCGTCCGGCCGGGTGGTCAGGTAACCAAAGTCGGCTGGGGACCGCAGCCCTATGGCGCTTCCCTCGATCCGCTCGTGCAAAAGGGAGTGACTCTGCAAGGAAGCTACAGCCATAACTGGCCGATGTGGGAGCGGGTCATCGGAATGCTGGCAAGCGGACAGATCGACCTGGCCCCGATCCTTGGGCGAGTAGCTCCACTGCCGGAATGGAAGCTGGCCTTCGAAGAAATGCACCGCGGCGACATCGTAAAGGCGGTACTGCTTCCATGATCCCTCCCCTCCCCAAGTTCGGGGTCAGCGAGTTTACCACCTGGCCCTGGTCGTTCGAACAGGATATCGAAAACTACGCGCGTCTGGGCGTAAACGCAATCGAAGTCTGCGAGTTCAAGCTCGATCCGGAGCGGTTTGCCGATCAGCTTGCGCTCATTAAAGACACAAGCCTGGCGATCACCTCCGTTCAGCCGCGCCTGCATTCGCTCTTTCCCGATGCGCCGCGGCCGGAGCCGGCGGCCCCGGCTGATCGCATGGGCTTGTTGAGGCAAACGATCGCCCGCTTCGCACAATGCGGTTGCGCCGAGGGCACAGTTTTCGTAAGCATCACAGGAGCAGCTCCGGCCGCCGATTTCCGCAGCGCCTATTCGACTGCCGTCCGCGAATACAAAGCTCTGGCACAGTACGCCGCCGATCATGGAGCAAAAGTGGCGCTGGAGCCGCTGAATCCGATATTGATGAATGCCGATACCTTTGTCTGCGCGATTCCCGATGCGCTCAGGATCATACAGGAAGTCGATACGACCAATTTCGGCATCTGGCTGGACGTGTGGCATATCTTCCAGGACGCAGCCGTGCTGCGCCACATCGAAGACTGCAGAGGGAAGGTCTTCGGGGCGCATGTCAATGACTGGCATACGCCTCGCTGCTTCGGCGATCGTATAGGAATTGGCGACGGCGAGATTGCCCCTCTTCTACCCGGCCTGCTGAAGGCGATCGCAGAGACGGGCTATACGGGGGCATACACGCTGGAGATCTTTTCCGAAGATCACCTGCCGGATTCGCTCTGGCGCGGAGATATGAACGCGACAATCACGCGAAGCCGAGCAGCGTTTGAAGCGGCATGGCAGAACGCATGGGCTGCGCCCCAGGAGACAACGAAATGAGTGGAAGGCTGCAGGATAGAGTGGCGCTCGTTACCGGTTCGACAACCGGAATTGGAGAGGCTATCGCAAAGCGGTTCGCCTCGGAAGGCGCGCGCGTCATGATACATGGCCTCTCCGAAAACGATGCGCAGACCGTTGTAAAAGGGATCCTGGACAGTGGCGGCAAGGCGGATTACATGATCGGTGATTTAAGCGATCCCAACATCTGCCGCGACATAATTGACGCCGTTCTGAAGCGTTTTGGGAAGCTCGATATCCTCGTCAACAACGCTGCGTCCATCGTACGCAGCGATCTGGACACGACCACGATAGACCTGTTCGACCACACAATGGCTGTCAATGTGCGCGCTCCGCTGCTCTTGATTCAGGCTGCGCAGTCAGCCCTCAAGCAAACTCATGGCGCGATTCTGAATATAGGGAGCGTCAACGGCTACTGCGGAGAGAAGAACCAGCTCGCCTACGCTATCAGCAAGGGCGCTCTAATAACACTATCCCGCAATCTGGCCGATGCCCTCGGGCCGGACGGCGTGCGTGTGAACCACTTCAACCTTGGCTGGGTGCTTACAAAGAACGAATATGCCCTTAAATGCCGCGAAGGCCTGCCTGAAGATTGGCCCGGCAAGCTGCCGCCAAGCAACGCGCCGTCGGGAAGGCTGATCAGCCCCGAAGAGATCGCCAACTTCGCTCTTGCCTTTGTCGAACCCGGAGGCGGCCCCATCAGCGGATCCATTGTCGATCTTGAGCAGTACCCGATGATCGGACGCAATCCGCCGAAGAATGTGAGCTAGGGCAGCTGCACCGCTGCCGCAAAAGCCAGATCCGGATCTCCACGGCGCAGCATCGTCTCGCACAGTGTTTTGACACTCGGAGCAAGTTTGCGCCGGAACGATTTTCCGTTGATAGTGAACGTTACAGGCTTGCCGAAATCGATCAGCCTGCTGTCCAGAAACGCCGTGACATCGCCGCCATTTGCGGTAGTGATTGTGACGGTATTGTCGCGGCACGTCGCATCCAATTCGCGCTGTTTGGCAGGCGTATCCGTGCGAAGCCAGTAGAAGTCGTGGATGACGTCGTCGGTCATGAGCCATGTCACCTCGCGTGGAACCGCGTTGCGCACGGCGGGATACATCACGGCGACCTTATCGCGGTCGTTCAGTGCCGGATGCTCCACGCCTTCCGCGATATCTACCGCGACAGGATAGATATCGCTTCGATCGCCGCGTAGAGCAACGATGTCGTCCGCAAACTTCTTGTCGCGGTCGAGCCGTCCGTATGCCGTATCCAGGCCGCCCACCATAGCTGTAAAGACGACGGTGCGCAGTGTCTTGCCGGTCGTTTCGCCGTCCGTGGGGGCACCCGCGGATGCATGGATGGCGGCAAACAGGTCCGGCTCTTTGGGGCCGATGGCGAACGCGCCGTAGCCGCCGTGCGAGTAGCCCATGATGTAGACCTTGTTCGGGTCGACATCGCCGTAGACTGTAAACTGCCGGATCAGGTTGGCGATCAGCGGATACACGTAGACATCATAGAAGCCGTTCCAGGTATCGTTCGGCGCACGCAGGGCAAGATACTGGTAGCCGCCGGCCTCGGGATGTTCCTTGTAGTGGGTTCGCATGATCTCCCACTGGCTGTCATTCACTTCCTTGGGAGCGCCGCCTCCGCCGTGCATGGCGATAAAAAGCGGCCATCCACCTGCCGGCCGCGTGCCGACGGTCTTGAGGATATATGGACTCAGGTACTCCTTGAAACGCACCTGATGGGCATCAAAGTCCTTGCGGGCGTCGTCATGGATTGCAGGGGCTGCCTTGTAGGCGTCCCAGGCAGCCTTGCGGACGGCGGGTTCGTTGTTCCGGAGCATCCTGTCAAAGTCTTTGGGGAACTTCCACGACGCCTGCTGATCGGGCGATGCCGCGAAGTAATCCGTGAGCGATTTGGGCAGCTTCCCCTGATCGTCCGCAGACAGATCTTTCCACTTGTGTTTCGGCTCAAGCCGGATCTCCACAAGGGACGATGCAACCTTCCCCGGCGCAAACGGCTGCTGCACGATCTGATCATCATTCGTGACGGTGATCTCGTAGACGCGTCCTGCAGGCACATCGAACGTAAGGAAGTTGTTGAGGTCGGAGGTCTCTCCCTTGCTCGTTCCCGTCAGGAACGGCGGACCCGATACGATATCGCGAACCATCACCGGCAATTCGACGCGCTTGCCTTTTGCATCGACAACCTTCACTTCCAGCTTGACCGTATTGGCATCGGCAGTCAAAGATTTCGCGTAACGATCGGTGACATTGACCGCAGGCACGATCCGAGATTCCGGCGCCCATACCATCGGAAAATACTGAGCAGATTTCTTGAAGCTGGATGCGTAGATAGCGTGCTCAGGCACATCCCGCAGCGCCTTGCCGGCGTCATCGGCGAACCAGCCGTGGTCGAGGCCTGCGGCATCCGGCTCGGCCGCGCCGACATAGTGCCAGCCGTTGTCCCAAATTTCCACCCAGGTATGGTTGCCGCGCATGTTCGTCCACATGGGCGTTCCCGCCACGCGAGCAGGAATGCCCACGGAACGGCAGGCGTCGGCAAGGAGGATAGATAGGCCCGAGCAGCTTGCGATCCCACTTGCCATCGTCTCGGCCGGAGCTTGATTGGGCTTGGCTCGCTCTGTGGAATACTTCACATTCACCAGCGGAAAAAGCTTCTCATTCAGCTTCATCGCCGCCTCGCCGGGAGTCTGACAGCCCTCGATCAGCGGAGCAGATTTCGCCCGCAGATCTGCGCGCCAATCTTCCCGTTTTTCGTCCAGACAGGCATATGGCAAAACGTCGTTGAGGAAGATATCGTCAGGAAGTCTTACTTTCCATGGGGCGGCATCCAGAGCATCATAGGCCAGTGTGACATTGCCGAGCAGCATGGCAGGTTGGATATTTTCCAGGTCCTCATCCGGCATATTCGCGATCAGGAATTCCAGGCCGGGCCGCCGATTTTCAGGAATACTGGCAAGCGCGGCTTCTAATCCGGCGCGATTAGAACCGGAACGCGCCAGTGCGGACTGCACTGCGGCCGGCCAGGGTTGTGAGGCCGCCTGAGAGACAGTTTGCGTGAACGCGCACAGGGAGACGACCAGACACAGAATGAGGGAGAGATACATCCGTTATGCTTTCTCGAAATTCGTGGCGCAGGCAAATGCTCAGCGCAAAGTCAATGCGCCCCAAGCCGATGCTGCGCGGCTGCCGGCGCGCAAAACACATCGTGATCCCCCACAGCGTCGTGAGGTCAGCTATTATTGCCTGAGCATTCGAAAAGATCCTTCAAAAGGTCCTCAATCCCGATGCATGATCGCGGTATATCCCTGCCTACCCGCTCTCATTTGAGGCGCGCATATTTGAAGCTGTCGCCTATTTCCAGCAGCTTTCCATTCACGACCCACTTGACCTCGTACTGGCCGAAGGGCGGGGTCTTGCCGGCCTCATAGTCATCTGTCAAAACATCCCCGTATCCGGCGGACGCCTCATCCTCAACATGTGTCTCTTTTGAGCGGAACTGCGTGGGAAATGTCCAACGGATCCAGCCGTCGGCGAGCTTGCCCGCCGGATAATGGCGAACGAAGCCGCGAAATACCTGGCCATTCGGCGCGCGGACGACCGGATAGATAGTCAAGGCTCCCCAATCACTGAACGTGGAATATTTATCGCGCAGGCTCACGACACGGCACGGGATTACGGGATCTTCCGAATACTGCAGACTGGGAATGGAAGCAGGCCGAGTCCCGGGCACGCCCCACCCTCCCCGCTGAGCCGGACGCGCCATCGCCGTCACCCCCAGACTGGCCAATACAACGCTTGTGATAATGAGCTTGCTTTGCATTTTCATAGCGCCAAATCTACCCGCTATATGCCTCGATCAAGCGCCTGATTTCAATTTCTTATCCATGCCGTCAGCGTTATACGGCATAGCCTGGGGCTGTTCGGAGAGCGTCTTAATGTGGTTCAGGACACGAAGGTGGATCGTGTGGATGATATGGTCGGTCCAGAGCCGCCAGTATGGCTGCGGCCAGAAGTAGTTGCGATACCAGGTTGTGCCAACGAGTTCTGTGCGATTGCCGGGAAGAGCGCGCAGCAGAAATTGTCCTCGCTCGCAGTGCAGATAACCATGCAGATGACGCGGGTGAATATCGTAGGGAGATAGTTCCTTCATCGGCTCGGGCTGCTGCGTCACAGAAAATTGCAGCAGATGCGGCTTGTTCCATACCGTGATGGGTTCAACAAATGTGCCCGTCGAGAAATTGCAGTGCCGGACCGCGCCAGGCCCGCTGCCGATGATCTGCGCATCCATCGGATAGGCGATACCGGATCGGAACATCAGCTCTGTGGGAGGCTCAAGATGCGGAAAGGCAATGACGTTATGCCAGACGCGATCAGGAGGCGCATCGATCACGACGACCGATCGCTCAGCAATCAGCGGCGGTTTCGATGTCATAAAATGATCGCCAAACATCACGAACGGCACGGCCAGAAACGCGACGCACATAATGGGCGGCTTGGGCAAACGCATATGGCGTGTCTGTCCGACGGCGAGGCCGACAGAGCCGCCGATTGCCGCCAGGCCGAAGCCCAGCGGGGCAGCCATAAACAGGCAGATCGCGCCTTCTGCCGCGATGACCAGTAGCCCCAGCCCATAGAAAAACATGGCGATAAGGGAAAGGCCAACACTAGATTTGCCCTGACTTTCGTAGTAGTTATCGAACCAGGCCGGAACAAAGCCGACGAACATCGGCAGTGCGACAAAGAGGCCGAATCCGTAATTGCCCAGCACATGCACACCGAAATAGGTCAGCGCTAAAGCGGCAGCAACAGTAAATGAGATGCTTCCCCACGTCCTCGTAACGGAATCCCGTGAGACATAACGATCAAACCAATGCCCTTCGTACGACGCCGCCTCCTGCCAGATCCCCTCTTCCGGCTCTTCCCCGGCATCATAACGCAGGCTCAATTTCTCGGATGATCTCATGAAGACAAGGGAAGCTATCAGCAGCCAGTTCAACGGACGCATCACAAAGATAAGAGCAAGAACCGGAGGCAATCCCACGTCACGCAAGCGCCGCACGGACATCGATATGCCGATCCACAAGAACGGAAGCGAAACAGCCAGTAAGGCCATGGAGATCGAGCGATCGTAGGGACGCTCGCCCCGAATATCAAACACTGTGCCGAGAGCAAAGTACCGCGTAATATCCCAGGGCTGATGGAAACAAAGGGCTACGATGAAGTAGTCAAGAAAGAACTTCATGGCGAACAGGCAGAGACCCACCACCAGATAAGTCAGCCGATCAACCCGTCCACGAAATGTCCACAAGCTCGGTAGCAGTGTACCCATGATCGCCCCTCAAAAATAAATGAACACGTTCAATTATTAATCATCCTACCTGGATCTAAGGTGGATGTCAATAATTTTGAACATGTTCATTATGAGAAAACGATTCACAGGCTATTCACAATACGATTACCCCTAACTTGCCAGCCTGCTAGAAAGCTCCGATAGGGCCTTATGCCACTCCTGGCGTGTCGAGTCCTCGATCCAATTGTCGTCGAATTCGGACATGCGATCGATTCTCTTTAAGGCGCTCAACGCTAACGAAACGAGCTCAGGAGACGCCAATGTTCCCTGCGGTTTCACCCAGGCGGCAATATCGTCAGGCAAATCAGCAGAAGGCTTGCCGTTTAATGCTGCCACAACTTCGGCGGCGGCAATCGCCGCACCGGATTCCGTCACTTCGAGATATTCATCCTCGTCCATCTCAGAGACGGCGGATAGCGCCTCCCCAATCAGATCTAGGCTCGGCGCATTCGCAAAGTCATCGGCCCAATCCAGCGCATCATCGTTGTCAAAACTTCCGACACCCCACGTTCCCATATTAGCTCTCCGTTCTCATTCTCAGCTTCACAGACTGGCTTATTAGTGACAACCTGCGGCATATCAATCCAGGATTGCAGTTACCACTTTGTTGCCCAATCTGGAGCTTCGATATCGGTAAATGTGTTGGCATTGAAGTCCGCGAGTTCAATGGAATCGCGATCAATGTCGCCATCCGGCACTGCCACGAAAAGCTTTCCCTCACGCGCATATGCAAGCCTCCCTTCGTGATCCCAGTCTGCCCACGTCACTCCGTTTATTGGCACAGTCGTTCCATCGATCTTTCGTATGGCGTATGTTGGAATGGTGAAGCCAGGATTACCGATCTTTTGCACAAGCACGTTGGATGATTGTCTCGTCTCCCTTTCATAGGTCGCACACTCAGGGATCGGAGTGGTGGAACGGATCGATTTATCACCGGACTTCGCAATGGCTATAGGCCTAGAGAAAGATAGCTTAGGGGTTTCGACCTCAATCGACGGACGCGAAAATTGCGAATGTCTCCCAGCTTGTATTTGCTTCCACCCCGACGACTCAATCCGTCGGAAATAGAGCGGCCGATCTTCATCCGGTGTATTATTGTTGCCTGTAATCTTCATACCAGCCGGCACCTCTCCCTTTTCAAGGTCGACTTGAGGCCCGGATCCGGAAAACCTAAAACCGTTCAGCCAGATGTGATCATTGGTGAGAAATAGGCCGCCTCCATCCCAACGCCCAAAGCGACGCCACAGAGCCAACGCAGTCAGGAACGGCGGCCGGCTCACTGCGGTCCAAGATGCTCCAACGGGCTCTTTGTACGGCTTGCCACTATATTTCACCACTCCATAGATTAGCTTCGTACCGTCAGGAGACAGGTCACTCACCTCATCGAAAATGCGGCCGTGAAACCACTGCCCTGCCTCAAACGTATCGACATCGGTATTCCACTTAATAATCTGCGTCCATTTCGCGGGGCCACAACGGAAAATCACGGCAACGTGCGCTTCCCGGGCCAGGATTACATATAGACGGCTGGGGGAGCGGCTCGGCCCTTTCATCACTCTGGCAATGGTCATATCATCACTCGATCATCCACTAATACAAGACATCAAAGATAGGTGATTTTGCCGATCGATCTCGAACTAAACCGACACCATCTCGAAGACATAGCCGTCGGGATCGGTGAAGAAAACCTGGACTGCGCCGTCGGGCCGTGGCGCGGGGCCGCCGACGATTGTGACGCCGCGTTTTGACAGCTCGGTGTGCGCGGCATAGGCATCGGCGACCTTCAGCGCAAAGTGAACAGGAAGGCGCTCGGCAATGCCCAGCGATGTATCTTCGATGAGATGCAGCTCTTGCGTGCCGAATGCGAACCATGCGCCGCCGAAGTTGAAATCCGGACGGGGAAGGCGCGGCAGCCCGAGTATATCGCCGTAAAAATGCTCGGACGCCGCCAGGTCACGAATGTGAATAGCGATGTGGTTTAGCTCATGGACGTGAAGCGGATTTTCGTTTGCGTTCATGATGAAGTTATACCACTGCGCGCCGGATCGGCGGCATTCGATATACGCGGCAACAAACATACAGTACACTCAAATCATGAGCGTGGATTTAGCAAAGACATTTGACGGTGTTGCCGCATTGTATAATGCCGTGCGCCCCACCTATCCGGCGGACCTGATCGATCGGGTGTCGGCGGCAGTGCCCGCGGGTGGACGCATCCTGGAGATCGGCTGCGGGACCGGGCAGGCCACGGCGGCATTTGCCCG
>Ga0105238_10005053_pt1 | contig 13040 bp, 11 predicted proteins | sample KBSC34metaG_FD_81526 | JGI IMG/M metagenome (GOLD analysis project Ga0105238, IMG submission 81526) | Corn rhizosphere microbial communities from Kellogg Biological Station, Michigan, USA - KBS C3-4 metaG | ecosystem: Host-associated > Plants > Roots > Rhizosphere > Soil | place: Michigan, USA... | reverse complement strand
GTGGTGTCGGACAGCCTCACCGCCGCCGGCACCGATGCCTGGCACGACACCACGCGAATCGTCCGGCGTGCGGAGGCGCACCAGCAGATTGCCGGGATGAAGGACCAGCCAGGCAAGGACATCCTCGTGTTTGGCAGCCGAACGCTGTGGAACGACCTGCTCGCTGCCGGACTGGTGGACGAGCTCCATCTGATGGTCGGCTCCGTGGTCCTGGGCGGCGGCACGCCAGCCTTCGCGCGGCCACCGGCGGGCGCCCTCCAACTGATCGATACCCGCACCTGGCAGGGATCGAGCAACCTGCTGGTCAGGTACGCGGTTCGTAGGTAGGTGAGCGCTCGACTCGGCGCCCTTGGTGCCCTGGAGACCCACGCGAGCCTTTCCCTGTTGACACCTCGTGCAAGTCGACGCAAATCTGACCTCCTCATGGCCCACGCCGTGGACTTCAACACCGTGTCGACCTCTGGTCTGGAGTCGTCGCCCGTCGCGTCCGCCCTCGCGGGGCTGAGGGCGAACGAGGCCCGCTATTTCAAGAACAAGTACGACCACGTCTTCACCGTCGAGCCGGCCAGCCAGGCCAAGGAGACGGTCGACTGGATCCACCGCATCCTCAAGGAAGAGCGGGACATCGTCATCGAGTCCCGCCCGCTGGAAGCCACGCGCTTTCAGGTCGAGAACATCCGCTGGGCTTACGTGTTCTACGAGAGCGGGCTCTCGATCAACGTGATGTACACCATCGACGATCCGAAGAAGCGAGCGGTTGGATTCAAGCTTTCGGACGGCATGGACGTGCCGGTCGAGCTGGCGTCGCGGTTCAAATTCGCCAGGCAGAAGTCGAAGCTGGCCGGCACGATCCGCGGCTCGTTCTTCGTCATCAAGAGCGAATACTGACGCGCCGGTCGGCGCGGGTGGGGGACCGCGAACGGGCCGCCGACGCCCCTCACCTACCCTCCGCACCCGATCCGATCGAGACGCGCGGGCGCAGTTGAGCCGCGCCTCCCGCCCGTGGACGAGGTCCCTCCGGGTCGCTCTGGCGCCGCGCCCACAAGGAGTCTGCGAGGGTTGGTGTTTCAGGCACCCTGAAACTTCTGGTCCATTTTTCGTAGATCGAACGACTGCCTTCCGTCGCGGCTCCCCGGCACCCTGGGGCGCCGCGGCTTGGCATTTGCGCCAACGCACGTCCCGCGCCGAGTTGCGCTCCCCAGATCGTCTCGTCTCGATGGAGGAAAATCATGATTTCCAGACAGAATCGTCGGCTTGGCATCCTCTTGGCTGTTGGCCTGGCCAGCGTCGGGCTCGGCGGCTGTTCCTCATCCTCCGAAGGGCCCCCCGGTTCGGGGGGGAGCTCGGCCTCGGGCGGCAGCAAGGGCAGCGGCTCGGGCGGGACCACGAGCTCGGGCGGAAGCACGGGCTCGGGGGGTAGCACGGCGAGCGGCGGGACCACCGGATCCTCGGGCGGCGTTCAGGGGACGGGGGGATCCGATGCCTCCGGTGGGAGCAGCTCGGGCGGCACCACCGGCTCGGGCGGCGCCCCGTCGGGCGGCACGGCCTCGGGCGGCGTACCCGCGACCGGCTCTGGCGGCGCTTCCGAGGGAGGGGCCGACGGCACGGGGAGCGGCGGCGCGGCGGGCCGAGGTGCGGGCGTTGGCGGTCGAACCGGCGGGGCAGGCCGGGGTGGCGCCGGCACGACCGGCACCGGCAGTGGTGGCAGCGGCAGTGGCAGCGGGGGCGCCGGCGGCAGCGCGCCGTCCGGGTCCTGCCAGAAGGGGCAAACCAAGGGCGCCGATGTCGCGATCCTGGGCGAGTCGTTCTATGCGATCTCCCCGCAATACATCGAGAACCGGATCGAGGACAACGCCCGAAAGGCGGGCTCCTTGGCGTCGGGCGAGAAGTACCACAACGTCGCCGTCAGCGGACAGAACATGAACTACATCGCGACCACGGAATGGACCGCGGCCACGCAGGGAGGCGCATCCCCCAAGTGGATCATCATGGACGGCGGCGGCATCGACTGTCTGAACGGATCGTCGTGCCCCACGTGCGCGAGCACCTTCAAGACCCTTCTCGGCAAGATGGGCACCGCCGGCGTGAAGGAGGTCATCTACACTCGTTATCCGGAGCCGGGAAACCCGCCGGGCTCGAACGCCTCCCTGAAGTCCTGTCTCGATGCCACGATGCCGATGATGCAGACCGTGTGCGAAGGATCGACCTCACCCAAGTGCCACATGGTCGATCTGCGGCCCGTCTGGGTCAACGGCGACACCACCGACGGCCTTCATCCGACTCAGTCGGGCGGAAACCACGTTGGTGACCTGGTATGGTCCGAGATGGTCAAGGAGTGCTTCGCTCAGTAGCCAGCCGGGCCCCGTCTCGAGCCGCCCCTCACAGGTGACCCCATAAATGAGGATCCGTCGTCTGGCCGCCATGATCACCGCGGTGTTGCCTCTGCTGCTCGGCTGCACCGGATCAGGTGGCACCATGAGGGCCGGCTCGGGAGGAGCGACCGCCTCCGGCTCGGGCGGCTCCGCCTCGGGGGGCTCCGGCTCGGGCACCTCTGGTTCGGGCGGCTCCGGGTCGGGCGGCTCCAACTCCATGACGGGCGGCTCGGGAGGGGCGACGGGCACCGGGGGGGGGAGCGGAGGCACCACCCTGCCCCCCCAACCCTTCGAGATCGACGGGCGGTGGACGTATCTGGGCCCGTCGGATGTTCCTCACGACCTCACGATCGACCATGGATCGATGCTTTACGAGGACGTCGACGGGATGTGGTCGTCGAAGTGGACGATCAAGACGTACGACAACGGACTCCACCACTTTCAGGTCACGTTCGACTCGGGCTCGGGCTCGTATCTTCCTGTCGGCGAGAGCATGAGCGGAACGTATGACCGAGGTTCGGCGTTTCTGACCATTCAGCTGGCGAAGGGGCTGAGCTCGTACCCGCCGGTGCAGGGTGCTGGATCCTGCACCGAGGCGGACGGTACCCCCATCCCCGAGTGCCGGCTGTACGTGAAGCTGAACTGAAGGCGGCCCGGCCCGGAACGATGGCGCCGCGCGGGCGTGTTGCATTTTCGTAACATCATCCCTCCGTAGATCCTTGGTCGATTGCCTATCGCCCCGGCGGATCACCGGGCGCATATTGCGACCCCAAGGAGGGGCCATCGGAGGATGACGACCGGTCCAGACGGTTCAGTCGACACCCAAATTGCGTCCACAGGAATCGAAGGACTCGACGACGTCCTTCGGGGCGGGTTGCCGCGGGATCGCCTGTATCTGATCCAGGGCGATCCCGGCTCGGGCAAGACCACCATGGGCTTGCAGTTCTTGCTCGAGGGCCTGCGCCGGGGCGAAGCGGGCATGTACATCACGCTCTCCGAGACGCGCGAGGAGATCGCGGCCGTCGCGCGATCGCACGGCTGGTCCCTGGACGGCCTGCATCTGCTGGAGATGACGGCCGTCGAGCAGCAGCTCTCCCTCGAGGACGAGAACACGCTGTTCGAGCCGTCAGAGGTGGAGCTGCGCGAGCTGATGCAGCGCCTCCTGAGCCAGATCGAGCGGGCCAGCCCGGCGCGCGTCGTCCTCGACTCGCTCTCCGAGATGCGGCTCGTGTCGCAGACGGGGTTGCGGTACCGGCGGCAGGTCTTGACCCTCAAGCAGTTCTTCGCGGGGCGGCGGTGCACCGTGCTCATGCTGGATGATCGAACGACGGACGACGACGATCGGCAGCTGCAAAGCCTCGCGCACGGCGTGCTGTCGCTCGAAAGCCGCATCCTCGAGTACGGCAACGAGCGCCGCCGTCTTCGCGTCGTGAAGCTCCGCGGGGTCAAGCCCCGAGGCGGCTACCATGAGCTGGCCATCGCCAAGGGCGGCTTGCGGGTGTTCCCGCGCCTCGTCGCGGCCGAGCACCGGCCCGAGGTGGGGCGAGACACCATGGGCACCGGCGTCCGCGAGCTGGACAACCTCCTCGGCGGCGGTATCGAAAGGGGCACGGCCACCCTGGTGATGGGGCCGGCCGGCTCGGGCAAGTCCACGCTGGCGCTTCACCTCGGCCTGGCCGCCCTGCAGCGAGGGGAGCAGGTGGCCGTGTTCGCCTTCGACGAGCGCGTGGATACGATGCTGGCGCGCCTGGACGGGTTGGGGATCGATCTGCGCCCCCACCTCGAGTCGGGCCTGGCGCAGTTGCGCCAGGTCGATCCGGCGGAGATGGGTCCGGGCGAGTTCACCTCGCTGGTTCGGGCGTCCGTCGAAGCGGGGGCGAGGATGGTGGTCATCGACAGCATGAACGGGTACCTCAACGCCATGCCGGAGGAGCGGATGCTGGCGTTGCAGCTGCACGAGATGCTCGGCTACCTGGGGCACCTGGGCATCACGTCGATCATGGTGATGGCCCAGCACGGGCTGACCGGCCAGCTGGTCACGCCCGTCGACGTCAGCTACATCGCCGACACGGTCATCTTGCTCCGCTTCTTCGAATCGGATGGCCAGGTGCGCAAGGCGATCTCGGTCGTGAAGAAGCGCAGCGGCGCCCACGAGACCAGCATTCGGGAGTACGGCCTGGGTGCGCCCTTCGGGGTCCGGATCGGGCAGCCGCTGACCGGCTTCCGCGGCGTGCTGACCGGGGCGCCGGTGTTCGAGGGTGGCACTTCGAAGCTATTCGATGACGGGAGCGATGACGGATCGCGCTCCTGATTCGTTGGTGGCTGTCGTGCTCGCGCCGTTGGGACGCGACGGCGCGCTCGCGACGAGCTGCCTGACGGCGGCGGGGATCGAGGCCGAGGCGGTTGATGGGTTCGTGGCGCTGCGCGAGCGAATCCAGGCGGGCGTCGGCGTCGTGCTCGTCACCGAGGATGTCCTCACGATCGAGCTGGTGCAGGGTCTGGCCCCCTTGATGCGCGCGCAGCCGCCCTGGTCCGATCTTCCGATCATCGTCTTCAGCTCGGCGGTCCGCGGGGCGCCGTCACGCCTCGGGGCCCACCTGCACGATCTCGGGAACGTGTCGTTCGTCGACCGCCCCGTCCAGCGGCGCACGCTGGTCGCGGCGGTCCGCTCGGCGCTGCGCGCGCGCCAGCGTCAATACGAGTCGCGACGGGCCATCGAGGCGCGGGAAGAGTTCCTGGCCATGCTCGGTCACGAACTGCGCAATCCGCTGGCCGCCATCCGACTGGCGACCGACCTGCTGGAGCGGCGCGAGCAGAACGAGCCGTCCACGTCGCGTTACGCGGCCAGCATCAAGCGGCAGACCAACCACCTGCGCCGGCTGGTGGACGATCTGCTCGACGTCGCGCGCGTCACCTCGGGGAAGGTGAGCTTGCAGCGCCAGCGCGTGGACATGTCGAGCCTCGTGCGGCGCTCGGTCGAGACCCATCGCACGATGGCCGACGCGCACAGCCTGACCCTGACCTTCGCGGACGACGCGACCGAGACCGTGGTCGACGGCGACGAGGTCCGTCTCGATCAGGTCGCGACGAACCTGATCACGAACGCCGTGAAGTACACGCCGCCGGGCGGCCGGATCGACGTGCGGGTCGGCCAGCGCGCGGGGGAGGCGATCTTGACCGTGAGCGACAGCGGGATCGGGATCCCGCCCGATCATCTGCGCTCGATCTTCGACATCTTCGCGCAGGTGCCCACCTCCCTCGATCGGGCGAGCGGTGGCCTCGGCCTCGGCCTCACGCTCGTCCGCTCGCTGGTCGAGCTGCAAGGAGGCTCGGTGTCGGCCGCCAGCGAGGGCCGAGGCCGGGGCAGCGTGTTCACGGTCCGCCTGCCGCTGGCCCGGACGGCGGCCGCATCGGCGGGCGACAGTCCCGTGGCCCTTGCGTCCATGAAGGCCATGAAGGCTCCGCCCGAGCGCGTGGTCATCGTCGACGACAACGACGAGATCCGCGGGATGCTGGCGGAGGCGCTGCAGCTCGACGGCTACACGGTGGAGCAGGCCGCCGACGGGCGAGAGGGCCTCACCCGCATCTTGTCGGCGCGCCCGAACGCGGCGCTCATCGACATCGGCTTGCCCGGGCTGGACGGTTACGAGGTCGCGCGGCGGGCGCGCGACGTGCTGGGTGATTCGCTGGTGCTGGTGGCGATGAGCGGCTACGGCCAGGCCGAAGATCGGGCGCGCGCGGCGCGAGCCGGCTTCAACACGCACCTCACCAAGCCGGCGTCCGTCGCAGAGATCCAGGCCGCGCTGTCGCCGTCGCGCGCCAGACCGCGCGCGTCTGCCGCCCGCTGAACGATTGGGCGCCTCGAGAGAAGACGCGGCACTACTGGAGGCAGCCGACCCGCTTCGCGTCGAGCACGAGATCATCGTAGTAGACGTCGAAGGCCTTCTGCGGGTGCCAGTCGTGGAAACCGAAGCCGAAGGTGTCGAACCCACCGATGAGGTCGGTGCTGGTCCCGTCCCAGAGGGGACTGCCCGGCTTGGGGACGGGCCCCGGGCTGGCGTACGAGACGTTGGTGTTGTCGAAGGTGCCGACCTTGGTGCCGTCGATCCAGGTGGTCACGGCGTCGGGCCGGTCGTCGAACTGCCACTCGAGGCACGCCCACTTGCTGGTGGGCAACGAGGTCTTCGAATACGAGACCTCCTCGACGAGGGGGCTGACATCCAGCAGGTCGAAGCCGAGCTGCCAGGTCCCGCTGTGGGAGGCGACCTCCATGTAACGCAGCTTCGAGAAGGGCGCCGGGCCCGTCGCGGACCCGGTGCCGTTGTGTCCGGCGAACGCGAACTGGATGTGGATGCTCGCCGTCGTCTCGGGCGCCAGGTAGACGTAGGCGCGGCCGAAGGTCGTGGTCCCCTTGAGCGCCGCCGGGACGTTCTTGACGACCAACAGCGCCCAGTCGTCGCTCGCTCCCGATTGCGCGTGGAGCTGCGCCGCATACTTGCCGTGCGCCGCTCGCTGCTGCTGGATCGTCAGGGTGCCGCCTTTCGCGACCTGATCCCATTTCGTGGCATCGACGCTGCCCGATTCGAAGTCCTCGCAGAGCAGGCCGGAACAGCCGGTCGTGCCCCCGGCGCTGGAAGTCCCTCCCGCCCCGCCCGCCATGCCGCCGCTGCTGGCGCCGCCCCGACCGCCCGCGCCGGAGCCGCCCGAGCTGCCGCCGGCCCCCAGTCCTCCGCTGCCGGGAGCCGAGAGGCCGGCTCCTGCCGAGCCGCCACTCCCGGGCGTGCCGGCGCCACCCGTCTGGCCGCCTGTGGCGGTGCCGTCACGACCGCCGGTGGAGGACATATTGCCGCCGGTCCCTCCGGACGCGGTCGAGCCCCCCGAGCTGGAGCCGCCACTCCCCTCGCCTTTCGTGCCCCCGGTCGCGCCACCGTCCTGCCCGGTCGCGCCGCCCGTCTGGCCGGAGCCCCCCGTCGCGGCCGAGGCGCCGCCCGAACCGGACGCGGGGCTGCCGCCTGTCCCCGCGCACGCGCCTGCCAGAGACAAAGCGCCCAGGGCCACGACCACCAGCCCCGGCCGGCGCACGAGCCGCGATCCGGTCGGAAACCAGGCCGGCGCCGTGACGGCCCGGCGGCGGGAGGGCCGCGACATGAACCGCAACGACATTCGTCGAAGTTCGTCTGGAAGACCAAGGCTTGTCAAGCCCGGCCGCCCTCTGCCGGTCGCGAGCGCACGCTGGCGAGTCAGCCGGTCGAACCAGGGACCCGGCGTCGGCGCACGAGCACCAGGATGATCAGGCCGAAGGCCACGCCGGAAGCGTGCTCGTCGGCCTCGCTGGTTCCGGAGGCACGGCACGCGCAGCCCCCGCCACCAGCCCCCGCCGGCACGGCGTCCGCGCCTCCGTCAGCGGAAGTCCCGGCGCGGCCGCCTATCGGCGCAATGACACCGCCGCTGCCGCTGGCCCCGCCAGCATGCCCGGCGACCGCCCCACCCGCCTCGCCTGGGGGACCGCCCCCATTCCCGCCCGTCCCAATCGATCCACCCACGGCTCCCCGGCCGCCGGCACCGCCGGAGCTGGCGCCGGGGCCGCGGCCGCCAGCGCCCCCGGTGTTCGAGCCGCCGCCACCGCCCGAGGCGCCGACACCACCGCTCCCGCGTCCTCCGGCGCCCCCGCCTCCACCGGCACCGGTCGACGGCGTCGATCCCAGCTCGTAGGCCCCGATATCGAACCCGGCGCCGGCTGGGCGCACGCCGCCCGTGACATCCGTGGCGGGAGCCGTCATCCCCCCGAGCGTGGCGGCCCCTTGATCGATGGCCGCCGCGGCCGACGCAGCCAGGTGCAGGTCCCCCCCGGCGGCGTCGGCGAACAAAGAGGCGAAGCTGGCCGGCTTCGACTCGTGCGCGGCGGCGGAGGTCCCGCTGTACGAGGACACCAGGTTGTAGTCGTGCACGAGGCCCGTCACCGTCTGCACCTCGAACGCGGTCCCTTGCGCCACGAGGATGTTGTTGAAGACCACGTTGTTGTTCGCGCCGTCCGCGACCTGGATGGCGGCCCGCGAGCCCGCGGGGTCATAGATCGTGTTGTTGACGACGAGGTTGTCGTGCGACGCCTCGGCGCCGTCGCCTTGAAAGAGGGTGATGCCCCCCTTGGCGGCGTTGAAGATGACGTTGTTGCGCGCTACGCCCCGGATGGCGCCGTCGAGGTTGATGCCGGCGGCGCCCTTGCAGTTGCGCAGCGTGTTCCCCTCGACGCGCCAGTTGGAGATCAGCCCGTCGCCGCCCGTGCTGAGATCCGCGTTGATCTGGATACAGTTGCTGCCGGTGTTGGAGATGTCGTTCCGCAGGATGGCGGGGTTGTCGGCCGCGTTCGACACGTAGATGCCGTGCTCGCCCGTGGTGTCGACCCGGTTGTCCTGGATGGTGAGATCCAGCGCGAAGCCCGAGAAGATGCCGTCGTGCCGGCCGGCGGACGAGGTTCCCCCGTTGTCATGCGAGTAGCAGTTCTGGATGACGACACCGCGGGCGTCACTGCCGTCCTCGCTGTTGCCGAGGATGGCGATCCCCGATCGCGGCGCGCCCGAGACCTCGAAGCCGTCGACGGTGACGTAGCTGCACGACGACAGCTGCACGAAGTCCTGGGTGGAGTCGGCCGTGGCGCTGGTGATCTTGGCCCCCCAGCGGTTGCGCGCGCGGAAGACGATGCGCGACGCCGCCGTGCCGGACATGCCGTCACACGCCAGGCCCGCGTAGGTGCCGTCTTCCACGGTGACGGTGTCGCCCGGTTTCACCGCGCGCAGGGCCCGCTGGATCGTGCGCCAGGGCGCGCCCGCGACGCCCGTGGCGGCGTCGTCACCGGCCGTGCTGACGACGTAGTCGCCCGCCTCGGCCACCACCGGGACTCCCATCAGAATGACGGCCACCAGCGGGGCTGCGACGGGCATACGCGTCATAGCGCGATCTTCTCGCGGGGGCGGGCGGCGTGGCAAGCACCGACGACGATGCCCTTGCCGGCTTGCCGGCTTGGGCGGCCGTCGGGTGGTCAGCGGGCCAGGCCGGCGGCGTGCGCGCCCAGCCCCATCGCGGCGCCCGCCGCGATCAGCCATGTCGAGCTCACCTTGAAACGAAGCAAGACCACGGCTGCGCCCAGCGCGAGGGCGCCGGTCCAGGCGTCGACGATCGCCGCGCGCCCGAGCTGGACCGTCACCACCGCCATCAGCGCGAGCGACGCCACGTTCACGCCGTCGAGAAAGGCGCCCGCCGCGCGTGACGCGCGGAGCTTGGGGACGAGCGGGCCGCTCAGCGCGACGAACACGAACGCGGGCAAGAAGATTCCAGCCGTCGCCGCCAGGGCGCCCGACGGCCCCGCCAGGACGTAACCGACGAAGGTCGCCGTCGTGAACACCGGCCCAGGCGTGATCTGCCCCGCCGCCACGGCGTCGATGAGCTGGGCCTCCGACAACCAGTGCAGCCGTTCCACGAGGTTCGTGCGCAGGAACGCCAGTAGCACGTAGCCACTGCCGAACAGCACCGAGCCAATCTTCAGGAACACCCAGAACAGCGCCGAGGCGCTGACCGTGACCGACGCCGCCCCGGCCCCGGCCAGCGTGGCGGCCGCGGCCGTTGCGGTCGCGCCAGAGGTTCCGCGCGCGCCCTCCCTCACGGCGGCATCGGGCAGCGCGGGCATGGCCTGGGCCAGAGCGGCGGCCCCTCCCGATCCGAGCCTCTGGACGGCCACCGCCACGACGCCCGCGGCCAGGAGAATCACGAGCTCGTGACCGCCGAGGGCGCACCCGAGCGCCGCCGCCACGCCGAGCGCGCGCAAGGACCAGGTGCGGGCGGCCGTCGGCGCGAGCTTCCACAGGGCCTGCACGACGACGGCGAGGATCACCGGCTTCACGCCCCAGAGCAGCCAGGCAGCTCGAGGGCGAGCCCCGAACCGCACGTAAGCCCACCCGAGCGCCCCGGTCATCAACATCGCCGGCGCGATGAAACACACCCCCGCCACCGCCAGCCCGGCCCAGCGGCGCCGCTCGAAGCCGACGTGGATGGCCAGCTCGGTCGAGTTGGGCCCCGGGATCAGGTTCGCCGCGCCGAGCAGGTCGAGGAACCGCTCCTCCGTCAACCAGCTCCGCCTTCGCACCACCTCGTCGCGCATCAGGGCGATGTGCGCCGCCGGACCGCCGAACGCGGTGGCCCCCAGTCGGAGAAAGAGCAGCGCCAGCTCGCGAAGAGTGGTCTCCTGCCCATTCATACCCTGGACGCTAGCGCAGCTGGCGCTCGAGGTCGTGGAGCACCTGATAGCAGGGCAAGACCTGCGCCACGCTGGCGTTGGGATCGCGGCCTTCCCGGATGGCGGCGAAGAACTCCCGATCCTGCAGCTCGATCCCGTTCATCGAAGGCGCCACCTTCGACACGTCGATCTTTTCGTCCTTGCCGTTGAAGAGGTCATCGTAGCGCGCGACGTAGGTCCCGCTGTCGCCGATGTAGCGGAAGAACGTGCCCAGCGGGCCGTCGTTGTTGAAGGACAAGCTGAGCGTGCAGAGCGCCCCGCTCTCTGCCTGGAGCTGGATGCTCATGTCCATCGCGATCCCCAGGACCGGATGGATGGGCCCCTGCAGGGCGTTCGCCTTCACGATGGGGCTGCGCGCCTGGTAGGCGAACAGGTCCACCGTGTGGGCGGCGTGATGCCACAGCAGGTGATCGGTCCAGCTGCGCGGCTGGCCGAGGGCGTTCATGTTCGTCCGCCGAAAGAAGTAGGTCTGCACGTTCATCTGTTGAATGTTGAATTCGCCCGTGACGATCCGCTGGTGCACCCACTGGTGGCTGGGATTGAACCGCCGCGTGTGCCCGCACATGGCGATCTTGCCGTTGGCGCGGGCTGCCGCCAGGACGGCCTGACCATCGGACAATCGATCGCACAGCGGGATCTCGATCTGGACGTGTTTGCCAGCGGCCAAACACGCCAGCGCCTGCGAGGCGTGCAACGGCGTGGGCGTGCACAGGATGACGGCGCTGACCTCCGAGAGCGCGAGGCTCTCGGCCAGATCGGTGGTGACGTGCGGGATGCCATAGGTGCGCGCCACCGCCTCGGTCTTGGCGCGATCCCGGCTCATGAGCGAGACCACCTCGACCCCCTCGATTGTCTTGATGGCGTCGAGGTGCTTGATGCCGAACGCGCCGGCCCCGGCGAGGGCGACTTTCATGGTCATGACGCCTTGTCCTCCAGTTGGTCTTCCAAGATGAGATGGCCGACGGCCGTGTTGCTGGCCGGCACATGATAGAAACGATGAGCGACCCGTGGCTTGGCGCCGCCGGCCGCGTCGGCCATCGCGCCGCGCGCGATCAGCCACATCACGAGCTCGATCGCCTCGCTGCCCGCTTCGCGCACGTATTCGATGCGCGGAACCTCGGCCAGGGCGGCGGGCTCGTCGATCAGGCGATCGAGGAAGCGGTTGTCCCAGTCCCGGTTGATGAGGCCGGCGCGCGGTCCCTGCAGCTGATGGCTCATGCCGCCGGTCCCCCAGATCTGGACGTTCAGCGGCTGGTCATAGCGCTCGACCGCGCGGCGGATGGCCCGGCCGAGCTGGAAACAGCGCCGCCCCGACGGCACCGGGTAATGGACCACGTTGACCGCGAACGGGATGACGGGACAGGGCCAGGCCCGCGTCTGACCGCACATCAAGCTGAGAGGAACCGTGAGGCCGTGGTCCACGTCCATCTTGTTGACGACGGTCAGATCGAAGTCGTCCAGGATCACGCTGTGCGCGATGTGCGCGGCGAGATCGGGGTGGCCGATCACGCGGGGCACGGGGCGCGCGCCCCACCCTTCGTCGGCCGGCTCGAACGCGGCGGCCGTGCCGATCGCGAAGGTCGGGATGACCTCCAAGCTGAAGGCGGTGGCGTGATCGTTGTAGATCAGAAAAATGACGTCGGGCGTGTGCGCCGCGAACCATCGGCGCGACGCCTCGTAGCCGGCGAACAGGGGCCGCCAGTACGGCTCCTCCGTCTTGCCGAGGTCCATCGCCACGCCGATGAGGGGAACGTGGCTGGTGTAGACGGATGCGGAGATGCGGGCCATGGGTCAGTGCTCCCAGCCGGGTTTTCCACTGCCCTGCGGCTGTCGCTGGGGCTGGGCGTCGCCGTCCTCGCCGAGGACGCGGTTGCCGTCGATGGACCGGCCGCCCCGCAGCATCATGTCGCGGTACTCGGCCTCGCTGAGGCCGGTCATGCTGGCCGCCATCTGCATGAAGGACCTGCCGTCGGTCGCGCCGATCTTCGCCAGGAAGTAGATGTTGCCGCCCTCGGCGATGGCCTGGTTGAGGTCCCTCGCCAGCACGGCCCGCTTCTGGGGCTCCGTCAGCGGCCACTCGTCCAGGTACGCGCGCTCGTCGGCCTTGAACCGGGCGCGGTTCTCGGCGCGCATCAGGCTCATGCAGAATTGATTGAGCCAGTAGCCCCGGCGCGCCTGCGCGGTGTCGAAGATGGTCGTCCCGGGAATGTCGAGATAAGGCTTGTCGAGCGACATCAGGCGTCCTCCCTCGCTTCCTCGGGCCAGTAGAGCCGCATCGGGTTCGCGACCAGCAGCTTCCGTTGAAGCTCGGGCGTGCGCGCGATGTGGGGGATGAAGTCCACCAGCAACCCGTCGTCGGGCATGTGGTCTTTCAGGTTCGG
>Ga0105238_10005049_pt1 | contig 13046 bp, 9 predicted proteins | sample KBSC34metaG_FD_81526 | JGI IMG/M metagenome (GOLD analysis project Ga0105238, IMG submission 81526) | Corn rhizosphere microbial communities from Kellogg Biological Station, Michigan, USA - KBS C3-4 metaG | ecosystem: Host-associated > Plants > Roots > Rhizosphere > Soil | place: Michigan, USA... | reverse complement strand
TTAAGCTGGGCTGACGCGAGCTTTCCTCCAGAAAAACTGGCGGCACGTTCGTGGTGAGATTCAATACCGCCAGCCGCAGGTCGCTCAATTCAACCAGGGCCCATTTGCCATCAAGGCTTAAGGCAACAGCCCGCGCTCCCTTGTTGTTGGGCATTGCAATGATTTGACCTGCCGCCGCATCAATCTTTACGCCATCCTGGCCGACCTGGATCGGCCAGCGTTCAAGCCCTGAATGACGGCAGACATAAAGCCCGCTTTCATCCGGGGTGATACGCGCACATTCCAGGTTGGTGCCGGAGATAAACGTTTCACGCGCATTGTTCTGCAAATCCCAAACCCGGACACCTTTGCTCTGTGTGGCGATGCACCAGCGGCCGCTCGGCGAGAGGTCCACCGAGAGAAATGCCCCGTCGCTCTTCGGACATACCAGCATGTCGTAAGCGTCGCTGGTGACGAACCGCCACACGCCATATCCCGTTGCATACTTCCAGTAGCCGATGCGCCGCCCGTCCTGCGAAAAAGTGCAGGCGATGCCTTCGGTCGCGACAACCATCGTCCGGCCCTGCGCCACATCCCAAAGCCGCGTGGTGCCATCGCGCGAACCGGAGGCAAGCAATTCACCATCCGGACTGAAGAGCAGCCGTGTGCAAGGCTCGCTGTGTCCGCGGCAGATGCGCTGGCTGTTGTTCACGACATCCCACAGGCAAATGTCCCCGTCCTCGGTGGATACGGCCAGTTGCGTTCCGTCCGGCGACCATGCCATCGCATACACACGGGTAAGCGTCTGGAGTGTCTGCTGTGGTGTTTCATCTGGGTAATGACATATGTCCACCCGGGTGTCGGCCGCGATGGCCACCTCCATTGTCCCCGGCCGGAACCGGAACGGTCGCGCCCCCACGCGGATGGCCGAGCTGACCTTGGCCATTGTCGTGAAATCAAAAATGGTGATCTCCCCCTGGGCGTCCGCATCACCAAAACTGAATTTGTTCCCTTCCGGCCAGAACGTCATTCCCGCGATCAACACATTGGTCGCCTCCACGCCCGAGGCTGCCAGCCGTTCCCGCGTGGCCAGGTCCCAGAGCACCATCGCGCCACCGGCAAAGCGCGCCGCGAGTTTGCTGCCGTCCGGGCTGAACACCACGCTGCGCACCGGCTGGCACATGCCGGGCCCCAGCGATTGCGCCTGCAAGGTTTGCAGCACGCTTCCATCCTTCATGCTGCACACCACCACGTCGCCCGTCGGATTGCCGTAGGCAAAGTGCTCCAGCGCGCTGTCCATCTCCACCTGGTCATATCCTTTGGGAATCGCCTGAAGCGGTTGGCCGGTTTCTATGTCTGACAAGGCCAGTGTGGCGATGGCCTCGGAACGCAATACGGCATCCTTCCGGATGCTGGCGGCGTTGCTGATGACGTTGAAGTTTTTTTCACGCCGGCCCGCCTCCGGGATCAGCCGCACAGCGCGGGTCTGGGCGATGTAAGAATTCCAGAGACGGTCCGTGCTCGCCGCCTCGGCCTTGACCGCGCGCTCAAAATTCCGGGCCGCGCGCATGCCGGCGAACACGGCGGCGACGGCGAGCCCGAACACCACCACCAGGATGATGCCGACGGCCGTATTGGCACGGTTCAAATCACGGCGCATGGCCGCGCGTGTGGCCTCCAATCCATCGCCTCCAGGTTCAGTTGAATGTGGGTTCGTATTCAATGAATGCCTGCACTCTAGGCTGTCGGCGACTCACTGGTCAATGCCACACTGACTGCCCGATGTAGCGGCGCCTCGGCAGAGCGCCGGGGAATCAGGGCTCCGTATTGGCCAGGGCGGCTCGCACCAAAGACACCACCCGGTTGTTTGTAAGATTATATCCGCAGTCCGCGACTGACATTGGTGACGGGATCTGGATTAAGAAGATGTGTACATAAAGGAGTGTTAACTAAGGCCTATTTCCTTGACACACATTCATCTCCAACGCAACAGTCCTCAAACTACCATTTATGCCTAAAACCAACTGTGTTTACTGCGGCCAGGCTTTTGAATTCAACCTCTCGCTGGCCGGCCAGCCGGTAAAATGCCCCAATTGCGGTTCCGATAACTCAGCCGCCGTCGCCGCCCAGGCGCGCAATCCCCAGTCATCGCAGATCCGGCCCGCGGCAGAGCGTGAACCGGTCGATTCCGTGGTGGCACCCATCGCCAATCAGATCGTTGAAAACATCGAGAAAGTGGTGGTCGGCAAACACAACGAAATCATCCTGACGGTCATGGCCTATTTTGCTGGCGGGCATGTCTTGCTCGAAGATGTGCCCGGGGTCGCCAAGACGGTGCTGGCCCGTGCGTTTGCCCGCACCATCGGCGGCAGTTTTAAACGCGTCCAATGCACCCCCGATTTGCTGCCCAACGACATCACCGGCAGTTCCATTTTTAACCCCAAGACCACGGATTTTGAATTCCGCCCCGGCCCGCTCTTTGCCCAGATTGTTCTGGCGGATGAAATCAACCGGGCCACGCCGCGTTCCCAAGCCGCCCTGCTAGAGGCCATGGCCGAACGCGCCGTGACCGTGGATGGCAACCGTTATGAATTACCACCTCCGTTCTTCCTGATCGCCACGCAAAACCCCGTGGACCACGAAGGCACCTTCCCGTTGCCGGAAGCGCAACTGGACCGCTTCATCGTCCGCTTGAGCCTGGGTTATCCCGGTTTGGAGTTTGAGATCACCATGCTGCAAAGATTTGAAACGCAGGACCCGCTGGATACCTTGGAGGCGGTGGTGACCAGCGAACATGTCCTGGCCTGCCAGCAGGCCGTCCGGCAGGTGCATGTGGATGAAAAGGTCTCGCGTTATGTTGTGGAGCTCATGCACGCCACCCGGGAACATTTTGACGTCATGCTCGGCGGCAGCCCGCGCGCCTCGATGGCCTTGTCCCGCTGCGCCCAGTCATTTGCCGCCATCCATGGCTACGGGTTTGTGTTGCCGGATGATGTCAAGCAGGTGCTGCCCTATGTCCTCGGTCATCGCCTCATACTGCGCCCGGAAAGCCGGTTGCGTAAAAAGAACACGGCTGCCGTGCTCCAGGAAATCATGGACTCGGTGCCGGTGCCCACGGTGGCCGCTCCCGCCGTCTGAACATGAAATGGATTCTTGGCATAGCCGGCTTGTTGCTCTTGGGGCTCGTGCTCCATTTGAGCCTGCTGGTCTATGCCATGTATGTGCTGGGCGGCATCCTGCTGCTCGGCCGCTATCTGGCGCGGACCTGGACGGAAAATCTCGTCGCCCGCCGCGAGCCGGTGGAGGACGTCCGCGAGATCGGCGACACCGTCCGCGTGGCCGTGGAACTGGAAAATCGCGGTCCCCTTTCGGTTCCATGGATCTTGCTGGAGGATTCCATTCCGAACCCGGAATTACCGAATGCGCGTCCCCGTTTGCGGGTGGATGGCCCCCGGGTTGCCCTGACCCGCCTTGGCCCTGGCGAATCAGAGGTCGTCTTTGAATACGATGTCACATTCCTGCAGCGCGGCTATTTTCAATTCGGCCCGATGCTCGTGGAGACCGGCGATGTTTTCGGCCTGCACCGGCGCTACCGGTTGCTGACCGAACCCCGCTTTGTCCTGGTATTGCCAAAGGTGTTGCCGCTCCAGGGCTACAATCTCGCCTCGCGCCGGCCCATCGGTGAAATCCGGGTGGCGCACCGTTTGTTTGAAGACCCCACACGGCTGGCGGGTGTCCGATTGTTCCAACAGGGCGATTCCCTGAATCGCATCCATTGGCGCGCCACGGCCAGCACCGGTCAGTTGCACAGCCGGGTCTATGAAAATTCCCGCGTGGCCGGAGCCACTCTCCTGCTCGATTTCCATGAACAAAGTTTTCGCGGCCCCGGTGCGGTGAATTCCGCCGAGCTCGCCATCATGACCGTCGCCGCGCTCGCCAACGCGGTATATCTTCAGGGGCAACAAATCGGCCTGGTGACCAATGGCCGCGATGCCGCCGACCGCATCCGTGAGGAGGGCTGGCGTGGTGAATTTTTGAATCGCACCCTCGCCCAACAACAGGCAGACACGGTCGTTGAGAATACCCGGTTGCGCCCCGTCGTAGTCCCCACTCGCAAGAGCTCTGATAATTTCCTGCGCATCCTCGAGACGCTGGCCCGCCTCGAGCACACGGATGGACTGGATTTTTCCGGCCTGATCGACGAGGCGGCTGTACAACTCCCCCGGGATGCCACCGTCGTGGCGGTTTTATGCCACGTGACCCCGGAGCTGGCCCAGTCACTGGGCCAATTGGTCCGGCGCGGCTTTCTCGTCACGGCCGTCGTTGTCACTTTTAATGCGGATGTCCTGCCCGATTGGGCCAGGCCTCCGGAATGGGCCGAAATTCTGCTCGCCCAAAACATCAACTTCCACATGGTCAACACGGAGGAATCCGTGATGAACCTTTGCGCCCAATCCATCACCAGATGACATGAGCGTTGAAAAACCAACCAAGACGCTGGCGGACTATCTGGTCATCGCCGTCAGCCCGGCTTTGATCATGGTTCTGGTCCACAGCCTGTGCTTTTTTCTGGTGGATATTTTTTACCGGGGAGAAGCCGTTGGCGGCGTGCGCTGGGTTTTGTTTTGGTTTGTGCTGGCGGTGGTGCTCATCGCCCGTGTCGGTATTGAACAAGGAGACGGACCCGCCATGTTGTATGGCATCGCCTTGGCGGTGGTCACCTGGATTTATCTGGCCACCGTCCAGCCCAACGTGATTTTCGGTGCCCTGTTGCTGGCCATCGTCTGGTTCACCGCCCATAAGATAACCCTAAATTGCACCTTGATTGATGACGACGCTGACGCTTCCGGACAGGGGTTGATGCAATCGGTCAAACAATTTCCCGATTTCTTTAAAAAATTCAAAAGGCCTGGCACCAAAGTCGCCGTCCCATCCCCTGCTCCGTACATGGCGCCAAAATCATTGGAAAAGAAGAAAGTTAAAAGCACACAGGCACCCGGCGTCTGGTTGATCTTTTATTCGCTGGCGGCACTGCCGATCTTTGGTCTCGGCCAGACCTTGCTGCCCGCCGATGACCTGGAAGCGCGTCACCGGGGTGTCGTTTACCTTTTTCTGTATCTCGCCGCCGCGTTGGGACTGTTGGTCACCACCAGTTTTCTCGGGCTGCGACGCTATCTGCGCCAGCGTTACCTGACCATGCCCCGCAACATCGCGTTTGGCTGGGTCAAATTTGGCGCCCTTGCCGCCGCCATCGTGTTATGTCTGGCTCTGCTTTTACCGCGCCCAGGTGCGGGAGCGGCGTGGACGACGTTGCGTTACCACATAGATTATCAATTGCACCGCGCCAGTAATTTTGCCGCCCGCTTCAGCCCCCACGGAACCGGCTCCGGCCGGGTTGGCAACCAGTCCTCTGCCGATGGCAAACAGGAGAACAAATCAGCGCAACCCGATCAAAAGCCTGGAGCGGACCAGAACAAAGACGCTGGCAAAGGTGCTGCTGGCGATGGACAACAATCCGGCGGCGCTCCAAAATCAGACGGCACCACCGGACAAAGCGGCGGCAAAACTCAAGGCGAACCGGAATCAGGCCCGCCACCCGCGGCAAATACTCTCTTCTCTATTGCCCGGATTCTTTTCTGGCTCGCCGTGGTCACGGCCTTGATCTGGCTGTTGTACCGCTATCGCACTCCCATTTTGACCGCGTTAAAAAGCGCCTGGGCAGCCATTCGCGATTTTATTGCGAAACTGCTCGGCCTCGTCCGGCCAGCAACACCAAAACCGCCAGCAACACCAAACTTGGCCGGTATACCGCCCTTCGATACGTTCAAGAATCCATTCCTGACCGGCAACGACCAGGTGTGGCCTCCGGAAAAATTAATCATCTACAGTTACAATGCCCTGCAAAGCCGTGCGCTCAAGCAGCAGCCGAAACAAGGCTTGCCGCAGACACCGCGTGAATTTTGCCGGCAACTCAGTGTGGAAATGCCCGATGCCACCGATGAACTGGAGCACCTGGCTTTTCTCTACGGGCACGTGGCCTATGGCATTTCCGTCCCGGCCAGCTATGACCCGGAGCGACTGCGGCAGCTCTGGAATAAGATGTCCTCTGTCGCGCAGCCGGCGATGCGGTGACTCAGGCCCGCATAGAGCGTTTACTGCCAGCACGATTTCAATTCCCGCGCTGGACAAGACGCGTGGCTTTGGGCAGGCTCACGACGTGGAAACACCCCCGCTTTTGAACCCGCAGCCAACCGTGCCCAAACCGAAAAGAAAAGGGCGCGCAAAATTCATCGTCATTGCCGTCGCCATCGTTATCGTCCTCGCGGTTACTTTATTCTTTGCTTTCCACAAAAAGGACCCGGCCATCTCCGTGCAGTCGGAAAAGATCGGACGCCATTCCATCACCGAGACGGTCGTGGCGAATGGAAAAGTTTATCCCGTGCTTCAGGTCCATATCAGCCCGGAAGTCAGCGGCGAAATCATAGAGCTGGCCGTCAAGGAAGGTCAGTTCGTCCACAAAGGCGACCTGCTGTTGAAGATCAAGCCCGAGTTTTACCAGGCCGCATTAAATCAGGCGAAGGCCAATTACCAGTCGTCGCTGGCATCCAAGACCACCTCCGAGGCGAACCTTGAAAAAGCGGTCGCTGAGTTTAAGCGGAACAAGGAGTTGTTCACGCAAAAGCTGCTGTCGGATTCGGATTATGTCGGCTTCAAGGTCGCTTTGGACATCGCCAACGCGCAGCTCGAAAGCGCGGGGCATCAGGTGGATGTCGCCAAAGCCTCTGTGGACAGCGCACAGGATTCTCTGGAGAAGACCACCATCTTCGCGCCCATTGACGGCACGGTCAGCAAACTGAATTCGCAGGCGGGCGAACGCGTTCTTGGCACGGTGCAGAACGCCGGCACGGACATCATGGTCATCTCCGACTTGAGCCGCATGGAGGCGCGCGTGGACATCGGCGAAATGGACATCGTGCTGCTGCAACCCGGCCAGAAGGCAAAGCTTGAGGTGGATTCGCTCAAGGACCAGAAATTTGCCGGCGTCGTCACCGATGTCGCCAATTCGTCAAAGGACATGAACGCCACCTCCACCTCCAGCTTTAATAACAACTCCTCGACCGGCCAGTCAGCCACGCAGTTCCAGGTGCGCATCCTCTTCAGTGACGGCGCCCAGCTCCGTCCCGGCATGTCCGTCAGCGCAACCATCGAGACGCGCACCCGGACGAACACCATTGCCGCCCCCATTGCCAGCGTCACCACGCGCATCGTCAAGCCAAAGGGGAAACCTGACATGGGAAAGACAAATTCCATTCCCACCAACGCCGTCGTGGATAGCGGCAGCGATACCAATTCCAGCAAAGGCAATAAAAAGGGCGACGACAAAAACAAGCCGGTCGAGGTGGTCTTTGTGGTTGAAGGTGACCATGTGAAAACCGTGCCGGTGAAAATCGGCATCAGCGATGACAACTTCTGGGAGATCACCGATGGCCTCAAGGAAGGCGATGAGATTGTGACCGGCGGCTATCGCGCCATCAGCCGCGATCTCGATGATGGCAAGAAGATCAAAAAAGGGCCGGGCGGCGTGAACGCAGGCATGGACAAGTCCAAGTCGTGAGCCTCATCCGTCTCCAGAACATTTCGCGGCGCTACCAGATGGGCGCGGAGACCGTGCACGCCTTGCGCGGTGTCTCGTTGGAGATCCAGCGCGGCGAATACGTCGCCATCATGGGCCCTTCCGGCTCCGGCAAATCCACGATGATGAACCTCGTCGGCTGCCTGGATTCGCCGACGGACGGCAGCTACGAGCTCAACGGCCATCGCGTCAGCGAGATGAACGATAACCAGCTCGCCGAAATCCGCAACAAGGAGATCGGCTTCATCTTCCAGACCTTCAATCTGCTGCCGCGTTCGGATGCCTTGCGCAATGTGGAATTGCCACTGGTCTATGCCGGCGTCCCCAAACGTGAGCGCCGTGAGATCGCGGTGAATGCCCTGACCAGCGTCGGCCTCGCCGACCGCATGCATCATAAGCCGAATGAACTTTCCGGCGGCCAGCGCCAACGCGTGGCGGTCGCGCGCGCGCTCGTCAACAAACCATCCATCCTGCTCGCCGACGAGCCCACGGGAAACCTCGATTCCAAGACCGGCACGGAAATCATGGCATTGTTCCAGCAACTCGCGGACAAAGGCAATACCATCATCGTGGTGACGCACGAGGAGGAAGTGGCCCTGCATGCCCAGCGCGTTATCCGCATCCGCGACGGCCTCATCGCCAGCGATGAGAAAGTGAAAAAGGCTGGATAACTGGATTTATGGATGGATGTGGCGCTTTAAGCCAACAACCCGTCCTTAAATTGTTATGGAATATACAAAGCGACGAAATTTGAATCGCGGCTACCTGAGGCTTGAAGCTTGGCAGCGCGGCATGGATTTGTTTGGGATGGTCTTTCGTTTGTCTGACTGCGTTTCAGATTTCAAATTAAAGTCGCAGTTTCGGGATGCGGCACAGTCCGTTTCCTCAAATATTGCCGAAGGTTATGGCCGGCGGTCACTGTCGGAATACATCCAATACCTTTACATCGCCAAAGGCTCGCTTGGAGAAGCATTTACCCGTGCGATTGGCCTGCAAACAGTCAAATTGATTTCCCCCGCTGATTTTGAATCCTTTGACCAGTTGCACTATGAGGTGGAAAACAAGCTGTTACGGTTGATTGAATCACTGGAGGCTAAAAAGCAGGCCAATGACTGGCATGACACTCTACCGCACGCCAATCAATCATCCAAAAATCCACCCATCCATAAACCCGTCCCCGCCCCGCCGCCATGAACTTCTTCACCGAACTCCGTGAAGGTTTGGCGATTTCTTGGAGCGCCATACGCGCGAACAAGCTGCGCTCCGTTCTGACCACGCTGGGCATCGTCATTGGCATTGTCACCGTCACGCTTATGGGGACGGCGATCCAGGGCCTGAATAATTCCTTCATGAACAGCATCTCCACCATCGGGGCGGATGTGCTTTATGTCAACCAGCGGCCCTGGATCATCCAGTCGCAGCAGGACTGGATCAAGGTCATGAAGAATCCCCGCATCACGCTGGCTGATGTCGAGGCGTTGCAGCGCCACATGAACCTCGCGCTGGCCATCGCGCCCGTCGCCCAGGATCAAAACCCCGTGGTCTACCAGAAACGTAGTTCTTCTTCCGTGCCGATGCTCGGCACGACGGAGCAGTTTCAATCCACCAGCGGCATGACGCTGGCTCAGGGGCGTTTTCTTTCGCCAACCGAATGCGACGGCGGCCGCCCTGTCTGCGTCATCGGCGCCAACACCGCCACAAACCTTTTCCTGAACGCTTCACCCCTTGGCGAAAAGATCCTGGTCGAGAAACACGAGTTTGAAGTCGTCGGCGTCCTCGAAAAACAGGGCGGCTTTTCCGACAGCGGTGGTGCCGATGATGAAATCATCTTTCCCCTGCCCGCCTTTCTCCACGACATCTGGCAAAATCCTCCGATTGAAATCCAGGTGAAGGCGGCCAGCCTTGACCAGTTGGATGACACCAAGGAGGAATTGCGCACCATATTGCGCCGGTTCCGCCACATCCCGCCCGGCGACCCGGATAATTTCTCTATCAACCAGCAGGACCAGTTTTTGGAGCTGTTTCACGCCGTTGCCGGGACGATCGCTGGCATCGGGCTTTTCATCACCGGCCTTTCGCTTTTCGTCGGTGGTATCGGCATCATGAACATCATGTTCGTGTCCGTCGCGGAACGCACACGCGAGATCGGCGTCCGCAAGGCCATCGGCGCCAAAAACCGCACCATCCTCCTGCAATTTATCATCGAAGCCGCGTGCATCTGCCTCATCGGCGGCGTCATCGCCCTGCTCATCGCCTGGCCCGCGACGCTGCTGCTCCAAAAGATCATGCCCGCCACCCTGTCGCTGCCGATCGTCGGGATTTCCCTGCTCGTCTCGGCGCTGACCGGAATTCTTTCCGGCTTTTTCCCCGCCTGGCGCGCGGCGCGAATGAACACGGTGGACGCCCTGCGCAATGAATAAGAACCACATCACCTTTGCCAGCGAACTGCGCGAAAGCCTCACCATGGCGTTGGGTGCGATTGTCGCGCACAAGCTGCGCTCGGCGCTCACGTTGCTCGGTGTGCTGGTCGGGGTCTTCTCCATCATCGTGGTGATGACTGCCATGCGGGTGATGCAGGCAAATATCGAGCGGCAACTGAGTTCGCTGGGCAGCACCACCTTCATGATCCGGAAATGGCCGAACGCCTACTTCGGTATTTCCGACACCGACTACCAAAAATACTGGCGGCGAAAAAACGTCACTCTCGCGCAGGCGAAACAACTCGAAGACAAGACCACCCTGCCCATGGCCATCGGCGTGGAAACCGTTTTCTGGTCCGGCGAAATTTCCACTCGCTACAAGACCAGCGCACCGACCGTCCGGCTGTACGGCGAAACCCCCGGCAGCTTTCCCGCGCACAATTGGAACCTCGCCGAAGGCCGCCTGCTCCTCGACAACGATGTGGACGGCACCCGGAGTGTCTGCGTGCTTGGCAGCGGCCTGGCCACCAACATTTTCCCGAACAGCTCGCCAGTCGGTGAACAGGTGAAGATCGACGGCCTCAATTACAGCGTCGTCGGCGTATTGGAACCCAAGGGTGGCTCGATGGGTGGTGACATGGACAATTTTATCGTCGTGCCCATCACGACCGGGATGAACCGTTACGGACGCTGGTGGCGCAGCCTGAATATCCTGGTAGCCGCCCGTGACCGCGAAAGCTATGACGCCACGCTGGAAGAGGTGCGCGGCGCCCTGCGCGTCATCCGCAAGGTCCCACCCGGCAAGGAAGAAGACTTTGAGATCTCCTCGAACGACTCGATGATCGAACAGTTCAAGAGCTTCACTCGTAACGTGCGCATCGGGGTTGCCATCGTCAGTTCCATCGCTTTGCTCGCCGCCGGCATTGGCATCATGAACATCATGCTCGTCTCCGTGACTGAGCGCACACGGGAGATCGGCATCCGTCGCGCCATCGGTGCCAAAAAGCGGAACATCATGGTGCAATTCATCCTGGAAGCCATCGCCCTCTGCGAAGTCGGCGGTGCCATCGGCGTGGTGCTCGGCATCCTCGGCGGCAACATCCTCGCGCTGGTCATGAAACTCCCGCCCGTGGTGCCCGTGGATTGGATCATCATCGGCCTCGCCATCTGCTCCTTCGTCGGCGTCATCTTCGGCACCTACCCCGCCTGGAAAGCCGCCAACCTGGACCCGATCGAATCACTCCGTTACGAGTAATATCGGCGCCTCTTTCACTTCCTTGCTCTTCTGGTTGTAGAGCCGGGTGGCTTCCGGCAGGTCATGCCAGATTTTGATGGTGCAGATCAGACCAATCACCGCAAACGGAATCACAAACATGGGCCACCAGTGCCAGCTACGCGTTATTCCAAAAAAAGTGGTGCTGTTACCGGCAGTCTCACTAGGCACCAGATTGCCAATGAAGAAGGATTGAATAGCGCTGCCAATGTAGGCAAAACCATTGATGATACCCATGGAGGTGGCCGTGGCCTTGCGCCCGCCAAAATCGGTCGCCGCCGTCCCGGACATCAGCGATGTGACGCCAATCGACGCCATGACGATGAACACCGCAGCCCATCCTACAATCAACGGCTGCGTAAATAAGACGAACGACATGGCCGCGGTCGTGATCAGTACAAATCCGCATAACATCGCCGTGGGCGGCCCGCGGCGTGATTGGAACATGCGGTCTGAAATCAAGCCGCCGGCGAATCCGCCAATGATTCCAAAGACACAGGTGAACCAGCCCCAATTGTGCGAGAGAAATTCCGCACCCGGTTGTGCCACTTCTTTGGCAAACGGCTTGTACCAGCCCAGCATGGCATACCGGAAAACGCCGCCGGTCAATTCTGCCGTGGCGATCAACAGCATGAGTTTGTTTGTAAAAATCCGCTTCAGCAGGTCCTTTACAGAAATTTCGATGTGCATCTTTCCCGAAGAGGCGTCACAAGTATCGAGATGCGGAAAACCGGCCTCCTCCGGAGTGTCCTTGATGAGCCAGAGGTCGATCACCGCCCAAATAACCAGGATAAAGGCGGGGATGTAAAACACGGACCAGGTTCCATCCATCGGATTCGTACGGGACACAAAAAGGTCATGCAGAATGCCGCTCGAACTGGTCTTGGTCAGATTCACGATGGCGCTGCCCCAGTCGAAGGCGAAGTAGACTCCGATGGAAATGAGTGTGCCAAAGATCGCACCGAAGACACCGCGTTCCCGGACATGAAACCAATATGCCTTGACCTTGATGATGGACATCGAGCCGAAGCTTTGGAAATACATGTTTATCCCATAGAGCAGCGAAAAGCTGAGGATCAGGTTCACCTTCCATTGCTTGGCGATGATCAGCCAGGTGAGAAGGCCCAGGGCAACATTGGAAACCGCCACGCCGACCGTCGAAATCAACATGCCCCGCTTGCCGCCGAGTTTCTTGTCGATCAACGGTCCGTTGACAAGAAAGCTCACCGCGTAAACGCAGGTACCCACGCTAAAGATGATCCCCAGATCGGATTTGGACATCAGTTTGCCCAGCGCATCCTGGGCCACAAACAGGTTGTAGCGGCCCATGCACAGGAACGCGTAAGTGAGCCCGAGCGGAAACCAGTTGATGAACCGGCGCGTCATGAACCAGCCGCCATGCTTCAACGGATTGTTGAAAAAATAAACGGCAATGACCGCCATCAGGCACAACGCAACCGTAATTGGATAAAAGCTGTTTGGAATCATTCCCGTATTGCCGCGCAGCTAAACAGAGCCGCGCCATGCGGTCAAAGTTTTTCGTCTGGCAAGAATGTACAAGTCTCCTCCGGCGATCAAAATCCGTCAGCCCGCCGCTGGCTTCTTCAGTGCGGCCAGCCGCTTTTGCTTGGCCATCACCAGCAACATGGCGCAGCCGCCGATGACGCCAAAGCCGGCCATGGTGGGATACCATGTCCCCCAGCCATAATGCTTGATCAGCCAGCCGGTGATCGGCAGCGCA
>Ga0105238_10005047_pt1 | contig 13050 bp, 13 predicted proteins | sample KBSC34metaG_FD_81526 | JGI IMG/M metagenome (GOLD analysis project Ga0105238, IMG submission 81526) | Corn rhizosphere microbial communities from Kellogg Biological Station, Michigan, USA - KBS C3-4 metaG | ecosystem: Host-associated > Plants > Roots > Rhizosphere > Soil | place: Michigan, USA... | reverse complement strand
GATCCTGAAACTGGTCGGGGAAGGGCTGAGCAACAAGGAGGTCGCCGCCCGGCTGTCACTGCAGGAAAAGACGGTCAAGCATCACATGACCAGGGTGCTCGCCAAGCTCAACGTGCGCAACCGTACCGAAGCGGCGCTGCTGATGCACGAGGCGAGGGAGAGGAGCTGAGGAGCTGAGGAGCTGAGGAGCTGAGGAGCTGAGGAGCTGAGGAGCTGAGGAGGAGTAGCTCAGTTCCCATTCCCTGACGCAATCACCCCCGCCTCGAAGGACGGGGGTGACATGCGAGGGCTCCGAAAAAGGGGGTAGCTCCTCCAGGCCCTCACAAGTTCAGCAGGCGCGAGATGTCCTCCTGCGTCGCCTGGCGGTCGACGATGGTGCGGCCTAGCGCGTCCGTCATCTCGAAGCGGCCGTTCTGGACCTTCTCCTTCATACCGTTGCGATGAACGACGGTGATCTTGTCGCCGTCGACGGAGAGCGTGTCGCCGGTGGTCGCGTCGGTATAGCTGTTCTTCCCATCGGGATTGGTATTGCCCTTGCCGCTGTTGTTGCCCGGGCCGGCATTGGGATTGCCGCCGGCGGCATTGGGGTTGCCGCCCCCGGCATTGGGATTGCCGCCGCCGGCATTGCTGTTGCCGCTGTTGCCGCCATTGCCTGAATTCGAGCCGCCGGCCGAGCCGGAATTCGAGCCGCCGGCTGAACCCGAATTGCCGCCACTGCCGTTGCCGCCATTGCCACCGTTCCCGCCGCCATTGCCATTGCCATTGCCATTGCCGGCATAGGCGGCGGACGCGAGCTTGGTCCCGTTGTCCGGCACCAGCAGACAGGGCGCGACGACAAGCGCCAGCGCGGCAGCGACGCGCAGCGTGAGGTCGGCAAGCCTTTTGCAGGCGGATTGGCGCATTCTGTCCTTTTCCTGCCGGTTCCGCCTCGGCATGGCCGAAGTTCCGCTCGCGGCACAGGCGAGGTGGAACCGGTGTCTTGACCGGACAAGGATTCACATTCTGTCAGGCCCACGAAAGCGGCCCACGACCCATGCCCCGGCCAGTCGGACCATTTCCGCCGTCATGGCTGACCAATGTCGCAACGGGCAACCCATCGCCGCAACTTAAAGCGCGTCACATCGAAACGGACTTACGCGACGCGCTTTAAGCCCTTGTTTTGATGCATGTCTCCCAAAACCGCTGCGCACTTTTGGGAGACATGCATTGAAAAAATTACCCCCGCACGGAGGCGGGGGTAAGGTGAGTAGCCAAGTTCTATCGTAAGAAGATCAGGACCGCAGAGACGAAGCAAAAGGTGGCAACCTGATTTTGCAGCGCTGACCTTCGGTCCCTTAAGATCTAATCCCGATAAAACCTCGCTCTCACAAACTCTGTCTCATAAACTCTTCAGGCGATTGAGATCGGCCATGGTGGCCTTGCGGTCGACGATGGTGCGTCCGTATTTGTCTTCCATCCTGAACCGGCCGTTCTCGATCCTTTCCTTCATTCCGTTGCGGTGCGTGACCTGGATTCTGTTGCGGGTGGCCTCGACCTTGTCGCCGGTAAGGGCGTTCACATGACTATCGACGTCTGCGGTGCTTGCCGCGCTGGCGCTGCTGCTCGTCGAGCTATTGCTCGTGCTGCTGCTGTTCCCATTTCCGTTGTCGCCGCCGCTATTACCGTTGTTCCCGCCGCTATTACCGCTGTCGCCGCCGCTATTTCCGTTACCGTTTCCGTTGTTGCCGCCGCTATTGCCGTTGCCGTTACCGCTGTTGCCGCCGCTATTACCGTTGCCGTTACCGCTGTTGCCGCCGCTATTACCGTTGCCGTTGCCGCTGTTGCCGCCGCTATTACCGTTGCCGTTTCCGCTATTCCCGCCGCTGTTGCCGTTCCCGCCGCCGTTGCCGTTTCCACCACCATTGCCGCCACCGTTTCCACCACCATTGCCGCCTTTGCCGGCATAGGCTTTGGTCACGACGAGACCATCAACGGAGAGACTGAAAGGCGCGACAACGAGCGCCAACGCAGTCAGCGCTCGCAAGACAAGCCTGCAGCCCCTGCGCGATGCGCGCATTCCGCTCTCCCCCTGCCAGTCCTTCAGCCCGTCGGCCGAACTACCCCACCGGCAATGTCGCAGCATAAGCATCCCCAATCCGCACATCATAAGGAAGTGGCCCACGACCCTTGTCTTGTCCACTCGGACCTATTGCGACACCATCCTAGGACCTAAGTCTTATTTCAACCACCGGATGTGGTCGGATGTTGCCGCCAAAGGATCGATTTTTTCCAGGCCGACCAAACCCTTAACGATAAGCTGGCTCGGATCGCGGTCAGATCCGGAAGGCGGGTTCAGGCCGGCGAAGGCACTGGCCGCCGCGCTGCAACCGCCGTGCCGAAGGCGGCAGCAATGACGGCGGCGATGCCGGCGCATTGCAGCAGGTTGAGCTTCTCATGCAGGAACAGGAAGCCGGTCAAGGCACCGCCCGCGGGCTCCAGGCACACCAGCATGCCGTAGACCTTGGCCGGCATGCGGGCCAGCACCAGCATTTCCAGGTAGAAGGGCAGCGCGCTGGAGAACAGGCCGACCACGGCGGCGCCCGCCATGATGTGCGGGTCGCCGAGATAGGGCTCGGCCGCGCTGAAGCCGAAAGGTAGCGCCAACACCGCGGCGATCGCCATGCCATAGGCGGAGGTGCGCACGCCGAGCTCGGCGCCGGCCTTCTGGGCGAAGATGATGTAGAGCCCCCAGCAGGCGCCCGCCGCAAGCGCCAGCGCCACGCCCAGCGGATCGAGCCCGCGGCTGGCGTCGGCAAAAGGCGAGAGCAGCGCGATGCCGGCTATCGCCAGCGCCACCCAGACGAGGTCGAGCAGGCGCCTGGAGCCGAGCGTGGCGACGAACAGCGGCCCGGTGAATTCAAGCGCCACGCAGATGCCAAGCGGGATGCGCTGGAGCGCGGCATAGAAGAGCATGTTCATGGCGCAAACGGTAACGCCATAGGCGGTGAGCCAGGGCAGGTTCTTCCTCGAGGGCAGCACCTGCCAGGGCCTGAGCACCACCGCCAGCATCAGCGCACCGATGGCGAGCCTGAGCACCGTCGTGCCTTCGGACCCGAGGACCGGGAACAGGCCCTTGGCGAACGCAGCCCCCACCTGCACCGACAGCATGGAGCCGAGCAGGCCGATGACGGGCAAGGTGCCGGCATGGGCCGGCGTTTTTGCAATCGGCGTCGACGTCACTTCCTCTCCCCCTCGCCCGCGTGGCTGAGGGAGATAAAGCCTGCCGGTCGCGCTGTCGTGTGGCACGAGCCGACGGATGGTGGGACAAGGCGCCTATCGCTCTACCGGTCGACTTGCTGCACCGCACAAGCCTTTGAAGCTCAAGATGCTTTTCGTTGGATTCCAGAAGAAATCACGAGGCGTGCAAAGCCACCTATTTCGATATTTCCAATGTTCACGCTATGGTTGCTGACGTTACCTATCAACATCTTTTACGTTAAGTTCCATTTCAAACCATCAGACTAACTACCTATGAGCATATAGGACCATTGGTCATCTCAAATAATATTTTCGTGAAGCAGATATTACCTTGGGTCTTATCCATCACATCTTTGTTTCAAGGTCGTAAGCATTTTGTGTTGCGCCGCAATATGGACCGCGAGAAACGTTGGCGGACATACGCAGTGGAGGATGCCGTTATAGCGACCCCGATAGGCATTCCGCTGAGCCGCAACGACGGCGCCCCGCACGAAAACGCGTTGCGGAAGCCGCAGATGGCGGGCACGCGCGACATCCAGTTGGACTCACTGCGGGCCATTGCGGTGGCATTGGTGCTCTACTCGCATTTCCTTGCGCCCGGCGGCTCGTCCTTCGTCGGCCATCTCGGGGTCAGGCTGTTCTTCGTGCTCTCCGGCTTCCTGATCACCCGGCTTTTGCTGCAGGCGCGCGACGCCGCCCAATTCGAGGCCGGGCCGGCGCTGCGCTCCTTCTATGCCAGGCGCATGATCCGGATATTCCCGCCCTACTTCGCGGTGCTGGGGCTCGTGTGGCTCGCCTCGGAACAATCCAGGGCCTCGTTCGGCTGGCATGCGCTCTACCTGTCGAATTTCTGGTATGCGCTGCACAACGACTGGACGCCCTGGCTGCTCTGCCATTTCTGGAGCCTCAGCATCGAGGAGCAGTTCTATCTCGCCTGGCCGCTGATCGTGCTTCTGGCGCCGCGCCGGCGCATCGAGGCGATCACCATCGGCGTCATCGCCTTCTCGCTCGCCTACCGGTTCTACTGGCCGGTCGCCGCCAACCCGGCGCTCGCCCGGGACCTGCTGCCGCCGGCCTCGATGGATGCGCTTGGCTGTGGCGCCCTGCTTGCCGTCCGCCGCGCCAGGGGCGTGGATGCGCCGCAATGGATGCGGCTTGGCTGGCCGGCCTTGGCGGCAGTGTTCCTGGTCGTCGTCTGGTCCGATCCGGGGCTGGCGAATTCGGCCTGGGAGTGGCCACGCTGGGCGCTTGTGCAGGTGCTGCCGCTGGTGCCAATGCTGGCAATCGTCGCCGCGTTCTCCAACGGGCTCGGCGGCAGGCTGGGCAAGCTGGCCGAACTCTCCCCGCTGCTGGGGCTCGGCCGCATCAGCTACGGCGTCTACCTCTATCATTCGATCCTTCTAGCCTGCGTCGTCAGGGCGCAGCCATGGATCCCGGTCGACGTCTCGGAACAGGGGCTGGGGCGATTCCTCTTCGCGGGCACCGCCACGGTGGTCGTCGCCTCGCTCTCCTGGGTGTTTTTCGAGAAGCCGCTCAACGGTCTCAAGCGCTATTTTCCCTATGTCGCGCCCTCGCGCCCGCACGGCGCGAGCGAGGTCCGCCGGCTCGGTGCCGCCCCGGCGCTCGATCTGCAGTCGACGGACCGCAGCCGACCATGACCGCCGCGCCCCTCATCTCAGTGCTCTTGCCGGTCTACAATGCCGAGCCCTACGTGGCCGCCGCGATGCAGTCGATCCTGCGACAGGACTACGGCCGGCTCGAAGTCATCGCGATCGACGACGGATCGACCGACAAGTCGCTGGATATCCTCGAACGCTGCCGCCGGAACGACAGCCGCGTATCCATCATCTCACGCGAGAACCGCGGCCTCGTCGCCAGCCTCAACCAGGGGCTGGCGGTCGCGCGGGGCGAGCTCGTCGCGCGCATGGACGCCGACGACTTCGCCTATCCCTGGCGGCTGTCGCGCCAGGCGGCGCTGTTTGCCGCGCGGCCGGAGCTCGGCTTCTGCGGCGCGCTCGTCGATACGCTGCTGCACGGCCGCATCGCCAAGGGCCGGCTCGATCCGGTGTTCCGTCTCGGCCTGCCCGTGCTGTCGAAATTCTTCACCATCTTCATGCACCCGACGGTGGTCTACAACCGCCGGGTCATCGACGAGGCCGACCTCCACTACGACGGTGTCTACCGGCATGCCGAGGATTTCGACCTCTTCCGGCGGCTTGCCGACCGCTATCCGGCGGCGCTGATGCCGGAGAGCCTGCTGGTCTACCGCCTCCATCCCGGCAGCGTGACCAGCCTGCACGGCAAGGAGATGCGGCGCACGCATCTCAAGATCGTCGGCGAGAATCTCGAGCGCGTGGGGCTGGCGCAGGGCTGCGAGGACCTGCGCGCCATCGGCGATCGCGTCTCCTTCGACACCGTGCGCCGGGCAGCCGCCTTCATCCGTGCGCTGGAGGAGCGGATCGCCACATTGCCCGATACGGCGCGGCCGAGCTTCGAGGCCGGCGCGCTGAACCTGTTCTATTTCCTCTACCAGCTCGTCAACGACGAGGAGCGGCCGGCGCTGGCGCATGAATTGCTGACGCTGACGGGGAAATGGAACGCGATCCGCCGTCGCGAGAAATACGCGCTCAGCCCCGGCACCTGGGCGCCCTGGCTGAGCCAGGCCTCGATGTGGGCGGGCAAACGCGCGGATTGGGTCGCCTACCGCTTCAAATCCGCGCCGGCGGCATCGGTGCTCGCGCCTTACAGGATGGGGGCGGCATGAACGCCGAGCGCCATCCGCTGCTGCAGCACCTTCGCCCGGCCCTGCCCGTCCCTCCCTGGCCCAGGCAGCTGCCGCAGGTCTCCTTCATCGTCTGCACGCGCGACCGCCTTGCCGTGCTCGAAGCCTGCATCGATTCGATCCGCGCCGCCTGCCGGGCGCATCCGGCCTTCGCCGCCGAGCTCGTGGTGGTCGACAATGGCTCGCGCGATGGCACGGCCAAGTACCTCTCGGCGACCGCCGAGACCTCCGACATTGCGCTGACCGCAGTCTCAGAGACGCGGCCCGGACTGGCGGCGGCGCGCAATGCGGGGGTGGCGCGGGCGCGCGGGCGGGTGCTGGTGTTCGTCGACGACGACTGCAGGGTCGATCGCGGCTACCTCGTCGACCTCGAGCGGCACTATGCGAGCGGCGACAAATGGCTGATCCGCGGCGGCCGTGTCGAGATCGGCGACGCACGCGACCTGCCCTTCACCATCAAGCGCTGCGACAAGTCCGAGCGGCTGACGCCGGCCGTCCATCCGGGCGGCTTCGTGCTGGGCTGCAACATGACCATGCACCGCGAGGTCGCCGCCCGCATCGGCCCCTTCGACGAGCGCTTCGGCGCCGGCGGGGCGCTGCGCTCGGCCGAGGACACCGACTATCTGGTGCGGGCGATGCTTGCCGGCATGGCGGTGGAATATGTGCCCGACATGACGATCTTCCACCATCACGGCCGGCGCGACCGCGTGGCGATCGACCGGCTGCATCGCGACTATCATTTCGGCAACGGCGCGCTCTGCCTGAAGCATCTCCGGCGTGCGCCCTGGCTACTGCGCCATTTCTACTGGGCGGTCCGGTCGGCCATGCGCGAATTCGCCGGCGGCCCGCGCTTCGAACAGGAGCTCAGGCTGTCGCACTGGCCGATCGTTTTGATGAACCTCGCGGGCGCGGCGAAGTTTGCGCTTCTGGTGCTGGCCGGGCGTCCGCCACGACAAGCGCGGCGCGCCCAGGAAACCACCGACGCCAGGGCGGAGGCTAGCGCGCAATGAGCGGGCGCAAGATGAATGGGCGCAAGATGTCGGGGCTACCGATGCTGCGCCATGCGCTCGGCCGCCGGCAGTTCGGCCTGCTGCCGGTCGTCGTCGCGATCGGGCTTGCAAGTGCGGCGCTCGAAGGCTTCGGCATCGGGCTGATCATCCCGCTGCTCGGCATCATCATGGGGCATGGCGACAGCGCCGGCATGGCGGGCCTCTCGGCGCTGTTGCAGAAGGTCGGCGCGGGGCTTGGCGAGCGCGAGCGGCTGATCGCGATTGCGGCCGCGATCCTCGGCTCGATCCTGCTCAAGAACCTGCTCGCCTTCGCCAATTCGGTGCTCACCGCCCATATCTACGGCAAGGCCAGCCAGGCGATCCGCGCCTCGCTTGCCGAGCGGCTGCTCAACGTCGGCTACCCCTTCTTCCTGAAGGAGAGCCCCGGTCGTTTGCTCAACATCATCTCCAACGAATCCTGGCGGGCGTCGGACGCCATCCAGGCGATGTTGGGCTCGATCGTCAGCGCCTCGGCGGCGCTCATCCTGCTCGCCTTCCTGATGCTGCTCTCCTGGCAGATGACGCTGCTGGTGATGCTCGGGCTGGCCCTGGTGCAGATGGCGCATATGGCGCTGTCGGCGCATCTGAGGAAGCCGAGCCGCAGCGTTACGGCGCGCAACAGCGCTTTGGCCTCGCGGATGCTTCACCTCGTTCATGCCGGCCGCCTGATCCGCATCTTCGGGCAGGAAGCGCGCGAAAGGGCGGCATTCGAGACGGCGTCGGACGGCCTGCGCCGGGCGGCCTTCCAGCTTTCCAACCGCCAGGGAGCGCTCGGACCGCTGACGGAGGTGCTGCACGCCATGCTGTTCCTGGCGGTGGTGATCGGCGCCTGGTTCGCGGGCTTGAGCTTTCCGCTGGTCGCCGCCTTCCTCGTCCTGCTTTACCGGTTGCAGCCGCATGTGCGAGCACTGCAGATGACATGGAGCCAGTTGCAAGGGCTTTCCGGCTCGCTGGAAGAGGTGACCTGGCTGCTCGACCCGCAGGGCAAGCCGGCGGCGCCGCAAGGCAGCCGGTCGTTCGTCGCCTTGCGCGAAAAAATCGCCTTCGAGGGCGTGAGCTTCAGCTATGCCAATGAGGAGCAGCGGGCGGCGGTGCTGCATGCCGCGAGCTTCGACATAAGAAGCGGCCGCTCGACGGCGCTGATCGGCCGTTCCGGCGCCGGCAAGACGACCATCGTCAACCTGCTCTGCCGCTTCGTCGAGCCGGACGGGGGCCGGATCCTCGTCGACGGCACGACGCTTGGCGAGATCGACCCGGTCGCATGGCGGGCGCATATCGCTCTGGCCAGCCAGGAGCTGGAGCTGGTGGACGGCACCATCCTCGACAACATCACTTACGGCAAGGACACGGCGAGCGCCGAGGAGGCACGCCGCGCGGCCGAGCTTGCCGAGGCGCATGAATTCATCGAACGCCTGCCGCAAGCTTATGAAACCGTCGTCGGCTATCGCGGCGTCAATCTGTCGGCCGGACAAAGGCAGCGCATCGCGCTCGCCCGCGCCCTGGTGCGCGATCCCGACATACTGATCCTCGACGAGGCCACCAACGCGGTGGACGGGCTTTCGGAAGCGGCGATCGTGGAAACGCTGAAGTCGCGCGCCGGCCGCCGCACGACGATCGTCATCAGCCACCACCACTCGACGATCTCGTTCTGCGACGACCTGGTGATCCTGGAGCATGGACGGGTGAAGAAGCAGGCGCCGTTCGCGGAGCTTGCGGCGCGCAGCATGGATGAGTTGTACCAGCCGGAGTGAAGGGGCGCCCGAAGGAATGCGGCGCTTCAGAACCCTGGTTCCTCGCCCCCACGAATGTGGGGGAGAGGTGGCGCGGCGAAGCCGCGACGGAGAGGGGGAACGCGCCGGCGTTGAAAACGATCAGAGGGAACCCGCCAGCGTCGCAGGCCCCCTCTCCGGCCGCTGCGCGGCCACCTCTCCCCCGCCTCTGGCGGGGGCGAGGAACTAGCGCGTCGGCGTCACCCCGCCATGGCCAGCGGCGCGGCGCTCTTGTTGGGGATCTGGATGTCGATCTCCAGCGTCGACATGGTCGCTCCGCGGTCCATCGAGACCTGGAGGTAGTCCTGGTCGATCTGCACATGCTTGGCAATGACCGCCATGATCTCCTCGCGCAGGATGGAGACGAGATCGGGCTGGCCGCGGCTCTGGCGCTCATAGGCGAGCAGCAGCTGCAGCCGCTCGCGCGCTACCGGCGCGCTGGTGCGCCGCTTGAAGAGATCGAGGATGCTCATGCGGCCCTCCTTCCGAGCAGCCGGTCGAGGAAGCCCTTGCGTTCGAAGGGGACGACCACCGGCAGGTCTTCGCCTTCCAGGCGTCTTGCCGCTTCAAGATAGGCTTTGGCGGCGGAGTTCAGCGGTTCCGAGAGCGTGACGGGCGCGCCGAGGTTGGAGGCCCTCAGCACGTCCTGGCTTTCCGGGATGATGCCGAGCAGCGGCGTGGACAGGATCTCCAGCACATCGTCGATCGACAGCATCTCGCCGCGCGAGGCGCGCGCCGCGTCATAGCGCGTCACGAGCACGTGTTTTTGCACCAGCTCGCCCTGCTCCGCCTTCATGGTGCGGGCGTCGAGCAGGCCGATGATGCGGTCGGAGTCGCGCACCGACGACACTTCCGGGTTGGTGACGATGACCGCCTCGTCGGCGAAGCGCATGGCGAGCTGGGCGCCACGCTCGATGCCGGCCGGGCTGTCGCAGAAGACGTAGTCGAACACCGAGCGCAGCCTTGCGATGACTTCGGCCACGCCCTCTTCGGTCAGCGCATCCTTGTCGCGCGTCTGCGAGGCCGGCAGCAGATAGAGCGTTTCCAGCCGTTTGTCGCGGATCAGCGCCTGCGAGAGCTTCGCCGTGCCCTGGATGACGTTGACGAGGTCGAACACCACGCGGCGCTCGGCGCCCATGATGAGGTCGAGGTTGCGCAGGCCGACGTCGAAATCGACCAGCGCCACCTTCTTGCCGGTCTTGGCCACGGCGGCGCCGAGCGCGGCCGTCGAGGTCGTCTTGCCGACGCCCCCTTTGCCCGAAGTGACCACGACTACCTTGCCCATATATCCAGCCTCCATTGGCGGTTTTTATCTATTGACCGTGCCAGGGCACGGCGGACTCGTTAACAACCTTGCACGCGAAACCGGTCCGAAGCTTGCGGCCCGAAAAACTCAGCCCAACGGCACCACGCACAGCGCATCGTTATCGAGGAAGGCCTGCACGGCCTTGCCGCGCGAGACGCCCTCCATCTCCTCGGCGGTCGTGTACCAGCCGTCGACGGCGAGCAGTTCTGCCTCGTTCTTGCGGCAGAAGATGCGCGCCGAAATATTGCCTTCCGAGCCCGCGATCGCGCGGCCGCGCAGCGTGCCATAGACATGGATCGAGCCGCCGGCGACGATTTCCGAACCGGACGCGACCGAGCCCAGCACGATGACGTCGCCCTGCGGATGGAAGACCGACTGGCCCGAGCGGATCGGCGCCTTGATCATCAAAGTACCGGCCGAAGGTTCGGCCCGCGCCGTCTCGGCGCCCTGCCCGGGGAGCGCCCCGGCTTGCGCCGGCTCGATCCGCACCGCTTCGAGCCTTGCCAATTCAGGATCGACCGGTTCGTCGCCGGACATCTCTATCCGGGGAACCTCGTTTACCTGGGAACCCTCGTCCATCCGGGAAACGTCCGCCTGCGCCGCTTCCTCGCCAGCCTGCGCCCGGTCCTGCGCGGCGGCGGCTTCCAGCTCCTCCGCCCTCGCCTTGCGCGCGGCCCTGCCCAGCAATCCCTCGGCGGTCGCCTCCTTGGCGCCGGCAAGCAGCGGCGGCAGTTCAGGCCCGAGCTCGGCGCCTTCGAGCTCGACCGCGTAGACGCGGATGCCGCGCGAGCCAAGCACGCCGACAAGCGCTGCGATCTCCTCCGGCCCCGGCTGCAAGGTGTTCAAATCCAGCACCACCGGGCGGCCGTTGAAATAGCCCGGCGAATTGGCGATCCAGTGATCCAGCCCCTCCAGCCAGTCGGCAATCGGCGCCTCCGGCGTCAGCGTGAAAGCGACGAAGGAGCGGGCGCGAAAGCGGATGGATTTGTTCGGCAAAGGGGCGGCGAAGGTCACGGTCAGGCGAATCCTTACTCAATGGTTAAAGGGTGCCCGGGCAATGGTTAACAAAAGGTTAATTTCGGGGGTGCAGGCCGTTAAGGAAGTGGCGCGGCTAAGTTCTGTGGCGAGGTGGCCACACAGCCCCTCGCCGGCGGCGATCCGCCGAAGACCGAGGCCCGACCGGCCGGCCATGTGAAATTCCTAATATACGGAGACCGGCCGCATCGGCACCATCCTGCACTGTGGATTTCCTCCAAAGCAAGGGGACAGGACATGCGCATCAATCAGGCAAGCGAAAAGCAGGCAGGCAGCGAGCAGGCACGCGGTTGGCGGGCAAGGAAGGCAAGCGCGACAATCGGTGCGCTGTTGCTGGCATCCCTCGGCGGATGCATGAGCATGGGCAACAGAGACACGTTCCAGACGAGCAGCATAAACGAATGGCTGACCACGGACGACGCCAACAAGGTCGTCGACGCCATGGCCGCGAAGGGAATGACACCGGCGACCATCGACTGCCAGTTCGCCGACACCACGCCGGGCCAGGTGGCCTACCTGTCGAAATTCACCTGGAAGCGCGCCCCGGCAAATTCGCGCTACCACTGGGAAGTGGGCGATCCGACTTATCTCGCGAGCAAGGAAGTCAAAGCCAACCGGGTGGGGCTGCGGCGGGTGTTTGCGAAGGAGGTGCGGGATCCGGCGAGCGGACAGAGGGTTGGGTGCTCGGTGTGGGTGAGCTAGGGCTGCTGATAGAGTCGCGGCTGGGCACGTTACAAACCGGTGAACGAGCCCTCCAGTCGGTCGGCAATCAGCGCCTGCGGCGTCACCATGGAACGAAGAACGGGCAAGGCCGCAGGCGGATTTGTTGTGCAGGCGGCGGCGAACACTAGGTGAACTACGACCTGCCCGCCTTCAACGCCTTCGCCTCTCTCACGAGAGACGGCCAGTTCAACCCAACCAAATAGATGAGTTCGAGCGCCTGGGCTTCGGTGATGCCGGTCTGCTTCACCAGGCGCTTGACGATGTCGTCAAGTGTCGGCTGGTCGTTGTCGCTCGCCATTGCATTCCCCCTTTGGTCTGCAACGGCGCCCGCTCGTCAATGGTTCCGCTGGCCAGAGGGGAAACATTGGCGCACAGTGAAAGCTCGCTGGTGCGGCGAGGACAGTCCGGCCTGATTTCCAGGCCACCGGGTCGGACTGTTCGGAGGCCTCACTGTCGTCTTGCGTCGACGCGCAAAAGCGTCCCGCGGGCGACCCTCAGGGCAGCGTACTCGCACGCCCGAACGCTCAGGTCGAAACTGCCTTCCGGCAGATCGCGCAAGAACAACGCTTGCTATGTTGCGCGCGCCAGCCTAAGCCCGGTGATGGCAAATGAAAAATTCGACCAGCCGGTGATGGTTGTAGCCGATCCCGCCAGCGGCGGCCAAGAGACAATCGGCGACGCGGCCGCCTGCCTGGACTTCCTGCTCAAGAGATGGCGCGGCAAGCGAAGCGAAAAGCATCGTGCGGCCATCCAGGCGTGCTCGGATACGAATAGCGGGCGCCGGCCGGCCTCGTTCGCGCGCAAGGCATTCATCGTTGCCGCCCGCGAGGCCGCCATCCTGGTGACGCCTTAAGGTGTGTTGATATTCCGCCGGCCTGCGGCCCCTCGCCGGCCGAAGCCGTCATGAGAGTGACGTGGCAATTACGGCTGCGGCCAGCGTAGGCCGGTGCTCGCGTAGTTCAATTGCGCTCCGGTCCCCGGAACCCACCTTATTTGGTCGCTTCGCGCCCGTCTTTGACACAGGCTCGGCCTGACCTGCCGCGAGGTCGCGGAGCCTAGAGCAATTCCAGGAAAAGTGTGTAACGGTTTTCCGTCCGGAATTGCGTAAAAACAAATACTTAGAGCGGTTCGGCGATTCCGTGAAACGCT
>Ga0105238_10005038_pt1 | contig 13060 bp, 12 predicted proteins | sample KBSC34metaG_FD_81526 | JGI IMG/M metagenome (GOLD analysis project Ga0105238, IMG submission 81526) | Corn rhizosphere microbial communities from Kellogg Biological Station, Michigan, USA - KBS C3-4 metaG | ecosystem: Host-associated > Plants > Roots > Rhizosphere > Soil | place: Michigan, USA... | reverse complement strand
TCCAAATGAGTTTCGCAATCCGTTCAGTGCGGCTGACTGCGGCGACGGGGGTGCGGCCCAGGGCGCACTCAACTGGATCGAGGAGCGTTTGTTCAAGACGACCACGCCACCTGAGGAAGTTGCGGGAATCGTCGTTGAAGCAGTGCAGGGTGAAGGTGGTTACGTGCCCGCGCCGAAAGGTTTTCTGAAAGGACTGCGGCGGATTTGTGATGAGCACGGGATTCTTCTCATCGTCGACGAGGTGCAGTCGGGAATGGGTCGCACGGGCAAGATGTTTGCGTGCGAGCACTACGACGTTAAGCCCGACATTGTCTGCATTGCGAAAGGTATCGCTTCGGGTTTGCCGCTCGGCGCGTGTGTTGCGCGTGCGGATCTGATGGATTGGAAACCAGGCGCACACGCATCGACGTTTGGCGGCAATCCGGTTTGTATTGCATCGGCGTTAAAGACGATCGAACTGCTCGAAGGCGGGTTGGTCCAAAACGCCGCGGAAGTCGGTGCGTACTTGAAAGCGGGACTGGAAAAACTTCAGGAGAAGTACGATTGCATCGTCGACATACGGGGTATGGGGTTGATGCTTGGTGTGGAGTTTGTTACTCCGGAACTGCGTGACCTTATCGAGGTAGCCTGCTTCGATCGGGGATTGATCATCCTCGGCGCAGGGGCAAGCACGATCCGCTGGTCACCGCCGTTGATACTCGCGAAAGAGAATGTCGACGTCGCGCTCGAGATCTTCGACGAAGCCATATCCGCGTCGATCTAATATAAGCCACGGATAAAACGGATCTGTTTACGGATCCGTTTTATCCGTGGCTAAGCTTTACTGAGATTTCGTGCATTCTAGTTCGAAGTCGATCCTCGTCCACTGTCAGAACACGTCCATCCCTGAAAACTTCACGGCCCGCCACTACCGTTAAGATTACATCTCGACCAGATGAAGAAAAGATCAACCCCGCGATTGGGTCGTAGCTGGGAACCTGATGCGCGCCAGTTAATGCGACGGCCGTAAAATCCGCCTGCATGCCTTCCTTCAATTGTCCCGTGGCGGCTTGCAGCGCTGCAGTTGCGCTGACGGGCGCTCCGCTCGCTCGAGACAACAGCGTTGCGAAACGCGCTTCTTCGAGAATGTCGCAAGTGTTGTTGCTGGCAACTGAATCGCTTCCCAATCCGACCGCAACTCCGGCCGCGATAAACTTCGCAAACGGCGCGTGCCCGTGACCCAGTTTCGCGTTCGACTTTGGACAGTGCGCGACCGTCGCATCGCAGCTTCTCAGCGTTTCGATGTCTTCGTCGTCAACTCGAATGCAGTGAGCGAGCAACGGACGAGTCTCCAGTATCCCTACCTGCTTCAAATACTGAATCGTCGAGACACCGGGCGCTTTCCACTCGATCTCGCGCCGCGCTAAACCTTCCGCGAAGACGCCACAACCTTCGCGCAAAAACTGGTCTTCAGCTTCCGACTCCGCCGCGTGCATCATCAGCGGCAAGTTTTCTGATTTAGCGAGATCTGCGATGAGTTCCAGTTGCGGCCCGCAGACCGTGTAAGGCGCATGTGGCGAAACACCTGCGCGCACGAGCTCTGACTCAACGGATTTCAGTTCCTGCAACTTGCTCTTGAGCTTCTCGAAGTTCTCAGCAACCAACCTTGGATCCGGTCCAAACGATTCCTGGTAAACAACACCGCGCAACCCAACGTCCTGTAACGCGCGCATACTCACGATCGCCGAGTCGCTCGCATCGTCAACGCGCGTGACTCCCGCCCGCGCTGCTTCGCACGCACCCCAGGTTGCCGAAACCAGAATGTCATCAGGCGTCATGCGTTCGAAGCGCGCGATAGTTAGTTTCCTGAGCCAGGCAAAGAAGTCGCGCTCCTCATTTTCGAGGTAGCTGCGCATCGCGGTGAGCTCCAGGTGAGTATGAGAGTTAACTAAACCCGGAAGAATGATCGCTTCGCCAAGTGATTCAATCGTGAACTCGGGAAACCTCTCGGCGATATCGCTGTGATTGCCGATGCCAATGACGAGATCGCCTGCGACGGCAACCGCGCCATTCTCGATCGGTGCAACCGAAACGGGGAGGACCCAACGCGCCGAATAGATCTTATTCATTTTGCGGTTGAAGGCTCCTGCAAGGCTGCGCTCGAGCTTTTTGCACTCTTGAGCGACCGGTATCGTTGCATGATCGAAATCACGTACGAGCGCGTTGAGGGAATGTCGATGCGGTTGATGAATTCCGGGCCCGACTGAGTACTGCCCGGCGGATTGGAACGGCTCCACTCGACTGCTCGACTCGGTCCGGCGTTGTATGCGGCCACCATTCGCGTTTCAGCTTCAGGTGAATCCTGAAACTGCTCGTAAATCTTTTCGAGATACCAGCAACCGATCTGGATGTTTCGTTCCGGATCGCGGAGCACGGCTTGTGGATCGCTCGCCATCTGATTTTGAAGCTCGCGCATTCCGGTTTCGGTGGCCCATTCGCGGCCGACAGCCGGCATCACTTGCATCAAACCGATTTCGCCGTCTTTACCGATTTTCCACGGGCTGAAGTAAGTCTCTTCGTAGATCATGCTCCAAACGAGGTCGGGGTCGACACGGTAGATCGCTGCTTGCCGTTGGATTAGCGAGTCGAAACGGTGAGTCCAGTAACTATTGAAAGCGTAAGCGGCAGCCAGCAGTATGAGGATTAGGAGAATTACGGCAAGAACACGCTTCATAACATTGCCGATTGCCAATTGCCGATTTCCGATTTGTCTGATTTATTAAAATTGGCAATCGGCAATTGGCAATCGGCAATAAACATTAATTTCTTCTCCTAAGGCCGGACCAATAAGTCGCGCGTGAGACGGCGTAGTCAATCCCTTCGTAGCGCGAGCGCAGAGCGTGTTCGTCGAGCACGTGACCCTGAAGCCAGACCTCCGCGTCGAGCGTGGCGCCCACTGCAAGCGAGCCACGAAGCGCGCGACGGTTGACCAGCACTTCGAGTTTGATACGTTCCAGATCGAGATGAATCCAGAAAAGCTCGCCTCCGGAAAGCGGATTCTTCAAAGGTTTGAAGGCAATGATGCGGCCTGAAAGACTCCAGTCGTTTTCGTGTGCGGCTCGAGCCGGCGCGGCTTTTTCGAGTGGCACCCAGCGCGTCTTGCCTCTCGTGCGACGCACACGCGCGCGATAGGCAAGACCGCAAAGACCGATGTGCAACTCCTGCGCGGCGAATCCTGTCGGACCGACTTCAGTCAGATTCTGTAACTCGAAGAGCACCTCGCAGTCAGTCCCTTCACGATAACCGTGGATGACCGCTTCGCCTTCTTCGTCGTATTCCGTCAACGCCCAGGGCGCGATTGTCTGAATGTAACGCGCACGAAAACCGGGACGGCAATCCGCGTAGAAGAGATCGCCGCTGCCTGATTCGTAGAGCACGGTCCACACCTCGAGACCCTCTCCGAGTTTCCAGCAACGCCCGTGCAAGACAGCGCCGCGTCTGTTGAGCTGTGTGGCCTCGCCCTGGTCCCCTGCTCGCTCCGCGAGATAGTTGAAAGCCTTCTCGCTCGAGACTTCCAAACCGATCGTTTCAAAAGTAGGATTCATGATTCAGCTAATAGTTATTATTGCTACGCGCACATTATTACGCGCTACGCTTTCGCTGTCTATGCTTCGCGGGCTTGCCGTTAGTGTTCTCAGCGCGCGGCGCACGAGTTCTGAAACCACGAATGACGCGTTGTGGGCCATGTGACGGCTGTGTTCCAGACCGCACCATCTCGGTAAACAGATCTACATCATAATCCGCTTCACGCGACATCTCTTCACGAATCGCGTGCAGGACTTCTAAAAATTTTGGGCGACGGTACATAACATTTTCGATTGCCAATTGCCGATTGCCAATTTGAAGCGCCCCCAAATCGGCAATTGGCAATCGGCAATTGGCAATTAGATTACTTGCTCTGTTGCTTCTGACACCAAAAACTCCGGCGTCACGATCATTGGGACATAAAAACCTGCAGCCGTATTGAACAACCGAATTCGCGCTTGCCGGCGCACGTTTGCAAGATGGCCGAAATTCCACGTCACGAGATAATCGATCTTGTGAAACGAAGCAATCGCAACGTGCAACGCGTCGGCAATGTACTTGCGATGAAAGATCCCACGCGAAATGTAACCCTCCGCGAGAATCGCGGCTTCCTCCGTAAGACCCACCTGCTCGAGATTGCTGATCAGTTTCAGATACGAACTGCGATGCGGTTCTTTCAAACGTCCCAGCTCCGACGACACGAGCGGCGAAACCACCGCGCGATAGTCGGGCATCTCGTGTTCCCACCACCGGATCGTCAAGTCGCGTCGAAAGGGCTCACCGTTATCGAGGTAAGCGCCAATCACCGATGTTTCCAAATAAAGCGCCTGTTTCATGGGGTTACTACTACTTCCGGATTGATATTTTCGACGCTTCTCGGTTTCTGATTCAAAGGTTCCAAACGCATTGCTCCCCTTGCGAAATCAAAATAGATACGGAAGTGTCGCAGGAAATTACCACCAAGGATACCGCTCTGCGTGAAGCCCGCGGTCTCGTTCACCGGCTCGAGATCGAGCACCGCAGCGCTGATCTTCTCGAGCTTGCTCAAACCGAGACTCAGTCGCGGCAGTTGCAGCAGCTTCACATCTTCTGTCACACCCGCAGCACCAAACACACGCATCTTGGAAGGCTGCAGCAAATCGAGAAGCTGTTCCTGCTGCGAAAGTTTTTCCGAGATCACTGTAATGCTCGCGGCAGTGTCGATAATGAAATTGACGCTCTTTTCAAATCCGTCGAGGGCGACTTCACCGCTCAGGAATCCGCTCGAGGTTGTTCGGAGCGGAACTTCAACCGAGCCGTCGTTCGGCGCCACGGGAATAAGCATTTGATAAGTATCGGGACGTCGCACAGTGGTCCAGCTTTCGACCTGGTCGGTCTGGTTCTGCCGCACCAGCGACATCTTTCTGGTTCCGTAATCGATCGACGTAAGAAACTTCGAGACTACCGACAAGCCCAGATAACCATCTACCGGAATATGGCTGTCGAAAAACTTGCGGATATACACCGGCACGTTTCCGATCTTCGCTGTGCCAATCTCAATCGAATCGAGAAAACCGTAGACGATTTCAAACTTTCCTCCGCCGCCAACAGCACGAGCCTGGCCGCCCCTCGCAATCGGTTTCATGTTGAGACGTTTGGCCGTTTGCTCCGAGACTACCGACATGCCCGAACCGGTATCGAGTACAAAACGCAGCGGCTCTTTCTGCCCGTTTATCCGAACCTGAAGAATGGGACGGTTGTCAGTCGCTTCGAATGGAACCGAGGAACGATACTCACCGCCGGGAACGTAAAGGGATCCTTGTCTGCCGAGGTAACGGAGAAAATCGATCAACCCGGCGATGCGTGCGCGTCGATCGTAATCATTCTTTGGCGCGATCAGTAAAAACCGCTCGTAGGCGTCGGCCGCCTCCTTATATTTCTCGCTACGAGCCGCGGCCTGGCCCAGATTAAACGCATAGTCAGGTTCGTCCGGATCCATACTCGCAGCCTTGCGCAGGCCGGGAAGCGCCACCGGCAGACGATTCTCGTAGAGATCAACCATTGCCAATCCGGCTATTGCGAGGGCTTCGTTCTCGTTGAGTGCAAGAGCGGTCCGAAACTCTTCCACCGACAGACGAAACTCGCCCGCGCCGAGAATTGCAGAACCGAGCAGAGCATGACCGCGAGCTGAAAGTGGATCGAGCATGATCACGCGTGCCGCATTATCATAAGCGCCCTGCAGATTTCTCTGCTTCAGCATTGTAAAACTCAAACCCAAACGCGCCTCGATGTCGTGACCATCTTTGTTGAGCATCTCACGGAAGATCTTCTCAGCCTGTTCGTAGTCGCCTTTCCGCACGGCGCGGTAGCCCTTGGTGTAAGCCTTTTTATCAGCGGCGCCGGCAGCGGTGTGCGTCGCACCGGAGAGGGCAACACAAAACACAAAGGCGGCCACACAAAAGGCCGCCATGCGGGAAAGAGACTTCATGTTGTTAACTTGCATGATTCCCACCTTCTGAGTGACCGGTTATTCGCATGCAACTGTTACTTTAAGACTTCTCCTGTCTTCATGGACCAGAGAACCAGATCGAGCTCGTCAAAGTTTATCCGGACGTCGCGAGCAAACCCAACCAGTTGCTGCTCAACTTCGAGATACTTCCTTCGCGTCGAAGGTGGTTTGGCTGTATCGATCACTCCGATTTCAGCCAAACATCGCATCACGTGCTTATCAAGAATCGCATGACCCTTCACGCCGATGTTGCTTAGGAAGTGGCTGGCTTCTTTGTAACCCAGTCCTTTGACCTGCTTTTCCTGAGCCAGCCAGTCGCGCCGCTCGACAGGATCTCTAAAGCTGCGCAAACGCTTTCGCAACTTCATGCCGCAGTCTGCGTGAAAGTAGTTACGCGTAGTTACAATGTAACGCGGCCGAGCGACTGGGAAGCGATGCGCACCTGCTTCTTTCAAAGCTGCGGTCATGGCATCAGAGTCGCCATCAAGCAACAACGCGCGCACGGCATCAACTGAATTCAATCCCATGCGGGCCGAAGCACCCGCAGTGAAAATGCAGTAGGCCAACTCCTCCCAGAATCTGGCGTCAGATCCTTTGCGCCAAATCTCATCAAACTCACCGAGCCTTTTTCGAATCTCCCTGCGCCGGGCTCGGTGAGTGGCCACCACTCGTTCAACTGTAACGGGTTCTGGATTGCGTTGCACTGTAGTTTGTCAATACTTGGATTCTATGAGCGTGCTGGAAAGCTTGTCAACGATATGTTCAGCCACGTTGTGGGGTATTAGTGTGTTGCTGATTCCTTTTTCAACCAGCGGGGGCAAGCCCCACTTCCTGACTTGTTTTATTTTCTGATTCAAGTTCCATTCGACGTTTGCGCAACTGAGAATAGAACAAGTCAGGAAGAGGGGCTTGCCCCCGCTGCAACACGACGGATTTCTGCTATGATGGCTACCGGGTGGCCCCGCCGACTTGAACATCCCCTCATAGTTATCGTGCATCAAATTTGCTCTCTTCCCCGTGTGCAGGTATGAGTGTAACGAATAAGATTAAGGCGAGTTGGCTGATTGCTGCGATTGTATTCTTCGCCGGCTCCCGTGCGTTCGGCCAGGATCCGGTTGCGAGCCCCTCGCCACAGGCTTCTCCACAAGCGTCCCCGTCTGAAACCGCGCGACCGCTCTACGGTTTGCAGGGAGTGCTGATTGAGACTCTCGACGGCAAAGTCGTCTCTGCGCAAAACGAGAGCGAACCGTTCAACCCCGCGTCGACGATGAAGCTCGCAACCGCGCTCGTAGCGTTGCGCACGCTTGGTCCGGAACATCGTTTCGCCACGGGCGTGTGGACCGATGGGGTGCTCGACAAAGCAACCGGGGTCATAAACGGTAGTCTCTACGTCTCCGGCCGCGACCCTTCGTTTCATTACGAACACGGTGTCCTGCTGGCGCGTGAGTTGAACAAGCTCGGCATCAAGCAGGTGTCAGGGGATTTAATCGTTGCGCCGGGATTTACGATGAACTTCAACGGCGCCGCAATGCGTTCCGGAGAACGTCTCTACGACACTCTCGATTCAACGCTTCGTCCCGCAGAAGCAATGCGCGCCTGGAACTATGAACGCACGGTACTCAACGATCAGGCCGGTCTGCAAACTGTTCCGAGTGTGGCTGTGATGGGCGCGGTTCAAGTAGCACCAGTTGCCCCCGCTGCCAAACTGTTACTGACGCAGAGGTCGAGCAAGCTCGTCGATATTCTCAAAGTGCTGTTGTGCTACTCGAACAACTTCATGGCCGAACGCATCGGTGAAGCGCTTGGTGGTCCCGACGCCGTTCGCCAACGATTAACCAGTGAACTCGGTCTCGGCCCGGATGAGATCAGGATTGCGTCATTGAGTGGACTCGGCGTCAATCGTATTTCGCCGCGTGTGATGATGAAGATTTACCGTGAACTTCGCGCGGAGTTACAGAAACACGGACTCTCGCCCGCGGCAATAATGCCGGTGGCGGGTATCGACCCCGGAACACTCGAGGATCGATTTACGGGTCTGGCCTGGCGTGGAAGCGTGATCGCAAAAACCGGCACTCTCACAAGGACTGACGGCGGCGCGAGTTCTCTTGTAGGTCAAATGCGGGCTGCCAACGGCGAAACCCTGCTGTTTGTGATCATGAATCAGAGAGGTAGCGTGTGGAGATTCAGAGAGAACCAGGACTACCTCGTCATGCTGGTACAGAACAGTCGTGGTGGACCGAAAGCATTCGACTACAAGCCGCTCATGCTGACGATGCAACTCTCTCACACCGAAAGCACGGTCGGCAGCAGCGAAGAATACGAACCACCCTCCCGCTCCAATAACCAATAAAAATGCGCCCCGTCATCCGAAGACGACGGGGCGCTTTACCGTCCAACAACTGCTGCGGCGTGCGGCACCACAACAGCAGTGGACGATTCCCTTGGTTACAAAGTGATCAAATTGGTAAAGAGGAGAGAATTCCAGTATCCACAGATTACACAGATTGATAATCTGCGTAATCTGTGGATAAACGGATAGGATTGATTAGTATTCCCGGACGCCGCTGACGGTATGCCCGCCGACTGCCTTCGCTTTATCAACCGCATCAGAACTGTACTGAATGTTCGCCGTTCCGCCGCCGGAGGTGTCAAACGTTGGCGCCCCAAACAAATCAGTATCAGCACCGGTCGCCGAAAACTTCGAAACATACATCGCACCATAGATGTTTCCGTGGCCGCCGCCGCTGCGATAAACCTTTCCGGTGCCGAGAACCATAATCACGCCATTGAAGTTGAAGTTTCCATCGAGGGTAAGATCGCCCGTTACGATCAGGGTTCCCTGCCCCGTCGGATTGCCTGGCCCAAGCGTCAGGTTGCCATCCACAAAAGTGAAAGCTCCATCAGGATTGTTGGCGCCAAGCCCCGCAGTGCTGGCTATCGCAGCCGCACCCGTCGTGAAATATCTTCCCTGATTGATGGCCGCATTCTTCATTCCTTCGGTGCCGTAAAGAAACTCTCTTGCCTTTTGCACGGATTCAAGAAAGCTCGGCGTATTATTACTGGCTAAGACCGCAGGATCACTCGGAAATACATTTGGTCCACTGCCGCCGCAATTAGTGCCATCGGGCAAACAACCATCGATGACGTTATTGGTAGTATTGTAGTCACCGCCACTGACCGCGTATGCCGCGATGGCTGTTCCCGAACCTGACGCATCACTACCTGAGGTGGACGTCACATTACTTCCACCCAGAGCAAAAGACATCTGAGTTCCCGATTGGTTAGTCAAGGTGACAACCGCGTTCACATCGTATTCGAGCGTGTAACGATTGACCACGATCTCCATCTTCTTCTCACTGTTGTTTGGACCAAATCCAAAGATGTGGATTCTCAGGCGATCGGGTTTGTAGGTAGCGAGCGAACAGTCGGGGGCGAGATTATCAGGGTCCACAATCTCGTCTACTTTAAACGTCGACGTTCCGTCAGTGGCAACGCTTACGTACGAGCCTGAGGTCGCGGTCCACAGCGTCTTCGAGCACAGCACATTGTGGAACGAAGCACGCGTACCCGAAGGATTCGATTGGACATTCCCGCGCAGCACTTCGAGAGTGCGGGCGACGCCGGACTCCGCCGCGTAGTACGCCTGCATTTCAGCAGTCGAGTCACGCGCGGTGATCCCGGTCATCGTCGTCGTTAGAATTAAGGTCCCGCCTGCAGCCAACAACAACAGGGAAAGCAGCACCGCAGTAATCAGCGCTGCGCCTTTTTCATTTGAACGGTTTTTGAATGTTGGCTGTTGTGAGTTCATTTGACCGAAGGCCTCCGTAAACTAGTAACTCCAAAGATCGTGGTTGCGCAGAGCAACGTCGGAACAAAGTAAGACTGAGTAAGGTGGCTGGTAGCCCGGCGAGCCCGGAGTTCCAACCTGGTCCAGCGTGACAGAGACAGCAACGACGATGTATTTCGCGGCTGTCTTATCAGTTACTTCTGCAACAGACAGATTCGTGATCTCGTCGTCACCCGGCGCAGCCGTGTATGTCACCTTCTGATCGAAGTAATAAAACTTCATGCTGTCGATACGATTCGCCAGCACCGTACTGCCGGTCCCATACAGGTCGTGTCGGGCGAGGTACTTCGTTTTGTCGGCTTCGTTGAGAAAGTAGGTGATATCTTCAAGGCCATCCTGTGCGGTTGCTCTCTGCGTATCCGTTATGGTCGGATCATCAACCATAAACCGGTTGAGATTCGCGCGGATGCGGAGCTTGTTCCGGTTAGAATCCGCCACCACGATCCCGTTGTTGCTTAGGTTGAATCCGGAATTCGCTATCTCGCGCGACATGATGTTGAGCGCTCGTTGCACGTCGGCAAGTGCATCAGACTTCTGGTTCTCACGAGATCGCACGCGGAGAGCGTTGGCGAGAAGCGTCGCGGCCGCAGTCATCAACGCCATCGTGATCACCATCGCGATCAGGAGCTCGAGCAGAGAGAAACCGCCGCTCGTGGCTTTCTTGTTCGGTGAACTCATAAAGTCCTCACTAACTGAATGGCGCTAGTAACTGCCGGTCACTTGCGTGGAGCGTAGCGTGTTAACGGTAATCGTCTCGAAAGCAGTGGTTGCCACGGCCGGAGTGACTGAAATCTGGATCCGTTTGAGTGTGACCGCGCCGGCGTCTGGATTTCCCGTAGGAACAAAGTTCAGGTCGGAAATGGTTGTGACTACAGTGTAACTGCGACCCGCATTCGTGACCGTCTCGGTAACGCCGGCGGTAGCTGTGGCTGCTAGTCCGCCGTTCGGATATGCATAGGCAACGCTTCTCGTCTGCGTGGTGAAAGGTATTGTGCGCAGCCACTCCATTCGCTTCTGCGCAATCGCCATCGCCAGTTCGCGATCGTCAGCCCTGCTGTTTGCCGAAATCGAATAGGTAAACAACGAGGCAATGCCGAGTCCGATTACCATCAGAATTACCAGGGCAATCGCAGCTTCGAGCAAAGTAAACCCTCTTTGCGAAGCAGCAAGCTGATTCTCGTTACGTGTGCGGTCCATGTTCGTCCTCAGTTGTTTACGATGACCGTGAGAGTTTGCGTCGAACCGCATGACGGATCGGCTGACACTTTTACTGAAAACGTTCCGCGGTTGCCGGCGCCGTTCTTAGCAGTGACCGAGATGGTGCTCGAACCACTGCCATCAATTCTTACCAGCGACATTCCGATAACCAAACTGTTTCCGTTTCCATCTTGCGCGGCGCTGATGATGCGAGCCCCGGGACTATTTATTGCCAACATTGTGAAAATCGCTGTACCGGTCTTCTTCGTCGCGTCGCTCTGGCTTATTGTCACAGTGCTTGGGCTGATTGACGAGGTACACTGCGGGATCGGAGTCGGTGACGAATTAGGTGTTGGTGTTGGGGTCGGTGTCGGAGTTGGGTTTCCGTTGCCGTTGCCGTTGTTACCATCGTTGCCACCTCCGCCGTTGCCGTTTCCATGTGGCGTCGGAGTGGGTGTGGCCGTTGGAGTGGCTGTTGGAGTTGCTGTTGGGGTCGGTGTTGGATCTACGCCATCTACGGGATCTACTCCTCCTCCGCCGCCACCATCTACTGGATCAGGGGTTGGTGTTCCTTCAATAGCTGGAGTTCCCATCGGATCCGGATTGACGTCTCCGTTTCCAACTTCGGCAATATCAACGTTCGGAATTAGACCATCCGGAAAATGTTGCGCGTCGACAGTAATGTCACCGGAACCAGACACGTCCACAGGGATTGCCGTACCAAGAGATATACTGCGAACCTGAAACACACACGACTTTGTGACGGCGCACGGCGTGAGGAGTCTTCCGCGCCAGTCGAAGGAGACTTTAAGAGCGTCCGTCAGGAAATCCACGCCGGGGTCGAGCTGAAAGGTACGAGTTTCCAGGGCGCCCGATCCGAAATCCATTGTGACTGCGTAGTTAGTGGTACCTGCTCCGAAGGTTTCAACTGATGCTTCGAAGCCCGAAGCTGCGTGACGGCGAACGGAGTCAGCGCGCGCTTTCTCAATATACGAGGCAAACAGTCTGGCTGAGCTCTGCTTGCGAAACTCGGCGCGCGCATTTCTGATCCCCATGACGCCGAAAGTGGACACGATCGCGATGATGGCGATCGTGATCACCATCTGCATCATGGTGAATCCGTGCTGCTGTTTGACTCTTCTGCTCTTCATCTGTGCGTCTACCTCGCGTCAAGGAGTCTTCTGGAAGGCTGGACAACTCGCCCGCTCCGCTATCGGCAACAACTGTTCCGCGTGAGAAGAGCCCGTAAATCGCTTTGTTTTTGCGAGCCCTGAGCCCACGAGGATCGGAGCTTGTTACTTTAAGTAACAGCGTTGGGAAGCGGATTCCATAGGCTTGATAGGTCCTATAGGACCTATACGACCTATTAAGCTCCTTGACACTCAGCGCAGTAAAAATCGATCATTGCACCAGTGGCCGATATCCTACTTGTCGAAGACAAAGACAGCCTGCGTCGCGTATTGCGACTAACTCTCGAAAATGCCGGATACAGCGTGGCGGAAGCGAACGACGCTCGCGCGGCTCTCAACGAAATCGCGGATGCTCGTCACCGGCTGGTCCTGACTGACCTGCGCATGCCCAACGGCTCGGGATTGGACGTGCTGCGTGCAGCTCGTGCTGCAGACGCAGACGTTCCCGTGATCGTCATGACGGCTTTCGGTTCGATCGACGAGGCTGTGCAGGCGATGAAAGACGGTGCTCACGACTTTCTCCAGAAACCTGTCGATTCCAACCACCTGCTGCTGCTCGTCGAGCGAGCACTCGAACAGGCGCGGCTGCGAACTGAGAATGTGCTGCTGCGTGAAGAATGGTCGCGCCGGTACGGGTTCCCGCGAATCATCGGCGAATCGGAAACACTCAAACGTGCTGTCGGCGAAACCCAACGCGTCGCACAAACCGAGACGACCGTCCTGCTGCTGGGAGAATCAGGCACCGGCAAGGAACTCTTCGCACGCGCGGTCCAT
>Ga0105238_10005037_pt1 | contig 13060 bp, 6 predicted proteins | sample KBSC34metaG_FD_81526 | JGI IMG/M metagenome (GOLD analysis project Ga0105238, IMG submission 81526) | Corn rhizosphere microbial communities from Kellogg Biological Station, Michigan, USA - KBS C3-4 metaG | ecosystem: Host-associated > Plants > Roots > Rhizosphere > Soil | place: Michigan, USA... | reverse complement strand
TCGACGAACCCCTCGATGGCGGCCACCGCCTCGAAGTTGCCGCAGACGGACCCGGGTTCGATGCAGGCGCGCAGGGACGGCGTCGCTTCCAGGAACGCGCCCAGCCGCCCCGCCGTCAGCGTCCCCCGCTCGGCCCAGCCCCCGCCCGATTGCTCCAGGAAGTAGGCATTCACCGATTGCTCGAAGTTGCGCTCCTCCGGCATCACCAGCATCGGCTTCCGCAGATACAGCGCCTCGCCCACTAACTGGTTGCCCGCCGTGCTCAGCACGGCGTCGCAGCCGGCCATGTGCTCCAGGAAGCGACGCTCGTCGATGGGCAGGAAGCGCAGCCGCCCCTCGGCGGGCCGCTGGCCCAGGCCATAGATGAAGACCTCGCGCCCGCAGGCCGCCAGCGCCTGCATCACCGCGGGGCGCGCCCTGCGCCGCATGTACGCCAGGACATGACGGCCGTGCTGCGGTCGCTGGCGGACCACCTCGGGCCGCAGCAACACACCGACCTGGATGGCGTCGCGGTAAGCGGCCTTCAAGGGCGGCCTGTAGAACGACGAGACGATCGTCCCTTGCTGCCAGTCGTACAGCGCGCGCACGAACGGCGCCGACAGCGCCGCCTGCTGGCGCAGGCCGAACGGCAGCGCTGACAGATCACTGACCACCAGGTAGTGCTGGTGGTCGAAGCTGATGAAAGGCACCCCCAGCTTGCGGCAGGCCCGCGGCAGGATCGGCTCGAAGTCGGCGATCACCAGATCGGGCCGCCCCCGCTCGAGCTCCGGCAGCAAGGCGTCGGCGAACCGGTCGACCTTCAACCGGAACCGCGCCGCGCCGGCCACCGTCCCGAGCAGATCCACTTGGCCGCTGCGGTTGTAGGTGAAGTGCAAGCCGGGAATGGAGACGACGCGGACGTCGGTCCCCTCGTACAGAGGCGCCAGCATGTCGAGCGCGCAGTCCGACGTGAACAGGGTGACCCGGTGACGCAGGCGCAGGGCCTCGACCACCGCGCGCGCGCGAGTGGCGTGACCGCGTCCCTCGCCCGCCAGCCCGTAGAAGATGTTGCCCAAGGCGACCTCCTTGGGGAAGTCAGGTTAGGCGCCGTGTGTGGCGGCTTCGGCGCAGTTCATCGATGGCCGCGCACCGAATCGGCGACAGTTTCAGGGCGGACGCTTCAGGGCGACCGCTTCAGATCAGCGGACCCATCACCCAGGTCACGTCCTCGACCAGGCGCCGGCTGCGCTTCGCGGGGCCCAGCCCCTGCGTCTGCGCCAAGGTGGCGTCGAACCAGGCCGCCAGCCCCTGCACCTCGGCGGCCGAGGTGAACAGCAGCGCGATCTCGTAGTCCAGGAAGAAGCTGCGCATGTCGACGTTCGCGCTGCCCAGAACGCCCAGATTGTCGTCGATGACCGCCACCTTCGCGTGCATCATGCCCGGCACGTAGCAGAACACCTTCCCGCCGGCCTCGCTGACGTCGCGCAGGTAGCTGGCGCCCGCGAAGTCGGCGATGCGGTGATTCGAACGGGCCGGCACCAGGATGCGCACGTCCACGCCCCGCCGCGCCGCCAGCACGAACGCCTTCGCCAGCGCCTCGTCGGGGATGAAGTAGGGCGTGGCAATCCACAGCCGATGGCGCGCGGCGAAGACCGCCGTCAGAAGCGCGTCGTAGATGCGATCCGAGACGACGTCGGGTCCGCTGCCCACCGCCTGCACCGTGGCCGCTCCTGCCGCCTCGCTCGGCGTGGTGGGTCGATGCGCCTCGCCGGGGCCACCCGCTGCCGCGCGGCGACCGGTCGCGAACTGCCAGTCGGACTCGAAGATCGCCGCGACGTCGGCCACCGCTGGCCCGACCAGCGAGGCAGACAGATCGCGCCACCGGCCTGGGTACGGCACCGGTCCCATGTACTCGCGCGCGATGTTCATGCCGCCCACCAGCGCCGTATGGCCGTCGGCGATCACCATCTTGCGGTGCAGGCGCAGGTTCGCGTGCCCGCGAAAGGGGATGTGCACCACCGGCATGAACCAGGCCAGGCGCCCCCCCGCGCGCGTCAGCGTGGCCAGCCGGCCGCCGGTGGAGCGCAGGCGAAACAGGGCGTCGACCAGCACCCGCACCTGCACCCCGGCCTGGGCGCGCGCCGCCAGCCGCTCGATGACCGCCTGCCCCACCTCGTCGCCAGCCAGGATCAGCGTCGATAGCTCCAGTGACGTGCGCGCGCCGTCGATGATCGCGATCAGCTCGTGAAAAGCCGCCTCGCCGCTGTCCAGCAAGCGGACCTGGTTGCCGTCGCGCGCGGGCGGCCCCCCGACACCGATCAGCATCCGCTCGATGTCGCTACGCGGGGCCACCACCGGCGCCCCGACGTCATAAAGGGGCTGTTTCTTGCGGGCGTCCCGGCTCATCTTTCGACCACCGAGCGCGAGATACAGCGGAACGCCCAGGTAAGGCGCGAGCACGATGGCCAGCATCCAGGCCATGGCGCTGCCGGCCGGCCGGCGGGAGCGAAGGACGTCGGCGACCAGCACGATCGCCATCCCGAAGCCCACGATGGAGACGACGTGAGAGAAGATGGCGTGGGCGATCGGCGACACGACGGTCCGAGCATACGGCAGGGGAGCGGTAGCGGGGACCGGAAGCGGGAAGCCGGAAGCGAGGACGAGGACGAGGACGAGGACGAGGACGGGGACGGGGACGGGGACGAAGACGGGAACGGGGTTAAGGGAGGCCTTGCAGGGTGGAGCCGCTGATGCTGAGGCTCTTCGTGTTCGTGCCCACGGCCGAGCCGGCGTTCTTCGTGCTGCCGGTGGAGACGTTGGTCCACGAGCCGCCCGTGTTGCCGGTCATGGTGGTGTCGGCGATGGTCAAGGTGCCGCCGAGGTCGTTGCTGGTGAAGAACAGCCCGCCCCCGAACGCCTTGGCGCCGGCGCTGTTGTTCAGGATCGCGTCCCCACACAGCAGGACGTTCACCGATGCGCCGTCGTTGTAAACGGCGCCGCCGTTGCCGCCCGAGCCGACCTCGTTCTGGCCGTTGTTGATCACCGAGCACATGGTGGCGTCGTCGTAGTTGGCGCCGTTGCCGGTGGCCATGTTGCCCTGGATCAGGCTGTCGTAGATGCTCAGGTTCGAGAACAGCGTGCCCACCGCCCCGCCGTTGCTGGCGCTGTTGCCCGTGAACGTGCTGCCGGCGATCACTGTCCCGTTCTTGCTGCCGAGAACATAGATGGCGCCGCCCCCCGTGTCGGGTCCCAGGTCGGCGGCCTGGTTGCCGGTGAAGATGCAGTCGATCACGACCAGGTTGCCGTCGCGCATGTACAGGGCGCCGCCCTGCCCGTCGTCCCATCCCTGCGAACAAGGGGCGGGCGCGCTGGGGATGGCGTCGGTCGGGGTCGTCTTGCCGTTGGACAGTCCCAGGTGCTGCAGCGTCAGGACGTGATCGTTCGCCTGGAAGTTGGAGCTTGCGAAGTTGAGGAGCTGCACCTTCTTCCCCCCATCCAGGGTCACCTTCCCGCCTCCGTCGATGACGGTGTCCTTGGTCGTGACCAGGTTCAACGTGGACGTGACGTGGATGGTGATGGGGTCGGCGCCACAGTCGAACGTGATGACGCCGGCCTTCGCCACCGCGGCCTGAAGCTGAGTGAACGTGCAACTGGTGGCCGTCCCGGTCCCCACCACCGTGGTCGGATTGGCCGTATCGACCGGGCGACCCGCCGCGGGGACGCCCGTGCCGCACGAACCGTTCGGGTTGCCCGCGCTCCAGGGACCGCCGGATGACGTGTCCGTCGGTTGCTTCAGGTCAGGCATCGCCGCGTCGGACTGCCCGTCGGGCATGCCGGCCTCGGCGACCGGGCTTCCGTCGCTTGCGCCGTCGTGCTGCATCGCGCCCGAGCTCGAGCCACAGCCGACCAAAAAGACCACCGCCAGCATCCACCGAGACCGCTGATCCATGTCGACGCCTCACCTTTGTCGGAACAGCCCCAGCGTAGCAAGGGCCAAGAGGTCGCGAGGGGACGGCCAGCGATGGCGCTCCCACCCGCACGGGCCCCAGAAACCCCTCTTCGATCGACGGATCGGGGAGACTTCTTGAGTCACGGCACCCGCTCGGCGCCAGCCGTATGAGCGTCGATGGCCGCGGCGATGGCCGTCACGATCCGCGGCGCGTTCGCCCCCGAGAAGAGCCCTTCGTGGCCTCCCGGCAGCGTCAGCAGCTGGATCGGCTCCTTCGCGAACAGGCGCCATCCGAGGAGCTTGCTGTCCGTCCTGACCCCTAGCAGCCGGTACGACTCCGCCGCGCGGATCAGCAACAGGCTGCACTGCTCCTCGAAGGTTGGCCGGTAGCGAGACAGCGCCGCGTGGTGGAACCGCCACACGCGCTCGAGCCGCTGCTTCATCTCCGGGGTGGCGGTCAGCACCTCGGCGGACAGCTCGTGCTCCCGGCCCATCGCCCGGTAGAGACGCCGGCGCGCGTTGTCGAGGCGATAGCGGACGTAGTCGCGTCGTTCCTCGCCGGTGGCGCCCCGGAAGTACGAAAGGTGAGCGGCCGCGCGCGCCAGCGGCGGCAAGAAGTCCGGGTACCCCGGGGCGGCGCCGTCGATGGAAATGACGAGAGGGAGCTGCCGTCCCCGCCGGCGCAGGCGATGAAAGACCTCGAGCGCAAGCGTGGCCCCGAAGCTGAACCCACCCAGGACGACGGGGCCGGCCGGCAATCTGCGCAGCAACTCTTCCTCGTAACGCGCGGCGAGCCCCTCGATCGTCGCGCGGCGCGCGTCCTCGGTCGCCGCTTCGGGCGCCAGCGCCATCAGCAGCGGCTGGTCGGGACCCAGCAGCCCCGGGAGCTCCCGGTAGATGAGGACAGTGCCGAAGATGCCCGGAAACAGCACCAGCGGGGGGCGCGAACCGGTCCGGTTGAACTCCAGAAAGCGAGCCGGTGCCCCGTCTTCGGTCGACTCTCCGTCCCCTGGGCGAGCCAGACCTTCCACGGTTGGGCGCTGGAGGAGCTGGTCGAGGGACACCTCGAGGCCGAGCTCGGTCTTCAGTCGCGACACGAGCATGACCGCCAGCAGCGAGTGGCCGCCGAGATCGAAGAAGTCGTCCGTCACGCCGATCGGCCGCCGGTCGAACAGGTCCTCCCACAGGGCCGCGATCTGGGACTCTCGTGCCGTTCGGGGCGGTATGCCTTCGCTCGTTGTCGACAGGGCCATCTGCCCCAGCGCCTTGCGATCGACCTTTCCATTGGTGGACAGCGGCAACTCCGCCAGCACCGCCACCCGCGAAGGCACCATGAAGGCGGGCAGCCTGGCCGCCAGGTTTTCCCTGATGGCGCGAGGCGAGACGATGGCACCCCGGTGAGGCACGACATAAGCGATGAGCGCCATCTGGGCGGAGCGGTCCCGCTGGGCCAGGCAGACGGCCTCCCTGACCGGCTCGAGCGCGGTCAGCGCCGCCTCCACCTCGGCCAGCTCGATGCGGAACCCGCGGATCTTCACCTGGAAGTCGTTGCGCCCCAAAAACTCCAGGTTGCCGTCGTCGAAGTAGCGCGCCAGATCACCCGTCCGGTAAAGGCGCTGGTGCGGCGGGGTGGGATCTTGGACGAACCGTTCGGCGGTCAGCGCGGGCCGGTTCAGGTAGCCCTCGGCCAGGCACGTCCCGGCGATGTAGAGGTCGCCCGTGACACCCACGGGAACGCTGCGCAACGCCTTATCGAGGACGTAGTAGCGGCAGTTCTGGATGGGCCGACCGTAGGGAATGCTGGTCCACCGAGGATCGATGGGGCCGATGGGAAACCAGTTCGACCAGATGGCGGCCTCGGTGGCCCCGCCCAGGCTGATCACGGACGCGCCGGGAAAAGCGGACCGCACGTCGTCCGGCAGCGACAGCGGGATCCAGTCTCCGCTCAACAGCACCAGGCGAAGACAGGGGGGGGCGCCCCCGCGCGCGAAATAGGGCACCAGCTGGCTCAACGCCGCGGGGGCGGAGTTCCAGATGGTGATCCGGTCGTCCACGATGGCTCTGGCCAGCCCGGGCGGATCGCGCAGCAGCTCGCTGCTGGCGATCACCACGGTCGCGCCGGCCCCCAGCGCGCCGAACACGTCATACAGGGACAGGTCGAAGGACGGCGAGGTGACGAACAGCAGACGGTCGCCTGCGGACACGCCGAAGGTCCTGTTGACCCAATCGAGCGTGTTCACGATGGCCCGATGCCCGACCAGGACGCCGTTCGGGACACCGGTGCTTCCCGAGGTGAAGAAGACGCAGCAGCCGGCGCCCGGGTCAGGCGGCGCGGCCAGCGCCTTCCCGCCGCGCTCATCGATCGGCTCGTCTCCTTCGAGGCACAGGCACCGCGCGGCGCCGAACAGGGGCCGGTGCTCGCCATCGGTAACCACCACCACCACCGCGAGCTCGCTCAGCATCAGCGCCAGGCGCTCTGCGGGGTAGCGAGGATCCAGCGGCACGTAGACCGCCCCCGCCTTCAACGTCGCCAGCATGGCGACGACCAGCTCCGGCCCGCGCTCGAGGCACACCGCCACGAACATCCCCGGGGCGACCCCCTCCGCGCGCAGCGCGGCCGCCACCGCGTTCGACCGCTGGTCGACCTCGCGATAGCTGATGGCTCGCCCGCCATACTCGACCGCAGCCAGCTCCGGATATCGCCGGGCCTGAGCCTCGAACAGCTGATGAACGAGGAGCTCTTCGGGGAAGGGCCTGCCGGTGTCGTTCCAGCGCTCGCGGATGGTGAACAGCTCGCCCGGCGACAGCACCGAGATGTCAGCGAGGCGACTGTGCTCGCCCGTCGTGAGCTCCCCCAGCGCCTGAAGCCAGCCGAGCGCCAGGCGCTCGACGGTCGCGGCGCGATACCGGTGGGGATCGAAGGACAGCTCGATCGCCAGTCGCTCTCCCGCGCTCACTTTGACGATGAGCGGGGCGGCGAGGCTCTCGGACAGCGGCCCTGGCACCGCCGGCTGGGCCGGGCTGCCCGGCGGGTCCAAGAAGCTATCGTCGATGCTCTCCACGACGACCACCGTCTCCCAAGGCAGGGGAGACTCCTCGGCCAGGTTCGTCGCTCGCGATGAAGGCGTCTCACGGGCCCGCTCCTGGTCGTGCAGCTCGTCCAGCAACTCGGCGACGGTTCGCTCGCCGTCCCCCCGCGCGCGGACGGGCCACAGCTCGCCGCGCAGCTCCCCCGCGGTCACCGGCCCACTTGTCGGCACCTTCCGGCGGTCGGGGGAGAGGTCGCCAAACACGACATCCTGCTCACCCGAGTGCCGCGAAAGTACCACCGCCCAGGCGGCCAGGAACAGCGGCCGGGGTGTCGTCCCCCTGCGCGTCGCCATCGCCCGGACTGCGTCCAGCAGCGCCGCGTCTGCCACGCGCGCGTGGCGCCCCCGGCGGGGCACCGCCCCCCTTCCCCCTTGACTCACCGTCGGCGAGACGATCGATCCACCGCTGTTTTCGCCAGAGACCAGCACCACCCAGGACCCCCTACCAGGTCGGACATTGTAGCAACTCGTCCCCGCGTCGGGCCGACGACGATGCACCGAACTTCGATGAAACAGCCAAGAAACGACGGGGAAACGTGCGGTTGATTGGGTGGCCCGCGTCTAAAGACCGCCGCCGGGTGGTCGATGTCAGGGGAGGCGCGTGCACGAACTGCGTGGGCGTGGCTAGCATCAACGATGTCGCTGCTGTCGGTCCTGGAGAGGGCCTCGGTAGGGCTCTCCACGGAACTGGCAACAACGGATGAACGAAGCCACCACTCGAACCATCGCCTGCAGGTCACTGGTCGTCGCCTTCGCACTTCTCGCCCTCACCTCGGGCTCCTGCTACTCGACCGGCGGCTTCATCGAGGATCGGGCGGCCCCCGACGGGGCGGCGGACGCGACCGCCTCGGTGAACACCGACGGCGGGGGGGCGGCCTCTGACGGCGGGGCCTCGCCCAAGGACGCCACCCCGGCGCAGGACGGGACCACCCTTCAGGACGCGAGCGCGGATCGCGGCGCGGGCGGTCAGGGCGGAGCAACCAGCCACGATGCCTCCACCACGGGGACCGGGGGAAGCGGGGCCGGGGGCGCGGCCGGCAGCACCCCGCCGCCCGCCACCGGCTATACGCTCGTCTTCTCCGACGAGTTCGACGGCGCGGCGCTCGACCGAACGAAGTGGTGCACCCGCTACGTCTACCCGGGGGGGCCGGCGCTCCAGGTGGCGGACAGCGCCTGCACGGGACCCAACGGCAGCGCCGGAACGCTCGACTACCTGAACGACGAGCAACAGCGTTACGTGGACTTCAACACCAAGAACGAGACCATGCACGTCGTGGGTGGCGGAACGGTGACGTTGCGGTCGACCAAGAGCCGCTCCGACAGCGCCGCGCCTTACGAGGCGGCCATGCTCCGCAGCAAGTTCGAGTTCAAGCCGACCGACGCCACCAGCTACTTCGTGGTGGCGAAGATGCGCCTTCCCAACGTCGTCGGGACGTGGCCCTCGCTGTGGCTGAACGGCGGGTACGGCACGAACGGAAAGACCCAGTGGCCGCCCGAGATCGACATCTTCGAGGGCGCCCTGAACGGCGTGGAGGACACCGCCAACATGATCCGCATGGGCTCGCAAGTGCGTGGTCTGCAGACCGCCTCCCAGAAACAGGAGATCACGTTCTCCCAGAACTACAACGCGACGTGGGACGACTACTACTCCACCTCGTCGCTCAGGGGGGCCTGGGTCGCCATCGGCGCCGTCTGGACGTCCCAGGCCGTGTGTTACTTCGTGAACACGACGAAGACGATGTGCGAGAACTACCAGTGGAGCGACAACGCGGGTACGCCTGCCAACCCAGCGTCGCTGCTGCTCAACCTCGCCATCGGCGGGTCGTGGGCCGGCCGGCACGGCATCGACGACACGATGTTCCCCACGTCGTTCGACGTGGACTACGTGCACGTGTACTCGTTCGCCGGTCAGACAGTGCCCTCGCCGCTGCCGAACTGAACGTCCTGCGCGCGCGGCCGGGCGCGCTCGCGCGGGCGACGGGCACAGGTTCGTTCTGATGCCGTAACGGCGGAAACGTCACCGCGCGGGAACATCGAATTCCCCGCCTGCACGTCGAGTTTCTCGACGGGGCTCGAAACGTTTGCCGGAAGTCAGGAAAATGTTTCGGTCACGTCAAATCGCAATTCTCGCTCGACAAAATGCTTGTCGCCCCTTTCCAGCCTGCGTAGGAACCTTAGACAAGCAGCGCACACAGTCGCGCACCAAGAATGGGAGCTGGTCGAACGAAGGAAGTCGTCTCGAGTAGCTCCGGCTCTTCCCGGTGGACGAAGGAGGGGTGGATTTCATGTTGAGGCAGTACCAGGTCACTATCGGCGTCGCTTCACGCATCCTCGACGCCTCGCTCATCGCGCTCATTTGGTTAGCTTCTTTTGGACTACGGTTTCACGTACCGCTGATCGAGGTCACCAAAAGGTTTCCGGCTTTCTCGACCTACGCGACGCTGACGCCGCTCATCGTGGTCCTGTGGGCCGTCATCTTCAGCGGTCAGGGCGTGTACAAACCGCAACGCCTGCTGTCGGAGACCTCGGAGAGTCGTCTCCTCATCAAGGCTCACCTCATCGCCCTGCTCTGCTTCATCGCCCTGACCTACGTGTTCAGCGAGTACCGCTACTCGAGGGGCGTGCTGATCTATTTCGGAATTCTAGGCAGCATCTGTCTGGTCGGCGGACGTATCCTCTTGCGGGTCTTCCTCCGCCTGCTCCGCCGCCGGGGGTTTCGAATGCGAAACCTCCTCTTCGTGGGCGAAGGCAGCTCGCTGCGCCTGCTCATCGATCGGATGAGCAAGTATCCGGAACTGGGGCTGCAGCTACGAGGGGTGGTCACGTCCGGCGAAACCTCTCCCGTGGGGAGTAGCCACGACGGCATCCCCATCCTCGGCTCCTTCGCCGAGATCGCGGAGATCGTCGAACGCCACGACATCAATCAGGTCTTCATCGCTCTTCCCCGGCACCAGTGGCCGGCGCTCGATCTGATCCTGGCGAAGATCCAGGACCACACCATCGACATCCAGATCGTCCCGGACGTCCACGAGTACGTCACCATCGGGTGCCAAGTCGAGGACTTCGACGGCATCCCCATCGTCAGCCTGAACGAATCGCCTCTGCTCGGCTTCCGGGCGCTGGCCAAGCGGCTGACCGACATCTTCGTGTCCCTGTTCGCGCTCATCGCATTGGCGCCGGTGCTGCTGCTGGTCGCCGCGGCCGTCAAGCTGACGTCCCAGGGACCGGTCCTTTACCGGCAAGAACGCATGGGGCTGGATGGCAGGACCTTCCCCATGTACAAGTTCCGCTCCATGCGGGTCGACGCCGAGTCGGCCACCGGGGCGGTCTGGGCGCGCAAGGGGGATGACCGCCGCACGCCCATCGGCGCGTTCCTGCGCGCGACCAGCCTGGACGAGTTGCCCCAGTTCTTCAACGTGCTGGTGGGGGACATGTCCCTGGTGGGACCGCGCCCCGAGCGCCCGGTCTTCGTTCGCCAGTTTCGCAACGAGATCCTGCACTACATGCTGAGGCACAAAGTGAAGGCGGGCATCACCGGGTGGGCCCAGGTCAACGGCTGGCGTGGCAACACCTCGCTCGAGCACCGGATCGACTGCGACCTGCACTACATCCGGCACTGGTCCTACTTCCTGGACATCAAGATCCTGTTCCTGACGTTGTGGAAAGGGTTCGTGAACAAGAATGCTTACTGAGTCGAGGGGTGGGCGAAGGAGCGGACCGATGGCGGCGGGCGCCCGCAAGCGCCTGATCCTGCTGGAGTTCAACGAGCTGTGTCCCGACTTCATCGACCGGTTCATCGCCGAGGGCCGGTTGCCGAACTTCGCGCGCCTGCGCGCCTCGTCCCGGAAGTTCCTCACCCACACCTCCGAGGAGGTCCTGGAGCCCTGGATCCAGTGGGTGACGCTACACACCGGCGTGCCGCTGTCCGAGCACGGGATCTTCGATCTGGACGAGGCCGACAAGCTGAAGCACGAGACCTTCTGGGAGGCCCTACAGGGAGACAACGTCCTGCTGCTGTCTCCCATGAACGTGAAGTTCAAGCCGGGGCGCGAATCGATCTTCGTCCCCGATCCCTGGGCGGCCTCGCAGACGGCGTCCGACGAGGTGAAGCCGTTCTACAAGTTCATCCGCTCGGCGGTCACCAGCCACGCGCGTACCGACCGTTTCGACGCCCGGGATGCGCTGGGGGCCGTCCGCTTCCTGCTGGGACACGGTCTCTCGCTCGGCTCGGTGCTGAGCGCGCTGGAGCAGCTCTGGCGAGAGCGGTTCTCCTCGGGAGACGTGAAGTGGCGCCGCGCCACCATCCTGGATCTGCTGCTGTGGGACACCTTCCAGCACTACTGGAAGGATCCCCGGTCCCCGCGCGTGGGCGTGTTCTTCTCGAACGCCACCGCCCACTACCAGCACAAGTACTGGTCCCATCACGATCCTCAGGACTTCACCCTGAAGCCCAGCGCCGACGAGATCCGCGACTACGGGGAGGCCATCCGCTTCGGCTACGAGGCGCACGACCGCCTGATCGGCAAGGCCATGAAGCTGGCCGGCGAAGACACCGTGGTGGCCCTGTGCACGGCGCTCAGTCAGCAGCCGATGCGCGACTACGAGGCGCGCGGGGGAAAGGCGATGTTCATCCCCCGGGGGTATCCCGAGCTGCTTTCCTTCCTGGGCGCTCCGGCGGGACGGGCCGAGGCGCTGATGGCCGAGGAGTCGTGGCTTCACTTCGACAGCCCTGCCGCCGCGGCGGCGGCCCGGGAGGCCATCAAGGCGGCCCGGACCAGCGAGGGTCACCCGGTCTTCAAGACCCGGGCGCAGGAAGAGCAAGGCCGTTCATTCATCGTCGGGTGCGGGGTGCTCGCCAGCGAGGTGGGCCCCGACACCGCCATCATAGCGTCCGACGGAGCGCGGGCCCGCTTCTTCGACCACTTCCTGAAGATGAGCACCGTGACCAGCGGAAAGCATCACCCCGACGGCATCTTCTGGCTGTCGGATCCGGCGGACAGCGCGCCGGACACCGTCGAGCGCCTGCCGCTCACCCTGGTGCGGGGAAAGCTGGAACGAGCGATGGCGGCCCACGCGGGATAGGGAGGGGATGCCAACGCTTCCTGATAGCTCCTCGTGACCGCCGCTGCTGGACCCCTCTCTCTTCGAGAGTCGGGCGCGGGGGCCGCCGTGTTCCCCGATGTCTCGCGGCTGCGCGTGCTGGCGGTCGTCCCCGCGTTGAACGAGGAGAAGCACATCCTCGGTCTGCTGGTGTCGCTGGCCCGCGAGTGCAAGGACTTCGCGTCGATGCGTATCGTGGTGGTGGACGGCGGCAGCAGTGATGGCACGGCGACCCTCGTCGAACGGTTTCGCGGCCGGCACCCCGAGGTGGTCTTGCTCCGCAACCCGGCCCGGATCCAGAGCGCCGCCCTGAACCTCGCGGTGCGGCGGTTCGGCGCGGAGGCTGACATCCTGGTCCGCTGTGACGCGCACTCGAGCTATCCGGATGGCTACTGCCGTCTCCTGGCGGAGAGCCTGTTCGCGACGGCGGCCGACGCGGTGGTGGTCCCGATGGACTCGCTGGGCACGGAGACCTGCTGGCAGAAGGCGGTGGCCCGCGTCTCCAACTCGGCCATCGGCACGGGCGGCTCGGCGCACCGGGCCGGCCGCAAGAGCGGCTTCGTCGACCACGGACATCACGCCGCCTTCCGCATCGAGGCGTTCTTGAAGGCAGGCGGCTACGACGAGTCGTTCACGCACAACGAGGACGCCGAGCTGGATTGCCGCCAGCGGGCGCTGGGGGCGCGCATCTACCTCGACAGCCGGATTCGCGTCGGATACCAGCCGCGCTCGAGCCTGGGGGCGCTGTGGCGCCAGTACCGCCGCTACGGCGCGGGCCGGTCGCGGACCATCCGCCGCCATCCCCGCTCGGCGCGCCTGCGCCAGCTCGCCGTGCCGGCCCATCTGCTGGTGTCGCTGCTGGCCCTGGCGGTGAGTCCGTGGTTCCCGCTGGCGCTGGTCTGGCCTGCCTCGTACCTGACGGTCCTGGCGGGCGCGTCGATCG
>Ga0105238_10005036_pt1 | contig 13060 bp, 8 predicted proteins | sample KBSC34metaG_FD_81526 | JGI IMG/M metagenome (GOLD analysis project Ga0105238, IMG submission 81526) | Corn rhizosphere microbial communities from Kellogg Biological Station, Michigan, USA - KBS C3-4 metaG | ecosystem: Host-associated > Plants > Roots > Rhizosphere > Soil | place: Michigan, USA... | reverse complement strand
TTTGGTGGTGGTACCCGCGCTACCGAGCACGACGCTGTAATACTGGTTCGGATACAGCGTCGTGACGGTTTGAGCGGCAGCGGTAAGCGGTAAAAAGATCAGAATAATCGCGAGGCGAGCGACTCGAATCATATATGGTTGTGCTTGTTATGCGCCTGAATGCGCATAAGAGATCAACTGTAATTCAGAGTCACGCACCGTCAACGACGCGCTGTGAATAACTATCGGAAAGAAGCTGCTACGAGACCGGGAATTCTGCGATAAAGGTCGAGCCCTTGCCTGCGCCCTCTGATTCAGCGCGGACGGTGCCGCCTTCTGCCTCTACCACATTCTTCGCGATGAAGAGTCCGTAGCCCGTCGAGTGCACATTCACTTTGATAGAGTCCTTGCCCTTGCCGCCCTCTGTGAACAGGCGCTTCCTGTCTTCCGGCGAGATGCCGACGCCAGTGTCCTTGATAGAGAGCACAGCCTTGCCCTGCTCTTTCTTGAGCGAGATATCCACGTGGCCGGTCGGTGTGTAATTGACCGAGTTCTCAAAGAGGTTGCGCAGCACGTGCTCGCCAGTCTGCGACCCATCGCCCACCACCGTGTACGGCTTGCCCGATTCGTCTATTGAGAGGTTGAGTGCGAGGCCCTTCTTCTCCGCAAGCGGCTTCACCTTGCCGTGCCATTCGGTAACGAGCGCCGCGAGGTCGAACGGCTCTTTCTTGTACTCCACCGTTCCCTTCTTCTGGTTCGAGGCGTGCAGGATATCGATCACGGAATTAGCGCCGTCGCGGCTCTGCGCGAGCGCATTCTGCACGAGCGTCTTAGCCGTATCCGGCAGCACGCCGAAGTCTCCCTCCGCGAGCGCTGCGAACGCGCTCATGTCCTTGGTCAGATATCCCTTGACCTCATGGCCCACGAAGTGGAGCAGGCTCTCCTGCCGCTGGTTGGTAAGCTCGAGCTCTTGCGCCAAGGCTTCAATCTGGTGGCGAAGTTTGATTTCTCGTCTTGCTCCCTGGAAAAGAAGGAGCGCGAATCCGATAGTAACTGCAAAGCTTATAGCCGTAAGAATGAAGTCAGTTATTCCCGTAACGAAGAAGAAACCGGAACCCGAAATGACAAGGAAGATATAGAACAAAATCTGTATAGTCGCATCTCCAAGTTTGAATACTTTGTCATTCGTAACCATCAGCGTCAGTGCCAAAACGAAGACTGGGAGAGACAGAAGCGCGTAGAGATTTATTTCGTAGATACTCGTCGAGGTGGCCAAGTACTCACTTCCGCTGAAAATCGCCATGAAGAGGCCGATAGAGAGAACGGCAAGGACGCTTCTTAAAATTCTGGACTTGTCTCCCCAGGATTTAACAACTCTGAAAACGCCGAGACTTAGAACTCCTACGAGAAGAATGCTCTCGAGGATGAGTTTGTAATTTGCGAGGAAAACATTATCCCCCATCTCACACTGCGGCTGATTAAAATCGTAGACCGCATGTCCACTCATAGTGATCGCAAAAGGCACGGCGACGCTTAAAATCAGGCCCCAACTCAGCCACTTTGAAAGCTTCCGGTCAAGAATTTCAACATAGGCAAATGCGAAAAGGAAAACGAAGAAAACAACGTTGAGATAGTCGAGCGGCGCCCAAGTCGCTGCGACGAGGTTGTAACTATTTGCTACCCAATTCAATAAATCCCCGATGAGCCAGAGAGCAAAGGTGAGTACAAAACCTAGGAATAGACCAGCCTTGTACTTGTAAGTTGTATTAAAGTAGGCAAAAAACCCAAGAATAAGGGCTGCGATAGCAGGAACGAGGTGTGAGTAAGTCGCAAGCAGACGTAAGCCCAACGTAAGTTCGTAGCAAGTATTCATTTTCCTTTAGATTCTACCCCACCTACCCCCAGCAATTTACCGACACTCTTTGGATACGAATCCCAAAAAAGCCTCAGCTCCTCATTATCGGGAAGAAGTTGGGCAATAATCGGCTTGTAACCGAACTTCTCATAGCAGTTATAGAATGCAGGTGCAATTACATCCTGAACGAAAGGCCCTTCCTTTTTTGTCACAAAGTAATTCTCAAAGAGTACCCCATCTCGGATGAATAGAGCGAATATGTGCTCGTAGTAGCTCGCAGCCTTACGTTTATCAATATGGCTAAGCCAAGGGGTTAGATCTATAGTCTCCTTCCCCGCTTTCAAGTGGGCTACCCGGTTCAGTAGGTCATGGTGAAAATCAACTAACGACTTCCCATCAAGGCAGTTTACTTTCGAAATAGGTAGGCCCTCTACTTTGGGGAAATCTAGTATCGTATTGTACTTAACACTGTCTACACCGTCGGATCCCGTGTATTGGTAGATGGGCATTTTGCCTAGTGACCGCTTGTAGCGGTTGTGCGCACTTACAAATTTGTCGTCGTAATACTCGAATATGAGCGGCTTCAAACCCATTTCCTTCGCAAGACGGAGGAATCGGAGAGTTTCATGTGTTGGCGTACCTACCTGGCGGAAAAGTACCGCTCTAGGGGAGCTGAATTTCTTAAGGACCTCACTTGCATTCTCTCCGAGACTAGCTCTAACCGCCTGCCTCAAAGTTTTGTTTTTTCTCCGAGCATTTAATTCTTTTAAAGCAGCCTCGGGAGTCGTATAGAGATGATCGAACACATCGAACGAAATTACTCCTCCTAGATGGAAACGAGAGGGCTTGCTAACTGCTGAGTCCTTCAGCTTATTTGGCGAAGCAGATTTCATTGAGTACAGGTCGGACTATCATCGCCCAAGTCCTCACGGACTGAAATTTGGTCTTCGCTGCACATAATTTCCGTGCACTGGTGATCAGTTGAAGGGCATATATTTGTGCATGAGTCGTCTGCACAGTTCTCGAACTCCGAAGCCGGAATCGTGAATACCCTAAAGGTATCAAGATCATTGGGAGGACAGTCCCCCGCCGAACAGTCTCTCTGGTAACAGACCTGCTGCGCTGGGTCGCAGGAAGCTTCAACGGTGTATTGGAAACTCTGTATGTATTCGTATTTGTAGAAACTGTAACCTACTGCGAGCACTACCGAGAGAAGGAGAAGCCAGAGCACGACTGGCTGCGATCTAAGACTCATAATTAGTTTTTACCACCCCTTGACGTCAAAAACAATAATCAGGCTGGTATAACTAACCGCCACAGAAATTCAAGGAACTCGACCACAATACCCACTTTGATGAGCCACCAGGCATTAGCGACGAAGTTCGCCGCGAAGAACACCCCCCAATCCCGCCATCCGAGACCCTTGAAGTGCTGTTTACGGTAGTGAATGGCCACAATAACCGGATCTACCGGCAGAAGGAGGCCTATGAACACTATCGGGCTCACAATCTTCTCCCAGAAGGTTGTTTTCTTCTTGCCGAACCAGGTAGCCAGCTTACCGAGCGCACTCTTATTCTCTTCATCCTCTAGCTCGCGCAGGGCGTGCGCCCCGAGCCAATCCACAGTCATATATTCATAGAGCCAGAAGACGAACGCATTGATTATCGTACAGACGGCCACCGCGATAATGCCGCCCTCCACCAGCCCCCAATAGAACAATGAGAACGGGTAGAACCCGAAGTCGAAGACGAAATTGAAGGACTCCCACAGGACAATGCCCGAGGCTATCTCCCCTATCTTCCTATGGTGCCTCCGTACCCATCCGATCATGCTGTAAATATAGCGCAGAAAACCGCCTAAGGCGGTTTTCTGCGCACGCGCGAACAGAGCCTAATGCTCGTTATCCATTTTGAACTGGGCCTGGGTTATGGGGTCCCCAAGAGCAACTATTTGACTCTCAAGATCGCTTAGCTTTTGCATTTGAGCGTCCGAAAGATATGCGAAATTCAGCTGCTCTGCGTACTGCATCACCTCCTTCGCTTTATCAGTCTGAGCCTGCTGAGCTGCCAATACAGCAAGAAAATCGTCAGTATGCTCAATGTTCTTAAGCTGATCGGTAGCTGGAAGTTGCTTTTCATACTCCGCACGAATGTTACCGAGTGACGTCAAAATCTCCTGGTACTTCGCATCACGCTTATCAATAGCAGTCAGGATATTCTGCATGTCGACGCGGCTTGGCGAATCACTCTGCAGGAATCGTGAATAAAGATTATTGATGTTATCGGTATCATCCGAATACTGATTTTCAAGAAGCGTCTCAGCCTTAACCATTCCGGTAAGCTTGAGATTGTCCAACTCCGTGACAGCTAAGCTAAGGATGATTACCAATGGCAAGAGAACGACTTGCGCAATCATATGATTCCTTCGATTAATAGGAGCAGTGAGTGCAAACACGAAGTACGCAAGAGGGATCAGTACTGCGAGGCCAAGAAACGGGAAACCTCTCATGTACTCGAGAACGCCCTCGACTGCTGAATAGACAATGATTGCATATAAGAGAACCTTCGTTACGTCGCGCTTGCCACGGAAGAGTTCTACAGCAATCCAGAGGAAACCCAAGTTGAAGATTAGATCGAATATCACCTCGATATTCGCAAGAGTAGCCCCTGCGAAGTAATTATTCACTATCCATGAGTCTGCAGAAATGACGAACGAGACTACTAGCAAGATAGCTATTATCCAGTTTCTCCGGATGCGGAGACGCTCCCTGTCTTCAGGACTACCTGCCGCGGGCAAGGCTGCAACTTCAGAAGACAAGCCATTACGCGCCTGAACGTATAGATAAATCAGGTAACCTCCAAAGATAATCCACATGAGACTATTGAGCGCTCCCGCGACATCCACGATGCGAATGTCACTTGGCTGTACCAGATCAAAGGCTTGACCTATAAGGGCGAGGGCGACGATTGCTATACCTATAACGAGCGTCCAACGCGAGCTGGTTTTCATAGTTACAAGCTATTCTTAATATCCCCACTCTATCACTTCTGTACCAATGTCAAGCGCCTCTGACTTAAGAAGTTTGGCTATTACCCCTCAAGCTTATCTTTAAGGTCGTACAGCTCCCCTTCTTCAAAGCCAGTGAGAGTATGTAGATCATCGAATTTCTCTGCCAATGAAAGAGCTTCTGAATAAATTCTCGGGAGCTCCTTAGATTCATACTTTCCGAAAGTATCTGGACTAAATTCAACTCCTTTTTCTATCAATTCAGCTATTTTTGATTCTAGATTCTCTATTCTTTCAAGCGTATAGCCTGTATTTTTAACCAACTCGTCGGGTCCAGAGGCTCCGAGACAAACCCCTATAACGCGGTCAATTATCTTTAGCTCAGTACGGGATAACTTTTTCATCCGAATTCAGGATCCAGTCATTGATACTCAGGCGCCGGTCCCTCACCCAAATTGAACTTTAGTTCTGCGAGTGCTTTACCTCTCAAATATTTTCTAATGAGATTCGTATTGGTGGGCGTGATTTGATCTTTAAAATTCTTCATTATTGAAGCCATCGGCTGTAGCCATTCGATGTCAATCAAATTGATAAATTCTATATCCGCTTCTGGGTTATCGTATACCGCATTAATAAATTCAATTACTTTCTCGAGAGAGAAACCTTCGATATCTTCTTCTAGAAGGAGCTTCGGTATTATTTGTGACGAGAAAGTCCCGTACAACGAATACGGGAGTTTGTCCTCTGGATCTAATTTATCTTGGAGAGAGAATATTGCGGAATGTTCTATTGCAGGAAATTCGCGCCTTAATGCGACGTTTGCTTGCTCAAATTTCTCGGTAATCATAAGTCTACTTGTTAAATTTGTTATTAAATGATTTTAGTGCACTAGACAGTTCATCGAGCTTAGGTGAAAGCCTGGCTATATCATTTGGACTTAATATACCGCCTGAAAGAGCATTATTAAATTGGTTAAGAGTGTTCTGGGCTTTTATTCCATGACCGGCTGGCGACAGATATGTTCCTGTTTGAGTTTCAAACCTCAGTGCAGCAGCAGTACCACCTGGGAATTGATCTCCCTCACGAAACATCTTAGATGCGATATCTTTCCCAGCACTAGTCTCAAAGAAGTCGGCGAATGCTTTATTTGCAGAAGAGATATTTGCTAACGATGGGAGAGAGGACATACCACAGACACCCTCACACAATGCGGAATCAGACTGCAGCATGGATCTTGCAGCTTCAGGTGTTGTATGCAGCACAGAGGCATCACCCGCAGTGGCTAACTCGGCTACGGCTATGAAAGGATGGCCATTCTGAGCGCTTTGGACCGAATCATATATGGCTGTCTGTCCAAGTGGCGTAGCGAGAGATTCTGCAAATTCTGCTATTTCCGGCCCATAATTCACAGCTATATAGCTAACAGCAAAAGCTGTCTCAATTACACAGGCATCTTCAAGACACTTACCGCTAGGGTCTTTGTTTACGACCGGATTGTTTTCAGCATAGGAGTAAGCATTCAGCGACTGAGGATCTTGAAGGTTTTGTTTGGTATTCCAGAAGACGGGATCCTGACTCAAGAACTGGCCTCTTGTACCGTCATAATAGCGGGCATTCAAGTACGAGAGAGCCGTGTCTCCGTCATACTCCTCTCCAATATATTTGCGCTGCTGGGGAGCGCCTGAGTCGAGGCGCTGGCTGCCATAGGGGTAGTAATCAGAGACTTCGGTCGTAGAGCCGGTGCCATCAGTAGTGACATTGGTCGAGCCGAGGTTGTCGGGATGAACGTAAGCTACAGAGAGTGTGCTAGTGCCCGTGAGGGTGGTGATGAGCGTACCGCTCGTGTCGAAGATATTGCGGACCGCGGTCGAACTCGAAACGTTATAGAGGTCATTCGGGTAGAGCGTCGTCGTGGTACTGACCGTGCGCATTACGCGGTTGTTCTGGTAGTCATAGCCATATGTAGAGGTGCCCGTGCCCTGCGCCACTGACATAAGGCGATTGCGGTAGTCCCAGGCGTAGGCTGTAGAGCTGTAGCTCGTGAGGTTGCCGTCTTTATCGTACCGAAGATACGCGCTCCCTATCCTCGTCACTGCATCAGGGTCAGCATAGCTCGCACCGGTGTAGAGATACGCACCGAGGTCAGATTTATTCGTGATATTCCCTACTTTGTCATAGGTATACGTCTGCGCGTACGGCGTGGTACTAGCTGCAGTCGTGGACGCAGACTTGAGGCGATTCAGGTAGTCATAGGTGAAGGTCGTGACGTGCGCTGCTTGTGTGCTCGAGTAGTCGTACACATTCGTGATGTTCCCCGCCGGGTCATAGACGTAATTGATGTTCTGGATGGTTGTGCTCGTAGGCGGGAGCAGGACATCCACTGTGAGGGCGGTAGTAGAAGCCGTCGTCGTGGAGACGGTAGGCCCAGTGATGGGTGCGGGCAGCGTGGAAGACCCGGTGGTGTCGGGAGCGGACGTGGCTTCAGGCGCAGTTGAAACCACGGGCGTCGAAGACGCACTGTCGCTACTATCCGCCGAATCTTGTGTCGTGCTTGTGCTGACGGTATCGACAGGAGGCACGTCTACCGCGGGCGTAGTCGTGTCGGTCCCGATATCGGTATCTTCGACAGGGTCGTCAGAAAGGAGGTACGCAGGCGCGAACGAAAGATTAGGACTCGAGATGGCGGGGGTCGTGGTAGCTGGAGCGGGTGCCGGGGTATCGATCACGCTACTCGTGGAGGCCGTAGTAGTTGCTGTAGAAACACTCGGAAGCGGTGAGGTAGAGGACGCTGATTTAGCCTTCGGCACGAGTGCTGGCGCCTGCCCTGGAGTGGTCGACGCGACGGTGAGTATCTGGGTCAGACGGTAGAGCTTGGTGGAGTCGTAGGTGTTGGTCGTCGCGACGCCATTCCCGAAGAGCTCGTAGGACACTTTGCCGTTCGGCGCGTAGTCGAAGTTGCTCACGATAGTCGTAGGAGTCGTCGTACCACTCGGGAGCTCCGTGATGGACTCGAGTTCCCCGGCGGCATTGTAGATATAGGACACGAGCGAGCCGTCCGGATACGTGATGCCGGTCTTGTTGCCCAGGCGGTCATAGGCATACGATGTAGTGAACGACTGACCGCCAATCACCTGCTTCTCCGACGCAGTCGCGCCGAGTGGTGTGTATGTATAGGAGGTTATTGCGGCGCTCGTAGTCGCGGTGCAGAGGCGCAGCTTCCCATATGCACACGTGTCGTACCCGTATGACACTTCGGTGCCTGCCCCACCCGTGAAGTCTTCCGTGAGCGGGCGGTTGAGCGCGTCGTAGGTGAAGTTAGTCGTCTGATTCTTCGGATCCTTCTGTTTGGTCAGATTCCCGGCCGCATCAAATGTATACGTCCAGGTGCCGAATGTGCTCGTCGCCGTATGGAGGTCCTCGGCTGATGTGCGGCGGCTGAGCCCGTCGTACGCGAAGTCACGGACGTTACCATTCGCATCGGTAAGCTTCATGAGATTATTATTCCCATCGTAGACGTAATTAGTCGTGTAGTTGCCGTCGTTGTTGTGCTCGACTACCTGGAGCAGGTTGCCGTACGGATCATTGAGGTAATCCTTTGCGTGGCCATCGGGGTCGATCGTGGTGGTCTTCCAAGCGTCATACACATTAGTGCTTGAACCGACGTTGGTCTTGATATTGATTGCCCTCTTGAGCGCGTCGTAGGTATACGTCGTGAGGAGTGAGCTTGCAGGCGGATTCGTTAGAGCCGTGAAAGTGCTTTTATTCACTTGGTACGGCAGCGACTCCGAGTGCAAAAGCCCGCGCGCGTCATAGATATCAATGGTCGAGTTGAATTTATGCGTTCCCTCCGCTTCCGTCAGTTTCTGTACCGTCCGGTCGAGACCGTCGAGGTAGGTATAGGAAACCGTCGTCGTCGAGGAATTGAGGTAGTCTGTCTCCAGCACGCTGTGCGGCATTCCGGTATCCGTATAGACATACTTCGTCTTCGGCACTGAAGAAGACGGATTGAGCGGATCCGGCTCGTCTTGCTCGAGCACGCGGTCAAGCCCATCGAAGATCGTCTTGAATGTAACACCATTCTCATTCGTCGTCTGCTTGGGCTTCCCTGCCGAGTAGTCGTAGAGCGCGGTAGACGTATACCCGAGCGCATCGGTCGTGGTCGCTGGATAAAGGTTGTATGCGTCGTAGCTGTAATTGGTCGAGTTGCCATCGGCGTCCTTGGTCTGCGTCGGCAGGCCGTAGCTGTTGTAGATGGTGTCGGCCTCTGCAGTAGAGGTGCCCGTAATCCATTTGAGCTCCTTGGTGAGATTCCCCGCACTTACCGAGCCCAACGGAAGGTTGTCATAGTAGTCGGTGGTCTGGCGTACCACGTTGCCGGACTGATCGACCGTAGTCGTCTGATCTGGGACGGAAAGCGGGCTCGTGGAGCTCGCCGCATAGGAGGTATCGTTCACGAACTTGTCGGTGCCGATATCGGTAAAGCTGCCGTCGTTATTGGCATTCACCTGTCCCCATTCAGTACGTTCAGTGAGATCGCCATTAGCGTCGTTATAGGCATACGTCTCCGCCTTATCGGAGTGGTCGCCGCTCGGGCCGTAGCTAAGTATGATGGACTGTATACGCTTCACGAACTTAGCGAGGCCGCCCCGGCTCGCATCGTCCCACTTGTCTATTTGCGTGCTGAACGGATTGCCGGAAGCATCCGTGGTCTCGATGCGGTACGGCTTTCCTATCTTGGCTTCATCGTCGTTATATTCCCCCGTCGACGATGCCGTGCCGTTGCCCTGGTGGAAATAGCTCGTAGTAACTGAAGAAGATGCATCTGTCTCAGCGACTGAGTTGAAGCCGCTAAACCTCTTATCGAGCGGGCTAGAAGAAGCGAAATAGTACTCACCTCCAGCGTAACTGTAGGTCTTCTGACTTGCATTGCCGAAACCGTCATCCGTTGATATTTGATGTATGGTATTCACTGAGAGCGGTAGTGCTGGGTTGAGGAGCCCTGACCCATTACTATAGAGATTCGATTCCTGATAGACGATGTTTTCCTTTCCACCAGTAGGGTACGTAATCGCGTTCAGGACGTCGTTTTTATCATTCGTCGTATCATTAAAAACAACTCCACCAAACGGATCTATGTTGAGCAGGTCGCCCGCATCATGGCCCGTCTCGTTCGAGAAGAAACTGTAGCCATAATCTGGATTCCCCAGATCGTATGGCAAGTCGTACTCGGGATCTGAGCTCGTCGACCACCCGGTCCCATCAGCTTTTTGCAGATATACGCCGGGCACTCCTGGCAGTCGGTCTGACACGGCTCGCTGGAGTAAATCGGGTAAGCCGTCCTGATTGACATCGACAAGTGCTGCGCCGTGATCTATATGCGTCCAGTCCCCGTTTGATGGGATAACCCAGTTCACGTCCTCGTCCCATCCGTTTACGCCATTGTTTATAAGCACATGGGTGGTGCCCGTGGGATATCCGTCTTCGTATACGATATCGACAAGCCCGTCTCCATTTAAGTCTGAGAGGAGCGCTTTAAGCTGGTTATCGCCGCCTCCTTGCGGTTCAAAATGCACGGAGCTCGGCACGATCCAGGTACCTCCAGACCAAGTTCCGTTGCCGTTGTTTATATATACGAAGTGGTTGAGGTTATAGGTGCCAATGAGATCAGCAAAACCGTCGCCGTTCACATCTGCGGCGGTAAAGCCGGAGTGGTTAGTCGAAGTCACATACTCTGTGTACGTGGGCGGTGTGAAACTGGGATCATAGACCCAACCATTCACTTTGTTATTTATGTATACTCTCGGTCCTGGTGCCGGAGCTCCGCTAAATTCTTGATCTTCGAAAAGATCGATATAGCCGTCCCCATTGAAGTCTCCCATCGTGTAACCCGTACCGCTGTCTGAATGGATTATGAAAGTAGAGGGTATAGTCCACGTCGACGATTGCGTCCAGCCGGTACTGTCTCCGTTGTTTAGATAAACCGTTCCACCCGGGACAATATCGGGATAGGCCGATTTAACTACGTCCGCAAATCCATCGCCATTCACATCGAAAGTGACGTACGCCAGATGGGACGTGGCTTCAAATTGCTCGTCGCTCGGATCAAAGCTGAAGTCTTCGGAGTATCCGCTCTTATCACTAGTGTAAGAAAATTGCGTAGGAGGTAACGTAACAGTGTTGCCAGTATCGTCCTTGCCTGATTCGGTTATCGACTGTAAGAGCGAACGCGAGCTAGAAGTACTCGTAGCGTAGTTCAAAGTGTAGGTCCGAGACAGGACACCATTTATCTTGGTCTGAATCTGTTGAATAAGGAAGTTACTCTGGATGGCGAAACCTGGAACGAACGAGGTTGGTGTGTCAGGTCGATTTTCCGTAAGAAAGTCTACTTCAAAAGGACCGTCGGTTGTGCCGTTGCCGGTATAAATTATGTCCTTCGGATAGATCTGTCCATTGTCTTTGGTGTACTCATATTTAGTGTAATTGCCGCTAGGGTCGCGAACTTCGTTCAGCATCCATTTATACACTTGCGAACCGTTCGCTGGGTTATCTTCCCTGCTTGAACTTGCAATACCAAACTCGTAGGTAGTCCCAGATTTATCTGTCGCTGTCCATGCATTACCTGCAAACTGATACTTCATAAACGAGCCCGTATCAGACCGAGCAATAAAAGTAGAAGGTGAAGAGGTAGAAGGCTGTACAAGCTCACCCGACAATGACGAGACGAAGTAATTTTCAGAATATATATTTTCAACACCGTCTTTATTTACCCTCGTGATATATGGGATGTTTGAAGCCCAACCGTATCCATAAACACTACCGACCTCGGATGACTGACTGTTATAACTAAGCGCCAGATTGGGTTGAATACCCTTGCGTCCTGGAGGTACGGAAAAAGGATACTGGTACGTAAGCGCTCCGGACGACTGATCAAGGTCCAGTTTTGGTTTCTTTGATAGGTCCGTCCCGTTTTGGATAAGCGGAAGAATCTCGCTGTCAGGAGGCGGTACGTCGTTTATGGTTTTTGATGGGATCGGCCTAGTGCCCTTATCTGCCGCGGTAGTCGCGTAAACTGGAGTAGAAGCAATGAAGCAGACTGCAGCGAAAATGATCGCACTACTGTACCGAATGAAAACTATACCCTGCGAGCTTGGGTGGTTCATTGCGAGATGGCGTTACTGTATTCCTTAGTAAATGGAAGTCAAATCGTCCGTAAAACAGCGCCGCCGCCGACCCTATGTAATCGGCGGCGGCCGCGATTGCGCGCGGAGAGCTGCGAGCACGCCCTCCGCACCGACCGCTGCCTGGATCCCGGCGAGCGGTCATTCATCACCTTATGCTTATGAAAAGTTACTGCAATATATTTATAAACACCTGTCAATATTCTGTGACACTTTTGCATTTCACTAGGGGAAAAGTGTAAACAATGTAGTGACACAATTCATCTCGTCTACATTCACCCTGCTTTCAGCACCCTTCTGGGATGATGAGGGCGTTACCAGCTAAACGGAAAACCTATGAAGAGTACGTACTCAATGGTTCGCTCTACTATCGCTGCAGCCGCTATCGCGGGCGCTGCGGCAGGAAGTCTCGCACTGGTGGCACCGGCATTCGCCGCTGACACCGTCGTGACCGGTTACCAGACCGGCTACACCTATCACGAGGGGCTCGCCAACGGTTCCGGTGCTGCGCTCATGGCGCAGCAAGACCAGGCGGCTCAGTCGTCGGGAATCACCACGACTGATACGGCCGCGGCTCCGGCCGACGTGAGCGTGGCTCCGGTCAATAGCCAGACCACCGAGCTCCCTGCCACCGCACAGGCAGCGGTCGTGCCGGCGGCACAAACGCAGACCACGGTAGCACCGGCAGCGAGCCCATCGCTTGCAGCGCAGCTCGCCGCTATCCCGGTGACGACCTGGGCGGCAATCGCGCTCATCCTGCTCGCACTATACTCGCGATCCTCATGCTCGCGACGCCGACCGAGACGGTCACCCGTACGCGCACGACGCGCAGCTACCAGTACCGCTAGTAGTAATCGGGTAAACGACAACCGCCCCTCTACGAGGGGCGGTTCGTTATACCTGAAAGGTAGTACTGATTACCTCTGCCCCTGCGGGATGCCGTCCATGATGCGCTTCGCGCTCACATCCGTGCCGCTCACCGTGCCGTCGATGCCGACCGAGTCGCCGACCTGGATGTCGGAGACCGAGATGGTCTCTATCT
>Ga0105238_10005035_pt1 | contig 13061 bp, 5 predicted proteins | sample KBSC34metaG_FD_81526 | JGI IMG/M metagenome (GOLD analysis project Ga0105238, IMG submission 81526) | Corn rhizosphere microbial communities from Kellogg Biological Station, Michigan, USA - KBS C3-4 metaG | ecosystem: Host-associated > Plants > Roots > Rhizosphere > Soil | place: Michigan, USA... | reverse complement strand
TGGCCTTGCTTGGCATCATTTTCGTGATCCCGATTCTATGGGTGATCCTGGGCGCCGCCCATTCGGGATGGCAGCCGCTTGCCGACTGGATGTCCTCTCTTCGAAAGGCTGTGCCCGACCAAGTTCCGGAGGCGAGCACGATCTCAATGTGGCTGACCGTGCTGGGGTCCGGGTCCGCGGTCGCCGGTGCCCTCTTGGCCACTTTCAGCAAGATCCGGCCGGTTCTGCTGACGGTCTTGACGGCACTGTTTCTCATATCGCTGGAAATACTGTCGGTCGACCTGTTTACCGCACTCGGAGTGTACCAGGCGAGTTTTGTCTTCGTGGGTATGGTTGCGGTTGCGGCGTATCTTTGGTTCGCCCTCGACGTCAATGTCATATCGCTGCATGGGTACTACAGGGGCAAGCTTGCGGCTTCGTTCCTGATCGACCCGTCGCGTGAAGCGGCGGTGCCAATCCGCTTGAGTGATTTCGATCCAGCCAGCGCCCTTTTCCCGATCGTCAATTGCGCTCTCAATGTTCCAGGCTCCAAGCGGGCCGTCATGAGGGGCCGGCTGTCGGACTTGTTTTCCTTCACGCCAGTCGCCACCGGGGCGCCGGTGCTTGGATACCGCTCGACCAGGGATTGGGAAGAGACCAATCCGAACCTCGATCTTGCGACGGCAATGGCGCTTTCGGGGGCTGCCGTATCGCCGCAGATGGGGCTCCGCACGACCCGCTACGCAAGCTTCTGGCTGACATTGCTGAACCTGCGATTGGGGCTGTGGCTGAAGCAACCGGGCCACAAGGGAAGCGGCCCCGGCGTCAGGCATCTGCTGCAAGAACTGACAGCGACGGCCAATGAGCGCGAAGCGTTCGTCAATGTTTCCGACGGCGGCCACATCGAAAACCTGGGAGTCTACGAGTTGCTGCGGCGGCGTTGCCGCTACATCGTTGCCGTCGATGGCGAGAGCGACCCGAAGATGACCTTCCACGCCCTGACCAATCTGCAAAGGTTGGCCTATATCGATTTCGGCATCGTGCTGGAGTTGAACCTCGACGATCTGCGGTTGGGGCAAGCCGGATACAGCCGATCCCACTTCCAGTTCTGTCGCATCATCTACCCAGGGGGGCACCAGGATTCAGAAGAGGAGATCGGCTACCTCATCTACCTCAAGCTTTCGCTGACCGGCAACGAGGGCGAGTTCCTGCGCCGCTACAAGCTTGATGAGCCCGCCTTCCCGCACCAGTCGACCGCCGACCAGTTCTTCTCGGAATCGCAGTTCGAGGCCTACCGGGCGCTTGGAGAACATGTCGGCGAAAAGCTGTTCCTGCCGGCAATCACCGGTCCACTTGGGCGCGATGTCGATCTCGAGGACTGGTTCAATCGGATTGGACGCAGCTTGCTCGATCCGCGAGCCGCCGCGACCGGAGAGGGCCCCGCGCCAGCCCTTTGAGGAAGGGGGGATTTTGGGCGAAGGCGCAGATCGGCTGAAGGCTGTCGAACCCGAGTCAGGGCGTTGCGCCTTGTCACAATCGTGCCGTTCGTCATTCACGATGCAGGCAAGCTTGTCGGCCGAAGACGCATGGGCCTAATAGCGAACGCGGTCCAAGAGATCTATGCTCATGGAGCCCCTTGAGCTGGATCGGAAGACTCGACGATAGCCGTATATCGACGCCGGATATTTGGCTAGGAAGGCATCAAGCAAAGCGCCATGGCCTTTCTCGCCATCTCGGTTGATGAACTGCAGCGTGTAGCTCTCACCCTTCCGAGCCTCGAGCAACATGGCCAGCGCCTCTTCTTCGCGAAAGCCGCCGCCGCTGTCGAACCTGCCATTGGCGGTGAAAAGATAGCTGTCCGCCTTTACCCGCCGGAAGAAGTCGATGTTGACACTTGTGCGGCTGCCCTGATGGGGCACCAGCATCAGATCCACATGCGCACTGCCGTCGCCGGCGACAAGGCTGGCGGCTCTGAGCCCGGCCTCGATTTGAACCGTACAGGCATCGCCCCCGTGCAAGAAGGTTCTGCCGGCAAAACGGAACAGCACGACATGGCTGGCACGATTGGGCGTACTCTGATCGCGGCATTCGGGGGCATCGATCGCTGGTTCGCTTCCCGCGTTCTTTATAACTCCGGATATGCCGTCATAGCCCTCGATGGGCGACCGAGGCGGGGCCAGCTTGTATTGCTCCGCGCGCTTTGCCCAATAGTCGAACAAGGCAGTGACGTCCTTGAAGGTTGGGCTCAGGATCGTCCCCGTCAATCCATCGCCCATGTCAAGTATGACGGTACCATCGGCGGGTCTCGTGACATTGGTCGGAAAAGGCTTGTTCAAGGGCAATCCAAGCTGCTCTATCAGCAATCGGGCCGCCGTCTTCTGGTCGCGTTTAAAACCCGGTCCGAAGCTTTCATACCATATGTTCTTGATGCCGATCGTCGGTGGCACACCGGCCGTTCTGGCGTCCTTGACCTCCTGCAGGAGCCGCAGAATGCCGCCTAACCGGTCATTGTCCTGATTGGATATGATGACATTCTCCAGGCTAAGCGCCTGGCCGGGTGCCCAAAGGTTCCGCAATTCCGTCAGCCGGGGACCGAGGGAACGTTTGTATGTCTGCGGCTGTCCACCGTCGATGACGATGAATTTTGGGGCATCGACATCACCGTAGTGCAGGATGATGCTCTCGCCGAACCCGACGCTGAGCACTTCGACCGAGAAGAGGCTCGGAGGTGACGGCGCCTGGCGGGCTGCCCGGGCATTGAAGGAGAGAGCATCCGCTCTCTTCCAGGCCGCATCGGCCTTGGCCAGAAGTTGTCTGCCAGCAGTTCGTTGAGACCGGGCATCGATCGTGTAACGCGCGCGAAGCGCTTCGACTTCCGCAATCTCGTCGCGCAGGTTCCTGGCACGCAATTCCCGGCTGATAGGCAATTCGGCTGGTGGGGCGGCATCCGACGCCACAGCATCGGTTGTGGCGCCGGCCACGGGCTTTGCGGGATTGGACGAAACCGGATCGCCGCCGAGTGTCGCCAACGCGCTTTCCAATTCAAGCTGGCGCGCCCATTCGCGATCCCACTTTGCCGTAATCTGGGCGGCCTCGGAGAAGTGCTGGGACGCCATGGCGTCCAGGGCCATGGCGTCCGAGACGCGGTGCCGGGCCTCGGCGACATACCACTGCCAAAGCGCGATTATCAGGATGACAAGCAGGGCCGCCGCCGCGGCGGTGACAAAGCGAGCCCGGATTACCTCGCGGCGCGTACTTTGGAAGGCACGACCCAAATCCGCGACAACACCATCCGACGGTGTCTCCACGCCCGGTGCGAGGGTCTCGGGAAGCCGCAGCCTTTCCGCGAAAGTGGTGGAGAAGAACGAGGCCGGCGGCAGCTTTTGCCATGTGCCATCGACGTCGATTGCAATGGGGTCGCGTTTGGTTGCCAGGAACGCCTTCAACTCCCGTTCAACCCAGACGGAGGAAACCGCGTGCGGACGCAGGACCAGGACAAGGTAACGGCTCATGCGGACCCGCCGGCGGGTCGATGCGCGCAGGTCCGTTCCGGGGACATAGTCCCGGGAATCGAGAAAAATCGTGTAGCCGTTGCGGGTCAGCTGCTCCATCAGTTGGCGGGGATAGGCGGCACCGTCCGACCAACTGTAGGAGATGAAGAAATCATATCCGAACAGATAGTCGGCAACGTCACGCGCGAGCTGTGCCGGCGAGAAGGAGGCAACGCTGCGGGCCAGGCGCACGGCCATTCTTCCGCATGCCGCCGCCAGGCCGCGCGACGGAGTTGTGCTGGTCCGGCCTAATCGGCTGTCGCCTGAATCCGCCATGATATTTTGTCCGCAATGCCGACCGGGCTGAACGCCCGCAATTCTCGTCCAGACCTTTCCCAGCCGACGCCAGGTCTCAACGCACCTGCAAGCCGCCGGCTGGATTGGGCTTCTACATCTGCAAGCTATTTGTCTTCCAGGTAGTGTTGGTAGATGTTGTCCAGGTGTCCTGCCAATTCTACATCGAGTTGTGACGGAAGGAATCCGATATCCCAAGAGGTTAGCGACACCAGGACAGAAGAAAAGACGTTTTCCCAACGAGGATGGTGGTTTGCGTTCGATATATACGGCGCCGCGCTGTTCATGAACGCCAACGCCTCTTCGAACGTCCGGAATTTGAAATCTTTCACCAGCTCGGTTCGCATCTTGGGCTCCCGCCCCGGGATCACCGAGGTTGTAAGGTTCCAACCGTCCAGGCGCCGGATTGCGTTGGCCAACTCCTCGCTGGAGAGAGCTTCGGGGAAGGCACGGGGACTGGGATAGCGAACGCTTGCCGTCGTGCGTTTGCCCCCGAATTGGACAAGTCGCTCTACCAGGGCGGATACGTCCTGCTCCCAATAATCGTCCCTGATTTCATAGGCCTGATGGTACACAATATCGGCAATGGAGGACGGCAACGCAACGCGGTCTGGCAGTCTGGCGGCCTGAAACAGCAATGGCACCACACGGATGCCGCGTTTGAGCGCGCTGGCGATCTCCAGTCGAACCCAATCGATTTTGTCGTCCAGCCGGCGTCGCCCATATTCGTCGGCGATCTTCAGCCATCCCGGGCCTATGGCGACCAGAAGGATTGTAGCGTCGGCCAAGGCGTTTTCTATCTGCTTTGGCCATCTGTCCCCCGTACGGACAGCTTCGGTATCGACAAATACACTGTCAGGACCAAATGCCTGTTTCAAGCTGGTCGACAAGGAGCGAACAACTGCCAACGTGTCAACGCGCCTGTAGCTTATGAATATGGTTTGATTCTTCTCCGGATCCACGAAATACTCCCGATCAGTCAAACTCTCGCAAAGCTGTCGCCATCATCGCAGACTTACATGCGAACTGGCTAGCTGTCCGAGGTGTAATCGCGGCCGGGTGCTGTCTGGGGAGTGGAGTTTCGGAAGAAACGAGCGAGGGGAAATGAGCGATTTCAGCCACTCTGCGCGCACTTTGACTTGAGATGGCCGGCTCAAACGAAACGCCGGATCCTTCGCCGCCGGAACGCTTGAAAAAGCCAGGGTTTCTCCGGCGCGTTCGGCTCTGGTTCGCGGCGCGAGCCCGGCGCCGGCGTATGCGGCTGCCGCCTTCCGGCAAATATTTCGCGTTTATCAGCTATCGCCAGGCGGCCCCTGACAAAGTCGAGGCGGCCTGGCTGCAAACCGCGCTCGAGACCTATGACATCCCCTCTCGCCTGGCGACGCGACTGAAGCGGAAGCCTCGCCTCGGCAAGATATTTCGTGACAGCGAGGAACTTGCCGCGACGCCCGACCTCTGGGGCCAAATCGTCGAGGCGCTCGAACGCAGCGAGAACCTCATCGTGCTGTGCTCGCCGCGTTCGGTGCAGCGCAAATGGGTCAATGACGAGATCGCGGAATTCATCCGCCTCGGCCGCCAGGACAAGATCTATGCGGTGCTGGTCGAAGGCGAGCCGGCGGATGTGTTTCCACCGGCCTTGCTCGGCATCAGCAGGATCGCCAGCCAAGATGTAGGCCTCGCCATCGATAGGCCGGATGAGCCGCTGGCCGCCGATCTGCGGCCCGATCCAGATATACGTCGGGGCGCACAGCGGCGCACCGCGCTGCTCAGGCTCGTCGCCGGCATGCTCGATATCGGCTTCGACGATCTGCGCAACCGCGACCAGGAACGGCGCGCCCGTCAGCTCGCCCGGCTTGCCATCGGTGCCGTGGTTGCGTTCGCGCTGGTCTCCGGCCTGGGGATATGGGCGGAATTCAACCGGGAGGCCGCCGTTCGGGAGCGAACCGCGGCGGTGTCCAGCCAGGCGCTGTCGCTGGCGCGGCTGGGCGATGATGCCTGGGGCCAGCACCGGGTGCTCGACGCCGAGGCCGACTTCGCCTCCTCGCTTGTCGTCAAGGACGATCCGGCGATCCGCGAAAAGATCCTGCGGGTCCGCGCTCGCGGTATTCGCCGGCTCTGGGAGGCTGCGAACCGCATTGGCGGCGGCGCCTTGATGCTGAGCCAGGACGGCAGGGAAGTCATCGCCGCGCATGAGGACCAGGTGATCCGCGTCTGGAGCGTCGCCGACGGCTCGTCGCGCCCCATGCTGGTGCGGCACCCCGCTGCAATCAGTTCGCTCGCCTTGTCGCCCGACGGCAAGCGCCTCGCCAGCGGCGGCAAGAATGGCGACGTGCTGGTGTTCAACCTCGCCGATGGCGCGTTGCTGGAGCGTCATGCCCCCACCACGGCATCGGTCATCGCTCTCGGTTTCGATTCGCTGGGCGATGTGTGGAGTCTGAGCGAGGACAATGTGCTCACCCGCCGAAAGACGGACGGCACGCTGGTGAAGGTGACCATCCCCGGCGCCAAGATCGGCGCCGCGATCATTCGCGCCAACGGCCCGGAAATCATCACCGGTGACAACAAGGGGTTTGTGCGCATCATCGATCCGGATACGGGCGCCGACATCAGCGCCTTCAAGGCCGATCCGCTGGCGATCGAGGCTTTGGCCGTCGATGCGTCCGGCAAGCGGCTTGCCGAATGGGGCTCAAACGACCGCTACGTCGGCACGCCCGTGCCTTGCATGTGCGTCCGCATCTGGTCGCTCGAAGATCCCTCCACGCCGCAGGAGCTTGCGGAGAGCCCTGGCTACCCGTCCGCCAATGGCCTGGCGTTTTCGCCCGATGGCACCGCCGTGGCGATCGCGACACTCAGTGGCCTTGAAGTCTGGAACACCACCACCGGCCAGCTGCAGAAGACCGGCAAGGGCCGCACAGCCGAGATCAAGTGGGCGCCGGCATTCTCCCTCGACGGCAAGCAGGTCTTCGCCATCGGCAGTTACCTCGGGCGCTATGCCGTCGCTCCCCTGGCACCCGTCGATTGGCTCAAGTGGCACGCCGGCGCCGTCGAGGGACTGGCGTTCTCACCCGATGGCAAGATGCTGGTCAGCGCGGGCCTTGAAGGCGGCATCCGGTTCTACGACCCGGCGACGGGCAGCGAGCGGCGCGTGCTTGACGGCGATCCCAGCGGTCTGCTGCGCATCGGCTTCGATGCAGCGGGCCGCTATCTCTTGGGCTGTACCACTGGCGGCGCTGCGAAGATCTGGGATATCGAGGCGCCGGACGGCGCGCCGTCGGCCATCTCCACGGGCCGATCCTTCGCCAACCAATGCGCCAGCTTCCAGCCAACGACAGGCCGGCTTGCGGTGTTGCGCGGCAATGATGTCGGCTTCTTCTCGCCCACGGGCGAGTTGGAGGAGGGCACGGCGCTAAAAGACATCAATCCGGCGGGCCTGATCTATTCGCCCGACGGGTCGACGCTTGCGGTCGTCAACACATCGAACCAGATCACCTTCTACACCATGACCTATTACGGGGTGCCCGAGCCGGTACCGCTGGCGCCCGCCTTCGATGGCGCCCCTAGACTGGCCTTCAGCCCCAGCGGGCGGCTTTTCGCGGCGGCCGGCAATCAGCTGCTGCTCATCTGGCAGGCCGACAAGCCAGGCCAGCCGGTGCACGAGGTCAATCTGCCCTCCGCCGCGAACGATATCGCCTTCAGCCCGGATGGACAGCTCATCGCCGCCGCCATGTATGGCGAGGTGGCGGTCATCGACGCGATATCCGGGACGATCATCGCCCGGTTCAATCCCTATCAGGTTTACCAGAGCCACATCGCCCGAGTTGCTTTCGACCCAAGCGGCACCCGCCTTGTCGTCGGCACGGATCAGGGCGTAGTCCACGCCTACAGCATCGGTGACGCTGTGGAAACGCGAACCATCCGGCCCCCCGACCGAATGCCGGGCGACTATTCCTTCACCCCGGCCATCGCCTTCTCGCCCAAGCTGCCGATTGCCGCTGTCAGCGGCTATGATCGCAGCATCCGCCTCTACGATCTCACCACCGGCAGCGTCACCGACACCATCCCGGGGAGTTTCGGCCAGGCCCATGGCCTCGCTTTTTCACCCGACGGACGCCAGCTCATGGCCGGCTCGCAGACGGGCATGATACGCGTCGTCGACCTCGACGGTCATGCGGAGCGAGACATCACCGTCGGCAAGGCAGATCAGCAGGTGCATATGGTGACGCCTTCGTCCGATCCCGCCCGCTTTGCCTTCGCCACCGACGAGACGGGCGAGGAGAATGCCGAGGCCAAGACCATCGTGGTCTGGAACACCGATACCGGCAAATCGGAGGCTGTCCTGAACGGGCATGGGCGATCCGTGCTGTCGCTGGCCTTCGATCCGGCGGCGCCCATTCTCGCCTCCGCCTCTTATGACACGACAGCGCGGCTTTGGGACCTGACGCGTCCGGGCCAGTACAAGGAGCTTGTCGGCCATGGCGGTTCGGTCACCTCGATCGCTTTCAGCCCGGACGGCAAATGGGTGGCAACGGCGGCGCGCGACGGCTTTGTACGCGTCTTCGATGTCGGCACGGCGGCCCAGATCGCCACCCTCTTCGCCGCGACTGGCAGCGATTATGTCGAGGCGGTGTCGTTTGCACCGGCTGGTGATCTGCTGATCGCGTCCGGGCAGGGCGGTACGATCCTCTGGCAGGCAGGGAATTGGGCTCCAGTGCTTCACCTCGACGGTCACGACGATGAATGGGTGCAGAGCGCGGCGGTTGATCCCACGGGCACCTGGCTGCTCACCACCTCGCAGGATCCTTATATTCGCGTCTGGAACCTCAAGGCTCTGGCCGATTTCCAGAAGTCGTTACCAGCATCGATCCTGGCGGACAGCGTTGCACGAGCCGGGGACGGCGGGCTCCTGGGGGCGCACTCCGACTGGCGAGCTGCAGTCCCCTGAATCCGCCATGAATGTCGTGTTCGCTATCCGATCGGGCTGAACGGCGTCTTGACAACGGAAGGTCCTCAACAGGACGCATTGCTGAAGCAATTCATGAACGTCACTGTGGCGGATTGCAATTCGGCTTCTGTATCTGCCCGCCTGCGATGTCGTGCAGCTCAAAACCCTCTTCCACTCCGGACCCGATCTTGCCGCAGAGATTGGCGATGAGGTCCTCGGACCGCATCGGCCATGACAACAGGCCAGCTGTGGAACTTGCAGCGATCAGTCTTCCCTGGATGGGATCAAAGGCAAGGGCGCTGATGTAGCCACCTCCAGAGTCCAGGCTGGCGCGCAGCGCGAACTTTTCCAAGTCCCAGACGATCAATTGGCCATCCTGATCGCCCGTGGCGAAGACGTCTCCGGCTGGCGAAATAGAATGAGCCGAAACACCTCCGCCGGCTTGCCGGACCTCCAACGGCACCCGGGTGTTGAGATCAGACGCGTCAACAACGATGACGCGCCTGTCGCCCGAGGCTGCGCCATTGACGATCAGATGCGTGCCGGCCGCACCATAGGAAATGTTGTCGGCCGGGCCGCGCGTCAGAGGGACGCTGATCGAGGATTTTCGATCCGCTGTTGTCACCACTTCAATCCGGCCGTCATCCAGGCCGAAGGCAAGCGCTTGGTCATCCGGGCGAAAGGCAATGGAATAAACATCAGCCTGCGCTGAAATGGTTGCGGGCGGGGTACCGGAGCCTGCTTTCGTGTCATAGAGGAAGACCTTGTCCTCCAATGCGACCGCAACTTGCGATCCGTCCGCGCTGAGAGCAAACCGAAACGAGGGTTTTTCGAGTTTACCCAGCAGACGGGTTTGCCCGTCCAATGGGCGCCAAAAGACGCCTCCCGCCTGCGTGATCCACGCCATGGCATGTGCCGACGGGGTCATTTCTATGGCGGCTATCTCATCGTCGAGGGAGACAAAACCGTCAGCGGGGGCCGGATCTGGCGCTGCCGCGACAAGTGCAGGGCCGCCAACCGCAATGGATTCGGCAATCAGGTCGGCCACAAGGCGCCAGCTGCCTTTCTCCAGGATCCAGACACCCGCCTGGCCCATGGACGTTCCTGCGGCGACAAGCCTCCCCTGAGGATCAACGCGCAAAATCGACGGGCTGATTGCCAGATGCGTAAGATCGCTCGCCGGGGCATAGCTGTTTTGCACCGACCAAATGGCGATCGTGCCGTCGCCGGACGCGGATATGACCCTGTCGCCACCTGCATCGGCGACTGCACGGACAACGGATCGGTGCGGCGACAGTGCGTCAAAACCGGCCTCGCCTCCGACACTTTCCCGAAGATGCAGGTTTCCGCTCGCGTCGCCGAGGAGGAGCCATCGTCGGGACGGAATTAACACGGAAGATGTTGTCATGGAGGGCATCTGAACGGTCTCGCCGAACTGGTAGCCGTCTGACGCACGTGTGAGCCGCTTCAGCAGGCCGTAGCCCGAGAGCGCCAGAATGGTACCGTCCTCGGGCAACTGAGCGATCAGGGCCAACCCACCCTCAAATCCCGGTATCGTCTCGATTGTTGCCCCCGACTGGGCATCCAGAACGCTCATCACACCATTTTGCGTTCCAGCGAGTATGCGCCGTCCTGCATCGACGGCCGCCAGGGCCATAAAGCGGGTTGTCTCATCCTCTTCCAGACGCCATCGCTGCTTGCCGGTCATGGTGTCGAGGGCGATGACTTCACCGACGCCCGTTCCCAGGATTATCGTGCCGTTGGATGCTGCCAGGCTCAATATGCTGGAATCCCGGCTTGGTCTTGCCGGAGGACGAGAGCGAATTTGTTTCAAATTCTCGGCCTTGAACAACAGCGCATCGCGTAAAATATCGAGAGTTCCATCCTCGTGTCCCACCCAGATATCGGCACCTGCCACGAGCATTGCGGTAATGCGCCCTGCAGAATGCGGAAAGGACAGCCGCCCTTCGATTTTTCCGGTACCGGGCGCTATCTTAAGCAGGCTTCCGTCCTCGAGGCCGGCGAACACCGACCCGCCAAGAACGCCCAGCGCCTCTACGCTCTGACCGACTGAAATCAGTTTTTCCAAATTCCGCCATTTGACCGCCTGTTCGTAGAGGGTACGAAAAGCCTCGACGGTCGGCGCTTGCTGAAAAGCTTGCAGGCTGATCAGGATCTGTTGGTCAGCCCCGTCGGCTTCCCGGGAGGTCAGAGCCAGCTGACGGGAAAGCGACTCCATTTGGCGGGTTCGGGCTGCCAGATACTGGACACCTGCAAATGCGATTGCCACCAGAAGAAACACGCTGACAATGGCGGTGACGACCGTCCGCTTGATCTTGGCCGTGCGGTTCGCTTTCGCGTAGGCAGCTTCAAGATCGGCGACCGATACCGCATTGTCGGTGGCGTCGGAAACCAGTCGCGCAACCAGCTTTGTCGTCTCCTCGTCAAAGGAGCGTACCGACTTCCAATTTCTCGCCTCACGCCGCAGCGCCTGTTCGCGCGTCCGGCCCCGCCATGGCGACAAGAGTGCCTGAACCAGGCTCTGCCGCTTGTAGTAGCCTCTCAGGTCGAAGAAGACCGTCGTATCGCCGCCGCCGCGGGCAAGCAGCGCAGGCGGCATGATGGCGGAAGAATCGGATGGGTTTGCGCCGTGCGTCAGGGCAAAGTAGACAGGCCCGTCGGGCCGTTCCTCAGCCCACCATTCGATCTCCTTGTTTATCCAGGGGTGTTCGCGCGACTGTGGGCCAGCGAACACCACCAGCGCACGGGAGCGTCGCTGATAAGCCCGGACGACTGTTTCGATGGTGACGGCTGCCTGCTCGCGTCCCTTGCGGGGAAAAACGAAGTCCCTTCCATCGACGCAAAGCTGCAGCTCCCGCAAATACTGCTTTGGGACATCGTTGCGCTGATGGAACCCCTCGACCGCCGACTCGATCAAGCGCAACAGATCGCCGTCCGGATCCGTCGCGTGCGATCCGAACGCGTCGTAGACAAAGCCCGGCTCCGCTTCGCTTGCCGTGGCCTGTTCAGGAGAAGGTGCTGTCAGCCTGATATCCTTGCAGGTTGCCCCATCTGGGCCAGTATGGCGTTCAAGTTGAAAACGATCCTGTGCGGTGTGCCGAGCCACGCGGCCTCAACGAGATTGGGCCAGAATTCCTCGGCCTGGCGTTGATGGTCCCGGGCAAGGCCTTCGAGTTCCTCGAAGGACTCGTGATAGTTGCGGCCGTATTTTGGGTAGCGCGTCCTTTTTGCATCGAGCAGCCGCAAGGCGATGGCGATTTCGCGAGCAGCTCCACCGAACGCGCCCAACGGCATGACGATGCCGCCGGCGCGGATCTGCTCGATGGCTTCCTCCATCAGCCCCGGCCTTTCGCCGGCATATCCGTCGATCTTCCCTGAGAACTGGATGCGCAGCGGGCAACAGGCTGCCATCTCGCGGCGCATCGCCGTCAGGGCCCGACCCGGCTCCATCCTGTCGACGGCGGCACTTTCCAGGAGAGAGAAGAAACGCGACTCCTCGAGCCGCTCGCCATGTTCGGTGGAGCGGAGTTCACCATCACGAACGACTATGCCGAGAACGCCATCATCTTTGGCCGAGGAGGACATATCCAATGCCGGCATCAAGAACCGCGTCTCCACGACCGGCGCGATCGGTGCGTCGAGGGGGCCCAGTTCCTTGTCGGTCAAATGATTGAGAATGGCCTGGGCGGGCATCTCGCGCCACGAGGACTGCGAGAAGAAATGGACGACCGCGGCCTGCGGTTCGCCGCCGATTTCGCCACGCCCAAAGGCTGCGCCCATATCGGACAGCAGCGAGCGCGTGAAGCCGTCGCGGCGCAAATCGCCTCCATAGCCGACGCGCCAGCCATTGCGCAGGGTCGCGGCGGCGAGCGAGGCGAAAAGCCGCCTCAGATGCTGAGGCAGGAAGCCGAATAGCTGCAGGTCGGGCCCGTCCGACACGGAGATCGCGACGATGTTCTCCTTCATAGCGGCACTCCCAGGTCGGACGGAGCGCAAAACTCCAGATCGCCGCCGACCGCGCGGATCATTTTGTCCTCGGGCCGCGACAGCGGTGGTCCGGGATGAAGAATGACGATCGGAGCGGTGGTCTCGATCCGGATATTGGCGATATCGACGAGTTCGGGCGGGCGCGGCAGGATCTTTATGTCCTTGCCGGGATATTTCTGGGACGCGGCCGCCTTGAGGCTTGTGACGCGTCTGTTCCAGACCATGATGCGCATTGCTTCGGTCATGATGGCAAGCACGGCACGGTCCATCTCGGCCTGGGCAGTCTC
>Ga0105238_10005034_pt1 | contig 13061 bp, 8 predicted proteins | sample KBSC34metaG_FD_81526 | JGI IMG/M metagenome (GOLD analysis project Ga0105238, IMG submission 81526) | Corn rhizosphere microbial communities from Kellogg Biological Station, Michigan, USA - KBS C3-4 metaG | ecosystem: Host-associated > Plants > Roots > Rhizosphere > Soil | place: Michigan, USA... | reverse complement strand
TTGTAAGCGTTTTTGGGCCAGGTGTCATAGCCGGGCTCTCCCGGCCGGGGGACCGTGTGAAAGACCCACAGAAATTTTCCGGTGACCACGTCGAAGGCGCGGATGTCGCCCGGGGGCGCGAGGTATCCCTCGCCGGTTGCGCTGCCCAGTATGAGGATGTTCTGAAAGATGCGTCCCGGAGTCCTTGATGCCAGCGGCCGGGTGGTACGGTCGAGACCAGACTTCAGATCCAGTTTTCCGTGGTTGCCAAAAGAGTCTACAAGCTTGCCGGTGCGTGCATTGATCGCGAGCATGAAGCCGCCATAAGGTACAAAAATACGGCGGTCCGTGCGGTTCTTGCTCTCCCAGTAAGTTGCGCCGCGCAAGCCGGCGATGCCGCCAAAACGCGAGGGGGCGGCCCCTGCACCCTGGAAGGTGTGGACCCACAGTTCCTTGCCTGTCGTTGCATCAACCGCAACGAGGGAGCCATTCTTCGCCGCGAAATATGCCGTGTTATCGACGACGATGGGGCTGAATGTATATGCAAGATCATCACCGGTGGGATATTTCCACGCCAGATCAAGTTGGTTCACATTGCTTGTATTGATCTGGTTCAGGGCGGAATAATGCGAGCTCGCCGGACTGCCAAGATAATCTTTCCATGTGGTCCAGTCTTGCTGTGGCGATGCAGTGTGATGTGCTGATGCAGTGTGCTGCGCTGATGGACTGTGCTGTGCCGTTGCAGTGTGTTGCGCCGTTGCAACTCCGCCGCAGGAAATGCCTAACAGAACAGCAGGAAAAAACAGCCGGGTCTTTCGCATCATGGGTCCCTTATTCCACTCCACTTCAAGTGCGCAGGAGCGCGAGTGTGATTTCAGATTTGGACAATCCGTTTACGCTATGGTGAGCCGATTGCAGCCTGGCTCCGATTGTGCATGTACCTCTGCCGGGTCTTTTGGAACACATGCGATCGGCGGGCCTATGGGTATGCTGCAAGGCTTCATTCGTAATACGCAACGGAAGGCCGTTTTGTTTCACCCCGCACTCTATCACAGAAAGTGCACGATCGGCACCGGGGGATTTATGGCCGAAAGGGAGTGCTGAAGAATCGATACCAAACGGGCAAGGATCAGCACCGGCGAGGTGCCAAGCCGGTGCCTGCCTGCAGCTATACCACAGATTGGGAAGAGGTTGGCCCCTTAAGCCTTGTCAATATATCTGGACTCTGTTACTCTAATTTGGTCAATGAGCCGCGCTTCCCAACCCTGCTCCTGTTGTTGCCTGTCGAAAATCTTCGGCGGGTTCACACGCTAGTCTCCGATCTCTAGAACAATCGATCCAGACGAAGCACCCGCTGCTGATCAGCCGGGTTTTGCATCGTCGCTCGGCGTCAGCATCCACCTTAAATATTTCAGAGGTTCCGATGCCCGTAGCCGAAACTGATATTCGCAATCATTCGAAAGATGTCACATCTCCGTCCGCTCCACGGCTGAACCACTTGCGCCTGCTTGAGGCGGAAAGCATTCAAATCCTTCGTGAAGTCGCGTCGGAATTCGAGCGTCCGGTAATGCTCTACTCCATCGGTAAGGACTCGTCGGTGATGCTGCGGCTGGCCCAGAAGGCGTTCTATCCCGCGCCTATTCCATTCCCGCTGATGCACATCGATACCGGTTTCAAGTTCAAGGAGATGCTCGAGTTTAGGGACAACATGGCGCGCGAAGTGGGAGCGGAATTGCTGGTTTGGCGAAATGAGCCGGCCATTGCAGCGGGTACAAACCCCATTGCGCTCGACACAAAGCGCTGCTGCGGATTGCTGAAGACGCAAGCCCTGCTTGACGGGTTGCGCCACTACAACTTTGACGCGGCCTTTGGCGGCGCGCGGCGCGATGAAGAAAAATCACGCGCAAAGGAACGCATTTATTCCTTCCGCGACAGTGCGGGCCAGTGGGATCCCAAGAACCAGCGGCCTGAGCTTTGGAATTTGTACAACGCACGCATTCATCCGGGAGAAAGCATTCGCGTGTTTCCGCTTTCAAACTGGACCGAAATGGATGTGTGGCAATACATCTACGAAGAAAACATTCCGGTCGTCGATCTTTACCTTGCCAAAGAGCGGCCCATGTATGTGCGCGGAGACGCGCTGCTTCCGATTGAGCAGGCATTCGTTGCGAGAAACGGCGAGCAGCCGCAGATGGTGAAGTGCCGACTGCGCTCGCTTGGCTGCAGTCCCTGCACGGGCGCCATCCGTTCGGATGCGTCCACTATTCCCGACATTATTGCGGAACTGATTTCGTTCCGCTCATCAGAGCGCGCCAATCGCGTGATTGACCACGACCAGGAAGGTTCAATGGAGATCAAGAAGCGGGAGGGATATTTCTAAATGTCTACGGCCACGGAATTCTCTCCATCGTTTTCGATTCACGATTTTCTGCAGCAGGAGCGCGAGAAGGATCTGCTGCGATTTTCGACAGCGGGCAGTGTGGATGACGGTAAATCGACGCTGATCGGGCGGCTGCTTTACGACACGCAATCGGTGTATGAAGACCAGGTACGCTCGATTGAAGGCAAGGGCACCACTGCTCCGGGACAGATTGATTTTGCCCTGCTGACCGACGGTCTTCGTGCCGAGCGCGAGCAGGGAATCACGATTGACGTTGCTTATCGCTATTTCTCCACAGGGCGGCGCAAGTTCATTATTGCGGACACTCCGGGGCACGAGCAGTACACGCGGAACATGGCCACCGGAGCTTCCACGGCTGACGCTGCCGTGGTGTTGATTGACGCCAGCAAGGGCGTGCTGATCCAGTCGCGTCGTCATGCGTACATTGCTTCGCTTCTTCGCGTGAAGTACGTGATTGTTGCGGTCAACAAAATGGATTTGATCGGCTACGATGAGTCGGCGTTCCGCGCGATCGAAGCCGATTTTAGCAATGTGCTCGATCAGATTGCGGCGGACACCGGCAACCCGGTGGAGCGTGTTTTTGTTCCTGTGAGCGCTCTGAAGGGCGATAACATCGTTCACCGTGCTGGCACTACAACCCACACGATGGACTGGTATACCGGGCCCTCGCTGCTTGAATTGCTTGAGTCGCTGCCCTCTTCAGTCGATACCCGCACCGCGCCATTCCGTTTTCCGGTGCAGCGCGTGCTTCGGCCCGATCACACCTTCCGCGGATTTGCCGGGCAAATTGCATCCGGAACGGTTCGCAAAGGCGATGAGATCACGGTCTTGCCTTCAGGCAGAAGCGCAAAAGTGGAGCGCATTGTTACCTGGGACGGCGACCTGGCTGAAGCTGTGGCGCCGCTCTCGGTAACGCTGGTGCTGGATCGCGAACTGGACATCAGTCGGGGCGATTTAATCGTGGCCGCGCAGTCCCCGGCTACGGTGACTAAGAGCCTGAAGGCCGGCATGGTCTGGATGGATCAGCGGCCGCTTGAACTGCATCGGCGTTACCTGTTGAAACACACCAGCCAGACGGTTCCCGTATTTCTGGGATCAGTTGAACATCGCACAGATCTGGGCACGCTCAATCATGAGCGGGCGCGCACGCTGCAGATGAACGATATCGGTGAAGTGGCGCTGAATCTGCTGCGGCCCATCGCGGTGGACTTGTATGGCGAGAATCGCGGCACAGGCGCCTTCATCCTGGTTGATCCGGAGACCAACGGGACCGTCGCGGCCGGTATGATCCGAGCGGCTGAGAAGGTTTCTGTGAAGGGCCAGCCGTTCCTGGCCGACGTCTGGGGCCCAATGACAGCGGGCGAACGCGAAGCGCGGTGGGGACATCGCGGTGGCGTGCTGGAACTGCGCTGCACAAAGGAATTGGCGGATGCAATTGAGCGGTCGCTTTTCGCGGGCGGCGCGGCATCGGTGCGCATCAACGCCGATGACGACGCTTTCCTGATGCATCCCACGCTGCTCGAGATTACGACGTCGCTGGCTGTGGAATCGGGATTGATTGCACTGGTGGTGCGCGAGGGCGAGCCCGGAGTAACCACGGCGCGCGTAGAAGGCACCGAGATCACGGTCATAGACGAACCGGCATCCAACGAAGGCGACATGGGCGATGCGGCCGGATCGAGCGGTGCCAACCGGATAAGCAGAGTGGTGGTAGCCGCACACCAATTACTGAACGAAACCAACATTTTCATTTCCTCAGAAAAGGCGGGCCTGTAATGAGCACTCTTGAAATCAATGCGGAGGTGAATGCAAAGCTGGACCGGGTTCGGGCCGTGCTCGATGAGGAGATTACCGGCCGAGGCGATGTTTGCCTCACGTGCAGCTTTCAGGCCGAGGACGTGCTCCTGACCAAGCTCGCGATCGAACGCGATGCGAAACTCCCAATTCTTTTTCTGGACACGGGCTATCACTTCAAGGAGACCTACGAGTATCGCGATCGGATTGCGCGCGAGTGGGATTTGAACCTGATCAATCTGCTGCCAGCCAAGACTGTGGCCGAACAAGAGGCAGAGTTCGGTTTGCTCTACCAGTCTGCGCCGGATCGCTGCTGCGGGCTGCGCAAGGTCGAGCCGTTGTTCAAGGCTCTCTCGGAGTATCGCGTGTGGTTTACGGGATTACGCCGCGAACAGGCAAAGAGCCGCGCTGCACTTGAAGAGAGGGCGATGTTCTCATTGCCTGCGGGCAAGCAAATATTGAAGCTCGCCCCTTTGACTGAGTGGACGACGCGCGACGTCTGGTACGCGTGCGAGCAGCTTTCAATTCCGCTGCTGCCGCTCTATGAACGTGGCTACTCATCCATAGGCTGCGAGCCTTGTACGTCCATTCCAACTGATCCCAACGATCCGCGCTCGGGTCGATGGGCGGGCCGCAAGGTTGAATGCGGAATTCACATTCAAGCAGCACCTGCAAAGTAGGAAGGTAGACGGGGCAAAGGGTATGCAGTATCTCATTGGGTTTGTCATTGCGCTGTTCATCGCGCTTACCGGAGTAGGCGCGGGCACTGTTACGGTGCCCATGCTGGTGCTTTTTCTCGGGGTGCCAGCGCCCGTTGCGGTCGGCATCGGGTTGATGTTTGCTTCGGCAATCAAGCTGATCCTGGTGCCGTCGCACGTTGCACGGAAGAATGTTTCGTGGCGCACTCTGGGTTTCATGCTGCTGGGTGGGGTGCCGGGCGTGCTGCTCGGGGCGCTGTTCCTGAAGCACCTGGTGGACGCCGGTTCGCAGAACCTGCTGAATGCGTTGTTGGGAGTTATCCTGGTGACCACAGCCATCTGGCAGCTTATTTACTCTTTCAAGACGATGAACGAAGACCGAAACAAGCGTGATCGCAGTCCGCTGCTTGCGTGGCTCATGTTTCCGGTGGGTGCCGAGGTGGGCTTCTCGTCTGCCGGTGCCGGCGCACTAGGCAGCGTGGCGCTTCTGAGCATGACCAGTCTTGCTCCTGCGCAGGTTGTGGGAACTGATATCACTTTCGGATTTGTGGTGTCGCTTGTCGGTAGCGGGGCGCACTGGTCTTCGCACATGCCGAATCCCGGCTTGCTTATTGCGTTAATTGTTGGCGGCGTGTTTGGAGCGATTTCCGGTACAATCCTCAGCACCCGAGTTCCCAGGCGGCCGCTGCGATTTGCGCTCTGGCTTTGGCTGCTCTTTCTGGGCTCGCAGTTCATGTTCAACAGTTACCACGTGTGGGCCGCAACCCGATAGGCGATTGAACGTGCGGGTGATGACGATCCCACAATAGTAACGACGTACATTCTTCTCGAATTGATGATGAAATTCTGACGTAACAGAGTAAAAAATACATGGTGCACTGAGGGGTATTTCGCGGTGCATTTTATTTTTAAGTTAGCTTTAATCATCCACTTGGATCGGGCCAGCTTTCTTTGGAACCACGCGTGCTTTCATTTGCTCGACAGCACATTACAATCCAAGGTTCGAGTGTGTAGAAATCTAGTTTCTTGAAATTTGGGATTAGATGTTTCTGTCTATTTAGATTTGTGAGGTCCCCACATATGGCGTGTCCCAAGTGCCAATCGGAATCTCTCTCGCGGGTTCCGGCGGAAATTCGCCTCTATCGCAACCAGCCTCGCACACTGAGTCACCCTCCGCTGACGCCTTCACCGGAAGTTCTGGTATGTGCAGATTGCGGCTGGGCAGAATTTACGATTCCGCAGTCGTGGCTGGCAGCCGGCTGGCTGCGCCAACACAGCGAGCCGGCGAACGAGCATGGGACTCCGCGAGAAACTCCAGTCTTTGTTCCGGGCAGGCTTGCGGTAGTGATGTAGGCGCGGAGGCGGCCCGGTGCGGCTGGGTCGTGCGCTGCTGCTGATTAGGGATTGGTGCGGAAGGCGGGACTTGAACCCGCAAGCCTTTCGGCGCTAGCTCCTAAGGCTAGTGTGTTTGCCATTTCACCACTTCCGCACGGGTGGGGCACTGCTTACTTGAGTGTAGAAAAATTAGATGTTGAATGCAAAAGGGAATTCCCCGGGCTCATAACTAAATTTATAGAAACAGCAGTTTATTTAGAGAACCACCGATTTTAGGCGTGTTTGCCTGGATCGATATAAACGGAGGCAAATGAAAAGGCCAGTTCACGGAGAACGTGAACTGGCCTTTTTAGGTCAAACAAGGCTTCTGCTACTTGCAAGCTGCTTCAAAGCAGAGGTTCTTGCTGAAGAACGGTACGACGTGGTTCTGGAAACGATCGGCTACGGCGCTGGTGTGGGTGCCTTTGTAAATCTCGAATCCGTTCGCGATTCCGTAAGAGTCCAGGATGTTGTGAAGCTTGGTAGTGTCGGTTTTGAGTCCGTCCTGGTCGCCTACGTCGATTGAAATGGCCCGATACTGGCGCAGGTTTCCGATGTACTGATCGATGAACGCAAGCGGCGCGTTAGCTGCGAACTTGGCGATGATGTCGGGCTGCGGTTCGCCGTTCTTAAATGGCAGATCAAGATAAAGCGGCGGATTTTTAGGGTCGGGCGCCCATGCCGCGGCACTGGCAAGCTGCGCGCGGAGACCGAATGGCAGTTTTGCCGAATCAGCAGGCGTCTTAACAGATTCAAGTTCCTTCTCCGCATCCGGGTTCGTGGGTCTATTGGGATTTGCTGGTCTGGCGCCCATCGGTGACATACAGCAGGGGCTCATAATATAAAGGCTGCCGAACACGTCAGAGTGCTTCATACCGATGCGACTTGCACCGTACCCGCCCATGGAGTGGCCGACGAGTCCGCGGGCTGCGCGATTCGGAATTGTACGGTAATGGGCGTCCATGTAGGCCACAACGTCGTGGGCGATGAACATTTCAAAATTGCCGGTGGTAACTGAACTCGAATACATGGATCCGTTGTGCACGGTCTTTGAATCCGGCAGAACGACGATAAATTCTTTTGCGCCTTGTGCGAATCCGCCTTCGATCGTCTGCGGGACGTGGATTTCTTTCGACCACTGCTCTGCGCCGATGGAGTAGCCGTGCAGGGCATAAACCACCGGATACCGGCGATTCTTATTCTTCGCGTAGCTCGGTGGCAGAAATACGAGGGCATCGCGGTCCACTGCGTCCCCCTCAAGATTGCCTTCAAGCGTCGCGCCGTGAATCTTGATGTGCTCAACGGTGACCGGCTTTGCGCCGGGAACCGGATCCGGCACGATGGTTTGGACCTGCCCGAAGCTCAAGCTTGCTCCGGCAAATGCCAAGGTGATGAGAAGAGCAGATACGCCAGGAAGTTTTAATTTCATTTCGTCATTCTCCGAACCATTTTGATCTTGCGCCGCACAGCGATTCAGGATTGGTCTGGCCAGAATCGCTGAACAGGGCCTTCCCTGAAGCAAGCAGGACAACCCGAATTGCTGGGGAAAGTTGACTCGCGTTGCCGTGATGACAACGCGAGTCAGAGGTAGGACAACTCAAGTCCGATGTGAGGCCGGACCTGTTTTATTTCGCCGCTACAGGAAAGCGGTAAATGCTTACGGTGTAGGGCGCCACTGTAATGGAAGACGGAGCACTGGCCAGAGAAGTTTCCTTTACCTGTACCTGAGGCGGTGCTCCGACGTGGTTTGCTGCGTCCAGGCTACTTCCTGACAGGGTCCACTCCTTTGACGCTCCGGCCAAGTTGGTACCGGTCACGCTCATATCAACCTTCTGCTCCTTGTCAGTCGCATTCACAACAGACAGCACCAGGGTCTTGTGATCCGGCGTGAGCGCTGCGAACATGTCGAGCGGGTAGGTGGGACTGCCGGAACGGACCTTCGGCTCATCCGCGTAGTTGGGGTTTGTTGGAGGTTGCGGCGAGTTTCCGTTGAGAGCCACCGGAATCGTTCCGGGGAACTGCTCGCCGTACATTTTGTAGGTCAGTCCGATGGTATTGAAGGTCGAGGCGGTAGGCGTGATATCCAATGCCGAGGTGCCCATCGTGCGTGCGCCCATGGTCAAGTACTCGGAATGCCTCATCCATTCATTCAAAAGCATGCCGTAGGCAAGAGCGGACTTCAGGTCCGGCCCGCCTCTTCCGCCGCCACCACCGCCACCACCATAGCCGTACTCGTCGATGGAGAGGAAGATCTTCTTGTCGACCATGGCCGGGAAGCGTTGCTGATACCCCTGCCATTCTTCTGCCATGCGCCGGATTATGTCGCCTGCATAGCGCGCATACTCAAGTGTCGTGGGGTCGTAAGTGACCATGGCGCTGTTTGTGGGTGCCACTGCGATGGCTGCTTCGCCGGTGGTTGCTGTAGCGGGAAGCGCCTTGGCCTTTTGAATATCGAAGTGCCGGCCCGCACCTTCGTACCAGTGCTGGGCAATCCCCTGGAAGGTTCCCCAACTGTGCTTCAGGAGTCCGCCCGTCCAATCAATATCGGTCCCAAACAGCGGACCGAGATCGTCAACGTACTTTTTACGATCTTCCCCCTTCAGAGCCATCGGCTCAAGCATCTTTCCCGAAGCAATAAGGGTTATGGAAGGATCCGCTTTCAACATGGCCTTCGCGAATTCGTTGTTCTTGAGCACCCAATATTTCAGATCGGTGTAGCCCATCTGGAATGTGCCCCAGGGCTCGTTGCCGATGTTCCAGTACTTGATGTGATAAGGCTCCGGGTGGCCGTTCTTGGCGCGAAGCGCGCCCAGGCGAGTATTCACTGAACCGTTGAGGTATTCCACTTCTTCGGCCGCGGAATGCGAGTCGCCAAAACCGCCGTTCACCGTGACGTAGGGATCGACATCGATCAGCTTGCAGAGCGTCATGAACTCGTCCATGCCCACGTCGTTTACCTGCATCGCATTCCATGCGTGATCGAACATGGGCGGACGCTTGTCGATATCGCCGATAGCGTCGTACCACATCCAGTCAGAAAGGAAGTTGCCGCCGGGCAGGCGCCACATGCCGCTATGCATCGACTTCAGCAATGCAATGGTGTCAGGACGGAAGCCTTGAATGTTGTCGGAGGGCATCAATGAGACAGCTCCGATGTGGAAGTCGCCCGAGCCTGTGCCGGTGATTTCGAGAGCGGCACTCGATGAGTCTGCCTTGGCGGTAAAGCTTAGCGGGAACTTTTTGTATTCCGCAGTGAGCGCTGGGATTGTAACGGTTTGCTTGTCGCTCGAACCGTCTCCCCAGATGAGCGACACAGCAACCTTGGTGCCGGGCGTGCCTTTGAGCCAGATGCGGCCTGTGTAGGCCTTGCCGTTCACGAGCGAGAAACCCGTCTGCTTGATTCCGTGCGGAGTGGAAGCATCAAGCTGAATCTTTGGACTGTGATCGCCAACGAACGGCTGGTTGGTATCCAACGAAACCGCTTCGTCTGGACCGACCGGGAGCCACTTGCGAAGCGCCATGCGCTGGCGCTGCCTCGCATTTTGGCCAGCAGGCGGAGCTTCTTCCTTTGAGGTGATGGGGAACCAGAATTTGCGGTCATCGAGCAGTTCCGCCCACAAGCTGCGATAGATGGTGCTGCCGATGTGCTCAATGAAGCTACCGAACACATATTTCGAAACGGGGTCGGCTGTTTGTTGTGTGTTGATGGTTGCATTCAGCTGGTCTGGAACGCGTGGCGCAGTCTCTTGTGCTGCGGCAGTTAACGCGCTTCCAAGACAGACTACCGCTGCGGCCAACATGGCATGAGTTTTCTTCATTAAGGCCCCCTCTTAATTCCTGTGAAACGAGCGTTTGCTTTGATTGTCGCGTCCGAACCGTTCCGATTCGGACGCAAAAACTCTATTCAATAGCGAGCTGGTACAGGCTCACACTGAAAGGTGGTACTGATATGGCTGACGGAGCACTGCCCAGCGAAGTTTCTTTCACGGAGATTTGTGCCGGTTCGCCGACGCGATTGTAAGCAGTCAAATTGTTGCCGGTCAATTGCCATGCCTTCCCGGTCCCAACGAGTCTGGAACCAGTGAGGTTCAGGTCAAGCTTCTGATCTCCGTCGGTTGCATTGGCAACGGAGATGATGAGGCTCTTCTTGTCAGCGCTGATTGCGGCGAAGACATCGAGTGGATAGGTCGGGCTGCCGGAGCTCTTCGCTGGTGTATCTGGTCCACCGGCGGGGTATTTCTCCGCGGGCTGCGGCGAGTTGCCGTTAAGCTCAACCGGAATTGCGCCGACGAAGTGTTTGCCATACATCTCGTACAACAGGCCGAGAGCATTCATCGTCGATGCAGTCTTGTTGTAATCGATCAGCGCCACACCGGTGGTTTGAGCGCCCATGGTCAGGAAGTTGGTGTACCGCATCATTTCGTTCAGGACCATGGAGTAGGCGAGAGCCTGCTTCATGGTGGTCCGGCCAAACGGGCCTTCACCGGGGGCGCCGCCGCCAAAGTAGGCGTACTCGTCGATGGAAAGCTTAATCTTGTTGCCGATCCACGGGAACCGCTCCTGGTAGCCCTGCCATTCTTCGGCTTTCAATCGCACCGTGTCGGCCGCATAGCGCGCCGCTTCTAGTGGAGTCATGTCTACTTTGACGAAAGCGTCGTCTGAAGACTTGTCGATGGGCAGGTTGCGAGCTTTCTCCTGATCCCAGTGGTGGCCGCCCTGCGCGTACCAGTGCTCCGCCATGATGTCGAAATTGCCCTTTGTTTCGCGCATGAAGCCGCCGGTCCAATCGTGATCGCCGCCGAACATGGCTTCGTGGTGGCCAACATACTTGGCGCGCATGTCATTGGGCACGTTGTCGTCTTGCAGCATCATTCCGGATGCGATGAGCGTGATGGATGGGTCCACCTGGCGCATCGCTTTGGCGAATTCATTGTGCTTGAACATGTAGTACTTGAGGTCGGTACGGCCGATCTGCCACGATCCCCAGGGCTCGTTGCCGATGTTCCAAAATTTCACGTTGTAAGGCGCCGGGTGCCCATTCTTCGCGCGCTTTGCTCCCATCTGCGTGTTTATTGAACCATTCATGTATTCAACTTCTTCAGCAGCCGAGTGCGAGTCGCCCAGGCCTGCATTCACGCTGATGTACGGCTCGACATTGATCAGCTTGCAGAGAGTCATAAACTCATCGAGGCCGAGATCGTTGCTCTGCATAGCATTCCATGCATTGTCCCAATCCGGCGGACGCTTATCGATGTTGCCGACGATGTGATACCAGATGAGATTGGAAGTGTAGTTGCCACCGTAACGCCAGAAGCCCATTGGGATCTTGCGCAGAAGAGCCGTCGTGTCAGGACGGAACCCCTGAATGTTATCAGCGGGCATGAGTGAGATTGCGCCGATGTGAAAGCTGCCGCTGCCAGTTCCGGTGACTTCGATCGTCGCTTCTTGGGTGTCGGCTTTGGAGGTGAACGTGAGCGGGAATTTCTTGTACTCAGTCGTGAGTGGCGTGATCGGGATAGTCTGCTTGTCCGTTGCTCCGTCGCCCCAGATGAGTGTCACGTTCACCTTGGCTCCGGGTGTGCCACGAAGAAAAATGCGACCCGTGTACTGCTTGCCTTTAACCAAGCCCAGGCCGGCCTGATGAATCCCGTGTGGCGTTTTCGCATCGACTTGAATGACCGGGCTCTGGTCTCCGACGAATGGAGCTTTCTTGTCCATCTCGATTTCATTGAGGCCGACGGAAGTCCATCTGCGCATCTGTCCGCCGAAGCCGCCGGGCCGAGCTTCCGGTTCCTTAGCTGTAATTGGGAAGAAAAATTTGCGGTCATCAATCATCTCAGCCCAGAGGCTGGTGTACATAGTCTTTGCGATGTGCTCGATGAATTGCCCGAACTCGTACTTGGTAATGGCGTCGGATGTTTGCGATGTGTTGATGCTTGCGCTGAGGCGATCTGGAACTTGCTGCGCATTTACTGCGCCTGCAGCCCCAAGCCATAATGCCGCTGCAGCGAACATGAGCGATTGTGCTTTCATCGTTCCCTCGATCCTTCTTTTTTGTTCTGGTCGTTGCTTCCGGAAAAATGCTCAGCGTTCGAGCCGCAGGTGAACATATCTCAAGCGGCGCGAACGCTGATGATGCTTATTGCCCTGCTACCTGGAAGCGGTAGATGCTGACGGTGTTGGGAGCTACGGAAACGGCAGACGGCGCATCGCCGAGCGCGACTTCCTTGACCTGGATTTGTGCAGGCTGGCCGACGTGATTCTCGGCATCCAAACTGGAACCGCAAAGTTGCCATTCCATTGAGGGCCCTGCGACCCGAACTCCCGTGACGTTTAGATCGAGCTTCTGCTCTGATTCGGTCGCATTAACGACGGCGATTGTCAGATACTTGTGATCCTCAGTAAGCGCGGCCACCATATCGAGCGGGTAGGTGGCGCTCCCCGAACTGGTCTCGGGCTGATCACCATAGGGCGGACGCTTCGGCGCGGGCTGCGGCGAGTTGCCAGTGACGGCGACCGGCAGAGTTCCAAAATGGTCGCGGTACATCTTGTACAGCAGTCCTCGCGAGTTATAGGTGGCGGCCGTTGGCGTGATGTCGAGCGTGGAAGTGGCCATCGTGTAAGCTGCCATCTTCAGGTAATCCGTGTGCCTGAACATTTCGTTCAGGACCATGCCGTAGGCGAGATCGGACTTGAGACTCCCACCGCCGTAGCCGTACTCGTCAATCGAAAGGAAAATCTTCTTGTCGAGCATTTGTGGAAAGCGCTTGGTGTACTCGTTCCACTCTTCAGATTTCTTGTGAACGCGATCTGCG
>Ga0105238_10005033_pt1 | contig 13064 bp, 12 predicted proteins | sample KBSC34metaG_FD_81526 | JGI IMG/M metagenome (GOLD analysis project Ga0105238, IMG submission 81526) | Corn rhizosphere microbial communities from Kellogg Biological Station, Michigan, USA - KBS C3-4 metaG | ecosystem: Host-associated > Plants > Roots > Rhizosphere > Soil | place: Michigan, USA... | reverse complement strand
GCCACCCAGCACGGCCCACTGGGCCATGGTGGAGGGCTTGGGATCGACGTTGGCGCCCATGTCCAGCAGCGCGCATTCGCCCGTCTTGGTGGGCAGGCTGGTCACGATGGCCGGGCGCTCGACGCCGGGCAGGCGCCCCAGCACGAACAAGCCGCAGGCCATCATGGCGCCCGAGTTCCCGGCAGAGATCAAGGCATCCGCTTCCTTCGCCTTCACCAGATCGAAGCAAATACGCATCGACGATTGCTTCTTGCCACGCACCGCCATCGAGGGCGCGTCGTCCATCGTGATGACGTCGGGGGCGTGGCGCACCTCGATGCGGGCCTCCGCGGCCCCACCGCAGGCTTCCAGCTCACGGCGCACGCGTGCCTCGTCACCGACCAGGATGATCGTGAGATCCTTCCTGGGATCCTGGGTGAGCTCTTGCGCGCGCACAGCCGAGACCACGCCCTCCACCTCGACACGAGGCGCGCCGTCCGCACCCATGGCGTCGACGGCGATGCGGGGCAACTAGGGCTGCTCCTCTTCCTGCTTCTCGATGACCAGACGGTCCCGGTAGTAGCCGCAGCTCGGGCAGACCCGGTGCGACAGCTTCGGCTCTTCGCACCGCGGGCAGGGCACCGTGTGCGGGACGTCGCGCTTCATGACCTGGGCGCGGCGAATCGCCGATCGGGACTTCGACTGTCTTCTCTTGGGAACGGCCATAGGATCCTCGTTTCGATTTTGCTGTTTCGGGGAGCTCGAATCCTCGAGCGGTCACATCTTCAAGTTGCGCAGGGCCGAGCCCAGCTTGCCGAACTGCGGCTCCTGCTTGCTGGCGCAGTCGCAGTTCGCCTCGTTGCGGTTGATCCCGCAACCGGGGCAAAGACCGGCGCACGTCTCGCGGCAAACAGGGTTGATGGGCATGGTCAGAATCAGCTGCGAGCGCAGCTCCGGGCCGATGTTTATCTCGTCTCCGTCGAAGTGCGCAACGTCGACGTCGGCCTTGTCGTCCTCATCCTCGTCGTCGTCCTCGTCCGAGGCCACGAAGACGACCTGGATGGGGATGCGTAGGGGGACGCGGGCCGGCTCCAGGCACCGGGAGCAGGTGGAATCCAGCACCCCGGACAGCGTGCCGCGCAGGAAGGCGTCCTCGCCCTGACGGGACAGGTGTCCCTTGAAGGTCAGGCCCTCGCGACTGGGCTTTGCTTCCAGATCCGGGCACTCTTCCTTCAGCCAGTCGGCCGAAAGGGGGACGTTCAGCGACAGGCCTTCATCACTGATCTCGTTGAATTTATACAGCATTTTCGAATCCCGCGACGTCCGGACCGGCTTTCGGGGCAAGTAACTATAGGGGGGGGCACCCCCCTGTCAAGCAACCGGCCCGGCCGTCCTCTAGTGGAGGCCGCGAAACGGTCTATCTGAAATTCGGCTGCAGCTTGAACGAGAAGTGGCCGTCGAGCGTGCCGCGGATCTTGGGGACCGTGACCGGGACCAGGTGACCGAGAGCGTCTTGCACACTCGAGTCGTCACAGAGCTCGACATGGAAGGCCGAGGCCTCGATGGGCTCGCCGTTGCCGACCTTGAAATCGCGCGGAACGACCGCCGGGGGAGCCCCCAGCTGCGAAAAGGCGATCCAGGAGCCCCGGCCCGGGCACAGCGTGACCGGCGGGCAGGTCCCTCCCTGACAGTCCCCCAGCGCGTCCGAGGAGAGCAACGCGTCGGGACAGCTGTACTGCGGGACGAAGTGACCGACCGCCAGCTCGCGCTCCGTGCCCACCAGGAAGCGGCCCTCCCCATTGGGACCGAGCGACGTCGGTGACCGATCGCAGATCGTGGGATCCCAGTCGTTCGTGCCGTCGTCGTTCACGTGCCCTCGCATGCAGCGCGCGGCCTCGTACGTATCGGCGAGCCAGAACGACAGCGTGTCGGCGAACTCCCAGCCACCGGACACGTTCTGCATGCGGATGTTGAGCTGGTTGGCGGGAAACTGGGGCGTCCGCGAGTCGAACGGCTCGGCCAGGAAATGGTGCCACTTGAAGGTGAAGGAGCTCTCGTCAGGGAAGGGCCGCGTGCCCCCGTTCGGGAACGTGCAGGCGGGGATGTCCAGGGTGCCCATGATGATGCCGTAGCCGTTGTCGCTGTTGCACCCGGTCCCCAGCGCCACCGCGCCCACCCCGAGCAAGCCCGCGTACCGAAGAATCCGTCGCATCTCCGCCCCCGTCACTTCGAGCTCCCTGCGGCGGCGCCCCCTCCGAACAGCAGCAGCGACTTCAGGTCCTCGTCGTTGAACAGCAACTGGCCGCCCAGGAAGAAGTCCAGACCGCCGCCGGTGATCGACTTGGCGCGGCTGTTCAGGATGTCGTCCACCCCGCCCACGATGTACAGCGTGCGTCCGACCACCGCCAGCGACGCCCTGCCCTGCAAGCGCGGGTAGGTGTTGAACAAGGTGTCGAACAGGTCGACCGACAGCAACAAGCGGTCGTTGGCCAGGTGCAGGTCCAGACCCACGCCCCCCGTCGACTCCTTCAGACCGAACCGGCCGGTGATCAGCCCGGCGTAGGTCTTCCCGAACTGCAAGGTGAACTTCAGCTTGTTCTGCGAGTAGGTCGTGGTCCGGGTGGGGACCGTCTGCTTCGAGCTCTCGGTGTAGGTCAGCGAGTCCTCGCGCAGGCCGCGCGGGTCGTTCACGATCTCGATCAAGTAGAACTTGTCCGGCCGGGGGACCAGCTGCACGGCCAGGTACTCCTTGGGCTGGCCCGAAAGGAAGTTGTACTCGGTGCGCAGCCCCACGATCGTCTGCAGCTTGGTGATGCCGCGGATGAATCCGCCCGCGTCGTCGGTGATGGTCTCGATGTTCCGGGCGATGGTGTCGTCGGTCAGGATGTGACCGACAGTGCCTTTCCCGTCCTTCATGCCGCTGGTGATGGTCTCCACGTTCTGCAGGGACTTGTCCAGGTTGTCGACCGTCGCCTTCAGCTTGTCCAGCGACGAGCGAACGGCCTCCCCGGTCTGCGCGACCTCCCCCTGGCTGGTGCCCACCAAGCTCTTGATGGACTCGGTGATGTCGCGGACGTTCTTGATCGACACCTGCACGTCTTCGCGCTCGGTGTTGGTGACGTGCTCGATGTTGCCGGCGATGTTGTCGACCCGGGTGAGGATGCTCTGCAAGATCGCCGAGTTGTCGGCGATCAGCTTGTTCGCGTTCTCGGCGGCGCTGGCGATGGGCCCCGAGGTCAGGTGCTTCACGTCGGTCAGGATGTCGTGCAGGATGGGCATCAGGTCGCCCACGTTGGTCATCAGATCGCCCACGCTGGTCGGCTCGTGCACGTTGACGATCTGGTCGCCGTTCTTCAGCTGCCGCATGGGCCGCTTCTCGCCGTTCACGATGCCCTCGGGCGAGCCGGGATCGATTTCCAGGTAGTACTCGCCCAGCAGCGACGCCGACTTCTTCGAGACCACGGCGTTCTCGTAGATCTTGATGTTGGGCAGCATGCGGATCGTGACGCGGGCGACCGGCATGTTGGGGTCCAGCTCGCGTTTCTCGATCTGCCCCACCGGGATGCCGGCGGTCTGCACGCGTGATTTCTGAAACAGGGCCGCGGCGTCCTTGAAGCGGGCCCACACCACGTACCCCTTGCTGTCGGAGGCCCGCTCGTTGGTGGCCTTGACCAGGAAGTAGCTCAGCAGCCCCACCACCAGGGCCAGCGCGCCCACGGTGGCGGCTGCCCAGCTCCGCCTCACTTGCGCGCCTCCGGAGCGGCGGCCTTGCCGTCTTCATCGCGCCGCAGCCCGGCCATGTCGATGAACTCGCGCAGGGGCGCGTGCGCGGAACGCATCAGCTCGGCCGGGGTGCCGGTGATCAAGATCTTGCCGTCGTACAGCATCGAGATCTTGTCGGCGATGCGGAAGGTGGAGGCCATGTCGTGCGAGATGACCACGCTGGTCACCCCGAAGTCACGCGACGTTTGCAGGATCATGTCGTCGACGTTCTTGGTGGCCACCGGGTCCAACCCCGTGGTGGGCTCATCGTAGAGCAGGATCTTCGGCCGGTCGATGAGCGCACGCGCCAGACCGACACGCTTGCGCTGGCCGCCCGACAGCTCGGCCGGGAACTTCTGCTCGATGCCCCCCACGTTCGCCAGATCCAACCGCTTCAGGAGATCGCGCACCCGGGTCATCACCTCTTCGCGCGACAGGTGGTAGCGCTCGATCAGCGGGAAGGCGATGTTCTCCACCACGTTCTGCGAGTCGAACAGCGCCGCGTACTGGAACACCATCCCGAACTTCCGGCGCAGCTTGCCCAGCGCCAGGTCGTTCATGGGGACGATATCCTCCCCGTCGACCAGGATCTGCCCAGAGTCGGGCTTCAACAGCCCCATCAGGTGCTTCATCAACACCGACTTGCCCTGTCCCGAGCCACCTATGACGATGTTGATCTTTCCCCGCTCGATGTCCAGATCCACACCGCGCAGGACGTGCTGGGGCCCGAACGTCTTGTTCAGGCCGCGCACCCGGATCTGATACTGATCGGTCGGCTCTTCCGGCTTCCCCGGAGGCGCCCCCTCACCGCCCCGCTTTTGCGGCGGCGCCGTCTTGCGGGTGGCGCCCTCGTCTTGCCCGGCCGCACTCGACGCGACGACGGCGGGCGTGGCGAGGCTCCCACGCGATGGCCGTCTTTGGGGGGCTGTCTCCATCAACTCCGATAAGGAAAGAATGTCGCGAGCATATCGGACAAGAAGTAGTCCAGCACCAGTACCGACACCGATCCCGCCACCACCGCGCGCGTGGTCGCCAGACCGACCTCCTTGGCGCCGCCGCGGACGTTGAAGCCCTGATAGCAGGCGGCCAGCGACAGCGCCGCGCCGAACACCGCTGCCTTGATCCCGCCCTGCAGGTAGTCGCTGGGATCGGTCATGTAGCGGAAGTACTCGATGAAAGCCCCCACGTCGATCTGCTTCAGATAGATCGAGTAGAGGTACGCCCCGAACAGCCCGATGATGTTGAACACCATCGTCATGACCGGCATCATGATGATCGATGCGACGATGCGGGGGGTGATCAGGTACTGGACCGGGCTGACCGCGAACGTGGTCAGCGCGTCGATCTGCTCGGTGATGCGCATCGAGCCCAGCTCGGTGGCCATGCCCGACCCGGCGCGCGCGGTGATCATCAGCGCCGTGAACACGGGGGCCAGCTCCAGGGCCAGCGAGAGCCCCACCGTGGCGCCGACGTAACGCTCCTGGCCGAAGATCTCCAGGGCGCGGATGGTCTGCTGCGCCGACACCGCCCCCGAGAAGAACCCGACCAGGATGATGATGGGCAGCGACCCCACACCGACGAACTCCATCTGGTCCAGGAACAGCCGCAGCCTGAAAGGGCGGCGAAACAGGTACGCGAAGGCGCTGAACAGCATCAGCGTGTGGTCGCCGAAGAAACCGAACACCGACCGGACTGGAGCGCCCAGCAGGGCTCCGACGGCCAGGGCCCCCCGGCGCGGTGCGGTGTCGATCGACGCCTCCGCCATCACTCAGCTCTTGTAGACACGAGGAACCCGTTTCGAGATGCCGCACAAGATCTCGTAGTTGATGGTGCCGGCCCACCCCGCCAGCTCATCGACCGTGATCGTGTCGGCGCGCCCGGGCGAGGCCACCGCCCCGCCGGGGCCCGGATCGGTGCCGATCAAGGTCACCAGGTCGCCGACGGCCGCGCCCGCGACGTCCGTCACGTCGACCATCATCATGTCCATGCACACGACCCCCACGATGTCGACCCTCTTACCACGAAGCAGCACCTGCGCCCGCCGCACGTGGCGGGGATAGCCGTCGGCGTAACCGACTGGCAGAGTCGCGATCAGGCTGGGGCGCGAGGCGCGCCACTCGCCACCGTAGCTGACGGGCGCGCCCACGCCGACCGGATGAATGGCCATGATGCGCGTGATCAGACGCAGCGCCGGCTCGAGGCCCGGCACCGTGACGACGCTGCTGGGCATCGCGCCGTAAAGGGCCAGCCCGGGCCGCACCGCCTGGAAGCGCGCGGCCGGGAAGCGAACGGCCGCGGCGCTGTTGGCGGCATGGTTCGTCAGGCCGGACAGACCTCGCGCCGTCGCCACCTTCAAGGCCTCGTCGAAGATCGACAGCGCCGCGGTGGTCGCCGCCGGGTCGGCCACGTCGGCGGACGCCAGGTGGGTTGACAGGCCCACCACCCGCAGGCCGGGAAGCGCCTCGATCCTGTCGAGCAGCGCGGGCAGGCGCTGAGGCGCGATCCCCAGCCGATTCATGCCCGTCTCGATCTTGAGGTGAAGGCCGACCGGGCGGCGGCGCTCGGCCGCCGCCTGCGAGAACGCCTCCAGATCGGCGGGATCGTAGACGACGGGGGTCAGCCGCTCGTCCAGCACCTGCCCGTGGCAGTGATCGTAGTAGGCGGACAGGACGACGATGGGCGTGGCCAGGCCCGCCGCGCGCAACTCGAGAGCCTCCTCGACCAGCGACACGGCCAGGGCCGGGCAGCGGCCAGCCAGCGCTCGCGCCACCGGCACGGCCCCGTGACCGTAGGCATCCGCCTTGATGACCCCCCAGAGCTCCGCGCCACCCAGCAGCGCCGTCAAGCGATCGGCGTTGCGAGCGATGGCCCCCAGGTCCACCTCCGCCACGGTGGGCCGGACCGACGCCCGCATGTCCCCCTCGCCGAGGGGCGCGAAGAGCTCGCGGGTAGGAGTATCCCCCCCGGGGCGGTCATCCATTTTCGTTCCGGCTGGCAACGTCAGCCGAGTTTCACCCGTTCGTCGCCAGGCGGCAAAAGAAATCACGGACCGCGAGCGACGCCAAAGCGCGCCCACAAGATGGCGCGATCAGGCTTCGGCCAGCAGGCGCCGGCTGACGATCAGAGAGCGGCCGCGCAGCGAGATGAGCCCCTTGCGCGCCAGGTCGGAGATGACGCGCGAGACGGTCTCCCGGCAGGCACCGATCGAATTGGCCAGCTCTTGCTGAGTGGGCCGATTTTGAACGGCGATCCCCTCGGGAACATCCTTCCCCACGGAGGCCGCCAGCGCGCGCAGTGATCCCACCACCCGGGCGGGCACATCCGCCAAGGCCAGCCCGGAGGCCAGCCGCTTGCTGCGCTCGAGCCGGTCCAGCGCCTGTTGCAACAGCGTCGTGGCGAGCGCGGGGGCCGCCTGGAGTTGCGCGGCGAAGACATCCCGGCTGATCACCAGCAGGTCGGCCGGCTCGCTGGCCTCCCAGTCGTTGGAGAGGGGCCGCTCGCTCCCCACCAGAGCCTCGGGAAGGAAGTCCCCCGCCTGAAAGGTCTCGAGTGTGACCTCACGGCCCGAATCTGAACGCCGCACCGCCCGCACCTTCCCCCGCACGACGATGAACACATGCGTCGGCGCCGTGCCCTCGGCGCATATCAATGCGCGACGGGCGAAGTGCCGGAGCGACGATCCCACCGTCAAAGCCGCTTGCGAAGCCGGCAACAGCGCGGAAAACGCCGGAATGCCTTCCAGGGCAGCCAGCTCGGCGGACACCGGCGACGGCCTGCGGGGGCGGTTTGAAAAATCGATCGAAGCGGCGATGGCCATAACGGACCTCCTTGGGGTGGCCCAGCGCTGCAGCAACCGCGATGCCAAGACCGCCGAAGCGGCGGGTCGCGTGAAGGGCGCGCAAACCCTCAGGATTCCCGATCGCGCTGGCAGGTGGCGGCCGTGCAATCTGCAGCGTGGGCGTGGATTCGTAGTTCCCGCGCCACACCTGCCTGTGAAGAAAAAACGCTACACCCCACCCATTGGCCCTGGCGGCGACCATTGGCCCTGGCAAGCGCGGGCGGTCCTCCGCCCTCAGCGCGATGCTGTCGCCAAATTGAACGGCGCCCCCGGGAGCAGCGCCGGGCCGAAACCTCGCCAGGACGCTCGAATGCCACCAGAGCGAGACGCTCGCGGGCCGCCTTCCGGGGCCACTTCGAGCTCGGGCGTGGGGCACGGGTTCGCTGAAGACGATCCAGTCGGGGAGACACTAACCACGGGGCGCGAGAGCGAGTCTCGCGCCCCTCGAATCGCTGCTCAGGCCGCTGCTTCCTGCGAGGCGGCGCGGGTGGACTTCGCCGCACGACCGCGGCGACCCGACGATCCCTGGCCCTTACCCTTGCCCTTGCCGTTGGTCTTCTCGGCCTTGCGCTGGGCGCGATACTTCTTGATGAGCGCCTTCGAGACGTTGCGGTGCTCGCCGCAGACCATTCCGAAGACGGGCGCCGCCCTGTTCTTGCAGCCGGGCACCGGGCAGTACTGGATCGGCGGCTTCTTGCGCGGCCGCCCCGGGGGACGCCCCGGACCACGCCGGATGCCGGCCGGACGCCCCGGCCCCTTCACGACGATCCCGCCACCGCCGACAGCCGACAGCACCGCGTCCCGCGCTCGACCCAGAGCCTCTACCTCGATGGCGTTCGTCAATTGCTCGACGAACTGGGTAACGATATCAGCAATGGACCCGGTACTCTTCTTCGGCATCTGTGGGAACCTCCGTTGTATGGGCGCGCAGGTTAGCGCCCCATTTTTGTGATTTCAATCGACGACCGGCGTTTTTGAAGATTTAAACAAAGACCGTTTCGTTACTGGAACGTTCCCCTGTACGCACGACAATCGGACGGGGAAATGCGTCCTTGACGTCAATTGTCCATGTGACAAAGGAGCGGGATGCCTCGCTGGTCTGGATTTCTCCTGTTTTTCTCGATTCTCCTAATCCTTCTCACGGCAATCCACCTGTACCTGTGGCGACGTCTGGTACGCGCCCCCGAGCTTCCTCCTCCCTGGCGCGGCTTGGTTTCGGCGGCTGTTGCGTTGGCCGGAATCAGCATACCGGTGGTGCTGATTTTCTTTCGAGGACCCGGTTCGCCCGCGCTGGCAAGGCCACTGGTTTGGGTTGCCTACATTTGGATGGGAACGATGTTCCTTCTGTTCGTGGGGGTACTTGCCACCGATGTGGTTCGCGTGGGGGCCTGGCTGGCTCGACGCCTGACCCACGGCGCGCCGCCCGACGACGAACGCCGGCGATTTCTGGCTCGCTGGCTGGCCGGCGGCGTCGCCCTGACGGGCGGCGGATTGGCGGCATTGAGCGTTCGGGCGGCGCTGGGCCCCGTTTCAGTCCGCCGCGTCGAGGTGACGCTCGATCGTCTGAAGCGACAGCACGACGGCTTGGTGATCGCGCAACTGACCGATCTGCACATCGGTCCCACGATCGGACGGTCCCAATTGCAAGCGATCGTGGACACCACCAACGCGCTCGGCGCCGACATTGTGGCCATCACCGGCGATCTGGTGGACGGCTCCGTCGACGAACTGCGCGACGCCGTCTCTCCCCTGGCCCAGCTCCGTGCCAGGCACGGCGTCTTTTTCGTTACGGGAAACCACGAATATTTTTCGGGCGCACCGCAATGGGTCGAGGAGGTATCGCGGTTGGGAATTCGGGTCCTCAGAAACGAGCGGGTCGAAATCAACCATAACGGAGAAGTTCTGGACCTCGCTGGCGTCGATGACGCTTCGGCGGCTCGCTTCGGTCACGGACATGGCGAGGATCTGGGCCGGGCGCTGGCGGATCGCGTCCCCGGTCGGCCGGTGGTGCTGATGGCCCATCAGCCCCGCACCGCGCGTCGCTCGGCCGGCTACCGGGTCGACCTGCAGCTCTCGGGGCACACTCACGGCGGCCAGATCTGGCCCTTCGGCGCCCTGGTGGCGCTGCAGCAGATCTTCCTGGCGGGGCTCCATCGCCAGGGAGACACGCGTGTCTACGTGAGCCGTGGCACGGGCTACTGGGGCCCGCCCATGCGGCTGGGCGCCCCCTCGGAGATCTCGCAGATCGTGCTGCGGGCCCCTGCCTGAAGTCGCGGGGCCCGACCGGGCGTCAGGATCGCCGCTTCGCGACCAGGTCCAGCGCGGCCACGCGGTAGGCCTCGGCCAGCGTGGGGAAATTGAAGATATTCTCGACGAAGGTGTCGACGTCCATCTGGCCCAGCAACGCCATCTGGCCCACGTGGACCAGCTCGGTCGCGCCCTCGCCCACGATGTGAACCCCCAGCAACCGCTTCCCGGCCCCGTCGGCCACCAGCTTCAGCAACCCGTCCGTGATCCCGGAGATCTGGCCCCGCGCGACCTCGTCGAAGCGCGCCCGGCCCACCAGAGCGGAGCCCCCGCGCTTCTTCGCCTCGTCCTCGCTCAGGCCGACCGAGGCCATCTCGGGGATGGTGTAGATGCCGATGGGGATGGTGTTGATGCCCGGGTCCTCGCCCAGCCCCAGCGCATGCCGGGCCGCGCGACGCCCCTGCTCCATCGCCGTCGCCGCCAGCGAAGGTGGACCAACCACATCGCCCACGGCGTAGATGTGGGGATTGGCGGTGCGACAGTGCTCGTCGACCTCCAGCAGTCCGCGCCCATTGGCGGCCAGGCCCGCCGCGGGCAGGTTCAGCTCGTCCACGTTGGCGGCGCGACCCAGCGCCACCAGCATCTTGTCCGAGGTCACCACCCGTCCATCGGACAGGGTGGTCAGCACCTGCGACACGCCGTCGAACGACACGCCCCCGATGGTCTGCTCGCCGATGTACGTTCCGCCGGCGCGCTGGAAGGCCTCGACGAACTTCTCGACCAGCTCGCCGTCCATGAACTTCAGCGGCCGGTCGGCGCGGTCGATCATCGTCACCTTCACGCCCAGCGCCGCGAAGATGGACGCGTACTCGCTGGCAATGACGCCGCCCCCCAGCACGGTCAGCGAGGTGGGCAGGTACAACATCGACAGGATCGAGTCGCTGTCGAGGACGTTCTCGTGATCGATAGGGATCTCGGGGGGCGTGCGCGGCCGTGACCCGGTGGCCACCACGATGACGCCGGCGGTGAACTGCGCCCGCTCGCCCGCCACCGTGGTCATCTCGACCGTGTCGGGTGAAACGAAGCGCGCCCGGCCGTGGTGGCGCTCGATGCCGTTGCGATCGATCTGGCGGCCCATGTAGTGCGCGTGGGCCGACACCACGCGGTCGAGCCGCGCCATCAGGGAGGACACCTCGACGCCCACGCGCGGGGAAACACCCCAGATGTCGGCGTCGCGGGCCAGCCGCGTCGCCTGGGCAGCGCTCTCGCGCAAGGTCTTGCTGGGGATGGTCCCCCGGTGGACACAGGCGCCGCCGATGGCGCGCTCGTGCTCGATCAGCACCACGGTCTTGCCGGCCTTGACGGCCTGGATGGCCGCCTTCTGTCCGGCCGGGCCGCTGCCCAGCACCAGGACGTCACAACGCTGGACGTCGGCGGCGGTCGTTGTGCTCATAAGGTCATCGATTCGACCGTGCGCGCCACGACGGGGCGCTTGGCCAGAAGCTGTCCCATGTCCTCGGGATACAGGTTCAGCTCGCCGACCACGCCCTGTCGGCGAATGTCGGCCTCGAAGGTGGGCGAGGCGTCATCTAGGTCGGAGGCGAACAGATCGGCCAGGTTGGCGACGGCCGCCTCGCGCCGGTTCGCCGCCGCCGTGTCGAAGGTGGCGTAGAACGCGATGGCGTTCATGACCGCCTGGGGAAGCGCCCAGCTGGTGGCGATGCGCAGCCCGACACCGGTGTGGAATTCCGCCAGCAACTCACCCAGCGTGTCGTCGGGAACGGGCGTCCGGGAGAGCTTCTCGCGCACCCGCTCGCGCTGCGCGTCGGCCACGACCTGAAGCAGCGCGGGCTTGCCCACCGCATGCAGCAGTCCGCAAAGGAACGCGCTCTCCACGTTCGAGCGCAGCAACCGGGCGATCTCCTTGGCGAACAGCCCCGAGGCCAGGCCATGCCGCCACAGCCGCTTCAGGGCCCCCTCGTAGCCGGGGACCTTGAAGGTGCCGCTTTGCAGAGAGGCCGCCAGAACGATCTCCGTGACCGTCTCCATTCCCAGCCGCGCCACCGCTTGCTGCAGCGACACGATCGGCATGGAGGGCATGTAGGCAGGCGAGTTCGCTATGCGCAGCACCTGTCCCGCCAGCGCGGGATCGCGGTGAATCAGGTTCGACAACTGCAGCGCGTCGACCTTGGGCTGGCTGGTGAGCGCCAGGACCTGGCTGGCCACCTGCGGCAACAGCGGCAGGGCGATGGTTCCCGTCTCCAGACGCTCCGCCACCCGCTGGCGCAGGCCGTCGCGCTCGGCCGCCTGGGAACCAGCGCCGTCACCGACACCGGGAGAGAACGCCTCTTTCGGGTCTGCTCCTCCGATGGGAGCAGGCTGCTGGGTCGGCATCGCGAAAGCCACGTCAGTTTCCTGTCGGACAACCGGCGCCGGATCTTTAGGAACAAGGACAAGCAGACGAAATACCAACAGATGCCTTACCCGATCCACGTTTGGATGAACGAGGCAAACTCCCCTGCCCTTTCGCGAGCGCCAAAGGCGGGCTGATGGCGACGCGGCTGCAGGTTCGGCCGTCCGAGGCGATGGCTCCGGCGTCGCGTGACACGTCGTCCATCGTGGTGGGCGCCAACCTGGTCGGCCAGACGATCGGCTCGTACAAGGTGACCAGCGAGCTCGGTGAAGGTGGCATGGGGTGCGTGTACCTGGCCGAGCACACGCTGATCGGGCGCAAGGCGGCCGTGAAGGTGCTGAACCCCGACATCGCGTCCGATCCCGAGGTGGTGTCGCGCTTCTTCACGGAGGCGCGGGCTGTCAACGACATCCGCCACCCCAACATCGTCGAGGTGACCGACTTCGGAAAGTTCGAGGGCTACTACTGCATCGTGATGGAGTACCTGGAGGGCGAGACGCTGGCCGGGCGCCTGGCCCGCGTGCGCGTCGTGAACGAGGCGGGCGTGGTCCGCGTGATGAAGCAATGCACGTCTGCCCTGGGCGCCGCTCACGAACAGGGACTGGTCCATCGCGACATCAAGCCGGAGAACATCTTCCTGCGGTCGCACCCCGACTACCCGGACTTCGTGAAGCTGCTGGACTTCGGCATCGCCAAGCTGATGACGGCCGACGAGTCGGTGGGACACAAGACGAAGACCGGCTCGGTGCTGGGGACGCCTTCCTACATGTCGCCCGAGCAGTGCCTGGGCGAGGCGGCGCTCGACATGCGCAGCGACGTCTACAG
>Ga0105238_10005032_pt1 | contig 13064 bp, 8 predicted proteins | sample KBSC34metaG_FD_81526 | JGI IMG/M metagenome (GOLD analysis project Ga0105238, IMG submission 81526) | Corn rhizosphere microbial communities from Kellogg Biological Station, Michigan, USA - KBS C3-4 metaG | ecosystem: Host-associated > Plants > Roots > Rhizosphere > Soil | place: Michigan, USA... | reverse complement strand
TACATGAGCCTGCGGCGCAATCTGAGCCTCGGCGCCTGCATCCTGCTGGCGCTCACCCTGATGTTGTCCAACAACGCAGGATTGAACTAGTTGATTGGCAAAAATTCCCGGAGGGAATTTTTGCGGAGTTGGGGCCCTCGGCAAGTCCACGCGGCCGGCAAAAAGCGTGGTTTTTTGCCGGCGTACCCTCCCTTGGCGCGAGGGTCCTAATCGATCGGCAGATCGAACATCAGCTCACGCACGTACCGCACCGGAGGCGATCCGAAGGAGAGCGTCGTGTCGTGGTAGCGCTTCAGGGTGAAGCTGCGCCCCCAACGCTGCCGCGCTTCATCGCGCAGCGCGAGGTGCTCCTGGACGCCGACGAAGTAGGTCGGAAGCTGCGTCGAGGTCAGCTCCGCCCGCACCCACTTGCCGGAAGCTTCGCGCTCCTCCTGGAAGGTGTCGTGCATCAGCAGGCGCATCGCGGCCTCGCGCGACATGCCCTCCACGTGCACGGCCTGGTCGAGGATGGCATTGGCTATGGTGCGCAGGTACCACTTGAGCTGGATCAGGTGCATCAGCGGGTCGCCGTCGCGGAACCCCTCCTCGACCATCAGCCTTTCCGAGTACACGGCCCAGCCTTCGATGAACGTGCCCGAGGCCAGCACGGCACGCAGCGGCGAGTCGTAGCGGTTGGCGTGCATGAGCTGCACGTAATGCCCCGGCATCCCCTCGTGGAACGTCAGGTCATCGATCGACCTCGTGTTGTATTCGCGCAGGAACGAGCCCGTCTGCGCGTCGCTCCAGTCGGAGGGGATGGGCGAGACCGCAAAAAAAGTCTTCTGGCCGTGATCCAGCGGCCCGGGCGAATCGCAATAGGCGAGCGCCACGCCGCGCTGGAACTCCGGCATCGGAATGATATCGATGGGGTCATCGTAGAGAGTGACGAAGTCCTTGGCCAGAACGAATCGCCGAGCCTCCTCAAAAGCCCCCTGCACCGTAGCGAACACGGCGCCGCGCTCGGGGCGATCCGCGTAGGCGAGCTGCAGCGCCGCCACGATGGCCGCCTGCTGTTGATCGGGAGCCGGTGACTCCGGTAGCGCCGGTGCGCCGGGACGGGCGCCGAGCACGCTGCGCGCGATCGCGTACATCTGCGCCCGCGCAGCCACCAGCTCGGATTGCGCACGCGCGCGAATGTCCTGGCGCGACAGCGTCGAGACGAGCGCGAACCGCAGCTTCGCGTCGTACAGATCGGCGCCGAGCCGGAAATCTCCCTTCGCCGCCGGAAGCAGGCGTTTCTCGAGCCACAGCTGATGTTGGGCAATTGCCGTGCGCGCACGGGCAATCGCACTCTCGAGCTGCACTCGATCGGCTTCCGGAAGGCTACCGAGCTGCGGCACTACGAGTTGCTCGATCAGCTCGAGCGCCCCGGTGTTTTGTTTGATTGCCGTCTCGGCATGAATCCTGGGTACGCGTGCGGGGTCGAGAACCGCGCGCACCTGCTCCAGCAGCCGCGGCAGCTCGTTGAGGCGTGCTCCCACGTTGCGCAGGCGCTCGGGCAGGGGGGCGAAGTCGCGCGCCATCAACAGGTACACGCTGTTGCCGGCCAGGTCCGTGTAAAGGAGTGGGTTCCAGCGCCATTCCTGCAGCTTCTCGGTCCGCCAGATCTGGTACTCGAGCTCGTTGGTGAGCAGCTGTGCATCGAGCTGATGCGCGCGCGACAGGCTGCTGCGGTCGAGCGCTTTGAGCTGCGTCAGCAGCTCATGTGCGAGCGCCGTGCGCCGCTCGTTGCCCGCCACACTGACATCATCGAGCATGCCGTCATAGCGATGCTCGCCGAGCGCCGTAGCCGCAACAGGCGTGAGCGCCAGCATGTCGTGCAGGTACCGGTTTGAAATTTCGTCGAAGCTCATATCGGCGGCGCTCGGTTGTGCAGGAGCCGGTGGCGCGGGTGGATGGACGGTGCAGCCCGCCATGGCGCCCGCCAGGAGCCCGATGAGTACCCTGAGCGCGAGCACATACAGAGCGGCACGGCGCTTGCTTGGAACCCTCATGCTTGAACTGCCCCCCGTGCAGGCCGTGGCCTGCAGCCATTAGATGATGACCAAGAGCGGGCCCCATGGGAAGCGAAGCACAGCCCCACGCCGAGCTCTCCGGGCGGGGAACTTCACATACGATGCCTGAGAGCGGCGCCAGTGCAGCGGATTTCCGGCTGCTGGCAGATGCTCTGCCGCATCTGGTGTGGGTTTGTCGCCCGGATGGCACCCTCGACTACCTGAACCATCGTGGGAGCGAGTATTTCGGCGCGGCGGTCGAGCCCTCGCCGGGCCCATTCCTGTGCGGGCCTGCCACTCATCCGGAGGACGACTTGCGTGCGCGGTCCGCCTGGGAACGGGCCATCGCCAGTGGCGATGCGCTGAGTTTCGAGACCCGCCTGCGGCGCCATGACGGCCGCTTCCACTGGCACCTCACGCGGGCGCAGCCCGTGAGGAGCGGCAACGGAACCCTCACGGGGTGGATGGGCACATCCACCAACGTCCATGATGCCAAGGAAGCCAACGACTGCAGCGCATTCCTGCTGGCGCTGTCGACGGAGCTCGCGCCGCTGGGCAACCCCCAGGAGTTGCTTTGCGCCGCGATGGGCCGGTTGCGCGAGCGCCTCGGCGCTGCCGAGGTGAGCCTCGCCGAGCTCGATGAATCCCAGGGCGAGGCGGTCATGTTGCGGCAGCGTGCGAGCGATGCGTCGCAGATCGAGATCGCCAGCCTGCCTCTGCGGCCGTTCGAGAATCTGGCCACACGAGCTCGCCTGGGGCAGATGACCGTGATGCGCGACGTGCGCGATCAAAGCCGCTCGGCGCTTGACGACAGTCCCGTTGGCGACGCTCCGCTTCCCGCCGATCGCTGCGGGAGTCTTTATGATCGTTGGTTCGGCCTGGAGGGTGTCGGGGCCGTCGTCTCCGCTCCGCTGCTGCAGGGCGGTGCGTTGCTCGCGCTGCTGTCGGTAGTGGAAGCGAGGCCGCGCGACTGGAGCGAGTCCGAGGTGACGCTCGTGCAACGCGTCGCGGACATCGTCTGGCCGGCCTTCGAGAAGGCCCGCGCCGACCGCGCCGTCGAGGAAGCCCTTCGCGAGGTGAATCAGCGCAAGGATGAGTTTCTGGCCATGCTCGGTCACGAGCTCCGGAATCCTCTGGCACCGATCACCAGCGCCGCACAGATACTGCGCATCCACGCGGCCAGCCACCCGGAGATCGAATGGGCTCGAGCAGTGATCGACCGCCAGACGCGCCATCTTGCGCGCCTCGTCGATGACCTGCTCGATGTGTCGAGGATCGTGCGCGGACAGATCGTCCTGCACCGCGAGGAGCTCGACCTTGCAGAGATCGTCACGCACGGTGTCGAGACCAGCCGTCCGCTCATCCGTGCGCGCAATCATCGGCTGCACGTTCAATTGCCGCGAGCTCAGGTGCGCCTACCGGGCGATCTCACCCGACTCGCGCAGGTGCTCGCGAATCTGCTGAACAACGCGGCGAAGTACACCGACGAGGGCGGGGAGATCTGGCTCGATGCCCGCCGCGAAGGCAACCAGGCGGTGCTGCGCGTTCGCGACACCGGTGCTGGGATCCCAGCCACGTTGCTGCCGCGGGTGTTTGAGCTGTTTGCGCAGGCCGAGCGGACTGGACCGATCGCAGGGCGGCCTGGGAATCGGGCTCACCCTGGTGAAGCTGCTCGTGGAGATGCACGGGGGCTCGGTAGAAGCCCGCAGCGACGGAGGACCTGGGGAGGGGGCAGAGTTCATCGTAAGGCTGCCCAGCAGCGAGGATGCCGCTGCCGCGAGCTTCGAGCCCTTCGCGCCGGAGCCCACGCCGGCCTCACAATCGCTGGCACGTGCGACTGCGGCCCCCCCGCCTCCCGCCCGGCGACCGCCGGGCGCCCTGCGCATTCTGATCGTCGACGATAACGTCGATGCTGCCGACAGCACCGCGATGCTGCTCGGTCTGGATGGCTACGAGACCCATAGCGTCCACAGCGCTCGTGCGGCGCTGGAGGTCGCCTCGTCGATCAGTCCGGACGTGGTGTTGCTGGACATCGGGTTGCCCGAGATGGACGGCTATGAGGTGGCTCGGAGGCTGCGCAGCCTGCCCCAGGGTGCTCCCAGCATGATCGTGGCGCTCACCGGGTACGGTCAGCCGGCGGATCGCGAGCGCGCCAGCCTGGCGGGTTTCGACGAGTTTCTGGTCAAACCGGTCAAGACGTCGGTACTGAACGGGCTCCTCAGGTCGATCCCGGTGCACTGAAGCCGCGGTCGAAAGCGCGCTTCCAGTCGAGCCTTCCGGGGCCCGGCGCTCCCGCGCACGCGGTCCAAGGCTTCTGCGCTTGCAGTCGAGCTTACCCACGCGCGTGCCTGCTAAGCTCGCACGGAATGTCAAACCCCCTTGCCGCCCTGCGGTACCGCGACTACACGGTGTACGCAGCGGCCCGCTTCTGCGCAACGCTGTGCTGGATGATGCTGGATGTCGCCGTGGGCTGGCAGGTCTACGCCATCACACGCAATCCATTGGACCTCGGCCTCGTCGGTCTCGCGCAGTTCGTACCCTTCGTTCTGCTCGTCCTGCCCGCGGGCCACGTTGCCGATCGTGCCGACCGACGTCTCGTCCTTGTGGCGGCGTACTTCGTAGCCGCCGCGGCGGTGGGCGTCCTCGTGTGGTTCACGCTCACCGGTGCCCATGTCGTGTGGCCCGTGTTCTTTGCCATGGCGCTCTCCGGAGCGGCGCGCGCTTTCTGGATGCCGACTTCGCAAGCCATGACCCCCAACCTGGTGCCGCCCGAAGCGTTTCAGAACGCGGTGGCCATGAACTCCATGCTGCTGCAGGTGGGTGTCATTGCCGGCCCGTCGCTCGGTGGAGTGCTGTACCTGCTCGGACCGGCCGTGGTGTATGGGACCTCCCTGGCGCTGTTGCTGATCATCCTGCTGCTGATCTCGATGATCAGGCCGTTTCGAGCCGCCGCGCCCGCGAAGGCCTTCAGTGCCTCCGACCTGCTCGAGGGCATCCGCTTCGTGCTGCACAAGCGAGCCGTTCTCGGCGCAATCTCTCTCGACCTGTTCGCGGTGCTGTTCGGCGGCGCGACCGCTCTTCTGCCGATCTACGCCAGCGACGTGTTGCACATCGGTCCCGCGGGCCTGGGTGTTCTGCGCACCGCGCCCGGTGTGGGGGCCGCGTTGACGGCCATGCTTCTCGCCTTCAATCCGATAGAGCGTCATGCGGGAAGGTGGATGTTCGGAGGCGTCGTCGCGTTCGGAGCAGCCACGGTGACTTTCGGCGTATCGCGCGCGTTCTGGTTATCGTTGCCGGCGCTCGCGGTGCTCGGCGCGGGCGACATGCTCAGCGTTTATATTCGGCATGTGCTCGTTCAGCTGGAGACTCCCGACGAGATCCGCGGCCGCGTGAGCGCGGTCAACTCGATGTTCATCGGCGCTTCGAACGAGCTCGGCGAATTCGAATCCGGCGTCACCGCGCGCTGGTTCGGCCCCGTGCCTGCCGTGATCATCGGCGGAGTTGCGACTCTGCTGGTGATTGCCGCCTATTTGAAATTGTTTCCGGAGTTGCGGCTGCTGGATAGGTTCAAACGGCGCCATGCTGCGGAATCCCACCGGTGAGTTGGCCGGTGTCGCGTCCGAAGTCAGCACCAGTACAGCGTCTGTCCGGCGCAGGTGCATCCGGCTCCGCCGCAGGCTCGATGACACTGAGGCAACGGCAAAGACAACGGTAGTGCATCTCAGAAATCGAGCCGGAACTGTGAGCCCTCTACCACGGGCGGTCGGAACAGGTGCGTGGGCGCTGCGATCTCGCGCCCACCGGAGCCCAGGTTGAGGCGCTTGCAGGCAATCTTGAATCGGGCGCGCAGCAACTCGGCGATGGGCCCCGTGCCACGCATGCGCGAGCCGAAGTTGGGATCGTTGTCGCGCCCGCCGCGCATATCCTGGATCAGCGACATCACATGGGCCGCGCGGTCGGGAAAGTGCTGTGCCAGCCACTCGCGAAACAGATCCTTGATCTCGTACGGCAGGCGCAGCAGCACATAAGCCGCCCAGCGAGCGCCTGCGCCTGAGGCGGCTTCGAGTATGGCCTCCATCTCGTGGTCCGTGATTGCCGGCACCACCGGGGCGACCATCACCCCGGTGGGCACGCCGGCTTCATTCAACTCGCGGACTGCTCGCAACCTTGCTTCCGGCGAGGCGGCTCTGGGTTCCATCACTCGCTTTGTCCCGTTGTCGAGCGTCGTGATGCTGACCGCCACGGTGACGAGCTGGTCTTTTGCGAGATCCGTCAACAGATCCAGGTCACGCAGGATGAGCGCGCCTTTGGTGATGAGGGATACGGGGTGCCGCGCGCGAGTCAACACCTCGAGGATGGATCGCGTCACCTTCATCTGCCGCTCGTCCGGCTGGTACGGGTCGGTGTTGGCACCGATCGTGATGGGCTTGCACACGTACCCGGGCCGGGCCAACTCCTGCTCCAGCACCTTGCCCGCATCGGCCTTGAAAAAGAGTCGGGTCTCGAAATCGAGACCCGATGAGAGGCCCATGTAGGCATGGCTGGGGCGGGCGTAACAGTAGGTGCATCCGTGACTGCATCCTCTATACGGGTTGATGGATTGCGTGAAGGGAATATCTGGCGAATCGTTCGTGGTGATGATGCCGCGCGCTCTATCCGGCTCGAGCGTCGTGGGAACGCTCTCGGGTTCCGCCTCGGTGTACCACCCGTCGTGTACCGCCTCGAGGTTCGTACGCTCGAAGCGTCCCACGGGATTTGAAAGGGTGCCTCGTCCCTTCAAAGCCTTTGGTCCCAGAGGTTGGCGGCTCATCGCCAGACTGTACGCCCATACAGTATGCAGGTAAAGACGCAAACCATCGTCAACGACGACTGAGCCGCCGCGCCGTTTGGCGCTCCGGCGGGAGCGAACCTTGCTCTCGAGGTTACGGTCAAGGATTTGTGAACCAGCTATGGCTCGACCGAAAGCGTCCTGGAGTCCCGTGGGCGTCGAGCGCAGGTCGCGCTTAGGAGAACGAAAAAGAGCAACGGACACGCAACCAGGGGCGAGTGCAAACGTTCCTGAGCACAGCGGCGGTCTTTGCCAGCGTCTTCGCACCCGGGCAATGCAACGATGCAGATTACAATTGTCGCCGATCGTAGGCGCTGTCCATACCGCGGGGCCCATCCGGGGAACTGCGGCGATCCTCTCCGGCCTGAACAGGTATTCGGACGCCAAGGTCCACACTCAAGCTGGGAAGGAGCCCCTCAACTCCTTCCGACTGAAGGTGGCGCCGCAGGTCGTCAATGGAAGGGCGCAGGCTGCGCCTGACCGGAACCGCCGAGGAACACTAACGCGAATGGCGCAAGCTGCTGCACGAGCTGAACGGCACGCAGGCAGTCGCAGGAGCGCTGAGCCCTGCGTCGCCAGCGGCAGACATTGGATCTGTCAGTGCTGCGCCCGCGTTACCTCCGGAAACCGCTTCGCCGGTAACCCTGGATCCTGCGCACTGAAGCGAGCGTGGTACGCGTGAATGTCATGACAGAAGTTCTCTCTCCACCTGCGACTGGACGAAGGCTCGAGACCCGCTACACCCTGCTTGAAAAACTGGGTGCAGGCGGCCAGGGAGAAGTGCGGCGCGCACACGACGAAGTGCGCGGCCTGGACATCGCCCTGAAGATTCTCAATCCCTCCGTGGCGCACGATGAAGCCGCTTGGGCGGCGCTGCAGCGGGAATTCGAGATCACCAGCCGGCTGCGTCACCCTTCCATTCTCAGGGTCTTTCCGCCGGAGCGCGACGAGGAGACCGTCGCGCTGCCCATGGAGTTGGCGGCGGGCGGAGATCTTCGTCGCCTGCGCGGTGCAGGATATCTGGAGATCGTGCCCGTGCTGCTGGAAGTGGCGCAAGCTCTGGAGTACGCGCACGAGCACGGTGTCGTTCACAGGGATCTGAAGCCCGGCAACATCCTGTTCGATTCCCGAGGCCGCGTGAAGCTCGCCGACTTCGGCGTCGCAGGAACCGTCGAGAGCACGGCTGCGCCTGAAGACGGCGCAGCGGCCACAGAGACACCGCCCGAGAGCGCGAAGCGGGGTTTGTCACCGTTCACGGCAAGTCCGGCGCAACTGCGCGGCGAGCCGCCGGCTCCTGCGGATGACATCTACGGGCTCGGCGCGCTGGCGTACGAGCTGCTGTCAGGTTATCCGCCGTACTATCCGCACTTCGACGCCAAGCGCGCGATGGAGGACCCTGTCCCCCAGCTCGTCCCCATGCGGCAGATTCCTCCTGTGCTGAGCGGACTCGTCATGCGCATGCTCGCAAAGCGGCCCGCGGACCGGCCGAAATCGATGCACGAAGTCATCGATGAGCTCGAATCTTCTCTGAACGACACGCTGGCTTTCGAGTTCGCTGAGGAGCAGGAAGCCAACAAAACGGTTTTCCTCGAGCCGTTGTCGATTCCCGATCCCTCCGAGCCGTCGCCCGACAGCCCCACGCCCGCTTCGGCATCGCTGCCCACGCCTGCGCCTGCATCGACATCGACGCCAACGCCTGCGGCCGCATCGGCAGCAGCGTCAGCGACCGCATCGGTGCCGCCGACCGCGTACGCATCGACAGCAGGGTCAACGAGCGCGCGCGCATCGGACCATGCGTCGGCATCGGCGCCTGCATCGCGGCTCGTACCGACGTCAACGCCGGCACACCCGGCAGAATCGGAACCAACACCGACAACCGATGCCACGTCGGTGCTCTGGAATGAGGACATCGGGGCGACCGCCATTCTGCCGACGCTGCGGATCGAAATGCTGCCGACTCCCCGCGAGCCCGGGCGATCCAGCGCAGCGCAGCCGGCTCGCAGCGAGCCCGCAGCTCGCCCCTTATCCGACGCGTCCAGACTCGCCGCACGCGAGGAGTCGCGTACGGCGTCGCCTGAGTCAGCGCGAGCGCGGACACAGGCTCCGGCGCGTCCCGTTCCTGAGGCAGCCCGCCCGGTAGCGCGGAATGAGTCGCGCCTCGGGTCGGACCCGGAGCGTGCCGCGACGTCATCGCAGCGCTCCCCGTCGGAGCCGGAGCGTGCCGCGACGTCATCGCAGCGCCCGTCTGTTCGTCAGGCGCCATCGAGTGCTGTTCCGCCGTGGCGAGAACGACATGCGGCGACGCCTGGACCCGCGCGCGCAACTGCACAGCCTCCAAGGCACCAACCGCTGCTCGACGCGTTGCGCCCGTCCAGGAGAACCGAGCCGCGGATGGCGCCGGCGCCGACACCACCGATGTCGCCGGCCTGGACACCGCCACCGGCGGTCCCGCGGTCCACACTCGGGCAGTCAGCGTTCGACGATCTCCAACTCGACTATGTACCGAGGGTAGCCAAGCTCCAACCCATGCGCCCGACGCGCTGGCCGTGGATCGCGCTCCTGTTGTTGGCAGGCATCGCGGGTGCGGTCTTCTACTGGGGACCCCGGTACGAGCCGGAGCTCATGCCGATCAAGCTGACCGATCTCCTCCCCCTCAACACCGGCGCCTCCGCCACGGCGCAGAAGCCTTCTACACCGCCCGCCACCACGGAGACCGGTGTACAGGCAGGTACAGCGCAAGCTCCGTCCGTAGCGAACACGACCGTGCCTGCCCCGTCAGGCTCGACCGTCCGAGGCGGCATTCCGGCTCCCGCTGCCAATGCGGCGCCGGCGAGTGGCAATGCGGCGACGGCCGGGCCAGGCACGACGGCGAGCACAACGGCCAAACCAGGCGCGGCGGCGAGCACGACCGCAGCGCCCCCCGCTTCGAGTGGCAACGAGACTGCGCAGCAGAGCTTCAATGCGGCTCAGGCGAGTTTCAACTCCAGGCTGGCCTCGCTCGACAAGCGCGGCGCCGGAATCTGGGATGGACGTGAGTTCTCAGACGCACGAATGCTGTCCGCGGAAGCAGTCGGAGCCCGTGACGCCGGCGATCTGTCGCTGGCGCAGGTACGACTGAGTGCCGCTTCCCAGCTGCTCGACAAAGTCGAAAGGCGGATCCCGCAGGCGCTCGCCGCCCAACTGGACGCGGGGCAAAAAGCCCTTGCGGCAGGCCAAAGCGAGCAAGCCACGCAGGCATTTGACCTGGCGCGAAGGATCGACCCGACCGACATCCGGGTTGCGGGCGGCATGCGGCGCGTACGCAGCTTGAGTGGCGTGCTGCCGTTGCTGGCTGACGGAGAGAACGCGGAGCGGGCGCGTAACTTCGCAAGAGCAGTCCAGGACTACAGCCAGGCTCTGTCGCTCGATCCCGCCGACGAGCGTGCGAAGCAGGGGCTGGCGCGAGCCAACGCCGCCTTTGGTGATGACAACTATGCGAAGGCGGTGGGCGCCGGGTTTGCCGCGCTGGGCGCGGGAAGGTTGACCGAGGCGCGTGACTCATTCGAGAAAGCTCGCAGCTACAAGCCCGGTGGCGCGGAAGCTGCCGAGGGCCTGAAGCGCGTCGGCGCGGTCGTGACCGCCAGAGGCTATGCCGAGCTGCGCCAGCGCGCGGCAGGACTGGAAGCCCAGGAGCGCTGGGGCGAGGCAATGCAGGAGTACGACAAGGCTCTGCAGCAGGATCCGACTCTACAGTTCGCGCAGCAAGGCAAGGCGCGCACGGCAGCGCGGGCGGATCTTTCGAATCGGCTGCAGGCGCTCATCGATCGACCCGAGAGGCTCGGGTCGCCCGCGGTACGCGAAGGGGCGCGGGAGCTGCTGCAGACTGCCGAATCGCAGATGAGCTCCGGTCCGGTGTTGCGCTCCCAGATCGCGCGCCTGGAGATCCTGCTGCCGGACTTCGACAAGCCCGTGCGCCTGTCACTGGTCTCCGACAATGCCACCGAAGTGGCCATCCAGAGCATCGGCCAGTTCGGCACCTTCGCGCATCGCGATATAGACTTGAAGCCGGGCAAATACACCGTCATCGGCACTCGCAGCGGCTATCGCGACGTGCGGCGCGACATCACCGTGGCGCCCGGTCAGTCGATCCAGACGATCAGTATCAGTTGCTACGAGCCCATATGAGCGAAAGCGGTTCTCGCTGCAAGCGGCTCCCCGCTGCAGACTCAAGCCTTGTAGCCGCCTCGCCATCCCCCTAAGCTCTCCTGAAAACAACACCCCGGGGGGCGCAGCACCCTCCCGGCCAGGGGAGCGTTCCGATCATGATCAGGGGCGAAGCGAACTCCCGGGGCGCCGGCGGCGGCAAAGGCACTGCCGCCGCGCAACTGGCATTGCTCGCCGGCGCCAGCGGCTTCGTGGGTGGCTACCTGCTGGAAGCCCTGCTCGAGGCTCCCGATGTGGGGCGGATCTTTGCGATCAGCCGGCGCCCGCTGGGGCGCGAACATCCTCGTATCGCCAACCGGATCGTGCAGTTCGACAAGCTGCAATCCCAGCTCCAGGGGATCACCTGCCACGTGGCCCTGTGCTGCCTGGGGACCACCCTGCGCCAGGCGGGCTCACAGCAGGAGTTCCGCAAAGTCGATTTCGACTACGTCCTGTCTTTCGCGGCGGCGGCCAAGGCTGCCCAGGCGCAGCGCTTCATCGTGGTGTCCTCCGTGGGCGCCAACCCGCAGTCGCGCAACTTCTATCTGCGAACCAAGGGCGAGATGGAAGCCGCCCTCGCCACCGTGGGCTTCCCGGCCCTGGACATCCTTCAGCCCGGCATGCTGCTGGGGTGGCGCAGGCATCCCCGCCCGCTGGAGCTGGCGGCGAGCCTGGCGATGCCCCTGGTGAATCCCTTCCTGGTCGGCACCCGAGACCAGTATCGCGGCATTCCCGCCAGGACGGTGGCCGCGGCCATGGTCGCAGCGACCCGCTCCGTCCGCCGCGGCCCGCAGCGTTACACCTACGCGGGAATCAAAGCGCTCGCCGGCCGGCGCGGATCGTGACCGGGTTGGTACCCTTTCTCTAGCGAGAGCTGGACAATTCGCTTCGAGGTTTTGACGGACCGCTCACAGAACCGGCGGCGGCGGCCGCTACATTGCGCAGCAGGGAAGTTCTTCGCAGGAAGCAATGACAACGCCGAAGTCACTGGCGGGAACGGTACGGTCTCCAATGCAGCACCGCATTGGCGGGAAGGCTACGACGCCCATGAGCGCGCCGAGCGCGAAGACACCCACGTTTGGGCGAACGCTGCAGAGCATCCGCGGGAAGGTTACGACGCCCATGAGTGTGGCGCTGGCGATTTGCGCCATCGTGCCCGTCGTGCTGTTCGCCATGGTGGCCTCTTACTACGTCGCGTCCGCATCTTCCGCATCGCTCGAGCAGCGGTACTCGCGCACGAGCAGTCTCTACTCGGTCATTCTTCGCTCCAAGCTCAGCGCGGCCGAAACCATCGTCCAGACATTGACCGACCGCGACGTCGGTCATGACGGCGCCTCGCTGAAGCAGGAGATCGCCAACTCCCGCGCCTTCAAGTCGGTGGTCGTGGTGGATCGCGATGGCTTGCTGGCGGGCGGCGAGACGACTCTGCGTCCCAGCCCCGCACAGCTGCTGGCGCTGGAGACGGGGCAGACGGTGCTCATGCCCGTCACTCTCGACGGTCAGCTCACCTCGATCTTCATGGCGCGCGCCGTCAACGCCGCCGGTGTCCCGCGGCTGGCGTACTTTGAGCTGGCGCCGGACTGGATCTGGAAGGAGACGGCGACCACGACGGTGCAGATGTACGTGGCCGTGGTGGACGCGGATGGGCAGATTCTGCACGCCATCGGCAGTGTGCCGAGCGACTTCGGCAAGATGTTCGGTGAGCAGATCTCCCTCGCCGGTGAGCGCAGTGCGGCGGTGCGCTCCCTGTCATGGCAGGGCGGAGGAAACGAGTGGCACGGCGTGCTCACTCACATACCGCTGGTCAACGAGCGAATCACTGCCGTGCCGTGGGCGGTCGTCGCATTCAGCCGCGATGTGCCCCTCGTCGCCCGCTCGAGCGCCATCTGGGAGATGCTGCCGTTCGTGCTCGTCCTCGCGCTCGCGGCTACCTGGGGAACCACCGTGTATCTGGGCCGCAGGTATCGCCAGCCCTTGCGCAAGTTGCAGGAGAGCCTGCCCTCGCTGGCCCTGCGGCGCTT
>Ga0105238_10005030_pt1 | contig 13066 bp, 13 predicted proteins | sample KBSC34metaG_FD_81526 | JGI IMG/M metagenome (GOLD analysis project Ga0105238, IMG submission 81526) | Corn rhizosphere microbial communities from Kellogg Biological Station, Michigan, USA - KBS C3-4 metaG | ecosystem: Host-associated > Plants > Roots > Rhizosphere > Soil | place: Michigan, USA... | reverse complement strand
TGTAGGAGACGACGTCAGGAGACTCTAACTTTATTTGACCACCCCAATGGACGGCGGCTGTGTCCCGCTCCGAGCGGGACCAGCCGCAGCACATCTATCAGCCCGAAAACCTGACGAACCACCACGACCTCACGACCCCACCACCGCCGCCGGAGCGTGCCCGTCCCCGGGCACAGCCATGTCCATCAACCCGACGCTTACGCGCCCCCGCCAATCCTCCGCAAACGCGCCGCGCCCCAATTATTTGTAGGAGCCGACGTGAGGAGACTCTGACCGGTCTTTGTTTATCGCCCTGCCCGACCTGGAACTTGAATGTTGAATGTTGGACGTTGAATGTTCCCCCCTTCGCCCCTTGAAGCTTGGTGTTTCTCTGGACGCTTGGATGTTGGACCTTGGATGTTAAGTTGAATGTTGGGCGTTGAATGTTTCCCTCATGGTTTGTCGCTTTGACGACCTGCTCCAGACCAGTTTTTAAATCCGCGTCTGGTGCCGGTCACCGGCTCTGCCGTTGAATCATTGCCGTTGAGATATGAGAACACCGCTCCCCACCCAAATCCTTCTCGACACGCCAGTTAAAAGGGTTTAAAACCACTTTCATGAATCGGGATAGACCACAATTCTGTGGCATACTTCATGGTTAGGTGTCATGGACATGCCACAGAAAAAATTCTCTTGGTGGACCGGATTTGCCTTCACGGTTGCCATTTTAGGCAATCTTTTGGCGGCAGCTTTTCCTGTGTATTCGTTGTTACAGATTCCTCCCGGTTCTGGTGTTCGGCTTATGGGTGAGGCTTTTCATTCCGCGCTGGTTTCATTGGCGGTATTTGTTCTTGTCCAGATTCTGGGTATCGTTGCTCTGTGTCGAGAGCGTCATCGTATTTTTGCGGTCGTCACCCTTTGTTTATCGCTTACACCATTTTTCTTCGCAGGCTGGATGATGAGACATGTTGCAGACATTCGACATATTGTTCTTGAGCCTTGATATGACACCTATGAAGCCACGCGAAAAAGCCATCGGTTTACTTTCAGCATCCATCGCTTGGATTTATTTGTTCGGATGCTTTTCGTCGCGCAAGGATGACCCGTTCGAGAGCCAGTTTCTCAATTATGCGCTTGGTGGTTTTGTATTTGTTGCGCCGCTGATTTTGCCAGTCTTGGGATATTTTTTAGTGCGGGGCCAGCAGCGCACGATTTTATACAAGACATTCCTGTTCCCGGCATTTGTCTTGTCGCTTGTGCCAGCAGCGATTTTTCTGTTTTTATTTGCCGTTCTGATTTTTGTCCCGGCACCAAAATGAGAATTCACGATTTCTGACTAACCCGCCGTTGCCGCTGTCGGCCGGGTCTGCGAGATCCCGATACCGTATATCGGGATTGCAAGCCACGCCGCGAGCCGGCGGCGGCTCAGCTTTTTTCGTAGCCCGCAACACCACATACTATGCCCAAGAAAACATCAAAAAATTCAGACCGTCCGTTGCAGGCAGACGAGGCTGATGAAATTCGTGCCTGCATCGGTCGTGCCTGCGCGCATTTGAAGTTAAAACCGAGCGCATCGGCGATGCGTGCGCAGGAGGCGATCCGTGATGCCATTGATGCGGTGACGCTCGGAAAGAAGAAACTGCCCAAGCAGGCGCGCGAAGGATTTGCCTTCGACCTGGGTGGTCTCTGGGGGCAGACCGTCTGTGACGCGCTTGGCTGGCAGTGGTGTGTGGCGACGGTGGATGGAGACGAGTTTATTGGGGTTGCGCCCAAGAGTCGGTCGCACATTGTTCCGGTGCTTAATTTCATTTGCACACAGATTGAGAAGCGACCGCCGGAGGAGAATACGAGCCTTTTGCTTTTTAATATGCTGAAAGAGGGTTCGTTTGGCAAAGCCAAGGCTGGTTCATACATTCCCATCGGATGATTTTGGATACAGACATTTTACTGGCCCGTCGCCGGAGCCAACGCGGTTGACGCTCATCATTTTGCGCTTGAGCGTTTGGATTCGCCCCGCCACAGTTCCCGCGTGGCCCAGGAGTCACGCGTGGCTGGCTGTTGGAATCGGGAGAACATCATGAGAAAAATCTGCCTATTTGCATCCTTGGCGTTGATGGCCGCCATGCTTGGCGTGAACGTCTACAACTCGATCGTCGACGCGCGGAGCTGGAGCGCCAACATTCCAGATTCGATTCTCACCGCGAGGAACTACTTCAAGACCGTCAACCCGGGAACATTTTTCCGGACGGCTTCGCCGCTCAATCAGCTTCTCGCGTTGGCCGCCCTGGTCGCTTGTTGGAAGTCCGGCAGGAAGGTAAGGCTGTATTTCGGGCTGGCGCTCCTGCTCGCGATGCTGACGGACGCCCTGACCTTTGCCTATTTCTATCCCCGGAATGAAATTCTGTTCCGCGCCGCCCAGTCGAACCCTGATGTGTTCACTAAAATCTGTTCGGAGTGGAGCACCATGAACTGGGTCAGAAGCATGATCCTCGCATTCGGCCTTGTCTGTTCGATGAAGGGTCTCGACGCATATTACGCAAAGGCGCAACCCCGCACCAAGGCGATGGATGCAACGTGAACCTTATGACAATCACGGCCTGGACACCTGACCAGTGCGCTGCAGCGAACGGTCTCTGCGCCGGCCGTTCGAGCGTCGCGGGAGTTCATGAGCGCACGGTGCGCTCCACCCGCGCCGCCGGGGCCGTCGCTGAGCTTGGTCGTTGATATGGCGCGTTTATGTGGCGAATGATTTTAACCGTAGGGCTTGGTTTTATTTTTATCGTTGCGGTTCTTTGCTTGTATGGGATTTTTGACCTCATGCTGCGCCGCGTTTGCGTTAGGCACATTCGGAGATTTTGCAGGCGTCATAAATTGGAGATATGCAGAGTCAGATGGCAGTCGGGCTTTGAGCAGTCAGGCGGCAATCTAATCAAGCCGAAGTTTGCGCTCGTTCAGTTAGATTGTTTGGACGACCAGAAGCAGCGCAGATTAGTTTTGTTATCAGTTTGGCCGTTTGGAGTTCGCAAACTGCTCAGCAATGAGATTTATCCAGCATCCTATGATAGTCAGTGGCCACAACAACGCGCCTAACCATTCGCCGGAGTCCCGATGCGGTATCGGGATTGCAATCCACGCCACGAGTCGATCCCGATACATCGGGACAGTCGCGGGATATCTGCGTTAGGCCACTTCGCACCGTCAAACATTTTGCCGATTTATCGGCACCGCCTTGAGTGCGCTGAAGGCGCTACGGAAATTAGCCCGGGGTTGGCGCACAGCGACTACCCCGGGTAAGCGTCCCAAAAAATCTCCTCTCTTTTGCCCGCCACCCGCCGGCTTGTCGCGCCGTAGCTTGAGCGTAGGCGAAAGGGTGGCGGGCAAAAGAGAGCCACCCCTTCCTGACTAGACATCCCGACACCTCAGACCTATGATCGAGTTATGTTAGACCCGTGGGTAACCATGCGCTGCAGCGAACCCGGCGGAAGCGTCACGGTTGCAATCATTGCGTCCCATGCGCCGGGTTGCTGAGTTTGGGTCGTTGGCCACAGATCAACATACCATGACAAAACGTATCCTCCTCGCGACGTTGTGCCTTGCTCTTCAGGGATGCGTTGGTGTCGTCGTTCCGAAAACCCGCACAACAGTTATAAGTGACCCCGTGGTTGAGACCTACTCGGGTATAGACTATGTTTTTAGTCGCAGTGCGCCTGACAGGTTTCATGACTGGTATAGACCGGATGTTACCAACGGTTTGTGCACATCACAGTGCACATCGGAGTGGCTGCAGCGGTATTGGGGCAACCCGTCTCACATCAACCATGCCTCGGGTGCTTCAGAAGAGATTTGGATCTACAAGTTCGACACCGCCTGGGAAGGCATGGTCCCCTTTGTGATCATTCCCATTCCGCTCATGTTGCCGGTTGCGAAAGAGAAAGTTTGTTTTAGCCTGCATGATGGACACGTGGTTGGCGCAAATGTAACCAAATCTATCGTTGTCGGTGGGACTTATGGATTTATCCCCAACCCCGAGGGCGGTGGCAGTTTCGGGGCATGGAATTGGGCAGATTCTTACAAATGAGCGTAATATGATTTTGCCGACCAACCCGCCGTTGCCGCTGTCGGTCGTGCCTGCGAGATCCCGATGCCGTATATCGGGATTGCAAGCCACGCCCCGGGTCGGCGGCGGCTCACTTTATTCGTTGGCTTCATGGCCACACCTATGACTTTTCGTGAGATGGAAGAGCGCGACATTGGACGTTGCATTGAGGTCAGAACATTGGTGCGGGAGCAGCGTTACTCGGTGGAGACACTCCGGCAGCTTGGAATTACGGTAGAATCAGTGACCACGATGCTCGCCACGACCCACAAGGGCTGGGTTTGTGAGATTGACCGGCGCATTGTCGGTTTTAGCATGGGCAACCGGAGCAGTGGTGAGTTTTGGGTCGTCGCCGTCCTGCCAGAGTTTGAAGGACGCGGAATTGGCAGGCGACTGACGGAGCTGGCAGTGCAATGGTTGCGAGCCGGTGCTTGCCCGGATATTTGGCTGTGGACATCACCGGATGTTTCCACTCGCGCTTATGCGATGTATCGGAAGTTTGGCTGGCAAGATTGCGGCGTCCAAAACGGGCGGAGAATTATGAGATTACAACATGTTTTCTGACACGGCGCTGGAGCCAACAGCCAGCGCGCCGCCGGCGGAGGCATTCGCCCGATTTGCCGCTTGCCGTTATTCGCACCGTGGCCCACTTTTTGCGTCGGCGGCTTGCACACATTTATGCCATTTATGAAGTTCACAACCGATACAACCGTCAGGCGTCTTCGTTGGGTTATGGTCGGCGCGATGATATTTGACAAACTGAACACGCTGCTCGGCCAGCCCGGCGCCTATTGGCATCATCCCGAAGCCGCAAACGAGGGCAACGCCTTCTTCCATTTATTCTTGAGCCGGGGCTTGCCCACATACTTGATCTTCTCGCTGGTTTACATCTCCGTCATTCTTTTGCTGGTATCCATTATCCCACGACGGCTGGCGTTGGTTAGCATATTCGCCTTTATTCTCGGCCATTATTTTGGGGCGTCCACCTGGTTGTCTTATCACTGGCATTTTGGCGTCACCGGCCCGATTATTTACGGCATCGTTCTTGGCGTGGTTTTTGTCCGGTCGGCATTTCCCGCGCCCGGTAAAACAAGCCTTCAGAATTTGACATCGAATGAACCGGCCGCATGACACCTATTAAGCCCGAACGGTCAAGTCGCCGGACCCAACCGCCGTCCCATCGAGCCGTAGCTTCGGAGCGAAGGCTGATGCCGCTGTCGGCCGGGTCTGCGAGATCCCGATGCCGTATATAGGGATTGCAATCCCCGCCACGAGTCGGCGGCGGCTCAGCTTTTTTGCGTTAGACCACTCGATACCTATGAAATATCTAGCCATATTCTTATTCGGCGCACTGTGCGTCTTTTCGCTGAATGCACAGAGCTTGGCTCAGCCATCAATGGAGATTAGTGTGCTCTTGAACAAAGATGCGCGGCCTTGGACACTCGCCGATTCGATTACAAATGGCCCGGTTGGGTCAGTGATTGTTTTCACCAGCGAATGGGTGCCAAAAGGAGATTCGATTGATGCGTGGAAAGAGATGTTTGATAAAAAGGCGATTATCACAAATGATACAGTCCGCCATCAACTTGACATTTGGAAGGCAATGCTTGCTCAGGTTGATCCCAAGGCAGAAATGAAAGAGGAGAAGAACGCTGATGGCTCAATTACTATGACATATACTTCGGTGTCAGCAGGCGAGATGGGCATATCGCGCTATCTCAAAGCAAATGATGGGATTTATATTTTATCCTACCGTGTCAAGCCGTCATTAAAAACCGAGGCGCGTTGGAAACTGTGGCGAGACATCATTTCTTCAGCTACTTTGATTTCAAGGAAAAAAAACTGAAACCGGCGGACCGGCCTCAATCAATCAGCTCATACGCCGGCAGCGTCAAAAATTCCGCGAACTCCATGCTCTTGGACATTTCGCTGAACAACTTCGCGGCGCGGGCGTAATGTCCCGAGGCGTAGCGGATGTTGCCGACCTCCTTCTCGATGCGCTCCATCTCCTGCGGCAGGATTTCATCGTAAAGCTGCGTCGTGATCTTGCGCCCGTCCGCCAGCGTGGCGTTGTGCTTGAGCCATTGCCAGATCTGCGCGCGGGAGATTTCCGCCGTCGCGGCATCTTCCATCAGGTTGTAAAGCGGCACACACCCGTTGCCGCCAAGCCATGCCTCAATATATTGCACGCCCACACGGATGTTGCCGCGCAGACCGTCCTCGGTGATGGTGCCGGTCGGAACAGCCAGGATTTCTGCGGCTGTCGCATGCACGTCCTCACGTTGCTTGGAGATTTGATTCGCCCCCGGCATATGCTTGTCGAACGCCTTGAGCGCGACGGGCACCAATCCGGGATGCGCCACCCAGGTGCCGTCGTGGCCGTCGCTGGCCTCGCGTTCCTTGTCGGCGAGCACGCGGGCGAGCGCAGCTTCGTTCGCCGCCGGGTCGTTCTTGATGGGGATCTGCGCCGCCATGCCGCCCATGGCGTGCGCGCCGCGACGATGGCACGTCTTGATGACGTGCAGGCAATACGCCCGCATCATCGGCGCCGTCATGGTGACCTGCGTGCGGTCCGGAAACGTGACCTCAGGCCGGTTACGGAACTTCTTGATGGCGCTGAAAATATAATCCCAGCGGCCACAGTTCAGCCCGGCGGAATGTTCCCGCAGTTCGTACAGAATTTCTTCCGCCTCGAACGTGGCCAGGATCGTCTCGATGAGCACCGTCGCCCGGATGGAACCGCGCGGAATCTTCAGCGCATCCTGCGCGAAATTAAAGACATCATTCCACAATCGCGCCTCCAGATGACTCTCCATCTTCGGCAGGTAAAAATACGGCCCGCTGTCGCGCTTCAGCGCCTCGGCGGCGTTGTGGAAGAAATACAGGCCAAAATCGAACAGGCTGCCGGAGATCGGCTTGCCGTCCACCAGCACGTGCTTTTCCGGCAGATGCCAGCCGCGCGGACGCACCATGAGCGTCGCCGTCTGGCCGTTGAGCTTGTACTGCTTGCCTTCGGGGCTCGCATAAGAAATGGTCCGGCGCACCGCATCGCGCAGGTTCGCCTGCCCCTCGATGAGGTTCTTCCACGTCGGCGACGTCGCGTCCTCAAAATCCGCCATGAAAACTTTCGCGCCGGAATTGAGCGCGTTGATGACCATCTTGCGGTCCACCGGCCCGGTGATCTCCGTGCGGCGATCCTGCAAGTCGGCCGGGATCGAAGCCACGCGCCATGACCTGTCCTCGCGGATAGTTCTGGTCGCTGCGGGAAAATCCGGCAGCATACCGCCATCAATTTCCTTCTGCCGCTCCACGCGCCGCGCCAGCAGCTTCTGGCGCGTCGGCTCAAATTCGCGGCAAAGTTTTTCCACGAAAGCCAGGGCTTCGGGAGTCAGGATTTCGGCCATCTGGCCTTCCACTTTTGCTTTAAGTTCCATAGGTTTTGAAATTGGTTTAAACGCCCGCCCTCACCCCCGGGGAGAGGGAACAGCGATAGACCGCCGCAAACTATTCGGCGGTCATCAGGATTTGCGCCGCGCTTTGGCAAATTAAAGATATGGGCAAATGGACCACCGAACGCCCTCACAATGCCAAGAGACGGCGGGCGTTTCCCCCTCTCCTGGAGGAGAGGGCCGGGGTGAGGACGGTCGTTCATCACGTATTAATTATGTTTTGCTTTCACCCACTTCATCGTCTTCTCCGCCAGTTTGTCAAACGCCGTCACACACATCTCCAGGTGTTCTTCCTTCGTATCCTCGATCTTGTTGTGGCTGATGCCGTGCAGGCTTTGGACGAACATCATCACCGTCGGGATGCCCGCCGCCGCAACCTCGGCGGCATCATGCAACGGCCCACTGGGCAGGCGATGAACTTTGCCACAGGTTTCGCGGATGGATTCGTCACACATCGCGATGAGGTCGTTGTTGAATGGCCGAGGCGCGATCTGCCAGATGCGTTCCCACGAGACTTTCACATTACCTTCCTTCGCGAATCGCTCGCTGGCCGCCTGGGCTTCGTGCAACATCTGCGCGAGCTTCGCGGCATCGAGGTGACGCTGGTCGAGCGTGATGCGGCATTCCTCCACCACGCTGGTGACGATGCCCGGCTTGGTGGTGCAGGAGCCAATGGTGCAGACACCATTCCCACTGCGATCGGCGATCTGGTAAATTTCCTGGCTCATCTTCGCTGCCGCCAGAAAGGCATCCTTCCGCCGGTTCATCGGCGTGCTCCCGGAATGTGCCGCCTGTCCGTGAAAGGTGATGGCATGGCGCTCCACCCCAAACGTACCAAGCACCGCGCCCAGCGGCAGACCTAGGTCCAACAGCACCGGCCCCTGCTCGATATGCAATTCTAGATACGCGGCGGCGTTCTTGAGTTCCTTGCCGCTGTCTTTCACCCGCTCGAAATCGATGCCGACGTTCTTCAATGCATCGGGCAGCTTGATGCCCTGCTTGTCAACGAGGCCGCGCGCCTCCGCCATGTCCAGATTGCCGGAACAGGCGGACGAGCCGAACAGGCTCTTGCCAAACCGCGCGCCTTCTTCATCCGCCCAGTCCACCAGACGGACCGTGACCGGCGGCTTGCCGTTATATTGCGCATGGATGCGGCGGAGAATCTCCACGCCCGCCATGACATTGAGGCAGCCATCCAGCCAGCCGCCGTTCGGCACGGAATCCATGTGACCGCCGATGAGCAGGCATTTTTCCGATTCACCACGCAGCGTCGCCCAGAAATTTCCGGCGGCATCCGTGTGCGTTTCCACCGGCAACCCGGCCAGCTTCTCCTGCAGCCACGCGCGCGTCTTCACCCATAGCGGCGTAAAGGCGACGCGTTGCGCGCCGTTCTCATCGCCGGTGAGCTGGCGGAGTTCCTTCAGTTCGGCAACCGTGCGTTTGGGGTTCAGCGATGGATTCATGGGCCGCTGTTATTTTTCCTTTTGTGCAAAATTATTGTAGCCAATGCGCCCAAAGCGAGTTAAAAGTGACTAATAAGTTACAAGGAAAAAGAAAGAGAAGCGTATGCCAACATTAGCCACAACTGTCGACGGACTTAAACTGCCCAATCCCTTTATCATTGGATCGGGACCTCCGGGAACAAACCTCAACGTCATCGCCAAGGCCTTCCAGGAAGGCTGGGGCGCGGTCATCGCCAAGACGGTGAGCCTCGATGCCTCGAAGGTCATCAACGTCACGCCGCGCTACGGCAAGTTGCATTCGAGCGATGGCAAGGAGGTCATCGGCTGGGAAAACATCGAGCTCATCAGCGACCGGCCGTTCAAGATCTGGGAGGAGGAATTCAAGAAGTGCAAGGACATGTTCCCCGACCGCATCCTCATCGCCTCCATCATGGAGGAATATTCCAAGGACCGTTGGGTGGAACTCGTCGAACGTTCGCAAGCCTGCGGCGTGGACGCGTTTGAATTGAACTTTTCCTGCCCGCACGGCCTGCCCGAACGCAAGATGGGCGCCGCCATGGGCCAGGACCCGGAAATCCTCGAGGAAGTCTGCTCGTGGGTGAAGGGCGCGACCAAAAAACCGGTCTGGGCCAAGATGACCCCGAACATCACGCATATTGAAGAGCCGAGCCGTGCGGCCTTGCGCGGCGGCGCGACCGGTCTCGCGGCCATCAACACCATCCGCAGTTGCATCGGTGTGAATCTCGACACGCTCCGTCCCGAACCGAGCGTGGAAGGCTACACCACGCCGGGCGGCTATTCCTCGCGCGCGGTCAAACCCATCGCGCTCCGCATGGTCATGGAATGCGCCACGCTCATCCGCAGCGAATTCCCCGACCGCTCGTTGTCCGCCATCGGCGGCGTCGAGAACGGGCGCGATGCGGCGGAATTCATCCTGCTCGGCGGCGACACCGTCCAGGTCTGCACCGGCGTCATGAAGTTCGGCTACGAAATGGTCAAGCCCATGTGCGAAGAACTGCTCGCGTTCATGGCCAAACACAAGTTCGAGACGCTCGCCGATTTCAAGGGCAAGGCGCTCCCGTACTTCACCACGCATGCAGACCTCGTGAAACGCCAGGCCGAACGCAAGGCCGCCCAGAAGGCCGCCGCCGCCGCGAAGATGGTCCAAGCCGACGGCGAATGGAACGGCAGCGATTTCGTCAAACAATCCAACGCGCTGGCGCGGTGAAATAATTCCGCGTGGCAGCCGACGTCAGGAGGCTCAGACCTCCGGCCCGGGTATCTGAGCCCCCTGACGTCGGCTGCCACCAACATTCAGATGATCAAACACCACGTCAAAGTCCATCCTTCCAAGGCAGCACTGCCGAAGACCGGCCAGCTTGCCTGGCAGATCGCCGAGGTGGCGTCCGCCGCCACCATGATCGACACCACTTCGGCGGAAATGGTCATCAATCGCATCATCGACAACGCGAGCGTGGCGCTCGCCGCCATCAACCGCACGCCCGTGGCCAATGCGCGGACACAGGCGCTGGCGCACCCCCGGGCGCAGGGCGCAACTGTCTTCGGCCTGCCCTCGGGGCAGCGATTTGATTGCGAATGGGCGGCGTGGGCGAATGGTGTGGCCGTGCGCGAACTGGACATGCACGACACGTTTCTTGCCGCCGATTACTCGCATCCGGGCGACAACATCCCGCCGCTGCTTGCCGTCGCCCAGCAATGCGGCCGCAACGGGGCAGATTTGCTGCGTGGCATCCTGGTCGGATACGAAATCCAGATGGATTTGGTGCGCGCAATCTGTCTGCACGAATACAAAAAGGACCACATCGCGCATCTGTGCCCGTCCGCCGCCGCCGGCATCGGCACGATGCTCGGGCTCGATACCGATACGATTTACCAGGCGGTGCAACAGGCCGTGCATGTCGGATTTTCAACGCGGCAATCGCGCAAGGGCGAGATTTCCAGTTGGAAGGCCTACGCGCCCGCGCACGCCGGCAAGCTCGCCGTGGAAGCCGTGGACCGGGCGATGCGTGGCGAAAAAAGTCCGTCGCCCATCTACGAAGGCGAAGACAGCGTCATCGCGTGGATGCTCAGTGGGAAAAATGGAAGCTACGAGGTTCCCCTGCCCTCGCCCGGCGAACCGTGCCGCGCCATTCTGGATTCCTATACGAAGGAACATTCCGCCGAATACCAGGCGCAAGCGTGGATCGACCTGGCGTTCAAGCTGCGCCAGCAGATTGCCGACCTGAAGGCCATCCGCGAAATCATCATCCACACGAGCCATCACACGCATTTCGTCATCGGCACGGGCGCGGGCGACCCGCAGAAGTCCGACCCGAACGCCAGTCGCGAGACGCTGGACCACAGCATCATGTTCATCTTCGCCTCGGCATTGCACACCGGCTTCTGGCATCATGTCAAAAGCTACGCACCCGAGGTCGCGAAACATCCGGATGTCATCGCGCTCTGGAAAAAGATCACCACGCGCGAGGACGCGGAATGGACGCGGCGGTACCATTCGCCCAACCCGGATGAAAAAGCCTTTGGCGGCCGCGTGGAAATCACTTTCAACGACGGCAAAAAGATCACGGATGAAATCGCCGTGGCGAACGCGCATCCGCTCGGTGCGAAGCCGTTTGTCCGTGCCAATTACATCCGCAAATTCCAGACGCTCACGGAAGAAGTCATTGCACCGGAGGAATCAAAACGCTTTCTGGACCTCGTCCAACGCCTGCCGCAACTGACGGCGGCAGAAGTCAGCGAACTGAATGTGGCGCTGCCGCCGAACAAACTGACTTGCGCCGTACGCGATCAAAGGGGCATTTTCTAGCCATGCTTCAAGCCACCAAATCTGCCACGGAGAAGCGCAAGGAGTTTCGCGCAGCGCTCAAGACCGGAAAACTGCTGCGCTTTCCCGGCGCGTTCTCCCCACTGGTGGCCATGTCCATCCAACGGCATGGCTTCGACGGCGTCTACGTCTCCGGCGCGGCGCTCGCGGCGGACATGGGGTTGCCGGACATCGGACTAACAACGCTCTCGGAAGTCACGGCGCGCGGTGGCGCGATCGCCCGGGCGACGGACCTGCCCGCGTTGATCGATGCGGACACCGGCTTCGGCGAGGCGTTGAACATGGCCCGGACCATCCACACCTTGGAAGACGCCGGACTGAGCGGCTGCCATCTGGAAGACCAGGTGAACCCCAAGCGCTGCGGCCATCTGGACAACAAATCCCTCGTGACCACTCAGGCGATGGTGGAAAAAGTCCGCGCAGCAGCCGGGGCACGACGCGACACAAATTTTCTCATCATGGCCCGGACAGATGCCCGGGCTTCCGAAGGCCTCGACGGTGCAATCGCGCGGGCAAAGGCTTACGTTGATGCGGGTGCCGATGCGATCTTTCCCGAGGCGCTGGCGGATGAAGGTGAGTTCGAAAAATTTCGCAAGGCCATCAAAGTTTCCCTGCTCGCGAACATGACGGAGTTCGGTAAAAGCAAGATATTGTCCGCGAAACAGCTTTCCGACCTCGGCATCAACATCGTGATCTATCCGGTGACGACGCTACGGCTGGCGATGAAAGCCATTGAGGACGGACTGGCGGTCATCAAGCAGGAGGGCAGTCAGGCATCATTGACCGGCGAGATGCAGACGCGCGCGGAGCTTTACGAATTATTGCGGTACGAGGAGTACGCGAAGTTCGACAAAGACATTTTTAATTTTAAGTTGTGAGGTAAATCAGATCCGCCTGTTTTCATGAACGGGTGCGTTTGAATTTGACGGCGACGCAGCAGCGCCGCCCTACCAGGAAAGGAAATATGAGCGACGAAACGAACATTCATCGTGGCTTGGACGGCGTAGTGGTGGATACGACGCGCATCTCGAAAGTGATGCCGGAGATCAACTCGCTCGTCTATGCCGGTTATCCCGTGCAGGATTTGTGTGAACACTGCCGTTTCGAGGAGGTCGCGTGGCTCATGTGGCATGGCGAATTGCCGTCGGAAAAACAACTCGCCGACTTCATGGCCCTTGGGCGCGGCCAGCGCGAAATCAGCAAGGACCTGTTGTCTGTCATCCAAAAATCCCCG
>Ga0105238_10005029_pt1 | contig 13067 bp, 12 predicted proteins | sample KBSC34metaG_FD_81526 | JGI IMG/M metagenome (GOLD analysis project Ga0105238, IMG submission 81526) | Corn rhizosphere microbial communities from Kellogg Biological Station, Michigan, USA - KBS C3-4 metaG | ecosystem: Host-associated > Plants > Roots > Rhizosphere > Soil | place: Michigan, USA... | reverse complement strand
GTGCTGGTGTCGGCGGCGAGCCAGCTCGTGCTGCTCATTCCCGGCTCGCGCAGCGAGGCGGCGGCGGGACGCTTCGCCGATGCCTGACGTCATCCTCAAGAACCTACCGTTCCTGCTGCACGGCCTGTGGCTCACCGTCGAGCTCTCCGCATGGTCGATCGTGCTCGGCACCCTGCTCGGCCTCCTCGTCGGCACGATCCGCTTCGTGCGCGTGCCGGTGCTGAATGTGCTTGCCGCCATCTACGTCGAGTTCATCCGCGGCACGCCGCTGCTCGTCGTGCTGTTCATCACCTATTTCGCCCTGCCCGCCCTGTTCGGCTATCGCACGACGGCCTATCGGGCGGCGATCTTCGGCTTCGTTCTCTTCATCGCCGCTTATTTGGCGGAAGATTTCCGTGCGGGCTTACGCGCCGTACGCCCGACCTTGATCCAGGCAGGCCTTGCGACGGGCCTGACGCGCTGGCAGGTGCTGCGCCACATCATCCTGCCGCAGGCGGTCCGCCGCGTGCTGCCTTCGCTGTTCAATCAATATGTGCGCCTGATCAAGTTCACCTCGGTCGCCTCGGTGATCGGCGTCACCGAATTGACCGGAGCCGGCCTGCTCATCAATGCGCGCGACTTCCACCCGGTGACGATCCTCGCGACGATCGCCATCGTTTATCTCGTCGTGTGCTCGGCGCTGTCGCTGGCCGGCCGCGCGCTCTACGCGCAATTCGGCGTAAGGACCTGAAACCATGACCGACCAGCCGATCATCGCCATCCGCGACCTGCACAAGAACTATGGCACGACGCCGGTGCTGCGCGGCTGCAGCCTGTCGATCGCGCGCGGCGAAGTGGTCGTCGTCTGCGGCCCGTCCGGCTCCGGCAAGAGCACCCTGATCAAGTGCATCAACGGGCTCGAGGGCTATCAGTCCGGCAGCATCCTGGTCGACGGCATCGAGGTCGGCGCCAAGGGCACCGACCTGCCGAAATTGCGCGCCCGCGTCGGCATGGTGTTCCAGCACTTCGAGCTTTATCCGCACATGTCGGTGCTCCAAAACATCGCGCTGGCGCAGGTTCATGTGCTCAAGCGCACCCGCACCGCCGCCCTTGAGCGCGCCCGCGAGCTGCTCTCGCGCGTCGGCCTGAGCGACAAGGCGGACGCGATGCCGGCCGATCTGTCGGGCGGCCAGCAACAGCGGGTTGCAATCGCGCGGGCGCTGGCGCTCGACCCTCAAGCTATTTTGTTCGACGAGCCGACTTCAGCGCTCGATCCGGAGATGATCCACGAAGTTCTTCAGGTGATGACCGAGCTCGCATCGAGCGGAATGACCATGGTCGTCGTCACGCATGAAATGGGCTTCGCCCGCAGCGTCGCCGACCGCGTCGTGTTCATGGACGCCGGCGAAATCGTCGAGGACGCATCCAGCGACGTCTTCTTTTCGGCGCCGAGAACGCAACGAGCGGCCGAGTTTCTTTCGAAAATTCTGGCGCACTAGGCAAAAAGCGACGCAATCTGTGGCACCCGCCAGCCGAACCGTCCCCGGCGTTGAGCATCACCGCGCATGCGCTTGATCGCCCGTGACATAGAGATCAATCGGGCCCGCGATTTGTCCCGCCTCCACCGGCACACAATTCGCCGGAAAGTCTTGTTCGAAGCGAGCGCCCTGCTCTTTTGCTAGGCAGATGAAGCGATCGAGATGCCGCATGGCGCCGGTCGGCAGATCGTGCAAGACGGCCAGGGCATGCTTCTCCGCGAAGCTAAGCGCCAATGCGCGCTCCACCCACCCGTCCGGACGACTCCAATCTTGCGGGATGACGTTCCACAGCACACAACTAAACGCACCATCACAAAGCGTTTGTAACGCTTCACGGTTGAGCAGCCGCCGATCGCGTATGCCGCCGCCGCCGAACGGCCGGAAGAAACGCCGAGAATGCGCCAGATGCCCGATCAGACGCTGCGTCGCCTCGATCTCGCGGGCCGCCATCCCCCGCTCGACACAGAGACCGAGCGGCACCTGATGATTGAACGTGTGATTGCCGATCCAGTGTCCCTCGGCGTGGGCGCGTTCCGCGAATTTCCGGCGATCGCGCAGCTTCTCGCCGACGACGAAAAACGTCGCCTTGATGCCATGGCGGCGCAGAACGTCCAAAACTTGCGGTGTGATTTCCGGATCTGGCCCGTTATCGAAACTCAGCGTGATCACGCTCATGCCAGTTCCTCAACGAAAGCGACGCCTTCGGGTCACGATTCAAGCGGCAAAGATTGTTCTGAAAACCAATACCAACTACGGCACAACATACTCGGGGAGCTGCTTTCAGATTCCCAAATAGCGGCTCCGGACCTCGTCGTTCGCCTTCAATTCGTCCGGGCTCGACGCGAAGACGACGCGTCCTTTGCTTACGATGTTGACGTGGTCGACGAGCCTGAGCGCGAGATGCGCATTCTGCTCGACAAGCAGGATCGACATCCCCTCGCGCTTGAGATGGCCGATTGCTTCCCACAGGCTCTGAATGATGATGGGCGCGAGGCCTTCGGAGGGTTCGTCCATGATCAGACAGTCCGGATTGGTCATCAAGGCGCGTCCGATCGCAAGCATCTGCTGCTCGCCACCCGATAGGGTCTTGGCGCGCTGGAAGCGTCGTTCGCGCAGCCGGGGAAACATCGTGTACACGCGCTCGAGCCCCCAGCCCGTTCGGGCGCGCCCGCGTTCCGCCACCAGCAAATTCTCTTCCACCGCGAGCGTCGGAAAAACACGCCGGCCCTGCGGAACGAGTCCCATGCCTGCACGCACCGTGGCGAACGAACTGTTTCGTGTGATGTCGTCATCCTTGAACAGAATGCGGCCGCGGCGTGGAGGATTGAACCCGACGATCGAGTTGACCAAGGTCGTCTTACCGACGCCGTTGCGGCCGAGGAGCCCGACGATCTGCCCGCGTTCGACCTTGAGCGAGAGGCCCTGCAATACATAGGCCTCGCCGTAATAGGTGTGGACGTCCTGGATGTCGAGAATGGCCATGGCTCAGCCCGTTCCGAGATAAACGCTCTGCACCCGGGCGCTCGACCGGATGAAATCCGGCGCACCGCTCTCCAGGATCTGGCCGAAATGCAATACGGAAATGTCCGACGCGACGTCGAAGACGATGTCCATGTCGTGTTCGATCAGCAGGATAGCGAGCTTCGGATCGAGCTTGCCGAGAAAACGCGTCATCTCGGTCGACTCCCCGGACGAGAGGCCGGCGGCCGGCTCGTCGAGCAGCAGAATTTTCGGGTCGCCGGCGAGACCAAGAACGATTTCCAGCTGGCGCTGCTCACCATGGGACAGGTTGCGAACGGTGACGTCCTTGCGGTCAATGAAGCCGGCCCGCTCCAGCAGCCCATAAGCTTTTTCGTGCATGTCACGGTAGGACGACTGAAGGCGCCACATCACAAACTTTGTCGGGCGCATACCCCCGATGGCGAGCAAGACGTTGTCGAGAACGGTGAGCGCCGGAAATAAATGCGTCACCTGGAACGTGCGCGCCATGCCGAGCGCCGCGCGCCGATGGCTTGGCCAGCGCGTGACATCGCGGCCGAACAGAAGGATCTCGCCGCTTGTCGACGGAAAGATGCCGGTGATCAGGTTGAACAGGGTCGTCTTGCCGGCGCCGTTCGGCCCGATGATAGCCTTGCGATCGCCCGGCATGATGCGCAGCGAGACGTCCCGCGTCGCCTGCAGGCCGCCAAAATTCTTGCATAGCCCCCGAAGTTCGAGGACCGGCACGATGCCACCTGAGATCTCGATGTCGTTGGGCACGCGCTCGCCTTGCCACCGATGAGAGATGTCGCCAGGGCCGAGGCCGGCCCTGGCGACGATGACGTCACTCGCAGTTCTTGCAGGGCGGGAAGTCGCGGCTGTAGACCGGCTGCGCCAGGAACTTCGCCTTGTCGTAGGTCCAGAACTGGCTGACATGCGGATAGGTCTTGATCACCGTGTTCCAGAGCTCCGGCTTGCCGTAGCCGAACATCTCCTTCTTCTCGACCTTCTTGATGTAGATGTTCTGTATTGGGCTTCGCGTCGCCGGATCGAGCTCGACAGGTCCACGCACCGCATCGAGTTTTATACTCGCCATCGTCTTGATGAAGGCTTCCGGCCCCGGGTATTTGCCGCCATGCTTGGCCATGGTCTCGTCAATCCATTGGGCAGCCGAGTAGTCCCCCTCCGAGTAATAAGATGGGACCTTGTTGTACTTGGCGCGATACTTTATGACGAACTCCTGATTCTTCGGCGTGTCGAGTGCGGCGCTGTACATGAGCGCCGAGACATCACCGACGACCTCGTCCCCCATGAACGGAAGAATGAATTCGTCGTAGCTGGTGCCGCCGGCGACAATAGGCTTCTTGTTGCCTGAGGCGCGCAGTTGCTTCGGGAATTGCAGCGACATCGGGCCGACCATGAGGTCGAATACTGCGTCGGCGTCGGTCTTCATGGTCGGGATATAGGGCCCGAAATCCTTGGTGCCGAGCGGCACCCAGATCTTCTGGATGACCTTGCCGCCGCAATCCTCGAACGTTTGCTGGAAACCGCCGGTCTGTTCGTAGCCGAAGGCGTAATCAGCGGCTACGGCAACGATCTTCTTATAGCCTTGGTCGCAGGCCCACTGGCCGAGCGGGTGGTTCGGCTGCGACGGCACCCACACCGAGAAGACGGTGTAAGGATATTTGTCGACCTGGCGCTGCGCTAGATCGTCGGCGGTCGACGCCGTGCCGATATAGAGCGTCTTCAATTCTGTGCTCACCGGCCCAAGCGCATAGGCGCTGGAGGCAAGGAGCGCGCCGACGAGCATGTCGACCTTGTCCTGGAGGATGAGCTTCTTTGCCTTTGCGACGTCCACATCCGGTTTGCCCTGGTCGTCTTCGACGATGAGCTTGACCTTGGCGCCCCCGAGCATGCCTTTGTGCTCGTCCAGATACATCTGGAAACCGTTCAGCATGTCAGTGCCGATGGCGGTGTAGATGCCGGTGCGCGGCGCAAGAAAGCCAATGCGCAATTCCGGAGTCTGCGCTTGAGCGCCGGCCGCGAGACCGGCAAGCAAGCCTCCGCTCAGAAGCGAAGCGGCAATCGTCCGTATTCTCATGTCTTCCTCCCCGTTGGCTCGTTGTTGAATCGTTCGCGTTTCGCCAGTTCACGACGCATTCGATGCAAGCTCCTCGGCAGCCGGAGCGGAATCGCGGCGCGACCGCGCGCGCAATTGACGAATACGATCCGGGATACTCATCAATCCACCAGGCAAATAGAGGATGGCGAGCACGTACACGCCGCCGAGCACGTACTGCCACCACGGCACGATCGTGCTCAGATACTCGCGTAAGCCGAACACGATTCCGGCGCCGAGCGCGCCGCCGATCAGGGTCCCGGCGCCGCCGAGCACGACCATAAGGAGTGCGTCGACCGACGTGGTGATGACCACAGTTTCCGGGCTGACGTGGCCGTTCGTATGCGCCCACAGCACTCCCGCCAGACCGCCGAAGCCGCCGGCGATGACGAAGGCGAGGTACTTATGCAGCCAGGTGTTGTAACCGAGAATCTGCATACGCACTTCGCGCTCGCGAATGCCGGCAAGGCTGCGGCCGAAGGGCGAGCGCACGAGCACGTACATCGCCAGCATCGAAGCTGCGAAGAAAGCAAACACCAGATAGAAGAACGTTGTCTCGTTGGACAGATCGATGCCAAAATTGGGGCGGCTCGTCATGTTGATGCCGTTGTCGCCCCCAGTCAGCGAATTCCAGCGATAGGCCAGTCCCCAAACGCATTGCCCGAGCGCGAGCGTAATCATCAGGAAGTAGACACCGGTCGCGCGAATCGCGAACAGACCGAACACTGCGGCCAGCGCCGCGCCGATCAGGAAGCCCAGCACGACGACGATCCAAAAATCCCAGCCGAGGCCGAATTGCATCTTGGTGGCGAGCACCGCAGTAAGGTACGCGCCCACGCCGAAATAGGCCGCCTGTCCGAGCGACGGCAGTCCGGTGTATCCGAGCAGGAGGTCGGTGCTCATCGCGAGGATTGCGAACGCCATCGCGCGCGTCGCGAGCAGCACCACGAATGAGCCCGAATGCGGCACGATCCACAGCAATGCCGCCATCACCACCACGACCGCCAAGACGCTGGTGTTGATCCTGGCCATGACTGTCTCAATCGCGTCCGAACAAGCCGGTTGGCTTGATCGCGAGGATCAGAACCATCGGCGCATACAGCGTGAAATAAGACACTTCGGGAAAAAGCGCCTTGCCGAAATTGTCCGCGAGCCCAACCGCCAGCGCGCCGATCGCGGCACCGCCGAGCGATCCCATGCCGCCTATGATAACAACGGCAAATGCGAGTGGCAGCATTTCGAAATCGAGGCCGGGATAGATGCCAAGGAAGCCGCCGCCGATGACGCCACCGAGGGCCGCGAGGAAGGTGCCGAGGGCAAAGATGATCATCGAAATACGGTTGGTGTCGATGCCGACGCCCCGCGCCATCTGCGCGTCGTCGACAGTGGCGCGGACGGAGGCGCCGAGCCGCGTTTTCTCCATCGCCAGCCACAGCCCCACGCCGATAACGATCGCCATTGCGATCATGAACAGGCGATAAAGCGGAAAATACACGCCGCCGAGCGGCACGCTCTGCTGAAGGACCTCGGGCGGGTTGATATCCATGTTGTTGCCGCCCCAAATGTCGAGCGCCGCCTGCTGGAAGAGATAAGCGAAGCCGACTGTGAGCAACACTTGCCGCAACGGGTCGAAGCCAAGTGGCCGCAGGAACACGCGCTCCATGACCAGACCGATGACGGCGACTGCGACCGCGGCAACCGGCAGTGACAAAGCCCAAGAACCCGTGGCGCCGATCACGGACAGGGCCACATAGCCGCCGAGCAGGAAGTAGGATCCGTGCGCAAGGTTCACGATGCGCATGACGCCAAAAATCAGCGAGAGGCCGCTGCCAATGAGGAACAGCAGCGCACCATAAGAGACGCCGTTGAACGCCTGGATGAGCCAGAATTGCGCGTTCATATCCTCCCGCCCAAGCCGCCCGGATCTGCCGTCCGGTGTCGTTCGCGTCTGCGTTACTCCGCCCGTCTCGCGAAGCGAGTATTCGCTATCGCCCCTCCGGGCGCCACTTCATTCTTCATTTCGCGCCTACTCGCCGTGACGCGGTCGCGGCCAGGTCGACCGTCATCGTAGCGCGGTCGATCACGACGCCGTATTCGTCGGCCGCCCGCTCGGACGACACGTATTCGTTGATTACGTCGCTCAACACGGCCTCGGCGTCGCGCTCGTGCGGATCGCCCACGCCGCAGCCGCCGGCGGTGCGCTGGATCAGAATGTCACCCTCGCCCACTTTCGCCTGGCGGTGGGCGCGGACCTGGGTCTCGACGCCGCCGGGCGGGGTCAGTGTGAGCTTGTTGAAGAAGTGCGGCGAATGGCCGCCGAGGACGGTATAGCCTCGAGTGACGTCGCCATCGGAATCCCCGGTCAGCAGGATCGCGGGGCTGCCCTTGTTGACCGCCTCCCAGTAGATGCCAAGGCCACCACGGTAGCGCCCGGCGCCGCCGGAGTCGGTCGTCAGTTCGTAACGCGTGATGTGCCAGGGATAATAGGTCTCCAGCATCGCGACAGGCGCGCGCACCAACTCGCCGCCCCAGACCCATGGCGAGATATGCGGCCAGCCGTCGTAGCCCCAGATGGCGCCCGAGCCGCCGTCGGAGACGTGCGCCAGGAAGACATAGCGCTCGTTGCTGCGGGGGTCGGTGCCGATCAGGCCGCAGCCGTAGTGGCGCGCCCAAGCCGCGCAGATGTTCTTCGGCACCGCCTTGCTCAGCGCCTCGGCTGCGCATTCAAGCACCTGCGTGCCCATCGAGATCGGGGCCGCACCCACCGTCGCCGGATAGACCGGGTTCACGCATGTCCCCGGAGGCGCAATGATGGTGATCGGCCGGTAGCTGCCTTCGTTGTGATAGGACGAGATCTCGGCCGACAACGCGGTGAACACCGCCGAATAGACGCTGGCGTAGGTCGCTGAGAGCGGGCAATTGACGAACGAGACCTGCTTGTCGCTCTCCGAGAAATCGAAGGTCAGCGTGTCGCCCTTCACGGTCAGCGTGCAGCGCACCCACACCGGCACGTCGAAATTCGAACCGTCGTCGTCGGTCGCGGCCTCGGTGCGATAGACGCCGTCCGGAATGAGCGCGAGCTCCGCGCGCACGGCGCGCTCGGTCGAATCGATCATGTCGTCGATGTAGCGCAGCAGCGGCTCGCGGCCGTACTGGTTCAGCATCTCGACCAGACGGCGCTCGGCGACCTTCATCGCGGCAATCATCGCCGCATTGTCGATGCGCATGCCGTCGGGGAAACGGATGTTGTTGAGGAAGAATTCGTAGACCGGCGTCTCCTCGCCGCGCGAATAGATGCGGGTCGGCGGAATGACGAGGCCCTCGGCGTGGATGTCGTAGGCGCCTGGGAAGTAGCCGCCTGGCAGCGAGCCGCCCATGTCCTCCTGATGCCCGCGCGCCATGGCGAGGCAGACAAGAACGCCTTCGTGGAAAACGGGATAGAACAGGGTGATATCCGGGAGGTGCGTGCCGAACGCCTTGTACGGATCGTTCATGATGAACACGTCGCCGGGTTCGATCTTGCCGACGAACTTCTTCAGCAGCGCCTTGACCTGAAGGCTGCCGGCGCCGATCTGCCCCGGCAAGCCGACATAGTGCGCGATCGAGCGTCCCTGGGTGTCGAACAGGCCGACGCAAAAGTCGTGCAGCTCGGCTGTGACGAAGTTCTGCGACGAGCGCTCGATGATGCTCGACATCTCGCGCGAGATGCTCAGAAATTTGTTCCAGATGACGGTCTTGGTCACCGGATCGAGCATGTCGGTGGTCGCGGCGTCGGCGGTCTTGGCGTCCATCGTCGTCTGCCTAGAGCTGGATGAGATAGTTGCCGAACGAGTCCACTTCCGCCCGCGCCGCATTGGGCACGAGAATGGTCGAACCAGCCTCCTCGATCAGGGCGGGGCCCATGATGTTGTTGCCGCCGGCAACGGCGTCGCCGGCATATACCGGGGTCGTCTGCCAGCCATGCTCGCGGCCGAAAAAGCAGCGGCGATCCGCCTTCCTCGCCTTTTCCGGCGACTCGCCGCCGGTGGCGATCGGCTTGAGCTTGACCGGCGGCGTCGGCGCGATCGCGCGCACCCGCAGGTAGATCACCTCGATATGGCGACCCTTCATGGCGAAGGCGAAGGTTTGCTCGTGCCGCTGGTGGAAGGCCTCGGCCAATGCGCCGAGGCTTGCGGCTGTGACGGGCCCCTCGGGGCACGATACCTCAACCTCGTTGAACTGGCCGACATAGCGCAGGTCGGCGCTGCGCTCGAAACGAACCTGGTCGCGCGCGGCCCCCGATCGCACGAGGATGTCTGCACCTTCCGCCTCCATCGCGGCGTAGAGGTCGTCGATGGCCGCCGGATTGGCCTCGGCAAGGCGTTTCGAATAACTGCGCACGAAGTCCTGGCTGAAATCCGGCAATTGCATGCCAAAGGCGCAATAGGCCGAGGCGAATTTCGGGATCATCACCCGCTTGATCCCGGCCTTGCGGGCGATTTCGCCGACGTGCAGGCCGCCGGCGCCGCCGCCGGCCACGAGGAGGAACTCGCGCGGATCGAGGCCGCGCTTGGTGCACCGCTCGTTGAGCGCGTCGGCCATGCCTTCATTGACCACATCGTAGATGGCGAAGGCCGCCTCCTCATTCGCGACATCGAGCCGGCCGGCGATCCGCTTGACCGCGCCGTCGGCCGCGCTGCGGTCGAGCCTGATCTCGCCGCCGAGGAAGAAGTCGGGATCGATGTAGCCGAGGACGACATTGGCGTCGGTGACGGTCGGGTCGTTGCCGCCGCGGCCGTAGCAGGCCGGACCGGGCCGCGATCCGGCGCTCTTGGGACCGACGCGCAGCAGGTTGAGCGAATCGAACGACGCGATGCTGCCGCCTCCGGCGCCGATCGAGTGTACGTCGACCATCTTGGCGGCGATGCGCTGCTCGGACAGCCAGGTGTTGCTGGTGAGCAGGATCTGGTCTTGCTGGATGAGAGCAGCCTCGAAGCTGGTGCCGCCCATATCGACCGACAGCACCTTGGGCGAATAACGCCCACCGAAATAGAGTCCGACCGAGGGTCCGGCCGACGGGCCGGACAGAAGCGTCGTGACCGGGTTGGCCTTGGCCGTGTCCTTGTCCTGGATGCCGCCGTTCGACTGAATCAGAAGAAGGTGGCCCTTGAAGCCCGAGCGGCGCAGTTCGTCCTCGAGCCGGTCGATGTAGGACGCGAAGATGGAGCCGACATAGGCGCCGACAACCGTCGTGTTGAATCGCTCGAATTCACGCGAGATCGGAATCGTCTCGTACGAGGTAGTGATGAACGCGCCGGGCGCGATCGCTCGGGCTATCTCGGCGGCGCGCCGTTCGTGTTGCGGCGCGACAAACGCGTAGAGGAAACAGATGGCGATCGCTTCGCACCCCTCTTCGACGAGCCGCTTCACCGCCGCCTCGACCTCGCCCTCGTTGAGCGGGGTGATGATCTCGCCGGTTGGGCCGATGCGCTCGTCGATGCCGATGCGGCGCGAGCGGGGGACCAGCGGCTCCGGGAACTTAACTTTGAGATTGTAAGGCGAGATGCCGACCCGCATGCCGCGCCGGAGTTCGATGATGTCGCGGAAGCCTTTCGTGGTCAGCATGCCGGTCTTGACGCCGGAGCGCGTCAGCAGGGCGTTCGTCGTCGCGGTTGTGCCGTGGATGATGGTCTCTACGTCGCCGAGCAACGCGTCGAGGCTGACCCCGCGCGCCTTGGCCGCCTTGCGCAGGCAATTGAGCACGCCGTCGGAGAGCGCGCCGTAGGTGGACGGCGACTTGAACATCTCGACCGTGCCGTCCGGCGCGGTGATGACCATATCGGTGAAGGTGCCGCCGATATCGACGCTGACGCGCAGCACGACCGTTCCTCCCGAACCGACTATTTTGACGTGTTCTTGCCATCACGGTAGAACGGAACCGACAATCGGATAATTGTCATTTTGAGATTTCTGCGATCTAATAATCAGATCGATCAGAAAGGCCGGAAACCCGCGTGGATTTGCAGCAACTGCGCTATTTCGTGACCGTCGCCGAGGTCGAGAACATCACCCTCGCCGCGCATACTTTGCGCGTCGCACAATCGGCGGTGAGCCGGCAAATTCGCCTCCTCGAGGAGGAATTGGGCGCCATCCTGCTGCAACGGGCCGGCCGCGGCGTGAAGCTGACCGAGACCGGCGAGCGGCTGCGCCACCGGGCAAGCGACCTGATCCGCCAGGCCGACGACATTCGCTCCGACATCCGCAACCGCGGCAGTGCGCCGTCCGGCATCCTGCGCATCGGCGCCAACCCCTCGCTCGGCGACCTCGTGTTCCCGGCCCTCGCCAAGAGCTACACGAGCGCGTTCCCGCGGGTTCGTCTGCACTTCGTCACCGACATGACGATGCACATCCAGGAAGCGCTGCGCAAAGGAGCGCTCGACTGCGCCGTCATCGCCTTTCCCGATCGCGACCCATCGTTGACCGTGCAGCGGATTGCCGGTGAGAGCATTCATCTCGTCAGCCATCGATCGCACGACCTCGGCTGGGGCCCGGTCTGCACCGTCAAACAGCTCGCGAGTGTACCCCTGCTCCTGCCTGGCCTGCCGCACCGCGAGCGGCTCGGCTACGAGCGGCTCGCCGCCGCCAAGGGCCACACCCTGCAATGCCGCATGGAGGCGGACAGTCTCTCGGTGCTGCGCGATCTCGCGCAGATGGGCCTCGGCCATCTGCTGCTACCGTCGACCGCCGCCTTCAAGCTCGCCGAGGACGGCAAGTGGACATCGCGCGTCGTGAAGGGCTTCCAGCTCGAGCGCTTTCTCATCTGGCACGCCGAACGGCCGATCACCGACGCGATGAACGGGCTGATGCGCATTCTCACGTCGGAAATCGCGCTGCTGATCAAGCGGCGCATTCTGCAATGAAGGACCGGCCCATGAACGCCGAGCTCGAACTCGTTTCGATCAAGACCGACACCTATCCGCTCGACGGACTATTCTACACGCCGCGCGGAACGAAGCCGCGCGCGGCGGCGATGATCTTTCATGGCAACTGCCACAATTTCTACACCGGCCCCTCGCGCTTCCTCCCCGAAGCGCTCGTCGCAGACGGACTCGCATGCCTCGCCTTCAATCGGCGCGGCCACGAGATGGTCACCTCTCTCGACGGCCGCAATGTAGGGGGCGGCGCCTTCCAATTGGCGCATGAAGCGATCGCCGACGGACGTTACGCCGCAGGCTTCCTTGCCGGACGCGGCTTCGGCAATCCCATCGTGATCGGCCACAGCAATGGCGGTGTACTTGCGGCGCAACATGCGGCCGATCATCCAGATACGCCCGCGCTCGTCTTGATGTCGGCGCATCTCGGCGGCGAAGGCATCACCACGCTGATCAGTGCGAAGGGGCTGTTTGGCCGCGACCGCTTGCCGGGGTTGATTGCTGAATCCGAGCGTATGGTCGCGCAAGGGCGCGGCCGGGAGTTGATGCTGCTGCCGGGCTGGTGGTGGGTGATCAGCGCGGAATCGCTGCTCGACTATTCGCGCAACATGCCGGCGACTCTGGACAATGCGCGCAAGATCAAGTCACGGGTGCTGTACGTCTGCGGCGACCAGGAGCCGCCGGATCTCTATCCGGCGCAAGAATTCGCAGAGCGCTGCCCGTCACCGTGCGAGGTGCGGATCCTGCCGGACTGCGATCACTTCTATACCGGGCTGGAGTCCCAAACCGCCGCTCTCGTCGCCGATTGGCTAAGGCGTGGGTCCTGAGAGTCATTGAGCAAGCACCGCTTTGCCGTTCGGCTCATGCCCGCTCGGTCAAGGACTGACCCAAGCCTCTTGGCGTGCTTACGTCCGCTCTGGGCCGATTGTGTTGAAAAAGTCTGCAGTTGCGACGCAGGAAGATGAGTGATTCAGTCCTGTTGATCTGCAGGGCTGACGCTCATGATGGGACATCGGCAAGTCGAGCAGGCTGCGTTGTTCT
>Ga0105238_10005028_pt1 | contig 13069 bp, 13 predicted proteins | sample KBSC34metaG_FD_81526 | JGI IMG/M metagenome (GOLD analysis project Ga0105238, IMG submission 81526) | Corn rhizosphere microbial communities from Kellogg Biological Station, Michigan, USA - KBS C3-4 metaG | ecosystem: Host-associated > Plants > Roots > Rhizosphere > Soil | place: Michigan, USA... | reverse complement strand
TGGTGTCGGTCTTGACCGGTGTCTGTCCGTTCAAGCGCACCTCGGCAATGACCTGGCGCGGATCCTCCGGAGCCAACGACAGCTTGCGCACCTCGCCTACCTGGATGCCGTTGTACTGTACCGCGCCGCCGACGCTCAGGCCGGTCACGGCTTCGTTGAACACGATGTCGTAGTAGGTCCATTCGCGGTCCAGCGACACTTTCCCGATCCACAGAACGAACACGAACGCGCCGAGAAAAACCAGCAGTGTGAACGCTCCGATCAAGACGTAACTCGCGCGGGTTTCCATGACGTCTCCTATTGCCGCGCCGGCGCAACAGGCTGGCGGCGCGTTTGCGCGTTGCGTGCGCGCGGGCCCTGGAAACATTCGCGAATCCAGGGATCGGAATCTTGTTCGACGATCTCGATGCGATCGGCTGCAACGACATGGTGGTCGGAAATCACGGCTACGCGATCGCAGATCGCGTACAGGCTGTCCAGGTCGTGAGTGACCAGGAACACGGTGAGGTTGAGCGCATTCTTCAGCGTCGCGATCAACTCGTCGAACGCCGCTGCGCCAACCGGATCCAGTCCGGAGGTTGGTTCGTCCAGGAAAAGAATCTCCGGATCGAGCGCGAGGGCGCGCGCGAGTCCGGCGCGCTTGCGCATGCCCCCGGACAGTTGGCCTGGATACTTGGTCGCCGCTTCGGCCGGCAACCCGGTGAGCCGGATCTTCAGAAAAGCGATCTCTTCGACGAGATCGTCCGGCAGCTTGAAATATTCGAGCAACGGTACCTTGACGTTTTCGAGGACCGTTAGCGAAGAAAACAGCGCGCCATCCTGAAACATCAGGCCAAAACGGCGCTCGATTGCCTGGCGCTGCTCGGGACGCATGTGCGTCGTGTCCTGTCCGAGGAAAACTATCCTGCCGGCATCGGGATCCTTCAATCCGACGATCGAGCGCAGCAGGACCGACTTGCCCGCGCCGGACCCGCCGATGACGCCGAGCACCTCGCCACGATAGACGTCCAGATCCAGCTGGTCGTGCACGACCTGGCTGCCGAATGCGTTGCGCAGGCCGCGCACCTCGATGACCGTTTCGGCGCGCGCGCTCATACGTGCAGCTTCATGAAGAACATGGCGAACATCGCGTCGAACACGATCACCAGGAAGATCGATTGCACCACGGCGGCAGTGGTATGGCGCCCGACCGATTCGGCGCTGCCTTCCACCTTGAATCCCTCCAGGCAGCCGACCGCGGCAATCAGGAAGGCAAATACCGGCGCCTTGACCATGCCTACCCAGAAATGACGCATTTCGGTCATCTCGTGCAGGCGGGCGATGAACATGCCCGGCGTGATGTCGAGCGCCATCGAACCGACGATGCCGCCGCCGACGATGCCGGCGACCATCGCGATGAATGTGAGTACCGGCAGCATGACGAGCAAGGCCAGCAGCCGCGGTATCACCAGCAGTTCCACCGCATCGAGGCCCAGCGTCTGGATCGCGTCGAGTTCCTCGCGGCTTTTCATCGAGCCGATCTGCGCCGTGAACGCGCTGCCAGAGCGGCCGGCCAGCAGGATCGCTGTAAGCAGCACGCCGAACTCGCGCAGGAACGAATAGGAAACCAGTTCGACGGTGAAGATCGACGCGCCGAAATCGCGCAGCACGGTGGCGCCGAGAAAGGCCACGACCGCGCCCACCAGGAACGATAGCAGCGCCACGATCGGCACGGCATCGAGTCCGGTCTGCTCCATGTGGAAAACCGTCGCCGTCACGCGCAGTTTCTTGCGCCGCGCCAGTACCTGCACCAGGGTAGCGAGCATCAAACCGACGAAGCCAAGCAATTCCCGCGTCTGCAGCCAGATGCTGCTGACCGCTGCGCCGACGCGTTCCAGCATCCGACGGAAGCTCGGATGCCGTTCGGCTTTTGGCTTGGGTGCATCGAGCCGCGAAGCTACCAGACGCAGCAACGCCTCATCGGCAGCGTTCAGGCCATTGATCGTGTGTTGCTCCAGGGTCTTGCAGTCCGCGCGTAGTGCGCGAATCAACAGCAACGCGCCGGTCGTGTCCAGTGCAGTGATCGCGCCGGCCTCGACATTGCGAACCGGCCGTTGCGGTTCCGGTCTGATGCGCCCGACGGCGGCATCGAGAGCCGCGGCATTCGCCAGGGTCCAAGCACCGCCTACGCGGAGCAAGCTGCCATCGGCGTCGCTGCTTGCATCGATGAATGCTGCCTCGGCCATGGTCTCGATTCTCCGCCTGCAGGCCCGACAACTTTCAACATCGTCGCGCGCGCAATCTCACGGCCGCGGCGCGAATTCAATGCACGCATGCGTCGGCGTTGATGGTCTGGCGCAACGCACCGGCATCCAGGATGCGGATCTCGCGCCACTGCACCACGATCGCGCCCTGGCCCGCCAAACGCGTCAATGCGCGTGTCACTGTCTCGTGCTTGAGCGCCAGGAAGCTGCCGATGTCGGCACGCGTCATGCGCAACACGAAATGGCATGAACTGAAACCCAGCTTCTCATGGCGTGCGGCCACATCGAGCAGGAACGAGGCGACGCGTTGCTCCGCGGTGAGCGTTCCCAAGGCGAGCATCCACGACCGGTCGCTGCGGATTTCGGCTGCGAGGGCCTTGGTGATCTGCGCCTGCAACTCCGGCATGCGCTCACACGCGTACAGAATCGCCGGATAAGGCAGCTCCCAGACGCTGCTGCTGTCGAGGGCCACTGCGTCGCATGTATGCGTCGCCATACCGATCGATTCGGTTCCCATCAGATCGCCACGCATGCGAAAACCCGTCACCTGCTCGCGGCCGTCCTCGGACGTCAGGCAATTCTTGATGAAGCCTGCGTTCACCAGATACAGGGCGTTGAACGCCTGGCCCGCCCGGTACAGATACTGTCCTGCCGTCAGTTTGCGCTGCGTCACCGGCACAAGAGTCTTCAGTCGATCGATGTCGATTCCGGCCAGCAGCGGGTGCATGGGCAGCCCGAGCGTGCCGGTGGCGTGTTCGGAAAAACGGGACTCGATATGGGCGGCGGCGTTCATGGTCTCTCCGGGTAAGTTTGGCAGCGAGTGGCGCCAACTTAAGCGAGTCCTGAAACACCGCGACAACGCGTGTGCAACGGTTTGTAACAGTTCGTAACCGGGTCCTGCCGCGCGAATCGAGCGAACTCGCAGCAGACACGTACGCCTAGCGAGCAGTTGGGTATCCGATCAGCCTGGCCCGCAACTTGTCGGCGCCCCAGGAGCACTCGCTCGAACTGCAACGAAGCAGCGGCTCAGTGGCGCATGAAGACCGGCATCGCCGCGGATTCCAGCACGCACCGGGTGGCTCCGCCGAAGATCCATTCGCTGAAACGTGTCCGGCCGTAGGCGCCCATCACCAGCAGGTCTGCTGAAGTTTCCTTCGCCGCAGCGAGCAGGCATTCACCGGCTGCCTGCGGTTCGGCATCAATCCATTTCAGCGATGCGTTCAGGCCGTGATCGCACAGGTATTCAAGCAAGCCTTGTGCGGAGTCTTCACTGTCGGCTGCGGATATGCCGCGCTCGCCGCAGATGATCACGATTCTCTTGGCGCGCGCGAGCAATGGCAGGGCGGCGTGCACGGCGCGTATCGATTCGGCCGTCTCCTTCCAGGCGATGGCGATCGTATCCAATTGCGGCGTATCGACTCCGCTCGGCAGGATGATGCACGGCAGATCCGCGTGCAGGATCGATTGACCCAAGGCACCGAGAACCGCTGCATCGGGCTCCTCAGCTGTCCGCTCGAGTACGAGCAAATCGTGCCAGCGAGCGGCGGCCTGCAGAATCGCCGGCTCCGTACCTTCGGCGACATGCCACGTCGCCGAGCGCGCACCGACTTCACGTGCAAAGCGTTCGAACGCCGGCTGTGCGCGCCGGGCCGCTGCGGATTCCTCGCGACAAATCTCGATGATCTCCGTGGCCAATGCGGGCGCCGCCACGTCGGGCACGAACATCGGCAGCGGCACGCTGTACACGGCGGTCACCGATCCGTCCAGCATCGCCGCAAGTCTGGCTGCGTACTGCACGCTCGATTGCCACGAACGACTGTCGCGTGTCGAAACGAGAATGTCTTGCATGACCGACCTCCACATGCGCCTTTGCGTGAAGTCTAGGCTGGTGTTTTTCGAGCGGCTTGATCGAGATCAACCCTGCTCGCGGCGAGCAACTCATGCAGACCGTCGCGATCCGGCGTCACGCCTCGCAAGGTGCCGGCGTCTTGCGCTGTGTTGGAATCCTTGCGGACGTCCCGGCATGCGACACTGCCGGTTCTCAGTGCCGCATGAACACCGGCAACCGCGCCTTGTCGAGCACGTGCCGAGTGGCGCCGCCAAGAATCCATTCGCTGAATCGTGTTCTGCCGTAGGCACCCATCACCAGCACGTCGGCATCGGCTGCTTCCGACGCAGCGAGGATCTTCGCGCCGACATGTTCGCCGGATTCATCGAGCGTCTGCGTGGTGAACTGCAAGCCGTGGCGCTGCAGATGGCCTTGCAACGAAAACGCTGGCCGGAAATCCACGGTTGAAAACGCATCATCCTGCTTGTCTTGGATCAACAGGATGCGCTTGGCACGCTTGAGCAGGGGCAACGCGGCATGTGCGGCGCGAATCGATTCGGGACTACCGTGCGAAGCGATCACGATCGAATCGAATGCCGCCGGCCTCGCATAACTCTCCGGGACGACAAAACACGGCACGCCACAGGTGACCAAAGCGTGCCCAAGCATCGGCACGGATGCCCACGGCGCGTTGCCGCCGGACTCGAGCACCAGCACGTCATGCCAGTTTGCCGCCGACGCCAACGCGGCGGTAAAGAATGCGCTGGCCACCCGCCACTTGTGCCGCATCACGCCGGCTGCGCTTGCCCATTGGTGGAACTTCGGTTCGTAGGCCATCGCCTCGCCGGTGATTTGCCCCGCTGCCCCGTAGATCTCCGGAACCAACGGGATGTCCAAAGGCGATAGGGGCATGATCGGCTCGGACACGAAGATACCCGTCAACGATGCATCGAAGATTTTCGCAGTCTCGGCCGCGTAGCGCATGCTGCGAGTCGGCGCCGCATGGTTGCTGGCGTGAGCAAGGATGTCGCGCATTTGTTTTCTCCGGTGATATCCGGCGGACGTTCTCCACCGTTGTCAGCTTGGTGATGCGCCTCGACGGCATGTTGACCGCCTCGAGCGCTTCGACGCGGCGTTTCGCGATCATTGCAGCAGCACATGCACGGCCGCTTGATCCAGGTCAACAAGCGGCAATGCGCATGCGGCGATGCTTGTGCATGGATTGCGGATGCGCGCACGATGCCCGACGCACACACTGACACTGCGATGGTCGGAGACTACAGCTCATGGGTTGCGAACGGCACCGTGGTCGCGGGAACCGTGCTGACCGTGTGCATTTGCGTACTGTTGCACTATGAGGTTCTGAACCTGATGTCGCGCTGGCTGTTCCTGCTGCGCGGACGCCGCCGCCGCCGCGTGCTGTTCGCCATGGTCGGTCTGCTGTCGGTGCACGTCGCGGAGATCTGGATCTTCGGCCTGGCGTACGCCCTGATGCTGCTGTCGCCACAGCTTGGCGCCGGCCACGGCGTCGACGGCGGCGTGCTCGACTACGTCTACATATCGGCGACGATCTTTTCCACCGTGGGCGCCGTCGATGCGTACCTCACCGGCGCAGTGCGCTTTCTTTCAGGCACGGAAGCGCTGACCGGGCTGCTGCTGATCACCTGGTCGGCTTCGTTTACGTTCCTGGAAATGCAGCGCTTCTGGCGCAATCGATGAACGCCGACCTGCCGATGTCAACCTTCGCGTCCGCGCAGCTTTTCGGCATCCTCGCCGCGCTCGGCGGCGGATTGCTGGTGGGCGTGCAACGCGAGCGGCACAAGCATGAGCATCTTTCCACCGAACCGGCCGGCGTAAGGACCTTCGCACTGGTGGCACTGGTCGGTGCCGTGGCAGCGTATCTCGGCGCCGGCATGCAATGGCTCGGCGGCGCCGTCGTTGCGGCACTGGCCGTTGTTTCCTACATGCATCGCGCCGAGCGTGAGCCCGGACTTACCACCGAAATGGCCCTGTTCGCGACCTATCTGCTCGGTGCGCTGGCGATGTCGGCCTCGACGGCGGCGGCCGGACTGTTCGTCGTACTTGCCGTGTTGCTGCAGACAAAACAGGCCCTGCATCACTTCACGCGCAGTGCACTCAGCGAGCGCGAACTGAGCGATGCGCTGCTGCTGGCTGCCTCGGTGCTGGTGATTCTGCCACTACTGCCGGATCGTGCCTTCGATCCCTACGAGGCACTCAACCCGCGCCGCATCTGGCTGTTCGCCGTGATGGTGATGGGCATCAACGCGATAGGCTATATCGCATTGCGCGCGCTCGGCGCCGGCCGGGGACTGCTGTTGGCCGGGTTTCTCAGTGGTTTCATTTCCAGCACCGCGACCATCGCGGCCATGGGTCAACGCGCGCGCGCAGATCCGTCTGCCGCCTCCGCATGCGCCGCGGCCGCGCTGCTGTCGACCATTGCCACGACCATCCAATTGGCCTTGCTGATCGCGGTGGCTGCGCCGTCGATGTTGCAGCCGTTGGCCTTGCCGCTCGGCCTGACCGGTGCGGCGGCGATCCTGATCGCCGCGCTGTCGTTGCTTCGACACCGTGGCGAAACCGACGCGGCCAATCAGCCGAAAGGCCGCGCGTTCAATCCGGCACAGGCTTTGCTCTTTGCCGGCATCGTGACCCTGGCCGCGTTTGTCGGCGCAGTACTGCGCAGCTGGATCGGCACCGGTGGCGTGCTGCTGGCTGCCGCCGCCGTCGGTTTTGCCGATGTACACGCGGCCGCGATCAGCATTTCCCAAGTACATGTGGATGGCGGCACGTTCGCCTTTGCGCTCGCGGCGGCACATTCGGCAAACTGCGTGGTCAAATGCGTCGCCGCCGGCATCGGCGGACGCACCTTTGCGATGCCGGTCGTCACCGGCGTCATCGCGATCAATCTGACGCTGCTCGGTGCGGTCTGGCTGACCTCAGTCCTGTAATACGTATTGCGCCTTGAACGCGTTCGTTCGCACTATTGCATGCGAAGCTTCGCGGATAGACACAACCGGTTCCTGACCAACGGCGATACCGTGCGTCTGGGCACACGCCGTGGCGCGCCTCGCGCAGGTCCGCAGCGCTCAACCCTCGCCCGCACCAAGATCGACGCATTCCAGATGCTCGGGGATGTGCGTCTTCCAGCCCAGGCGCCGTTCGATCTGCTGGCGAAGCGCGTCCGCCGCGACGGGCTCGCCGTGCGTGATGAACGTGGTGCGCGGCGGGTTCTGCAAGTTGCCGAGCCACTGGATCGTCTCGGCCCAATCGGCATGCGCCGACAACGACGCAAGCATGGCGACTTCCGCCTGCACCGGGATGTCCTGGCCGTGGATGCGGATAGTCGGAGCGCCCGCCAGCATTGCGGCGCCGCGCGTGCCTGCCGCCTGGAATCCGGAAAACAGGATCGTGTTGCGAGCATCCGGCGCGAACGACTTCAGGTGGTGGATGATGCGCCCGCCCGTCGCCATGCCACTGGCGGCGATGACGATCATCGGACCCTTGCGCGTGTTGAGCTGCCTGGATTCTTCCACGCTGTTGACGAACTGTGCCGTGCGACAGACCGCCGCACATTCCTCCGCGCCGAGTCGATGCTCGTGCTTGAAGCGCATGTATAGCCCTGTGACATCCACCGCCATCGGACTGTTCAGGTACACCGGCAATTCGAGCGGTATTCGCCGCAGTGCCTTCAGGCGATGGATGCAATACAGGAGGACTTGCGAGCGACCGACCGCAAAGGATGGAATTATCGCCGCACCACCGCGCTTGATCGTGCGCGTGACCACCGCTTCGAGTTCGTCGCACGGGTCGGATTTGGAATGTAGTCGATCGCCGTAGGTGGATTCGACGATCAGGTAGTCGGCATGCGTTACGGCGCGCGGCGACAACATCACCGGATCGTCCGGCCTGCCGAGGTCGCCCGAAAACACCACGCGCGTCGATCCTTCGGTCAGCGTGACGAATGCCGCGCCGAGGATGTGCCCGGCCGGCGTCAGCTCGGCCTGCAACCCGTCTGCCAGCTCGAACGGATGATCGATGCCTATCGGACGAAAGCTGCGCAGGGACCTTTCGGCGTCCTGTTCGGTATACAGGGGCAACGCCGGCTTGTGTTTGGAAAATCCGTGGCGGTTTGCGTACGCGGCATCTTCCTCCTGCAGATGACCGCTGTCGGGCAGCAGCAGCTTGCACAGTTCGAAAGTGGCCGGCGTGCAGTAAATCGGTCCCTTGAACCCGAGCTTGACCAGCAGCGGCAGATAGCCGGTGTGATCCAGATGCGCGTGAGTCAGCACCACGGCGGACAACGCGCCGGGATCGCATGGCAGAGGCACGCGATTGCGCAGGCGCAGTTGCTTGAGTCCCTGGAACAGGCCGCAGTCGACAAGAACGCGCTGCGTTCCCGCACTGACCAGATACTTCGATCCCGTCACCGTACCCGCCGCGCCGAGAAACTGGATCTTCACAGGTCACCTGCAATCAACACGTGGTGCGAGCATGCGCACTGTCGGCTGCGCCGATACTGACGCAGATCAACGACCGGTGCGCCATCGCCTTGCGTCGCGAGGTTACTACCTGATTGCCGTGGTCTCCAAACGCGCACGGCTTTGATCCAGGTCAATTGCCGCGTGCGCACACCGTCGAACAATGCCGTCCTCGATTTCAACCCAACCCTACGGTGACCCTAGTGAATGCTTTGAAGACATGCCTGGCCTTGAGCGCCGCACTGACCTGCGCGGCGGCGGCGCACGCGGAGGACAACGACAACTGGGTAGTGAAGGTCGGCGTGCACAACGTCGACCCGAAATCCAACAACGGCAGTCTTGCCGACGGCACGCTCAAGACCGACGTGGGCTCGAATGCCGGTCTTACATTTACGGCAGAGTACTTGCTCTCGCCCAACTGGGGCGTGGAAGCGCTGGCGGCGCTGCCGTTCGAACACGACGTGAAACTCAATGGCGTCAAGGCCGCAACCACCAAGCACCTGCCACCGACGTTCAGCGTGCAATACCACTTCAATCCCGGTGGCACGGTTTCGCCGTTCGTGGGCGTCGGTATCAACTACACCACGTTCTTCAACGTGCACACCAGCGGTCCGCTGGCGGGCGCGAAGATCGATCTGGGCGACACGTTCGGCGCGGCTGCGCACGGCGGCGTGGACTTCCGCCTCAACGAGCGCTGGCTGCTCACGCTCGATGCGCGCTGGATGAGCATCGATCCGAAGGCCAAGGTGGACGGCGCGAAAGTCGGAACGGTGCACATCGACCCGTTTGTTTACGGCGTCGCGGTGGGCTACAAGTTCTGAGTAGCCAGCCCATTTCACTTCATGCACCCAGGCGCCGCCGTCCCGCGGCGGCGCCACCTGCACAACTCCGGCACGAATGGCTCACGACGCAAGACACCGATAGCGGCGCCGTGCCGCCGCCACAGCCGCGCTTGCGTCGGCACGGCCAGCCTGCCTCGCCGGGATGTGATCGATTGCAAGCGTTGGTGCATGACGGGCCGTCACGACTGCGACGGAATCGATGAGCTGACTGCGCGCCAGGCCGCCCGCCCCCGCCTTCTGAACTTCGCACGAACTTTCTGATCCCGCCGCGACGCCGGGCCGTTCTTGCACTCTGCCATGCGCAAGCAAGGCCGACCGAGGCCTGTGCGCCAGCCTGCAGTGCCTTTTTGCGTATCACCTGGCAATGACGCGTTTTCCCTCACCGGCGCTCCTGCCGGCGAGTATCCGATACACAACCAGTCGTGAGGAGAATTACATGCAAGCGTATCTGAAATTCGCAAGTCGTCTGTGCTGCTGCGCAATCGTTGCGATGTCCGCTCGCGCCAGCGCGGCGGAATCCAAGGTGTCAGGGACCTTAAGCGTGGGCGACGAAAAGATTGCGCTGAAATATGCCTACGTCGACGAAGCGCAACCCGCCGAACCGATCATCGTGCTTTCCGATCAGCCGTTGCCCGCGAAGGCGATACCGTTCATTCCGGAAAAGCTGGTCGACGAACAGAAGATTCACGCGATCGCGTTCAGTGTTTCCGCTGCCGACAAGACCTGGACAAACACGTTCGGCAAACTCTATCTGCCCGGCCACGGCGGCGTCGGTCTCGGCAGCGGCGAAGACGGCAACGAAACGCTGGTCATCAAGAGCATGGATTCAGGCGCAATCGAAGGAACGTTTGCCACCAGGAACGTCGTGCATATCATCGAATCGGTTCCGCCGTATTCGTTCAATCTGTCGTTCAGCGTGAGTCTGGTCAAGGGCGCGGCACAGCACTGAACGCGAAAATCGCTCAACCGCACTCGCTGGCGGCGCCTCGCCGACGCTGCCGGCACAAACGGAGCGGCGCGCGAACTCAGGTTTCGACGCGCCGTGGCAATTTTCGCAACTGCTTCAGATCGGCGACGAATTCCCGGTACGCCTTCTCACCGTCGCCGCCGATCCGGCTGCGCAGAACGAACGCCGGGTGCACGGTGGCCAGACACCAACGCCCGTCGTCCAGCGCAATCCATTCGCCGCGCTGCGCGGTCAGGCGGAACGCGCTGCCGAGCATGACGCGCGCGGCAACCGCGCCGAGACAGACGACATGCCGCGCCTGCACCCGTTCGAGTTCGCGCTCCAGCCATTGCAGGCACGCCTCGACCTCCGCCGCGCTGGCGCGCTTGTGCAAACGGCGCTTGCCGCGCAGCTCGAACTTGAAGTGCTTGACCACGTTGGTGACGTAGACTTCCTCACGTCGAATGCCGACATCGGACAACGCACGGTCCAGCAGCTGGCCAGCGGGGCCGACGAATGGAACACCGGCGCGGTCCTCCTGATCGCCGGCCTGTTCGCCGAGAATGAAAATGCGCGCAGCCGAAGGTCCTTCGCCGAAAACGGTCTGCGTTGCATTGCGCCACAGCGGACAGGCGCGACAGCGTTTGGCGGCGCGTTGCACATCAGCCAGGGATTCCGATTTGCGAGTTTGCGCCATGCCGGGTCCTTGCGTTTTGATCCTGCCGCCTGCGCAAAATGTGCCAATGCGGCGGCCTTGTGCTGTGGCATGAACGTTGCGATATCCGGGCACCCACCAGCAGGAGCCGGCAATGGCAGCAAGACCCGTATGGAATGGCGTCATCTCGTTCGGACTGGTGAATATTCCGGTGCGTCTGTATACCGCCACGCACGACGTCGACATCCACTTCCGCATGATCGACGCACGCAATCGCAAGCCGATCCGCTACGAACGCGTGAATGCGCAGACCGGCCGTGAAGTGCCTTGGAAGGAAGTGGTGAAGGCGTACGAATACAAGAAGGGCAACTATGTGGTGGTGGACGAGAAGGACCTGCGCAAGCTGGTACCGGAAGCTACCGAAAGCGTCGACATCGAAGCGTTCGTCGACCGCGACGACATCGATCCGATGTATTTCGAGAAACCCTACTACCTCGTGCCGAACAAGAAATCGGAAAAAGGCTACGTGCTGTTGCGCGAGTCGCTGCGCCGCACCGGCAAGGTGGCGATTGCACGCGTGGTGATCCGCACGCGGCAGTACCTGGCAATGATGTTTCCCGGCGAAAGCGCACTGGTGCTCAACCTGCTGCGTTTTCCGCAGGAGATCGCCTCGGAAAAGGAATTCGATTTCCCCGGCGGCACGCTCGCGAAATACCGGATCACGCCGGCCGAGATGCGCATGGCCGATGAGCTGTTGAAATCAATGACGGCGGCGTGGAAGCCGGCAGACTACAAGGACGAGTTCCGCGAAAAGCTGCGCACCCTGTTACGCACCCGCGTCGACAAGGAAGAAGGTACGCTCGAGGTGCCAGAGCACGCCGAGGAGCCGGCGGAAGCCGCGACCAATGTCGTGGACTTCGTGGCTCTGCTGAAGAAGAGCCTGGCAAGCAACCACAAACCCGTCGCACGAAAGAAGAAGGCCAAGGCGAGCGCGCGTTCGCAACGCAAGCGAGCATGAGCCCGCCTAGCATCGGCAAATGTGCGCGCAATGCGCGGCAGATCTCGCGACGCGCATGCCGCTGAAATTTGCAAGGTGTCGCGGCACAGGCTTTTCAATTTGCACGAGGGGCCGCGATCCGCACGGGCCCTGGATTTTGCGGACGCCGCGCAGCGCCGTGGCACGCACATTGCGAGGGCCGCTCGAAAATCCAAAGAGGAGGCAGGATATGCCACGCGGCGACAAGAGTTCCTACACGAACAAGCAGAAGCGCCAGGCCGAGCACATCGAGGAGGGCTACAAGAAGCGCGGTGTTTCCTCCAAGACCGCGGCCAAGCGCGCGTGGGCCACGGTGAACAAGACCACCGGTGGCGGCAAGAAAGGCAAAGCCGCCAAGAAGGCGCCACGCAAGGCCGCACGCAAGAAGGCCGCGAAGAAATCGAGCGGCCGCAAGCGCAGCAGTTCAAAATAGTCGCCATGCCGCTCGCGGAATATCGACGCAAGCGCAGGTTCAATGCGACACCAGAGCCGCGTGGCGGCGGTGAAGGTGGCCGTATCTTCGTCGTGCAACTGCATCATGCCTCGCACCGGCACTACGACTTCCGCCTTGAGTGGAACGGCGTGCTGAAAAGCTGGGCCGTACCGAAGGGTCCGAGTTTCGACCCGAGCGTCAAGCGTCTTGCAGTGGAAGTCGAGGACCATCCCGTATCCTACGCGTCATTTGAAGGCGTGATTCCCGAGGGCAACTATGGGGCTGGCTTCGTCGACGTCTTCGATTCGGGCACTTGGCAACCGGACAGCGCCGTCGGCCCTGCGCTGGAAAAAGGGGAACTGAAATTCACCCTGCATGGCGACGTTCTGCGCGGTAGCTGGGTGCTGGTGCGTACGCGCCGAGCGGCGAGCAAACCGCAATGGCTGCTGATCAAGCATCGCGACGCGTATGCCGGCGATGCCGAAGCTGACGACTTCGTAGATCCGCAGACGGACCGGCCGCTGAGCGCCGCTCGGAGGCGCCGGCTATGGCCGAAAAAGGCGACCGCCCCGCGTCCAGCAAGGCGC
>Ga0105238_10005027_pt1 | contig 13070 bp, 7 predicted proteins | sample KBSC34metaG_FD_81526 | JGI IMG/M metagenome (GOLD analysis project Ga0105238, IMG submission 81526) | Corn rhizosphere microbial communities from Kellogg Biological Station, Michigan, USA - KBS C3-4 metaG | ecosystem: Host-associated > Plants > Roots > Rhizosphere > Soil | place: Michigan, USA... | reverse complement strand
GCCCGCGAATTCGGTGCCCTCCACGCCCTTCACGAACGCGTCGTTGCGATCCTTCACCAGCGCCGCGAATTCGTCGGGCGTGAGATCTTCCTGGCGCTTGCCCGCGAACTGCGCCGGCCGCTCCATCGGCGTGCCGGTTTCGTCGTCGTTCGAGTAGGTGCCCTGCAAATCGGGATGGCCCCAGGGCGTCCGAGGCGCGCTGAACGGTTTGGTGCGGGCCTGCGCCGAGAGCGTAACGCCCGCCGCGAGTACCGCGGCGGTCAGCACGATGCAGGCCTGAAGGCCTGCAGTCACGAAGCGTGACATGGAGCCTCCTACGAAGCCCGGCGTCCTTCCGCCACGCGCGGCAGTGGCACGAGCACGGGGCGATCGGGGCTGTCGGGCCGATAGAGCTTCTGCGCGCACGCGATGAAGTCGGCGGCGACGGCGGATGCGTCGTTGCGGCGGGAGACAATGCTCACTTCGATCGTCGCGTCGGGATCGTTGAGCGGGAGCACGGCCACGCCGCTGGCGGGCGTGGGGCCGGTCTGCGGCACGCCGTAGCCCATATAGAGCCCCTTGCCAGACGCCACCAGCATCATCCCGGCGTGATTGAACGGGCCGGCGTTGGGCGTCGGCATGGTCTTCGGCGTGATGCCGTTCTTCGCGTAGAGATCGAGAATGCGGTCGTAGAGCACCGGCGCCGCATGCCGCTCCCAGAGCAGCAGCGTTTCATCGGCCAGGTCGCGCACGCTGATCGACTCGCGGCTCGCCAGCGGGCTGTCAGCGCACAGGATCACCTGAATGCTCTCGTGGTAGATCGGCTCCGACACGTTGAAGGCCGAATCGTACGGCGGGCGGGCGAAGGCGAGATCGAGCTGGTGGCCGCGGAGCTGTTCGTCCGAGTCGAACCAGCAGTATGCGTCGCTCGCCTCGACGGTAACGTCGGGGTGTTCCTTCGCGAACTCGACGCGCACGCGGTTGACCACATCCCACAGGCCCCAGGCGATCCCGACACGCACGCGAGCGCCTTCCGTGGACCGCGCCTCTTTCGCCGCATCGTGGAAGTTCTGCGCGGCCGCTTCCCACGCGCGCGCCTTTTCGAGCAGCTGACGTCCCGGCTCGGTGAGCGTCACGCCTTGGCGATGGCGCACGAAGAGCGTAAGGCCGAGCTCATTTTCCAACTGCTGGATATGACGGCTGAGCGGTGGCTGAGAGATGTGCAGGCGTTCAGCGGCCTTCGTCACGCTCAAGGCGTCGGCGACCGCAATGAACGCGCGAATGTGCCTGAAGTCCATAAGAGGGCGCGATTCTATACCAGATCGGAATGGGCCTAGTACGAAAGATGTATTGGACAGAAATCATGCACGAGCGCAGATTACGCGCGTCAGAACGCGGGCAAATCGGCTAATAGCGAACCGGCGTCGAGCCGGTTTGCCAGATGCTGCGCGCGGCCCGCGATCAGCGGGACGCGCTTGGAGGGTCCATGAGGGGAGTGAAGGGAATACTCTGGGCGTGCGCACTCGTGGTCGCGCTACCGTGGGCGGCCTTCGCCCAAGCTGGAGCATCCATCACCGGAACGGTCCGTGACTCGTCGGGCGCGGTGCTGCCTGGCGTCACCGTCGAAGCCGCCAGCCCGGTTCTCATTCAAAAAGTCAGGTCGGCGGTCAGTGATGCGGACGGCGTGTATCGCATCACCGAGCTGCTGCCCGGCACCTACACCGTGACGTTTTCGCTTCAGGGCTTCAAGTCGCAGAAGCTGGAAAACATCGAGCTCTCGGGCTCGTTCACACGTACGCTCAACGGTGAACTGGCCGTGGGCAACATCGCGGAGACGGTCACCGTCTCCGGCGAAGCCGCGACCGTCGACCTTCAGAACACCACGAAGCAGACGGTGATGAACTCCGAGGTCATGACCGCGCTGCCTACGGGTCGCAACATGTTCAACCTCGGCGTGCTCATTCCCGGCGTCACGCTCACGACGGGCGGCCTCGCCAACCAGGACGTCGGCGGCGCGCTCGGACCGAACACGCTGGCACTCGGCATTCACGGCGGCCAGACGCAGGACCAGCGCCTGACGATGAACGGTGTGTCGCTGAGCACGATGATCGGCGGCGGGTGGGGCGGCGGCACGATTCCCAACACGGCGGGCGTCAGCGAAATCCTGTTCGACACCTCCGCGGTGGACGCAAGCCTCTCCACCGGCGGCGTACGCATCAACTTCATCTCCAAGGAAGGCGGCAACCGCTACTCCGGCGTCGTGTTCGGCAACTTCGCGAACGACTCGATGCAGGGCGACAACTACACGGACCGCGTCAAGGCGCTCGGACTGACCACGCCCGGCGACATCATCAAGAACTGGGAGTTCAATCCCGGCTTCGGCGGCCCAATCAAACAGGACAAGCTGTGGTTCTACGTGTCGGGCCAGAGCCGCGGCGCATATCGCCAGGTGCCGGGCCAGTCGTACAACCTGAACGCCAACAAACTGGACGTGTGGAGCTACGCGCCCGACACCAGCCGCGGCGCCGATGAGCGACGCTCGTGGGTGGACTACAACGCCCGCCTCACTTGGCAGGCGAACGAGAAGAACAAGATCGGCTTCCTCTACAACATCCAGAGCAACTGCTTCTGTCCCTTCGGCGCCGCGTTCCTCACGGCACCCGAAGCGGGTAACGATCAGCGTTTCCCGCTGCAGCGGCCGATCCTGCTCGACTGGACGTCGCCCGTCAGCAGCAAACTGCTGCTCGAGGCCACGGCCATCCACCGCATCGAACGGTGGGGCGCGTACACGCTGCGCACCGCCGACAACACGCAGGTCGATCCGCGGATGATTTCGGTGGTCGACAACGGCCCGGGCGCCTACCGGCCCGGCATGACCTACCGCGCGGCGCCGCAGTACAGCAACAATCTGAACACCACCTTCCACTACAAAGCCTCGGCCTCGTACATCACCGGATCACACGCCTTCAAGGTGGGGTTCAACGACGCCTGGGGCCAGTCCGACGCCGGCACCACGATCGAACAGCCTTATAGCTACGTCTTCAACACGCCGGTCGGCGGCGCGCCGCTGCCGGCGCAGGTCGTGGAACGCGCGGCGCCGTACACCATCGTCACGGCCATCGACCACGACCTTGGTGTCTTCGTGCAGGACAAGTGGACGCACAACCGTTCCACCGCCTCGCTCGGCTTCCGGATCGATCACGCGACGGCCAGCTATCCAGAAACCACATTGGGGCCGACGCTGATGACACCTGATCGCAATCTGCACTTCCCGGAGTCGAAAAGCTTCGACTGGAACGACTGGACGCCGAAGATGGGATACGCCTACGACCTGTTCGGCACCGGGAAAACCGCGCTCAAAGTCAGCTTGAACAAGTACCTGCGCGGCGTGGGCACCTCGTTCAGCCAGGTGCCGGATCCGAATCCAGTGTCAGCTGCGGTGGGCGCCGGCAACGCGACACGCACCTGGGACGACTTCACCTACCCGGTCGGCGATCCGCGGCGCGGCAACTACGTGCCGGACTGCGATCTCACGACGAGGACGCCCGGTGCCAACGGCGAGTGCGGGGCGGTGAGCGACCCGCTCTTCGGCGCCAACAACAGCGCCGCGGTACTGAACCAGCTGACGTGGGACGAGAATGCCCGCAAAGGCTGGAACAAGCGCGGCTACAACTGGGAGTTCTCGACGGGCGTCCAGCAGGAGATCCTGCCGCGCATATCGCTCGACGTCGGCTACTTCCGGCGCTGGTATGGCAACTTCCAGGTGGTGGACAACCTGGCCTTGAGCAGCAGCGACTTCAACATCTTCAGCCTGACGGCGCCGCAGGACCCGCGCCTGCCCGGTGGGGGCGGTTACGTGGTCAACGGCTTCGCCGCCCTCAAACCGACGCTGCCCGGCGGCGGCTTCGGCGTCATCAACCAGAACAAGATCACGCTGGCCAGTAACTACGGCAAGCAGACCGACCACTTCAACGGCGTGGACGTCAACATCAACGGCCGCCTGCAGAACGGCATCTTCTTCCAGGGCGGCACCAGCACGGGTCGTGAAAGCTACGACAATTGCGAGGTGATGAATGCGCTGCCGGAAGTGCAGTTCGAGTCGCTGAACTTCTTCAGCCCGAACTTCTTCACGACCATGCCGCGCGACTACTGCCACCAGAGGGGGTCGTTCCTCACGCAGGTCAAGGGCTTCGTCGCGTATACCGTCCCGAAAATCGACGTCGCGCTCAGCACCACGATCCAGAGCCTGCCGGGCGTACCGATCGAAGCGCGGCTGAACTCGCCGTTCAACCCGAACGTCGGCGGCCTGGCGGCGCTCCCCTTCGCGTCGAACTTCCACGTGCTGGAACCCGGGCAGGACTACGGCGAGCGCGTCAATCAGGTGGACGTCCGGATCGGCAAGCTGTTCCGGTATGGCAAGACGCGGACGCTGGTCAGCCTCGATATCTACAACCTGTTGAACAAGGACACCATCCTGTCGCAGAACAACACCTATACGCCGGGCGCGGCGATCCCGTGGCAGCAGGCGAGTTCGATTCTGACCGCGCGCTTCATCAAGATTGGCGGCCAGTTCGATTTCTAAATGTAGGGGCCGGCTTCACTGCAAACGGCCGGCGGTCGCTCGCCGGCCGTTCGTTTGTACGTGGCTGCCGGTCTTCAGACCGGCCCTCAGACCGGCGTTCCGCTGCCCTCGCGCAACGCCTGATACTTCCCCACCTCGACCTTCGTAAAGCGCTCGGTGAGCGTGCTAGGAGCGGGCCACTTCACTTCGACCCAGTCGAGCGACGCGGCGGTGCCGAGCCCGAGCACGTCGCGCGGGTCGTGCGACGACAGATAGCTGCCGCCGGCGGTCTTGAGCCGCGAATGGCGCGTGCCACCGGCCGACCACGTGATGCGCGCCCCCACCGCATCGCGATTCGCGCGGACGCCCTGCAGCCGGACGCCCGCCCAGTTGTTGCCTGACGTGGTGTTGCGCAAGAGCACCGGCTGGCCGCCGTTGATCCCGAGCAGCACGTCCAGGCGGCCGTCGTTGTTGGTGTCGCCGACGGCGAGGCCACGCACCGACAGCGGCCGCTGGAACACCGGCCCGGCCTGGCGGCTGACGTTGCGCAGCCGCGTGCCGTCGTGCATGAAGAGCATCGGCGGCTGCCGGTACTGCACTTCGCGGGCGCGCTGTGCGATCGTGTCGTCGGGATGGCCGTTGCCCAGGAAGAGATCGACGCGGCCGTCGTTGTCCACGTCGAAGAACTTCAGCCCCCAGCCGCTCGACAGGCGCGTCGCCTCGCTCAGCCCCTGATCGCGCGCGACGTCGGTGAAGAACTCACCGCGCTCGTTGCGATAGAGCGCGTACATCTCGTGGTCGATGTTGGTGACCACGAGGTCCTGCCAGCCGTCGCCGTCGATATCCGCGGCATCGACGCCCATGCCGGATCGCGGACGCCCGGTTTCGCCGTAGGCGACGCCCTGCCGCACCGCCTGCTCGAGCCACCCGCCCGGGCGGTTCACGAACAGCAGATTGGCCGCAGTGTCGTTGGCCACGAAGAGATCAAGCCGCCCGTCGTTGTTCACGTCGGTCGCCACCACGCCCAGCGCCTTGGCCGCGGCTTTCGCGATGACGGTGCCGCCGTCGGCGCGACGGAAGGTGCCGTTGCCGTTGTTCTTGAACAGGAGACAGGACGTCGGCTTGAAGAGATGCGGAATGCAGTAGTGATACGCGAGACCGCCCGGCACCTTGTCGGCGCAGAGCCGCGGTGCGCTCGGACTGTAGTCCACGTAGCTGTCCACGAAGAGGTCCAGCAGCCCGTCGCCGTCGAAGTCGAACCACAGTGCGCTCGTCGTGAATCCTGGCGCGGCGACGCCGGCTTTGGCAGTGACATCGGTGAAAGTGCCGTCGCCGTTGTTGTGATACAGCAGGCAGCGCCCATAGGCGGTCACGAACAGATCGGGCAGGCCGTCGTTGTCGTAGTCGCCGACGGCTACGCCGGTACCAAACGTCCCACCCGTCACGCCCGCACGGGCGGTGACGTCGGTGAACGTGCCGTCGCGATTGTTGCGGTAGAGCGCGTTGCGCGAGGGCTGCCGCGGCGTGTAGAAGTCCGACGGCCCGGTGTTCACCAGGTAGATATCCATCCAGCCGTCGTTGTCGTAGTCGAGGAACGCAACGCCGGGGCCGAGCGATTCGGGCAGGAAGCGAGTGACCGACACGGCGTTGTCGTGTGTCCACGTGAGGCCGCTCGCCAACGGCGCGACCTCGGTGAAGATCGGCCGCGGAGACTGCCCCTGTGCGAAGGCGCCAGCACCGAGGGCCAGTGTGGCGGCGTGGAGGAACTGGCGTCGGTTCACGGTCGCAGGGGCCGGTCTAGAGACCGGCAGCTACGGCGCCTGGCCGGTGGACGGGATCGTCGTCGGCCCATGGCACGCGGCACGGCTGGTGCGCTTCGTAGCGCTTCAAGTTGGCAGTGAGCCGCGCGACGAGCGCAGGCTGCTTCGCCTGGCGCGCGGCGTCGACCGTCTGGCGCTGCCAGCTCACGGCGCGATCCCATTCGCCTATTTCGGCAAACACCATCGCCATCGTCTCGGCGCTCGCGAGCGTGTTCTGCGTTTTGAGCAGCTCGTTCATGATCGACAGCGCCCGCCGTCCGTTACGCACGCGGTCGTCGGGTGCTGCCGCCAGCAACCGCGCCAGGGCGTGCGCGAACCCTGGCTGGTCGGGATACGCCCGCGACGCCTCGGCCAGCCGATCGCGCGCCTCGGCGTAGCGCTTCAAGCGCACCAGCCCGATCGCGTAGCCAAAGCTCGCCTGCGACGCCGACGGATTCGCGCGCAGCACCTCCGCGTAATGCGCGAGCGACTCCTCGACGCGGCCGGTCCGTCGCAGCGCGTCGGCCAGACTGAGCTGCGACTCGGCCGACGTGGGATCCGCGCGGACCGCGGCGCCAAACGCGTCGAGCGCGGCGGCATCGTCTCCGGCCGTCTCCTTCAAGACGCCGATCGCGAAGTGCGCCTTCGCCAGATCCGGCCGCAGGCGAACAGCCGCCTGATACTGCTCCAGCGCGCCAGTGGCGTCGCCGGTCATGTAGAGCGCGGTGCCCAGGTTCAGATGAGTGAAGCCGTTGTTCGGCGCCACGGCAACCGCCTGCCGCAGCTCGCGCACCGCATCGGGCCAGCGCTTGTCGTCGATGGCCTGCTGCCCGCGCGTCTCGAACGCGGCCGTGTTCTTCAGCAGCCCGCCGACTTCGCCCATCAGGGCATCGGCCGGGGGCAAGTCTGCCTCGCCGCGCAGCCGCAGATGCGCCTCGGCCCGTTGCGCGTTGCCGAGGCCGCGATACGCCATCGCCAGCGGATACTGCACGCGCGTCGCCGACGGCACCAGCTTCAGCGCCGCTTCGAGGTCCTTCACCGCGGTCGCGTAGTCGCGCTCCTCGAGCGCCACGCGGCCGAGGCCGTAGAGCACCGCGGCCTCCCCCGGCGCGAGCGCTTGCGCCTTCACGAGGAGCGGCTTGGCGTCGGCCGCCCGGTTCTGCGCCAGCCGCATGTCCGCCAGCCACACGAGCGACGGCACGTGATCGGGCTGCAGCGCGAGCGCCTGCTCGAAGAACCCGGAGGCCTTGGCCGGGTCGTTCGAGAGACGCGCGACCTGCGCCAGGTAGTAGCGCCAGCGCATGTCGCGGGGGGCCAGTTGCGCCGCGTCGCGGAAGCAGCGTTCGGCGGCATCGTAGAATTCGGTCGCGACGAACAGCTTGCCCATGTCGCCGTAGGCGGCGGCGCGATCGGCTGGCGCCGACGACGGCCGATCGAGCACACGGGTCATCGCGGCGTGTTGCTCGCGCAGCTGCGCCTGCACCTCCGGCGCCGCGCGTGAGATGTCGGGCAGCAGCACGGCTGCCCCGTCGGGCGTGGCTTTGGCGGCACGGGCCCCACCCGTCTCACGTCCGCAGGCGATGGTCAGCGCCAGGCAGGCGAGACAGACGGCGGCGCGCATCACCGGCCCTTTCCCTCAGTGAGCGTCGTATAGCGATCGGGTGGCACCGCCGCAAACGTCTCGCGCTTGCCGTCCGGCCATCGGACGACCACGTCTGAGGGCGCAGCGGTGGCGCCGAGCCCGACGTGCACGCGCGGGTCGTTGGCCGACGCGTAGCTGCCGTCGGCGCGCGCGCGGCGGTGCCGCACGGTTCCCGCCGTGGTGACGTCGACGCGGGCGCCCACCTGATCGCGGCCGCCCGTTCCGACGAGACGCAGGCCAAGCCAGTGCCGCCCGCGCGACGCGTCGTTCATCAAGAGGCGCACCGGTCCGTTGTTGTTGGCGACGACCACATCGACGGCCCCGTCGTTGTCCACGTCGCCGAAGGCGGCGCCGCGGCCGACTTCGGCAAGCGTGAAGGCCGCGCCCGCGCGGGCCGTGACGTCGTCGAACCGCCCGCCGCCCGCGTTGTGAAAGAGGATCCGCCGCTGGCGCACGGGAAACGGATCACCGGCCTGCCGCAGCGCTTCGATCACCTGCACGGTGCCGTTGACGGCCAGCAGATCGAGCCGGCCGTCGTTGTCATAGTCGAACCAGGCGGTCCCGAAGCCAGTGAGGCCGGTGCTCGCCGGACCGATGCCGGTGCGCGTGCTGTCGTCTTCGAACGCGCCCATGCCGTCGTTGACGAACACGTTGGTGCCCTCGCCGGTGAGCTCGGTCACCACCAGATCTTCGTCGCCGTCGTCGTCGAAATCGCCGGCGTCCACGCCCATGCTGGCCTCGGCCTTACCCGTCAGAGGCAGCGCCACGCCAGCCAACAGCGCCCGATTTTCGAACGTGCCATCGTGGCGATTGATCCAGAGCTGATTCTCCTGGCCGTCGTTGGCCACGTAAATGTCCATCCAGCCGTCGCCGTTGAAGTCGGCCGTGGACACGCCGAGCGCCGGTCCGAATGCCCGCGCAATCTGCGAGCGCCCGCTGACGTCGGTGAACGTCCCGTCGTGGTTGTTGCGATAGAGACGATCGGGCAGCGGCTGGTAGCTATCGGGCGTGCAGTAGTCGGGGGCGCCCGACGGGCTCGTGCAGCGCGTGTTGCTTTCGAGCGAGTAACGCAGGTAGTGACCGACGTAGAGATCGAGCCAGCCGTCGCGATCGATGTCGACGAACGACGCCGACACGCTCCACGATCGACTGTCGGTGCCGCTCTTCTTCGAGATGTCGGTGAACGTGCCGTTGCGGTTGTTGTGAAAGAGCTGGTTCGGCGCGTCGAACTTCGTCAGATACAGATCAGGATACCCGTCGTTGTCGATGTCGCCGACGGCGACGCCCATGCCGTAGCCATGCGCGTCGATGCCGCTCTGCGCGGTGACGTCGGTGAAGTGCAGGTGGCGCGTACCGTCAGCGTCGACGCGCAGGTCGTTGCGGTAGAGGCGATCGGCTAACGGAGTACCGCCGCGCGAGGCTGGCGCGCCAGGGCCGAGCGGCTGCCCCTGCACGACATACACGTCGAGGTCGCCGTCCTGGTCGTAGTCGACGAGCGCCACGCCGGAGCCGATCACTTCGGGCATGTAAAACTGCCCCGACATGCCGTTGACGTGCACGAAGTCGAGGCCGGTCTCCTTCGCGCGATCGACGAACCAGTCGGCCGCCGGTGTACGTAGAGGCGAACCTTCTGTATGTAGAGGCGAACCTTTAGGTTCGCCTGCCCCGCCGTTCGACCCCGCCGAGCACGCCGCGAGGCAGGCGCTCGCGAGAATGAGAACCGCGCGCCGGATCACTTCTCGGCCGCGCGCGCGCCGCTGAGAATGTTCCGCATCGCGTTGTTTCCTTCGTGGCAGGCGTATTCGTAGAAGCCGTAGCCGTCGTCGCGCTTGAGCGGGAACGACACGGTCCACGGAGCCGTCCACGTCTTCGGATCGGTGACGGTCGCCTCGTAGCGGATCGTATCGGGCCCGGTGCGTGTGAATCGCTCGGTCACACGCAGCGCGTCGCTCGCCGGCCGCAGACGTCCGTTGCCGGTCACGCCAATCGTGCCGTTGAAATTGGTGGACTCCACCACCAGCGTGTCGCCTTCCCATCGGCCGCGCGCCTCGCCCATGTACTCGCGAATCGCCGCCGCCGGAGCCGGACGGTGGTCCAGCGGGATGACGCGCGTGTCGTGAATCATCTCGTAGCGGATCGCCACGTAGCCCGGTGCCTGCACGATCTCGGTGCCGTTGTTGTAGACGACCGGCAGCATGGAGCCCACCACGCCGCGGGAGATGCAGCGATCGTAGTAGTCGAGATCGGCGGCCGAATCGAACGGCCCATCGCCGGTGCTGCTCTTCTTCGCTCGCATGGCCATGCGTTCGGCGCCATACGGCGTCATTTTCGGCATGCGGCCGTCCGCCGGATCGACGATGAGCGAATTCTGTCGTTGCGCCTCGCCGCGTTCGCCCCAGTGCGACGGCGGCCCGGTGCCGTCGCCGCCACCGCCGGCCCGTGGCACCACCTGCTCTTCGTCGTCGGCCTGCGCCTGACGCGCCGCCTGCTCCTGCCGCTGGCGGAACTCGCTGTCCGACAACGACGCGCGGTCGCCGAACTCCACCGGACGCTCGAGCGGCACGCCCACCATGTCCGTGCTCGGCCAGATTCCCTGCAGATCGGGATCGCCCCACGGCGTGCGCGGCGCCGTATACACAGCCGGCGCCTGACCGGCGAGCGGGACCGGCGCCAGGGCACACGCGCCCATGAGGCCGGCGAGTGCCGTGATGCGAACCGTGCCTGTCATCGGGCCCTCTCCTCTACGCCGTCATGATCGCAGTCGCCGTCGTGCGGTAGACGACCTCTTCGTACGCCTCGCGCATGCGATCGATCGCCACGACGGTGGTGGCCAGCGCCTTCGCGTTGTACTGACCGGCGTCGAGCATCGCCACGAAGCGCGGAATGTCGCGCATCGGACTGCAACCACCCGCCTGGCCGGCGTGGTGCGTGCGCCCACCGATCGTGAACATCACGGCCGGCAGCGTCAGGTTGCCGCGAGGCAGGCTCGTGGTCACGATGTCGCCGCCGGGAGCACACATCTCGTAGGCCTGGCGAAGCGGCACGATGCCGGTCGGGTCCGGACCACGCTCGCTACGCGGCGGCGCGGTATCGGCGCCGACGGCTTCGACCACGAAATCGGCACCGGCCCCGCCAAGCAGTCCGCCGGCGTCGCGACCGCCGAACCACAAGCGGTCGTTCGGTCCCTTCGTCAGATCGCGGACCTTGGCCACCAGGCCGTCGCCCTCGACGTTCGGATCGAGAGCCACCGTGGCGCCGACTTTCAGCGCGATGTCGCGGCGCGCCTTGATCGGATCGATGGCGATGATCGCCGAGGCACCCGCAATCCGTGCGCCCTGCACGGCACTGAGGCCGAGCGGCCCGCAGCCGACGATCGCGACGCTCGATCCAGGCTGCAGGATGCCGGTGCCCTGCGAGGTCGTCGCGCCGAGGCCAGCCACGGCCACGCAGCTGCACACCATGCCGAGGTCCACGGCTGCCGCCTTGGTCACGACCGGCACGACCCATTCCTCGAACGTCACCATCACTTCGGCCAACCCGCCGATGTGTGAGTTGGCGTAGACCGGCGTGCCGTCGCGCATGTCGGCCATCGCGACGAGGTCGTTCGGCCCCTGGCGGCCGAGGAACTGGCACATGTCGCTGCGGCCGCGCAGGCACTGGTAGCAGGCCCCGCAATGCGGCGTGCCCGACACGCACACGCGATCGCCCACCTGTACGCGGCGGACGTCCGGACCCACCGCCTCCACGACGCCGACGCCGCCGTGCCCCTGAATCAGCGCCATCTGCGCGAGCGGCCCAAAGCCGCCGCCACCGGGCCCGAGCCCGAGCACCGCGCCGGTGTTCGAGTAACACAGATTGGTGGCTTCGGCGCGGACAAGGACCTGACGGCCGCCGATCGCACGAAGGGTCATCTCTTCGAGCGTGGTACGGCCGGGACCTGTGCCGCGCGAGACCCAGCCCTTGAAGCGACGGCCGGTGACGACGGCGGCCGATCGGGACTGCACAGCGTTCAATTGCCCGCCCTGCGGGCGGGCGGCTTCTGTCCGCGCGGCCGTTGCCGCGGCGCTCGCAGCGGCCAGCCCCATCTTGAGGAGTCCGCGGCGCGACGACCTGACCATCAGTCGACGATCGCCTGAAAGACGGCGTTCTCGAAATCACGCTGCAGCGCGCCCGTGGACGTCTGCATCATGATGATCGTCACCATCTTCTCGGCCGGCTCGATGTTGACGTTCGTGCCGTACGCGCCGGCCCAGCCCCAGCTGCCCTTCGACTGCCGCAACCCGGCCATCGCCGGGTCCTCGACGATCTGCACACCGAGACCGAAGCCCATACCCGCGGCTGGACGCCCGAACTGGCCATTCACCATGTCGCCGGTGTGGTTGGTGGACATCAACTGCACGGTGCGGGCGCCGAGATACCGCCGGCCGTTCAACTCGCCGCCGTTCAGCAGCATCTGCGCGAACTGCGCGTAGTCCTCGGCCGTCGTGACGATGCCGCCCGAGCCGGCGAAATACGTCGTGCTGCTCAGCCCCTGCTGATTCGCCGCCTTCTGCAGCGTGCCGTCGCCGCCGCGTTGATACAGCGTGACGAGGCGCGCCTGATTGTCGGGGCGCGCGACGAAGCCGGTGTCCTTCATCCCGAGCGGATCGAACAGGCGCTGCTTGAGGAACTGATCGAGCGGCTGCCCCGACACGATCTCGACGATGCGGCCGAGGACGTCGAAGCCCGCGGTGCCGCTGTAGCGCCAGAGCGTTCCGGGCTGGAAATCGAGCGGCACCGCACCCAGCTTCGGAATGTAAGTCGCCAGCGTATCGTTCGGACCGCGCTGCGGTGCGGCCGCGTTGCCAAGACCGCCGCTCATGAGGCCGGATCCGTGCGTGAGCAGGTCGCGGACCGTGATATCGCGATTCGCCGACACGACGTCGAACTCGGCCGCGGCGCCTGTTGCTCCAGATCGTCCGCCACCCGGCGCGCCCGGCCCCGCCGGACCGCCGGCGCGCGCGCCCGGCTTCGGCATCGCCACCTTCGAGCCCTTGAACTCGGGGATGAAGCGCGAGACGGGGTCGGTGAGCCGCACCTTCCCTTCCTC
>Ga0105238_10005026_pt1 | contig 13073 bp, 10 predicted proteins | sample KBSC34metaG_FD_81526 | JGI IMG/M metagenome (GOLD analysis project Ga0105238, IMG submission 81526) | Corn rhizosphere microbial communities from Kellogg Biological Station, Michigan, USA - KBS C3-4 metaG | ecosystem: Host-associated > Plants > Roots > Rhizosphere > Soil | place: Michigan, USA... | reverse complement strand
TGGCCGTTACGTCTAGAAAGTCGTCGGTGATCTGGAAGAGTAACCCGAGATGTGAGCCGTAACTGGTGATTGCTGCCAACTCGCTCTCGTCCGCACGTCCAATGATCGCACCGCAACGCGCCGCCGCCTTGATCAGCGCACCGGTTTTGAGCCGGTGCATCTCTTCGAGTTGCGCCTGACTTACCTGCCGCGTTTCGGCTTCCATGTCGAGCGCCTGGCCTGCGACCATACCATCCGGCGTCGCCGCCGCGCGTGCCAGCTCCGCGATCAAAGCGATGCGCGTTTCGGCATCAAGCGCGATGTCTTCAGCGATTGTTTGGAATGCGAGCGTCTGCAACGCATCGCCAGCGAGGATGGCCGTGGCCTCGTCGAAACGCACGTGACAAGTCGGACGCCCGCGTCGCAGATCGTCATCGTCCATCGCCGGAAGATCGTCGTGAATCAGCGAGTAAGTATGGACCATCTCAAACGCGCACGCAGTCCGTATCAACGCTTCGACAGGCGCGCTGAACGTCTGACCCACTGCAAGTACCAGGGCGGGTCGGAAACGTTTCCCACCCGCAAAAACGCTCCAACGTATCGCGTGGTGAATCTTCTCAGGCGCGACTCCAGACAATGGCAGCAGCTTATTGAGCTCGAGCTCAACGTGCGCACGACTGCTCGCCAGCAGACTATCGAGCTCGAGCGGGTTCTGGACGGCGTTAGAGGCCATTCTCATCCTCACCCGCGGGTTCCTTGAACGCCGCCGCCACCGGCCGCCCCTGGTTATCGCGCAAGAGGATCTCGATGCGCCGCTCGGCCTGGCTCAGCCGCTCCTGGCATTCGCGTGAGAGCCGTATACCCTGCTCAAACAATTCGAGACTCTTTTCGAGCGGCAAGTCGCCGTCTTCCAACTGCCGCACGATCTGTTCGAGCGCTTCGAGCCAAGTTTCAAACGTCCTGCTTTGTTCTGCACCGTTACTCATCATTTATCTTCCACGACGCGATCTCTTCGGCTTTGCTTTCTTCATGAATGGAAACTCCGTATCACCGCTGCCGATCGGCGGCAACTCTTTCATCACACTGTCAACAACTCGCTGCACGAGAAGCTCGTCTTTCACGTCGATCACTTTCCAGCCGTCGGCGTCGCGTCGCATCCCGAGTTCTATATCATGCCCCGCCATCTTGCCAGTTGCTTTTGCAGAATCACCGTTTGTCGTAACTGTCATCATTGACTGGACCGCGCCAACGATAGATATGAACGACCGTTGCTCCGGCGCTGCAGCAAACGCCTTCATCGCGTTCAGGAATTCGTCGTGAACAGTTTGCTTCACACGAGGCAGCAGTGACGACATCGTGCTGTCGATCTTTTGCTGGACAGAGCTGTTGAGCGAGCCGCCGTAACGCGCCGCGGCTTTCTGACTGACGGCAGCGGTCATGTTCTTCGCGATTTCCTCGCCGGCTATTCGTTTGTCAAACTCAGCCGTATCGTTGCGCTGTGCGGCATCGAACATGAGCGCCAGCGCGTAAGTTGGCGACGACTGATACCGCCGCACCAAAAAGTAGCCGCCCACCGCCGCCACCACGACGAACAGCAAAACCAGCAACGCCAGAATCCCCAGCACACGCGGCCATCGTCGCCGTTTGTTGCCACCCGTTCGCGAACGTTGCGTGGCTTCACCGGCCGGTCCATCGAGATTAATTACAATTCTCTGCCGCATTCCGCGTTAATCCGTGGCTTCGATCCGTTCGATCCGCGTTCCCAGTTTTCCCTTTGCCAACCGCACGGTGACTTCATCGCCCGGCTTCACGGTGGCTGCGTCACTAACCAGTTTACCTGATGCATCCTGCGCTATCGCGTAACCCCGTTGCAATACTCCAAGCGGAGACAAAGCGTCAAGCGACGCCGCCGCGAGCGCCAGCCGTTCGCGCCCGTCCTGCACCTTCGCGTCGATGATTGTGTCGCACGCGTTTGTCGCGGAGTCCAGTCGTGCGCGTGCTTTTGCAAGTCGTGATTTAACTTCGTCGAAGGCGTGTGAGAGCGCCTGCTCCTGAACTCGCGCGCGCAAGTGGACGATCTGATAGCGTGTCAGGCGCACGAGCTGCCGGCCCATGTTGTCCAGCGCCGAGCAAATCTGATCCTCACGCGCGGCGACGATCTCGGCCGCCGCCGATGGTGTTGCCGCGCGCAGGTCCGCGGCGAAGTCAGCGATCGTGAAATCTGTTTCGTGACCGACGGCGGAGATCACGGGAATCGCAGATTTGCGAATCGCGCGCGCGACCTCTTCCTGATTGAACGCCCATAGATCTTCTGTCGAGCCGCCGCCACGACCGACGATCAAAACGTCGACGAGATCCGCTTGCCGTCCTTCGCGCAGCGCCTGCTCGTGATAAAGATTGATCCAGCGGATCGCACGGGCGATGTCAGGACCGGCAGACTCACCCTGCACCTTCGCCGGTGAAAACAGCACATGCACGGTTCTCGTGCGACGCGAGATCACGTTGAGAATGTCGCGAATCGCGGCGCCTGTCGGAGAGGTTACGACGCCCACGCGACGCGGAAAAACCGGCAACGGTCGCTTTAATTCTTTCGCAAACAGACCTTCCTTTTGCAGACGATCGCGGAGCTGCTCGAACGCGATGCGCAACGCCCCCGCGCCGACCGGATCGAGCGCATCAACAACAAGCTCATACTCGCCGCGCGGCGCGTAAACGGAAAGCTTACCGCGCGCGCGAACTTTCAAACCGTTGGCGGGACGAAAACGAATGCGCGTGTTGGTCGAGCGAAAGCACTTGGCGCGCAGTTGTGCGTTCTCGTCTTTGAGCGTGAAGTACCAGTGGCCGGAAGAGTGATCTTTGAAGTTTGAAATCTCGCCTTCGACCCACACGGAGACGAAGCGTGATTCCAGCGCGATGCGGATCGAGTTTGTTAGTTGCGAGACGGTTAGCGGGCGGCGTTCGGTTTCGTCGAATAGTGCGTTGAAAAGGGGTTGATTCATTTGTCCACAGATTACACAGATTACACAGATGGTTTAAAACTATCTGTGTAATCTGTGGATAAGATTTTAAGGAGTGTTCAATTCCACGACCGGGCTCAACCGCACAGACGCGCCATCGCGGTTGGTGCGTACGCGCACTCGCGGCGAAGAAGAGACGGAATTTGACGCGTAGGTGATCGTGTAGGCCGAGCGGAGCTGCGCGACCACATCGTTGTACGCTTTCTGCAAATCCTCCAGACGCCGGATCGGATAGTAAATGCCGCCGGACACCGTCGCGAGTTTGCGTCCTTCTTCATCGGCGCGCGTCGTCAACGTCAGGTAGCGGGTGCGCAAAGGATCGATCGTGATCTCCGGCTTCGGCACACTCGATTCCGGTATCAAACCCGAAGGCACATACAGCGGGTAAACAAGCGCGCCCGATTCGAGCAGCGCCTCCAGAATCGCCGGAAACGGCAGAAACGATTTGTTATCGTCGCCGTCTGACATCACGACGATCGCCGTGCGCTCACCGCGAAGCTTCCTCAATGGCTCACTCAAAACATACCCGAGTGCATCGTAAAGCGCTGTGCCGCCGCCCGCGTCAATCTCGTCCAACTTGCGCGACAGCATCGCGCGGTCGGTGCTGAAATCGGAAATCACCTGAATGTCGTCACGAAAACTAATGATCGAAATGCGATCCTGCGGACTGGTCGTGCGCAGAAAATCGCGCGCAGCTTTGCGAATAAAATCCATTCGCTCTTCGACACTGCCTGATACATCAAGCAGCAACACGAGATTGAACGGCTCATTCGCGGGGGAAACATTCGTGACGCGTCGCTCCACCCCATTTTCCCAAACCGTGAAGTCTGACTCGCGCATGCCGCCGATCGCGCGTCCGTTGCGGTCAGTCACGCTCGCATTGAACCGCATCAACTGCGGCGCAACCGCGCTGACGATTCGTCCTGGCGGCGTGCGTCTCACGAGCTCCGGTTCTTTCTCAGGCGGCGGCAGCGTCTTCGCGTAGTCGCCAAACATCTTCGGCGACACTTTGCGAATCGCCTGGACGAGCTCACTGTCGCCACTGCGAACAATCGCGCGCGCAGCTTCTGTAAGCGGACGCTCACGCAGATCGCTCGGCGCGCGCTCCGGGTCGATGTTCAGCAGCACAACGCCGCGTTGCGTGTGGAAGTCGAGCGCGACGAGGCCATCTTCTTTCTTTACGTCTTTCTCGCCGAGCCGTCCCGAAAGCTTGTAAACGCCGCCTGCCTTTTCCTTGATCTCGGGCAGCTCGACGTCGCTCATGTAGCGCGGCTTGCTGGCTTCCCAAACGAAGTTGAACTTGACTGCTTCGAGCGGCACGTCGGCGTGAATCGTTCCGGTATCGGTCTTGACGACGGCCGACTCAACGCTGCCGATCACATCAACCGCGCCCGCCTGTCCTTCGACCTGGACTTTCGAGCGCGTCGGAATCGTGACAACGAGATCGATGCGATCCTTCTCGCCGCGCGACCGCACGTCGATATGAATATCGCTGCCTTTGCTTTCGACTTTGACGTCTTCAGCCGCGACCGCCGCTCCGGTGGATTTCGCGTCGATCGTCACCTTCTTCTGTTGCTCTTCAGACGCGATGACACTGACGCGCCCGTCGAGGTTTTTGACGACAAGCGACACCTTCTCTGGCGCATCGATTTCCGATTTATAGCCCTGGGCGAATGCTGAAGAGCAGAACCCGACAAGCAAAATTAAAACCTGGGCGAGGTGTTTGAACCACATTGCCGACAGATCTTGCCCGCCACGGCGCGAACGGTCAAGCGGCGACGGATGGCGATTTTCTCTGTGACCTCGGCGTACCTCAGGGCTTTGCACGAAAAGTCAGCAGATCGCTCTTCTCTATGCAACCTCTGTGTTCTCTGTGTCTCTGTGGTTAACTGAATTCGCGGCAAAACTCACCACAGAGACACAGAGAACACAGAGGTTGCACAGAGAAAAAGTCCGACAAGAGACTTTCGTGCAAAGCCGCTGAGATACGCCGAGAACCGCAGAGAAGATTTCAAATAGGAGTCACGGGTGGCGCGGATTCGTGTGAATCCGGGGCTGATAGGCTATCATGTTCCGGTTGTGTCAAGGTCCGAACCCAGGCGAGACCCCCGCTTGTATATCCATAACCTTGTCAAGCGCGATCCGCTGACGGGTCTTGCGGAAGACGTGCGCAAAGGCCTCACAGCCCAACCCAAACGGTTTTTGCCGAAGTATTTTTACGACGAGCTCGGCTCACAGCTTTTCGAAGCCATCTGCCTGCTGCCGGAATATTACTTAACACGCGCCGAAAACGAGATCCTGCAAAAGTATTCGGATGAGATCGTCTCCGCCGTCGATGGCAACAAGACTCTCGTCGAGATGGGCAGTGGCAGCGCTTCAAAAACGCGACTGATCATCGAAGCGCTGCTGCGACGTCAGCAGGAGCTCTTGTTCATGCCCGTCGACATTTCCGCGTCGGCGCTGGAGAGCAGCTCGCGCATCCTGCTTCAGTCGTATCCGCACCTGAAGATCGAGGCGTACGCAGCAGACTACTTCGCCGGTCTCGCCGAGCTCGGAAAGAAGCCGCGCACGCGAACACTCGCACTCTTCCTCGGGTCGAACATCAGCAACTTCGATCTCGACGATGCGCTGCGGTTCCTGCGCGCGATGCGGAGCGTGCTAAACAAAGGCGACGCGCTTCTGCTCGGGGCGGATTTGAAAAAGGATCCCGCGATCCTCGAGGCCGCGTACAACGACGCGCTCGGCGTTACGTCAGCTTTCAATCTCAACGTGCTGGCGAGAATAAATCGCGAGTTGAAAGGCACGTTCGACTTGCGTGCGTTCCGTCACCGCGCCTTTTATAACGAAGCTCAGGGAAGGATCGAGATCTACATCGAGAGTTTGATGACTCAGCGCGTACGTATCGAGAAGCTCGACCTGGAGATCGAGTTTGCGGCGGGAGAGTTGATTCACACTGAGAACTCTTACAAGTACGACCTGGGCGGAATTCGCGGGCTCGCCGTGCAAACAGGCTTTGAGCTGTCGCGGACGTGGACCGACTCACAGGAACGTTTCAGCAGTAATCTGTTGCTCGCCAACTGATCCAGCAGATGGGCCACGAAGAGGCACAAAAGACACTGCCACTGGTCCAGTTTCACAACGTCACTTACTCGCTTCCAAACGCCACCATCATTTCCGATCTGAACCTGACCGTCGAACGCGGCGAGACGCTTGTTTTGCTGGGCGAGTCAGGCTGCGGGAAAACGACGACTCTCAAGTTGATCAATCGTTTGTTGACGCCGTCTTCGGGTGAGGTGCAGGTCGAAGGAAAGTCGACGACGGCTTGGGATCCGATTGAGTTGCGACGCCGCATCGGCTACGTGATTCAGGAAGGCGGGCTCTTTCCGCATTTCACGATCGCGCGAAATGTTGGTCTTGTGCCTGCTCTCTCTGGTTGGGACGACGCACGGACAAACGAACGCGTGCGCGAGATGCTGAATCTGGTCGGGCTAGAGCCCGACCAGTTCGCGGAGCGTTATCCACGCGAGTTGTCGGGTGGACAACGACAGCGCGTCGGCGTAGCGCGCGCGCTCGCAGCGGATCCGCCGTTGCTCCTGCTCGATGAACCTTTCGGCGCGCTCGATCCACTAACGCGCGCGAGTTTGCAGCGTGAATTTGCCGAGCTCGCGACGCGTTTAGGTAAGACGGCGGTGCTCGTCACTCACGACGTTCGCGAAGCCATGATCCTTGGCCAACGCATCGGGCTCATGCACAAGGGACAGTTGCTGCTGCTCGAATCGCCCGAACGCTTTCGCGCGTCAGACCATCCGCAAGCGCGCGCTTACCTCGAAACGCTGAATGTGAACGGAGGCGAGCATTGAGTTTCTGGCAGTTTCTCCAGGCAAACTGGTCAGAGCTGTTACTGCTCGTGCGACAGCATATCATGCTCGTCTTCGTGTCGATTCTCGTCGCCGTGATCATCGGCGTTCCGGTCGGGATTATTTTGACTCGCTATCGAGTGTTGCGTGGTCCGGTGTTGGGCATTGCGAACGTGATGCAGACGATTCCGAGTCTCGCGTTATTTGGGTTTCTGATTCCGCTTCCGTTCATCGGCGGCATCGGCACCCGCACGGCCCTCGTCGCCCTCGTGGTGTATTCGCTCTTGCCGATCATTCGCAACACAGTGACAGGGATACTCAACGTCGATCCGAATGTTCGGGAAGCGGCAGTGGCGATGGGAATGACGGGCGGCCAGGTGTTGCGACAAGTCGAGCTACCGCTCGCGATGGGCGTGATTGTTACGGGAATTCGCGTCGCGACGGTGATCGCGGTTGGTGTGACGACGATTGCTGCGGCTGTCGGCGCGGGTGGACTCGGAGTTTACATATTTCGCGGTTTGCGACAGTACGACAACAACCTGCTGCTGGCGGGTGCGTTATCGGCGGCGCTGCTGGCCCTCGCGGCGGATTCGTTATTGGGTTTGGTGGAGCGGCAGTTTAGTTTTGAGACGAAGCGAAGCGTAGTTGCGAGAAGGCTCGCGCTCGCGGTTGCGGTTGTGCTGGTGATCGGCGGTGCTGTTTTCTGGTTGGGCCGCTCGACGCCCTCGACTGCGAATCGCATTGCTGTCGGATCGAAAGACTTCACCGAATCAGCCTTGCTTGCCGAGATCGTTGCGCAGATGCTCGAAGCGCGCGGAGTTTCGGTCGAACGACGTTTTGAGCTTGGCGGAAACCTGCCTCACGAAGCGCTCGTCGCCGGCACGCTCGACCTCTATCCCGAATACACCGGCACGTCCTTCACTGCCATACTCCAGCACACACCGATCACCGATCCACGCACGGTTTACGATCAGGTGAAGCAGGAGTATGCGGACCGGTTCAAGGTTGAAGTGAGCCAGCCACTCGGATTTGAAAACACGTTCGCGATCCTCGTGCGCGGCGAAGAGGCACGGCGATTAAACCTCAAGACGATTTCAAACGCGGCAACGGAAGCGCCGCGCTGGCGTGCAGGCTTCGGGCAGGACTTCATGTCGCGCGCGGATGGTTACCCGGGCTTCTCGAAGACATACGGATTAAAGTTCGCGGAAGTGCGCGAGATGGACCTCTCGTTGACTTACATCGCACTCTCGTCGCATCAGGTCGATCTAATCGCCGGCAACTCGACTGAAGGGCGCATTCCGACCCTCGATCTATTTCAGCTCGCAGACGATCGTCGCTACTTTCCACCGTACGAAGCCGTTTATCTCGTTCGTCAGGATTCACTGACGCGCGTTCCGGCGCTGCAAGAAGTGTTATCGAAGCTCGCAAATGCGATTTCGACCGATGAGATGCGTCGCTTGAATTATGAGATTGACGGCAAGAAGCGCGATCCGAAGGAAGTTGTGAAAGAGTGGCTGAAAGGGAAAGGTTTTTAGTTAGCTGCTGGGCGCCTCGTCGGGAAGCGCCCAAGCCTCTAGTATTCAGTTGTCAGCAAGGCCCTGGGAAGCCTCGTGGTAGCACTCTATATGTTGCCACCTCCTGTATTGGTTGGAGGGTCGATGGCGTTGGCTCCGGCGATTTCTTCTTCTTCAGTCAACGGTAACGAAGTCGGCGTCGTGGTCGTCGGCGTCGTGGTCGTCGGAGTCGTCGTCGTCGTGCTACTACCGCCACCACCAGTGTTGGTTGGTGGATCGATGGCTTGAGGATCGGTTGTTGTGTCGTCTGACATGTCTTGATCTCCTTGCATAGTTGGGAGTTGAGCCAGGTGGATCAACTTTGTTAACGATAATAAACCTGAATATCAGGCCTTGCAGCATATTGTTTAAAAACGGCGGAACCCCATTGTTGTTCCAGCCGCGAGCGTGAGTCTTCTGCTTTCCTCATCTGTTCCTGGGCTGTGTTGTTATCACCTGAGTCCTTGCTGGCGTGCGAGGCTATTGCCCAGGCACGCCATTCGGATTCTAATTGACCGCCACGCGCGAATCTCTCCTGAGCTTGAGTTGCGAGTGTTAATGCAGTCTTTGTGTCCTTTGCCTTCCACGCTACTTCCGCGCAAGCGAGGAGCGCCCGTGAGTGCAATCCAAAATCGCCAGCAGTCGACGCAGCCTCGACAGATTGACTACAAAGCTTCTGCGCGTCACCGGAACCGGCCTTTGCCAGTGCGAGAAAATACTGGGCTTGAATAGTGGTATCCGATTTCGGGCTGCTGGTCTTCATAGCCTCGCTGGCAGATGTACTAGCCTGCTGCAAATCACCCTGGCTTAGATTCATCTGCGCCTGAATGAGATGGAGTTCCGGTACTAGTAACTGAGGCGTATCTTTTGACTTGAAAAGCTCTTCAAGTACCAGTTTGGCTTCGTCGTAACGGTAGAGTCGCACGAGGATCTGTGCGCGATTTGCATTACAAAACGCGACGAGAAAGTCGTTCAAGGAGCCATAAAGCTTGATTGCTCTTTCGTACTGTTCCAATGATTCGGGAAGTCGTTCCTGGTCTAACAGGAGCGAGCCAAGGTCTACGTATGAGTCTGCGATTGATAGTTGGTTCTTGATCTGGTTTGCCAGATCCAGTTTCCGATTGAAGGCTTGTTGTGCGGCCGCATAGTCACCCTGGCGACGACGTCCTCGACCTATGTGGCTAAGGCAGGTAATAGCATCTAGTAGATAATTTTCCTGTTGAAAAAACGTGAGGGCCTGGTCCGCCATATGCAGGCCGTCGTCGATCCGCAGCGTTTGGATAAAGAGACCACCCAAATTCGTTTGCGCCCTGGCTTCCAGCAAGCGACCCTTGTTAGTGCTGGCAATTTGAAGCGCCTGATTGAAGTATTGTTCAGCTTTTCCGTAGTCGCCTTTCGCGGAGAATGCATTACCGAGCTCCAATAAGCTTCCTGCCGCCAGGTTATCCAGTTTCTTCTGTTCGGCAATCTTAACGGCCTGTTGAGCCCAGTTCTCGGCCTCGGAGACTAAGCCACGGCCAGACGCGAGATAGCTCAGATCTATAAGCGCGGTGATCTGCTGCGGCTCGTTACCCATGGCGCGCGCGGCGTCAAGCGACGCCTGAAATAGAGACTTTGCCTTCTCGGGCTCACCCTGCCTCCTATACAAGATCCCACGCTGCCGGTTCAGTTCATTCAAGCCCTCAGAGTTGCTGGCCGCCTTGTACAATGCTTCCGCCTCATTGAACATCTTTGTCGCGTTTTCCGCGTCTCCCTTGCGGTTATAGACGACTCCCGCGCGAAGATAAGCAGTGGCATATTGTTTGTCATTTAACTGAATGGCCTTTAAATAATTCTCGAGAGCTTTATTCGGATCACCGTTGTTTTCATAGGCGTAACCCAGATCGACGTACACTCTGCTCTCATTTGGTGTGAGTTGTGAAATCTCAGTGTAAACCTTCACCGCGTCATCGAACTTCCTTCTAACGGTTGCGCGGATGGCCTCGAGATACAACGCATCTTCTGGCGATACGGGATGTTTATCCGTAAGACTCGTTACCGCGAGCATTTCATCTTTCGCTTTGTCCCTGTAATCCAATTCGGTCCAGGCCTGTGCGAGACGCGCATGGGCCAAAGCATAGTTATCGTCGATTTGGGTTGCCTGAGTCAGGGCCTTGCTGGCCTGGTAATAAGCTCCGTCTCGTAAACTATCGGTTCCCTGACCGTACCAATACACAGCCGACGCAGGTGGTTGGTAATAACTCCGTGGCCAGAAGTAATAAGCCGCCCAGATCACTAGTCCGGCGCCGATAAGAATGGGAATCAGAGAAGCTATCGAAAAACGTTGTCGCCGCAGTTGGATCGTCAGCGTCCCTAACGCATTCGTCGCGCGCTTGAATCCTTCCGTCGGTTTGACTGGCCGGCTGGATACCGGCACTCCATTGCCACTCAGCCCCGTCGCCGCCTCTTTCAAATCCTTCAGAAACTCGGCCGCCGTCTGGTAGCGCGCGTCGACCTTCTTTTCCAACGCCTTCAACGTCACCCGGTCCAGCGCGGGCGTCACGTTGGGATTTATCTTCGACGGCGGTGGCGGCGTGACGTGAATTATCTGCGCGCCAATCTCCAGCACGCTGCCGCCCGAGAACGCCGACTGCCCGGTCATACACTCGTAAAGCAGCGCTCCGAGCGCAAACAGGTCGCTGCGTCCATCAACCTCTTTGCCAGTCGCCTGCTCGGGAGAAAGATAGAGGCGCGTCCCTACGATCACGTCGCTACGTGTTTTCGTGGCGTAAATCGTCTTCGCGTCGAGATCGACATCACTCGAAGGCGGCTCAAACAGGTGTTTCACGAGCCCGAAGTCGACCACTTTCACCTGGCCCCGCCCGTTGACGAGGACGTTCGAAGGCTTGATGTCGCGGTGGACGATACCCTGCTGATGTGCTTCGCCGAGCGCTTCAGCAACAGCGGAAATAATCTCAACCGTGCGATTGAGCGTGAGTCCTTCGTCAAGCAGGTCGCTGAGCGACTTCCCTTTGACGTACTCCATCACGATGAACGGCTGACCGGTCGTGGTCTCGCCGTAATCGTGGACCATCGCGATGTTTATATGGCTCAGCGCGGAGACCGCTCGTGCTTCACGAATGAAGCGCGCCCGGTAGTGATGGTCAGTTGCAGTGAGAAACTTGATCGCGACGCGCCGGGCGAGATGCAGGTCCTCGGCGAGATAAACCGCGCCCATGCCACCTTCGCCAAGTTTTTCTAGAATTCGGTAATGGGAGACTGTCTGGCCGATCATGCTCGCTTTGGGTCCATCGGGTTGCGAGAGAGAGATGTGGTTTGGGGCGCGAGTGTTTACATGAGGCGATTGTGCGACAGGATTACAGGATTTTCAAGAAAATCCTGAAAATCGTGTAATCCTGTAATCCTGTCAAAAGGTTTTAGAGGACGGTTTCGCGGATCTTCTTTTCCTGCGCCGCCCTAAACTCGTGCAACTTCTCACGCAACTCCGGCCGGCTATTCGCGAGTATTGCCACTGCGAAGAGCGCGGCGTTTATCGCGCCAGGCTTGCCTATCGCGAGCGTTGCCACCGGAATTCCACCCGGCATCTGCACTGTCGCCAACAGCGAGTCGAGCCCGTTGAGCGCGTCGCTCTTCATCGGCACGCCGAGCACCGGCAGCGTCGTGTGCGCAGCAAGTACGCCGGCGAGATGGGCCGCGCCGCCCGCCGCTGCTATGACAACTTCTAACCCGCGGGATTCCGCGGTTGATCCAAATTCCGCCGCCAACGACGGCGACCGGTGCGCCGAAATCACCCGGCACTCATGCTCTACTCCAAACTGAGTCAGCGTCTCATCCGCATGACGCATCGTTTCCCAGTCAGACTGGCTACCCATAATGACTGCCACCAACGGTTCATTTCCATTTTTTTCCGCCATCTTATTCTCCCTACTATTCACCTTGATCCAACGAGAAACCGCGCTCCCCATCAAATGTATAAAGACCTTCCGTCTTGATGAAGTCGAAATCCGCGTCAGCAATCCGGCCGAGCAGTGACACAACCTGCGAATGAGCGACTTTGCCCCCATTCGCCTCGGTCAGAAATCGACAACGCCAGTGATCCGAACAAAAAGTTTCCTTGTGGCCGCCCGGCCAGACTTTCACACCACGATTACTGATCATCGTGAGCTTTACGCCGTCGCCGTTGACTTTACTGAGCGCGTCGCCGAGATCGTTGGGCGAGCCCTTGGTCCAGTCGAGGAAAACGTCAACACCAACGAGCTCCTTCTGCGGCGCTTTGCCACTGGCTGGAGCGCTCGCATGCGACTCCTCACCCTTGCGATATTTCCTCGCCTTCAGGATCTGGGGCGTTTGGCCCAACCGCTCGATGACAGCGTCTGCAAACTCTTTCGTCCCAACCTTCTGCTTGCTGACTTTGTCGTCGTAAACGTCGTACGTGTGAATGCCGTCCTCGATTGCGCGTAGCCATGCGTTATGAACGCGCTCGGCATGGTCAGTTAAGCCGACGTGGACAAGCATCATCACCGCGCCGAGAAGCAGTCCCGACGGATTCGCAAGGTTCTGTCCCGCGCGTCGCGGCGCCGACCCGTGAATCGCTTCAAACATCGAAACGTGCTCGCCGATGTTTGCCGAACCGGCGAGTCCAACCGATCCAGCGATCTGCGCGGCCA
>Ga0105238_10005024_pt1 | contig 13078 bp, 9 predicted proteins | sample KBSC34metaG_FD_81526 | JGI IMG/M metagenome (GOLD analysis project Ga0105238, IMG submission 81526) | Corn rhizosphere microbial communities from Kellogg Biological Station, Michigan, USA - KBS C3-4 metaG | ecosystem: Host-associated > Plants > Roots > Rhizosphere > Soil | place: Michigan, USA... | reverse complement strand
GCTGAGCTTCTCCGAGAGCAGCCGCACGGTCGTCGCGCGCTCGCTGACCACCTTCTCCGGCGCCGGCGTGAACCAGGTGGCCTTCGCCACCGACGACATCTTCCAGGCCGTGGTGCGCATGCGCAAACGCGGGGTGAAGCTGCTGCCGATCCCAGAGAACTACTACGACGACCTCTCGGCCCGCCTCGGCCTGGACGACGCTTTCGTCGACCGGCTGCGCGCCCACGACGTGCTCTACGACCGCGATCCGAAGGGCGGGGAGTTCTTCCACGCCTACACCCAGACCTTCCACGACCGGTTCTTCTTCGAAATCGTCCAGCGCCGGGGCGGCTACGACCAGTACGGCGCCGTGAATGCGCCGGTCCGCATGGCCGCCCAGGCCCGCGCCGTGCGCGCCGAAGCCGCCTGACCGCCTGACCTGAAAACAGAGACCCCGGGCGATGCGCCCGGGGCCTTCAAGTCACGCCCGGCCGAAGCCGCGCGGGGAACCTAGAACTTCTTGCGTGCGCCGATGGTGATCAGCCGGCCGATCGGGTTTCCGCTGAAGGCGTCATAGCCGTTGTTGGAATTGTAGAACGGCGGGTCCTTGTCGAAGAGGTTGTTCACGTCGGCGAAGACCTGCAGGTCCTTCGAAAGGCCCTCGCCGGGGAAATCGTAGGCGGCGTGCAGGTCGATGAAGTTGCCCGCCTTGACCTTGTCGCCGCCGCCCGTCGGCACGCCCGCGGCGCTGCGGGTCAGCGGCGCCACCGTGGTGCCGCTCCAGTTGCGGTACGAACTGGTGTGGTTCCAGAAGACGTTCGCCGACAGCCCGAAATTCGAATCCCAGCTGACGCCCACGCGGCTGTTCAGCTTGATCGACGGGAAGGTGGTGTTGAAGCCGGTGGTGTTCTTGACGCTGAAGACCGCCCCGCCGGTGCCGACCTGCTGGTCGAACTTGGTCTCGTAGGACGCCACCGCGTCGAAGCTGAAACGGCCGGCGTCGGTCTTGAGGCTGTAGTTCAGCGCCGCGTCGATCCCCTCGACCGTCAGGTTGAGCGCGTTGCGCTGCTGGAAGTTGTACGAGAAGAACACCTGGCTCGGGATCGTGGTGTTCAGCGGCCGGCTGCCGATGATCGCCGCGACCTGCGCCGGGGTGGCGCCGCCCGGATAGATCTGCAGCAGGCTGTTCAGGCCCGCGGCGTTGACCGCGAAGGCCGCCTGGGGCGCGGTGATCGCCCCCTTGATCCGGTTGTGCCAGTAGGTGAGCGACAGGCGCAGGCCCGGGATGAAGGACGGATCCCAGTCGCCGCCGAACGCCCAGCTGCTGCCCTTCTGCGGCTGCAGGTCGGCGTTGCCGCCGTTGATCTGCAGGCCCGCGAGGCTGCCGCCGATGGTGCAGGTGACCGCCCCGACCGGGCAGCCCGGCAGGCCGATGATGTTCGGATAGGCCGCCGTCGGGACGTTCAGGGTCCCGGCGAACAGGCTGATGTTGGTCTCGGCGGTGGTGCCGTTGGCGTCCGCCCCGCGGCTGGTCAGCGCCGGGGCCACGAACGACTTGGCGTAGTTGGCCCGGAACTTCAGGCCGTCCACCACCTCCCAGTTCGCCGCGATGCGCGGGTTCTTGGTCGAGCCGAAGTCGTTGTAGTCGTCGTAGCGGCCGGAGACGTTCACATCCACCCGGCGGGCGAAGGGGATGTTCATGTCGGGCCCGACCAGCGGCACCAGCAGCTCGGCGTAGGCCGACTTCACGTTGCGGTCGTAGTTGAGGTGGAGGAACGCCGAGCCGGTGGTCGCGGGCCCGGTGTTGTTCGGGCGGGTCACGTTCTGCTCGAGGGTGTACTTGATGTACTCCAGGCCGGCGGCGAACTTGACCGCGCCGGCCGGCGCTTCGAACAGGTCGCCGTCGATCTTCATCGTCGCGTCGCGGATCGTCTGGCGCGCCCGGAACGTGGTCTCGCTGTCGGTGAGGCGCTGCAGCACCGCCGCCGACGTGCGGTTGCCGAACACGTCCAGGGCGTTGGCCGCCGTCAGGGGCGTGTTGAGCACGATGGTCGTGGTGCCCGGGATGGAGGCCGCCGTCAGGCTGCCGCCGCCATTGGTGGTGCCGTTGAGCGCGAGGTTCGCGCAGCTGGCGCAGAGCTGTCCCACCTGGTCGGTGAAGGAGTTGCTGTAGCCCGCCAGGCCGCCCAGGCTCAGGGTCCACTTGTCGCTCAGCTTGTAGTCGGCCGAGCCGTGGAAGTAGCCGGTCTCGTCGCCGGCGATGGTCCTGGCGCCGGGGCCCAGCAGCTGGTTGGCGTCGAACCGGATCGTCTCCGACGTCGCGGTCGAGCCGGCGGGCGCCTGGAAGAACGGGTTGATCTGGCTGGTGTTGGCCGAGCCCGGACCGAAGATGGTGGCCTGCACGGTCCCGCGGCTGTCGCGGTTCACGTTGCGCCGGTCGGAATAGACGAACTCGCCCGCCACGGTGAGCGCCTCGGTGACTTCCTGCGAGGCCTTCACAAGCACGTTGTAGCGCCGCTCGCTGGGGATCAGGTCGGTGACGCCAGAGGTGTCGCAGAAGGCGTTGGCGGCGGCGTTGGCCACGCCCGCGCCGGTGTAGGGCGCGGGGATGATGTTGCCGGAGCCCACCTGGATCGTCGCCGGCGCGCAGAAGAACGACGCCAGGTTCGAGCCGCCCAGCGCTCGCTTGTCGCGGACCGTGTAGTCGCGCTTGTACGAGAGCAGCCCGTCGCGGTCGGAGTAGCCCAGGGCCACCAGCACCGAGCCCGTATCCCAGGTCTTGCCCGCCACGGCGCCTGCGCCATAGCTGTTGTAGCCGTCGGCGAAACCTGCCTGGGCGCGCACCTCGACGCCGTCGAAATTGCGCCGGGTGATGAAGTTGATCACGCCGGCGACGGCGTCCGAGCCGTAGACCGACGAGGCGCCCTCCGCCAGCACCTCGACCCGTTCCAGGGCAAGCGGCGGCAGGATGTTCGGGTCGGCCAGGGCGTGGTTGATGCCGGTCAGCGGCAGGCGGTGACCGTCGATGAGGATCAGGGTCGAGTTCGAGGCGCTGGCCCCCAGGCCGTGGATGGTCGGGGCGTTGGTGCCGGAGTTGTCGGCGCTGCCGAAGGAGCCCTGGCCCACGGCCTGCAGGCCGACGACGGAGGGCACGCTGCGCAGCACCTGCTGGACGGTCTGGGCGCCGGTCTTCTGGATGTCGGCCTGACCGACCGAGACCAGGTTGGAGCCCACCGGCGGGGCGCCGCGGATGCTCGAGCCCGTGACCACGACCTCGGTCAGCTCGCTGGTGGCGGGAGCGGCCGCTCCGGCCGCCTTGGCCGCCTGGGCGCTGGCGCCGGTCGCGCCGAACGCGGTGACGATGGCGACGGACGCGCCGCACATCAGGTTGATAGCTCGCGTCGGCCCCCGGCGCGAAAGCTGGGCATGATTCATCGGCTTCCCCCTAAAGGAATAGTTAGTTCATTATTATTGGCGGCTTTCCCGAGGGGTCGTTTCCACCGGGCATCCGCGGATGATGGCGTCCGTTCGTTTCCTCGGCAGGTTCCTGAACGCCTGGCGCGCCGCGCGTCGCGCCGCCGCCAGGGGGGCGCCTCTGCCTACGCCCTCGTGATGTCGACGCGGATGGTACTAACCAGTTGGTACATGTCAAGCGATCGAGCCACGTTCTTGTCGCGTTTCTGCAACACTCGGACACAATGCGGACGCGGCCTACTCGTGGACATTGGACACCAGCGGACCGTCCCGCTCGGCGTTGGCCAGGAACCGCCGACGCATGCGCTCGGTGTCCGGATCGACCTCGGTGAACAGCCGGAAGGCTTCGGCCGCCTGGAACACCGCCATGCCGCCGCCGTCCAGCGTCCTGCAGCCGATGCGCCGCGCGTCGGCCAGGAGCTCGGTCTCCAGCGGGAAATAGACAACGTCCGCCACCCATTGCGATGCGCGCAGCAGCGCGGCGGGAACCGGCGTTCCGGGGTACTTGGCCATGCCGACCGGGGTGGCGTTCACCAGGCCATCCGCCTCCGCCACGGCGGCCTTGAGGTCGTCGGCCACGACAACACGATCCGGCCCGAAGATCCCCGCGAGCGTATCCGCCAGCTCGGCCGCACGGCCCCGGTCCAGGTCGTGCAGGATCAACTCGCGGACGCCCTGTTCGAGCAACGCATAGGCGACGGCGGCTCCCGCGCCCCCGGCGCCGAGTTGCAGCGCCCGATCCAGCGCCACGTCGGGCAGGCCGCGGCGGAAGCTCTCGGCGAAGCCCGACCAGTCGGTGTTGTGGCCGACCCGGCGGCGGCCGCGAAACACCACCGTGTTCACCGCGCCCAGCCGGCGCGCGGCGGGCGAGAGCTCGTCCAGCAGCGGGATCACCGCCTGCTTGAACGGATAGGTGACGTTGACGCCGGCGAACCCGTCGCCCTCCGCCCGGTCGATGATCTGGGCGAGGTCAAGCCCGGCCTGCGCCGGCGACTCCAGGTCCAGCAGCACATAGGAGAGCCGCAGGCCCTGGGCGGCGCCCTCCTCCATGTGCATGGCCGGGCTGCGCGAGCCTTGGATCCCACGGCCGATCAGGCCCAGGCGGAGCGTGGCGATGGCGCCGTCAGCCATGCCCGCTCACCCCCGCCGGGCGGCCGGCGTCGATCCCGCGAGGATCCAGGGCGTCGCCGCCGACAGGCCGCATGTGGTGTTCCTTCCCGGACGCCGGGCCGGCGCCCGCTTGAGCGGTTTTCTCATTCGAAGTCACCGCTTACACTATTGACCATCTAGTTCGTACAAAATCATGAAGCCTGTCAATCGATCGCCCTCACGGCAGCCGGAACACCGTGAGCGCATCGTCCGTCACCGGGCTGTCCAGGAAGCTGCCGCCCGTGCCGACGATGGCGACGTACTGCTTGCCGTCCTTGCCCAGGTAGGTGATCGGCGTCGCGTGGCCCGAGGCGCCCAGCTTGTAGGTCCACACCTCCCGCCCGGTGCGGGCGTCGAAGGCGCGAAAGCGGCCGTCGTCCGTGGCGGCGATGAACACCAGGCCGCCGGCCGTCGCGATCGAGCCGCCGACGTTGGGCCGGCCGGTCTTCTGCAGCGCCGGCGGCAGATTGTCCGTCACGCCCAGCGGCGTCTGCCAGGCGATCTCGCCGGAGTTCACGTCGATGGCGCTCAGCGTGCCCCAGGGCGGCTGCTGGCACATCTGGCGCGTCTCGGGCTGCTGGAAGCGGCCGAGGACCGGGTTGCTGGCGGTGGCGCCCGTCCCGTCGGCCGAGATGGTGTCCTGGGCGATCTGGCCGAAGTTGTTGGCGTTGACGAAATAGAGGCCGAGTTTCGGATCGAACGACCCGCCGCCCCAGTTCGCGCCGCCCTGGTAGCCCGGGAACTGCACGGTCGGGACCGTGATCCCGGTGGGCAGGTAGGGGCCGCCGAGCCTGAGCTTGTTGTCGGTGATCAGCTTGCGGCAGTAGGCCTCCAGCTCCGGCGTCACCGTGGCGACGTCGGCGAGCGAGAAGCTGTTGCGGGCGAAAGGTTGCGGCTTCAGCGGGAACGGCTGGGTCGGCGAGGCCGCCTCCCCCGGCGCCTCGCTGGCCGGGACCGGCCGTTCCTCGACGCCGTAGATCGGCTTGCCGGTGACGCGGTTCAGCAGGAACAGCAGGCCGGACTTGGAGACGATGGCCACCGCGGGGATCGTCTTGCCGCCCTGCTTGACGTCGATCAGCGCCGGCGGCGCCTCGGCGTCGGCGTCCCAGATGTCGTGGTGCACGATCTGGAATTGCCACGGGTATTTGTCTGTGGTGGGGTGCGCCGCGACCACCGAGATGGAGTAGAGGTTGTTTCCCTTGCGGTCGCCGCCGTAGCGGTCCCACGTCGGCGCGCCGAACGGCATGTAGACGATGCCCCGCTGGGCATCGACGGTCATGAAGCCCCAGACATTGACCCCGGAGCGCGCCTTCCAGCTGTCGCCCTCCCAGGTGTCGTGGCCGGGCTCGCCGGGGCGCGGAACGCTGTGGAAGGTCCAAACGAGCTTGCCCGTGCGCACGTCCCAGGCGCGGATGTCGCCCGCCGCGCCCCTGGTGGGGAACTCCTGGGTGGCCGCGCCAGTGATCACCAGGTTGCGGTAGACGATCGGCGGCGAGGTCAGGCCGTAGGAGGCGTCCGCCACTCCGTTCAAGATCTCCGGCGTCTTCAGGTCCAGCACGCCCGCCTTGCCGAAGCCGGGCGCCGGTTTGCCGGTCCGGGCGTCCAGGGCGATCAGCAGGCCGTCGCGCGTGCCGAACAGGATCTCCGGTCCGGCCTTGCCGTCGCCCGGCCAGTATTCCACGCCCCGCAGGGACGGCGCGCCGGGGCCGGTGACGTCATAGGACCAGACGGTCCTGCCGGTCTCCGGCTCCAGCGCCACGACCTGCTTGTAGGCGGTGGTCAGGTACATCAGGCCGCCGGCCACCAGCGGGGTCGCCTCCGACGACGCCGGGCGCGGGCCGCGGCGGCGGGCGTTGGGCGGCGCGCCGGGCGGCAGGCCCTCGGCGGCGCGCTGGGCGGTCTCCTCGCGCGACGGGGCGGACGCGGCCGGCGCGGGGTTGGCCGGCTTCATGTGGAAGCTCCAGGCCGGGACCAGGCTGGCGACGTTCTGCGGCGTGATCTGGCTGAGCGGCGAATAGCGCATGCCGCCCGGGTCGTGGCCGTAGGTGGGCCAGTCCGCGCCGGCCGGCGTCGCAGCGGCGGCCTGCCCCGCGAGGCCCAGCGCGCCGGCCGCCGAGGCCGCCAGCGCCCATGCTCCAAAACCGCGCCTCATGACGTCTCCCCGGCAGGCCCGCCGTTCGGCGGTCGTTGAGACATAACGTACGAACTAGTGCGTTCCTGTCAACGCGAGGCGGGCCACGTTCACAGATTGTACGGACTGGTGTGTTCCCAACTCGGCGCGGGTCGGCTATCGGTGGGGGAAGCGTCCCTGGCCACCGCCCCGGGCGGCGCAGCAAGATCAGGCGGAGGAAACACCGGATGGCCAAGACCGTCTACCTGCTGAACGGGCCGAACCTGAACCTGTTGGGGCTGCGCGAGCCGCACCTCTACGGGTCGCAGACGCTGGAGGACGTCGAGGCCATGTGCCGGCCCATCGCCGAGCGGCACGGCTTCGCGCTGCAGTTCCGCCAGACCAACCGCGAATACGAGATGGTCGACTGGATCCAGGAGGCCCGCCTGTCGGCCGGCCTGGTGATCAACCCGGCGGGCTTCACCTACAACGCCGTGCCGGTGCTGGATGCGCTCAAGATGTGCGAGTGCCCGGTCGTCGAGGTGCACATCTCCAACATCCACAAGCGGGTCACCGAGGCCTCCTGGCGAGCCGACAGCATCATGTCGGCGGCCGCCACGGGCGTGATCGCGGGCCTCGGCGTGCACGGCTACGTGCTGGCGCTGGAATACATCGGCCTGGCCATCGCCGAGGCGGGCTGATGACCACCGCAGCGACCGCCGCCGCGCCGGCCCGGGCCTCACGGGTCCGCCTGCTGATCCTGGCCCTACTGACCCTGGGCACCCTGATCAACTACCTGGACCGCACGGTGGTCAGTGTCGCCGCGCCCTCCATGAGCAAGGAGCTGGGGCTGAACGCCGCCGTCATGGGCGTGGTGTTCTCGGCCTTCTCCTGGACCTATGCGGCGGCCCAGATCCCCGGCGGCATCCTGCTGGACCGGATCGGCGCGCGGCTGACCTACTTCCTGTCGGTGACCTTCTGGTCGGCCTTCACCCTGCTGCAGGGCTTCACCATGGGCCTGGGCACGCTGCTGGCGTTCCGGCTGGGCCTCGGGATCGCCGAGGCGCCCTGCTTCCCCAGCAACAGCCGCATCCTGTCGATCTGGTTCCCGCAGCAGGAGCGAGCGCGGGCCACCAGCGTCTATTCGATCGGCCAGTACTTTGGCCTGGCGTTCCTGAGCCCGGTGCTGTTCGCCATCACCGGGGCTCTGGGCTGGCGGGCGCTGTTCATCATCGTGGGCTCGATCGGCCTGCTGTTCGGCCTGGTCTGGCTGGCCGGCTATCGCGAGCCGGACCGCAGCAAGCTGGTGAACCGCGCCGAGCTCGACCACATCGAGGCCGGCGGCGGGCTGGGGAACACCGCGCCCAAGACCGCCTTCCAGTGGCGCCACGTGCGGTTCCTGTTCCGCCAGCGCCAGATCGTCGGCGCCTCGATCGGCCAGTTCGCCGGCAACTCGACGATGGTCTTCTTCCTGACCTGGTTCCCCACCTACCTGGCCACCGAGCGCCACATGGCCTGGCTGAAGGTGGGTTTCTACGCCGTGCTGCCGTTCATCGCGGCCTCGGTGGGCGTGGTCGCGGGCGGCCAGGTGTCCGACTACCTGCTGCGGCGGACCGGCAACGCGACCCTGGCGCGCAAGCTGCCGATCATCGCGGGGCTGCTGCTCGCCAGCTGCATCGTCGCGGCCAACTTCCTGGACGACAACCGGCTGGTGATCGCCGTCCTCTCCGTCGCCTTCTTCGGCCAGGGGATGGTCAACCTGGGCTGGACCTTGATCACCGACGTCGCGCCCAAGCCGCTGATCGGCCTCACCGGCGGGGTGTTCAACCTCTGTGCGAACCTGGCCGGCATCATCACGCCGCTGGCCGTCGGCTTCATCGTCGCGGCCACCGGCTCGTTCGTCTACGCGCTCGGTTTCATCGCGGTGATCGCGCTGATTGGAGCGTTTTCGTACATTTTCATCCTCGGGCCGGTCGTGCGTGTAGAGTTCGACGAGGCGGCATAGCCGGCGGACGCGCGGCATGGTGTTGGTCGGCGGCCCGTTGCAGCATACTGCGGGTCGTCGATCGGCCGATTCAGGGGAAGCGATACGTGGCGCGGCAAGGACTGAAGCGGACGGCCAAGGACGAGTCGCGCGGCGGCGCCGCGAACGCGCCCGCCTCCGGCGCCAAGCCGAAGACCCGGACCAATGACCCGGATCGCACCAAGGCCAACATCATCGAGGTCGCCACCCACGAGTTCTCGGAGAAGGGCCTCTCGGGGGCGCGGATCGACGAGATCGCCGAGCGGACCCGGACGTCCAAGCGGATGATCTACTACTACTTCGAGAGCAAGGAAGGGCTCTATCGGGCCGTCCTGGAGGACAGCTACCGCCGCATCCGCACCATCGAGGCGACGCTGGACCTGGAGCACAAGGCGCCGCTGGAGGCGCTGGCCCAGCACGTGCGCTTCACCTTCGACTACCAGCTGGCCAACACCGACTTCATCCGGCTGGTGATGGTCGAGAACATCCATCACGGCGAACACATCGCCCAGCTGTCGTCGACCCAGCAGTCCAACATGAGCGCCATCGCCACCCTGCGCAGCATCGTCGAGCGGGGGATCGCCGCCGGCGTCATGCGCAAGGACCTCGACACCATCGACCTGCATATGTCGATCAGCGCGCTCTGCTTCTTCAACGTCGCCAACCGGCACACCTTCTCGACGATCTTCAAGGTGGACATGGTCTCGCCGGCCGCGACCGCCGCGCGGCGGGAGTCGGTCGCCGACATGATCCTGCGGTACGTCGCGCCCTAGGATCGCCCTCGTCCCGGCTTGCGCGCTCTTGGGGCTCGATACAAAACAAACTATCCAGTTGGTCCATTTTTGACTACGACCGGCGGCAAGACCGGAATTCAGGGAGATCGCCACGATGAAAGTGGTCATGGCCGGCCAAGGCGCCTTCGGGATCAAGCACCTGGAGGCCATGCAGAAGATCGACGGCGTCGAGGTCGTCAGCCTTGTCGGCGGCTCCGAACAGTCCACCAAGGACGTCGCCGAGCGCTTCAAGATTCCGCACTGGACCCTGGACCTGGCCGAGGGCCTGGCGCAGCCCGGCGTCGACGCGGCGATCCTGGCCACCCCGACCCAGATGCATACCGCCCAGGCCCTCCAGTGCCTCGAGGCCGGCAAGCACGTGCAGGTCGAGATCCCGATGTCCGACAGCCTGGCCGACGCCGAGCGGCTGGCGGCGGTCGCGGCCCGATCCGGCAGGGTGGCGATGGCCGGCCACACCCGGCGCTTCAATCCCTCGCACCAATGGATCCACAAGCGCATCCAGGCCGGCAAGCTGAAGGTCCAGCAGATGGACGTCCAGACCTATTTCTTCCGCCGCAAAAACCTGAATGCGCTGGGCCAGCCGCGCAGCTGGACCGACCACCTGCTCTGGCACCATGCCGCCCACACGGTGGACCTCTTCCACTACCAGACCGGCGAGATCAGCTCGGTGGCCCGGGGGGTCCAGGGGCCGATGCATCCGGACCTGGGCATCGCCATGGACATGTCGATCCAGATGAAGGTTCCGTCGGGCGCGGTCTGCACGCTCAGCCTCTCGTTCAACAACGACGGGCCGCTGGGCACCTTCTTCCGCTACATCTGCGACAACGGCACCTACATCGCCCGCTACGACGACCTGGTGGACGGCAAGGAGCAGCCGATCGACGTCTCCCAGGTGGACGTGTCGATGAACGGCATCGAGCTACAGGACCGCGAGTTCTTCGCCGCCATCCGCGAAGGCCGCGAGCCCAATAGCTCGGTCGCCCAGGTCCTGCCCGCCTACCAGACCCTCGACCGCATCGAGAAGAGCTTGCTCTAGCGACGCTTGGTTATATGACATAACAATCTACCGGAGGAAGCGTATGAGCCTCGTCGTCAGGAACGTCCATCGCGCGGACGCCGGCGTCGTCGACGCCCTGGCCGGCTACGGCGTCGCCACCGTCCACGAGGCCCAGGGCCGCAAGGGCCTGCTGGCCAGCTACATGCGCCCGATCTACCGCCCCGCCGCCATCGCCGGCTCGGCGGTCACCTGCTCGGTGGCCCCCGGTGACAACTGGATGATCCATGTGGCGGTGGAGCAGTGCAAAGCCGGCGACGTGCTGGTCGTCGCCCCCACCAGCCCCTGCGAGGACGGCTATTTCGGCGACCTCCTGGCCACCTCGCTGAAGGCGCGCGGGGTGCGCGGCCTGATCATCGACGCCGGCGTGCGCGACATCGCGGTCCTGACCGACATGGGCTTCCCGGTCTGGTCCAAGGCGGTCTACGCCCAGGGGACGGTCAAGGAGACCCTCGGCGACGTGAACCTGCCCCTGGTCTGCGCCGGCGCCCTGATCCAGCCCGGCGACGTCATCGTGGCCGACGACGACGGGGTCTGCGTGGTTCGCCGCGAGGAGGCCGCCGCCGTCGCAGCCGCGGCGGCCAAGCGCGAGGCCAACGAGACCGACAAGCGCGCGCGGTTCGAGGCCGGAGAACTGGGGCTCGACATCTACGGCATGCGCGAGCGGCTGGCCGAGAAGGGCCTGAAGTACGTGGATGACCCGCCCCAATGACCCAGACCGCCATCCCTTGCACGGTCATGCGCGGCGGCACCTCCAAGGGCCTCTACTTCCGCGCGTCCGACCTGCCGGCGGACGTGGCCACCCGCGACGCGGTGCTGCTGGCGGCCATGGGATCGCCTGACCCGCGCCAGATCGACGGGATGGGCGGGGCGCACCCGCTGACCAGCAAGATCGCGGTCGTCGGTCCGCCGACCCATCCGGACGCGGATGTGGACTACCTGTTCCTGCAGGCCGTGGTGGACGAGGCGCGGATCGACGCCGGCCAGAACTGCGGCAACCTGCTGGCCGGGATCGGACCCTTCGCCATCGAGGAGGGCCTGTTCGCGGCGCAGGACGGGGTGACCAACGTCCGCATCAACATGCTCAACACCAAGAGCCTGGCGGTGGCGGCGATCCAGACGCCCGGCGGCAAGGTCCGTTACGACGGCGACGCCCGCATCGACGGCGTGCCGGGAACCGCCGCGCCGGTGCCGATCGACTTCCTGGACGTGGCGGGGTCGACCTGTGGCGCCCTGCTGCCGACCGGGGCCGCCCGCGACGTGGTCGACGGGATCGAACTGACCGCCATCGACAATGGCATGCCCGTGGTCGTCATGCGCGCCGCCGACTTCGGCAAGACGGGCTACGAGACGCCGGAAGACCTTGAGGCCGACGCCGAACTGAAGGCCCGCGTCGAGGCGATCCGATTGCAGATCGGCCCACGCATGAACCTGGGCGATGTGGCGAAGAAGACGGTGCCCAAGATGTGCCTGGTCGCCCCGCCGCAGCACGGCGGCGCGATCTGCACGCGGAACTTCATCCCCCACCGCGTCCACGAGGCGATCGGCGTCTTCGGCGCGGTCAGCGTCGCCACCGCCTGCGTGACGCCCGGCTCGGTCGCCGCCGAGGTCGCCGGCATCGCCGACGTCGAGGCGGTGAAGGAGCTGGAGGTCGAGCACCCCACCGGCTTCTTCACCGTGGCCATGGACGTCAGCCTGGAGGGCGGCCAGGTGAAGGTCCGCCGCTCCGCCCTCCTGCGCACCTGCCGCCGCCTGATGCGCGGCGAAGTCTATGTGCCGGCGTCCGTGTGGGACGGTGTGCGGTGAATCTGGTCTCTCATTCCCGTCATCCCGGCCGGAAGACCGCGCCAGCGGGCTGGAGAGCCGGGACCCAGGAGCCGTGCGCACCGCCCCTGGGTCCCGGCTCTCCGCTTCGCTGCGGCCGGGATGACGAGGGTTTGTTGCGGACGCCGGCATGACCTCCCTCCCCCGTATCGCCCTGATCGGCTTTGGCGAGGTTGGCCAGACCCTCGCCCAGGATCTCGCCGGCAAGGCGGAGCTCGCCGCCTGGGACATCGCGGTCGCCCCGGACCATCCGGACGTCCGCGCCGCGACCAGCGCTCCGGACGCCGTGAGCGACGCGGAGCTCGTCATCAGCGCCGTCACCGCCGACCAGGACCTGGCGGCGGCGCAATCCGTCGGGCCGCTGGACGGCGCCTTCTTCCTGGATCTCAACTCCTGTTCGCCCGGCCAGAAAGTCGCGTCCGCCGATGCGATCCACGCGGCCGGCGGCCGCTATGTCGAGGCCGCGGTGATGAGCCCGATCGGACCCCGGCGGATCGCCTCGCCGATGCTGCTGGGCGGGCCGCATGCCCGTGACTTCCTGGCCTTCGCCGACGGCCTCGGCTTCACCGGGGCAACCGCCTACTCGGAGGTCATCGGCCAGGCGGCGGCGACCAAGCTCTGCCGGTCGGTGATGATCAAGGGCGTCGAGGCCCTGCTGACCGAGTCGATGC
>Ga0105238_10005023_pt1 | contig 13078 bp, 12 predicted proteins | sample KBSC34metaG_FD_81526 | JGI IMG/M metagenome (GOLD analysis project Ga0105238, IMG submission 81526) | Corn rhizosphere microbial communities from Kellogg Biological Station, Michigan, USA - KBS C3-4 metaG | ecosystem: Host-associated > Plants > Roots > Rhizosphere > Soil | place: Michigan, USA... | reverse complement strand
TTCTGGCACTACAAGCCCGACGAGTACATGAAGCAGCCGCCCTACTCGCGCAGCTTCCAGGGCATCAAGGGCTAGGAGGCGCGGCTTGGGCGAGGCGCTGCTGCGGCTCTCGGACGTGCGGGTGGCCTTCGGCGCCCTCGCCGCCGTGGACGGCGTCTCGCTCGAGGTGGCGCGCGGGGAGCGCCGCGCGATCATCGGGCCCAACGGCGCGGGCAAGACCACGCTCTTCAACTCCATCGCCGGGGAGCAGCGCGTGACGTCGGGCTCGGTGTGGCTCGACGGAAGCGATGTCACGCGCCTGGGCACCGCGCGGCGCGCGCGGCGCGGCGTCGGGCGCACCTTCCAGATCACCACGCTCTTCGGCCACCTCACGGTCGAGGAGAACCTGCGGCTCGCCGCGCGCGGGCGCTCGCCGCGCAAGCTCTCGCTCTTCGGCTCGGGCGAGTGCACGGCGGCGGAATCCCAGGCGGTCGAATCCGGGCTCGCCGCGAGCGGGCTCCTCGCGCGCCGCGCCACGCCCGTGCACGAGCTCTCGCACGGCGAGCAGCGCCAGCTCGAGCTCCAGCTGGCGCTCGCCTCGCGGCCCTCGCTCCTCCTTCTGGACGAGCCCGCCGCGGGCCTCTCGCCCGCCGAGCGGGTCTCCATGGCGCGCATCATCGAGGCCCTTCCGCGGTCGCTCACGCTGGTCCTCATCGAGCACGACATGGACCTCGCCCTCGGCCTCGTCGACCGCGTGACGTGCCTGCACTACGGGCAGGTGCTCACCGAGGGCGACCCGGCCGCGATCCGGGCCAACCCGCAGGTGCAGGAGGTCTACCTCGGGAAGCCGCGCGATGCTTGAGGTGGCCGACCTCCACAGCTTCTACGGCGAGGCGCACGTGCTGAACGGCGTCTCGCTCACGGTGCGCGCGGGCGAGCTCGTGGCGCTCCTCGGCCGGAACGGCATGGGAAAGACCAGCCTCATCCGCTCGATCATGGGCCTCGCCCAGCCGCGCGTGCGCTCCGGGAGCGTGCGCTTCCTAGGCGAGGAGCTGCGCGGCGAGCCGCCGCATCGCATCGCGCGGCGGAAGATCGGCTACGTGCCGCAGGGCCGGCGCCTCTTCGCGTCGCTCACGGTGCAGGAGCACCTGGGCCTCGTGCCCGGGCCGCACGGCGCGTGGACGGCCGAGCGCATCTTCGAGGTGTTCCCGCGCCTCGCGGAGCGCCGCTCCCACCGCGCGACGCAGCTCTCCGGCGGCGAGCGGCAGATGCTCGCGATCGCGCGCGCCCTCATGCTCGACCCGAAGCTGCTGCTGATGGACGAGCCGTCCGAGGGCCTCTCGCCCGTGATGGTGCAGCACCTCGAAGGGATCGTGCGGGCGCTGAAGGACGGCGGCATCGCCATCCTGCTGGTCGAGCAGAATCTCTACAGCGCCCTCGCCCACGCGGACACGGTCTCGATCCTCGAGAACGGCCGGATCGTCCACACCGGGAGCCCCGGCGCGCTGCGGGACGACCCCGCCGCGCGCCAGCGCTTCCTCGGCGTGAACTGAGCGCCCCTACGCGCGCATCGCCGCGAGCACGGCCTCCGGCGTGAGGGGCACGCGCCGCACCGGCGCGCCGATCGCGTCGTGGAGCGCGTTGGCGATCGCCGCGGGGACGGGACGCGAGCTGGGCTCGCCCGCCCCGTAGACCTTGGCTCCCGGCTTGTTCCCGATCACGACGATGTCCACGGCGTCCGGCACCTCCGTCATGTCGAGGATCGGGTACGTGATCCAGTCGACCGAGCGCACGCGCGTGGGATCGAAGCGGACCGCCTCGTGCATCGCGCGGCTCATCGACTGCATGAGGTTCGCCTCGATCGTGCCCTGGAGGCTCAGCGGATTCACGACGAAGCCGCAGTCGTGCGCGACCGTGAAGCGGCGCACGCGGTAGCGCCCGCTCGCGGGCTCCACGGCGACCTCGGCCACGACCGCCACCATCGTCCCGTGCCGCGGCGCGTAGGCGAGCCCCTGCCCCACGAGGAGCGAGCCCTCCTTCCGGCGGCGCGGCGCCCCGTGCGGCTGCCAGCCGGCCTTGCGGGCGGCGGCCTCGACCACGGCCTTCTCGCGCGGGTCGCGCAGGTACCGGAGGCGGAACTCGACCGGATCGACTCCCGCGGCGTACGCCACCTCGTCCGCGAACGATTCGGAGGCGAAGCAGCATTGCGGCCCGTCCGGGTCGCGCAGGTGCGCGGTCCTCATGCCCGTGCCGAGCGATTGCTCCCACGGCAGGATGTGGCTCACCTTGCGCTTCGCCGCGAAGGCGTAGCCCTCGTCCGGGAACTTGTGCTCGTCGTGCCCCTTCGGCTTGTAGCCGCCGATGATCTGCGCGGCGAGCGAGTCGCCGGCCACGTCGGTACCGGAGGGCCGGAGCTGCCCCGAGAAGCCGCGCGCCTCGCAATCCCACGCGGCGACGTTGCCGCCCGCGTCGAGGCCCGCGCGCAGGGTGAAGACGGCGGGCGGTCCCTTCGGATCCCAGCCGGTGCCCTCGTGGCGCATGTATTGGACGCGCACCGGCCGCCCGACCGCCTGCGAGAGGATCGCCGCGTCCATCGCGGCGTCGTCCGCATCGTTCATGCCGTACGACCCGGGTCCCGGCATCCAGACGACGCGCACCTTCTCGCGCGGAATCGACAGCATCTCCGCCACCGCCCCGCGCAGCGGATAGGGCTTCTGGCCGCCAGACCACACGATCGCGCCGCCGTCGCGCACGTCCGCCACGGCGCAGCCCGGGCCCATGGAAGCATGCGACTGGAACGGGAACTCGTAGCGCGCCTCGACGCGGCGCGCGGCCGCGGCGAGCGCCGCCTCCACGTCGCCGTGCACGTCCTCGGTCTTGGTCGACTTGGGCTTGCCCGTCCGCAGCGCCTCGTAGAGCGCGTCGTCGCTCTCCCAGTAGAGCGGCGCGGGCCGCGACCACTCGACGGGAAGGGCCTTCGCCGCCGCGATCGCCTGCTCCTCGCGCTCGCACACCACGGCCACGAAGTCGCCTTTCCGGACCACCCGCAGCAGGCCCGGGAGCCGCGCGCCCTCGTCCACCCGCACGATCTTCGCGTGCGCTTCCGGCGGCCGCACCACGCGCGCGTGGAGCATGCCCGGCACGCGCAGGTCCGCGACGTAGCGGTACGTGGCGTCCACCTTCGCGGGGATGTCCATCCGCGGAACCGGCCGGCCCGCCACACGGTAGGCTTTCGGGTCCTTGAGGACCGGCTTCTCCGCGACCTTCACGTTGAACTGCCGGTCGCCGATCAGCTCGCCGTAGCTCACGCGCTTCGACGGGTCCGCGGCCACGAACACCACGCCGTCGCGCACGTCCAGCGCCTCGACGGGCGCACCCAGCCGCTCCGAGGCCATCGCCAGCAACGCCGCGCGGCCCTGCGCCCCCGCCTTGCGCAGCGCCGAGCCGCCCTGCATCACGCCGTTCGACGATCCGGTGCCGCGCTGGTCGACGGTCGCCGCGGTATCGCCCATCACGATGGTCACCCGCTCGACCGGGACGTCGAGCTCCTCGGCCACGATCTGCGCGAAGGAGGTGCCCACGCCCATGCCCGCCTCGATCTTCCCGACCGAGGCCGTGACCGAGCCGTCCGCGCCGATCCGCAGCCACGAGTCGAGCTGGGAGGGATCGACCTTGGCGGGCCATGCGGCGCCGGGCGCCGGGAGCGCCGCCTCGCGGGTCGCCACGCCCGCGCATCCGGGGATCGCGAACGACACGACGAGCGCGCCGCCGCCCTTCAGGAACGCGCGGCGCGACACGCCGCGTTGCGTCACGAGGAATGCGTCCATGGTCAGGCCCTCCTCGCCGCGGCCATGCGCGTGGCCGCGAGCTTCACCGCGCGCAGGATCGCCATGTGCGTTCCGCACCGGCACTTGAGGCCGGAGAGCCCACGGCGGATCTCGTCCTCGCTCGCGTGGGGGTTGGCTTCCAGGAGCGCCGCGGCGGTCATCATCCAGCCGTTGATGCAGTACCCGCATTGCGCGGCCTGCTCGTCGATGAACGCCTGCTGGACCGCGTGGAGCGCCCCGCCTTTCGGCAGGCCCTCGAGCGTCGTCACGCGCTTTCCGCGCGCGGAGGCCACGGGGGTGGCGCACGAGCGGATCGCGGTGCCGTCGAGGTGCACCGTGCATGCGCCGCATTGGCCCAGCCCGCAGCCGAACTTGGGACCGGCGAGGCCCAGGTCGTTCCGCAGCACGTAGAGGAGCGGGGTGTCGGGTTCGGCGCGCACGGCCTCGGCGCGGCCGTTCACGGTCATCGGGATCGTCTCGGACATGGGAGTCGCCTTTCCTGGGGGTCGATCAGATCAAGCGAGGGATACGCGCAGCCGCGCGCCGTCGAGGCCGCGGCCCACCACCGCCAGCGCGCCGGGAGCGGCGCCGGGCGGCCATTCCTTGAGGGTGCGGACGGGCTGCAGCGACGCGCCGACCGCCTGGATCACGGCCGGGCCGTGCCGGCCCTGCACGCCGACCAGGCCCTTCACCCGCAGAACCGCGCCCTCGTTCTCCGCGAGCCACGCGGCCAGGCGCACGCAGAAGCCGGAGAGCTCGACGGGAGCGTCGAAACGGATCGTTTGGACGCGGACGGCATCCGCGGCGGGACCGTCCTCGCCGCCCGCCGCGAGCGCGGCCTCGATTCGCCGCAGCTCGCGTCCCGGCGAGGCCGCCGCGGCCGCCCATATCTCGCGCGCCTCGGTGCTCGAACCTCCACGCACGATCTCGGCGTGCGGATTCAGCCGCGCGAGCGCGGCCACGAGCGTATCCACATCCGCCTGGGTCGCGAGCTCGGTCTTGCCCACGATGAGGACGTCGGCCGCGGCCACCCGCGCGCGCGCCTCCGGCACCTCGAGCGCCGCGAGCCCCTCCGCGGCGTCCACGACCGTCGCCATCCCGAGGAGCGGGAAGCGCTCGTGGAGGCGGCCGTCCGCGGCGAAGTCCTCGAGGAGCGGCGCGGGATGGGCGAGGCCGGAGAGCTCCACGATCACGCGCTCGAATCCCGGCGCGGGGCGCCGCCCGTCGACCAGCGCCTCGAGCGCGCGCGGAAGCTCCGAGCGAGCGTCGCAGCACGCGCAGCCGGCCGCGAGTGTCCGCGTGGCGCCGGCGAGCGCGCCCATGAGGTGCGCGTCGATCGGCGCCTCGCCGGGCTCGTTCACGAGCACGGCCGTGTTCGCGAGCGCGGGGTCGGCGAGCCAGCGCGCGAGGAGCGTGGTCTTGCCGGCGCCGAGCGAGCCGCCCACGAGGAGGAGCGGAAGGGGATCGGTCACCACAGGGCTTCTCCCCGCGCGACGCGCTCGCTCATCTCCTGCTGGAATTCCGGGGAGCCGAAGCCGAACCGCTCGCCGGCGATCTCGTAGAAGAACGGGCGCCCCGTCCGCAGGCTGAGATCGCGCATCCAGTCGAGGAACGCCGCATCCGGGTCGCGGCCCGCCGAGCGCAGCACATACGCTTCGTGCCCGCGCCAGCGCATCGGAATCACTATCACGCCGATCCGGTCCGGGCGGAATTCCTCCGGGAAGGGACTCCCCTCGCGCAGCCATCCGCACACGAAATCGCGGCACGGGGACTGCGGGCGCCGCTCGTAGATGGTGCAGCAATGGTCGCCGCGGAAGTGGCAAGGTTTACCGGGCCGCATCTCGTGGCCCTCGATCACGCCGACCACCCACCCGTCGCAGCACGCGGTGCATTCGCCGCAGCTCCGGCCGCGGGCCGATGCGAGCGGGATCACCGCCCCGTGGCACTTCTTGTACTTGCGGCCGCTGCCGCAGGGGCATGGATCGTTACGCCCGACAGGCATGGCGACGTGCGATTGCAGTGGGAGGCGTCCAGTATACTCGGGGCACTCATCGACGGAACTGCGTTCCTGCATCCAGAACGGCGTCTTCGTGGCGGTCTATCTCGCGGTCCTGCTGTCGTTCCTCCAGGGCATCGCCATGCGCGGCGCGAAGATGCAGGTCTCGCTCGTGGCGCTGGCCGAGGGCGCGAGCTCGTTCCAGGTGGGGCTCATCGGCGCCCTCTTCCCGGTCTTCCCCCTCCTCCTCGCGGTCTACGCCGGCAAGGTCTCGGACCGCATCGGGGTGAAGCCCCCCATCGTCTGGGGATCGCTCGTGATCTCCGCCGGGATCCTGGTGCCGCTCGCATGGCCGGGCATCCCGGGCCTTCTCGCGAGCGCGACCTGCGTGGGCCTGGGCCACATCTTCTTCCACGTGTCGATGCACAACCTCATCGGCGCCTTCGGGGACGGCGTCGCGCGGACGCGGAACTTCGCCACCTTCTCGCTGGGCGCCTCGCTCTCCGCGTTCTTCGGGCCGTCGATGACGGGGTTCTCGATCGACGGCCTGGGATTCCGCCCGACGTACGTCCTCCTCGCAGTCGTGGCGGCGCTTCCGGCCGTGCTGCTGGTGGCGCGCCCGTCCATCGTGCCGCCGCGCGGGGCGCACACGGAGGAGCCGGTGGCGGGCAACGCGCGCGACCTCCTCGCGATCCCCGCGCTGCGGCGCACGCTCATCATGAGCGGCGTGACGCTCACCGGGGTCGAGCTCTTCACGTTCTACTTCCCGGTCTACGGGCGGTCCATCGGGCTCACCGCCTCGGCGATCGGCATCGTGATGAGCAGCTACGCGGTCGCGGCCTTCATCGTGCGGATGGGGATGAGCGAGGCGTCGCGGCGGATGGGCGAGGTGGCGGTGCTCACGGCCTCCCTATTCATGGCGGGCGCCACGTACTTCCTGGTGCCGCTCGTCTCCCACGCGCCGCTCCTCGCGGTGGTGGCCTTCCTCCTGGGGATCGGGCTGGGCTGCGCGCAGCCCCTCACCATCCTCCTCACGTACAACCACGCGCCGCGCGGGCGCTCGGGCGAGGCGCTCGGCATGCGGCTCACGGTGAACAAGCTCACGCAGATCGCGGTCCCGGTGCTCTTCGGCGGGCTGGGTTCCGCATTCGGCCTCGTGCCGGTATTCTGGGCGAACGGAGCGTTCCTGCTGGTGGGCGGGTTCCTGTCGCTCGCGGAGCGGCGCATCGCCGCGGCCCGCACCGCCGGGGGACCGCTCATCGCGGAAGCACAGGAGGAGGAACCATGAGAAAAGGCATCACCGCGGCCTTCGCGGCCGTGCTGGCGGCGGCCTCGGCCGCCGCGCTCGCGCAGTCCGGCGACGCGGCGCACGGCAAGGCGCTCTACGCGAGCCAGATGTGCTGGACGTGCCACGGCACCGAGGGCGAGGGAGGCCCGTACGGGCCGCGCCTGGCCCCGAAGCCCGTGCCCCTCGAAGGGCTCGCGGGCCAGGTGCGCCATCCGCGCTCGTCGATGCCGCCCTACGACGCCGCGTTCGTGAGCGACCGGGACCTGGCCGACATCCACGCGTACCTGGCCTCGATCAAGCCCGGGCCCAAGGCGAGCGACCTCGCGCTCCTGAAGGAATGACCGCATGAGGCTCGCGCGGGCGCTCGCCGCCGGCTTCGCCCTTTCGGCGGCCGCGGCCGGGGCGGCGCCTTCGCTCCCCGAGGGTCCCGGGAAGGCGATCGTCGAGGCGGCCTGCGCCCAGTGCCACGGCCTGGAGACCGTCACGCGCGCGGGATACTCGCGCTCCGAGTGGCGCACGCGCGTGAGCATGATGGTGAACGTGGGCGCCCGGCTCGCGCCCGGGGACGTCGATCCCGTCGTCGACTACCTCGCCCGGAGCTTCCCGGAGCGCGCCGCGCCCGCGCCCGCCATCCTCGCGGGCGATGCGAAGGTCGCCTTCCGCGAATGGACCGTGCCCACCGCGGGATCGCGGCCCCACGATCCGCTCGCCGCGCACGACGGCTCGCTCTGGTACACGGGCCAGTTCGCGAACGTGCTGGGAAGGCTCGATCCCGCGACGGGGCGCATCCGCGAGTTCCGCCTCCCGACGGAGAATTCCGGCCCGCACGGCCTCGTCGAGGATCGCGACGGCAACATCTGGTTCACGGCGAACTTCAAGGGCTATGTCGGGAAGCTCGATCCCGCGACCGGCAAGGTGACCGAGTACCCCATGCCGGACCCCGCGGCGCGCGACCCGCACACGCCGGTCTTCGACGCGGAGGGCATCCTCTGGTTCACCGTGCAGTCGGGCAACTTCGTGGGGCGGCTCGATCCGAAGACCGGGGAGGTGAAGCTCGTCCGCTCGCCCACGCCGCGCTCGCGCCCGTACGGCATGCGCGTGGACGCGCACGGCGTGCCCTGGTTCGTCGAGTTCGGCGCGAACAAGGTGGCGCGCATCGACCCGCGCACGATGGCGATCCGCGAGTACGAGCTCCCGGATCGCGCGAGCCGCCCGCGGCGCATGGCCATCACGGCCGACGGCGCCATCTGGTTCACGGACTACGCGCGCGGCGCGCTGGGCCGGCTCGATCCCGCGACGGGCAAGGTGGCCGAGTGGCCCTCGCCCAGCGGCGGGCGCTCGGAGCCGTACGGGATCCTCGCGGACGGCGACGTCCTCTGGTACAGCGAGTCGGGCGTGAAGCCCAACACGCTCGTGCGCTTCGACCCGCGCGCCGGGAAATTCCAGAGCTGGGCGATCCCGTCCGGCGGCGGCGTCGTGCGCCACATGATGCTGGCGCCCGACGGCAAGCTCGCGCTCGCGTTGAGCGGCGTGGACGGCGTGGCGCTGGTGGAGAAGCGCTAGGCGCCCTGGCAGACCACGTCCACCAGCGCGGGCGATCCCGACTTCACCACCGCCAACGCGCGCCTGAACACGCCCGCCAGCTGCGCGGGATCCGTGACCGGCCCCTCGGCCCACACGCCGTATCCCTGGGCGAGCTTCGCGTAGTCCACGAACGGGTTGTCGATGGTGGTCCCGATGTGCGAGCGGGCCACGTCGCGCTTGTGCACGCCCGCCATCCGCTGGATGTGCATGGTCTCGTGCAGGTAGGCGCGGTTGTTGAACATCACGTAGAGGATCGGGATCCTGTGGTGCGCGGCGGTCCAGAGGACGCCCGGCGAGTAGTTGAGGTCGCCGTCCGGCTGGAAGGTGACCGTGAGGATGCCCTTCGCCTTGTTCGCGAGCGCCACGCCCAGGGAGCCCGGCGCGCAGTAGCCCACGCCTTGCGCGCCCGCGCCGCCGAGGGCCTGGTGGTGCTCGGTGATGCTCCAGAGCGCGCGCGGCGCGCGCAAGCGATCGCTCACCGCGAGGCACCACGGCTCGCCCTTGATCTGCGCCCAGAGCTCCATCGACATCCGCGCGGTCGAGATCGGGCTCGCGTCCCAGCCGACGGCCGCCTCCTCGAGCGCGCGCTTGCGCGACCTGGCGTGCGCGTCCTTGAGCCTCGCGCCCCGCTCCGCGAAGGCGCGCCTGCGCCCGTCGTCCACGAGGCGGCGCACTTCCTCCGTCAGCGCGGGCAGGCTCGCCTCGGCGTCCCCGTTGATCGCGAGGTCCGCCGGGAGGTAGCGCTGGAAGTCCTGGTAGTTGGAATGCAGGAACACGTCCTGCATCGAGATGTTGATGACGCGGGCATCCTTGTTCGCGAAGTGCGTGAGCTTCTTCGACGGGTCCGCGATCGTGTTGAACTGGCCGAAGGGGTCCGCGACCTCGAGGAGCAGCACCACGTCCGCCTCGTGCATGAGGCCGCGCTTGCCCGACTGGTAGAGCGGATGCGTGTTCGGGAAGTTCATGCGGCCGCCCAGGTCCACGACCGGCGCCTGCAGCGCCTCGGCGAGCGCGACCAGGTGCTTCACGCCCTCGGGCGTGCGCGCGCAGCGGTCCGCGATGATCACCGGGTTCTTCGCCGCCACCAGCCACTTCGCGGCCTCCGCGAGCGCCGCCTGGTCGCCCTGGGGCGGGACCGAGTGCGCGAGCTTCGGGATCGTGGGCGAGCCACCGGCCGCCTCCTCCTGCAGGTCCATGTCCGCGGTGATGAGCACCGGCTCCATCGGCGGCGTGGTCGCGATCTTGTACGCGCGCACCGTCGACTCCGCGAAATGCTGGAGCGACATCGGATAGTCGTCCCACTTGAGGAAGTCGCGGGCGATGAGCGCGGGGTCCTGCACCGAGTGGTTCCACTCCGTCCCCGGTCGGCGCTTGGTGATGTCCAGGCCGTTGCCCGCGAACATCACGATCGGCACGCGGTCCACCCACGCGTTGTAGATCGCCATCGTCGCGTGCTGCAGGCCCACGGTGCCGTGCACCGCGACCGCCATGGGCTTCCCCGCGGCCTTCGAGTAGCCGTGCGCCATGGCGACGGCCGCTTCCTCGTGCATGCAGGTGATGAGCTCCGGCGCCTTGTTGCCGCCGTAGTTGATGAGCGACTCGTGGAGGCTGCGGAAGCTCGAGCCCGGGTTCAACGACATGTAGTCGAACCCGAGCGTCTTGATCACGTCCACCATGAAGTCCGAGCCGGGGCGGTCGATCACCTCGAGGCCGACGTGGCCCTTCTTCTCGCCCGCTTCCGCCGCGGGCTTCGCGCCCTTGGGCTTCGCCTCCGCATCGGCGGCGGCCACCACGAGCGGCGCCGCGGCGCTCGCTCCCGCGCTCGCGACCGCGCCCTTCAGGAACGTCCGCCGATCGAGCCCCGGTTTCTTCGCGTCATCCATCGCTCTCGTCCCTCGCGCATGTGCAATTTGCCGCCGGAAAGTCTAACATCGGGATTGGCCGCAGGAACGCCGTTCCACATCGAAGAAAACCCATGACCACACCCATCATCCCCCTCGCGGAGGCGGTCGGCCGTTTCGTGAAGGACGGCCAGACGCTCGCGATGGAAGGCTTCACGCACCTGATCCCGTTCGCGGCGGGCCACGAGGTCATCCGCCAGGGGCGGAAGGACCTCACCCTCGTGCGCATGACGCCGGACATCATCTACGACCAGCTGATCGGCATGGGCTGCGCCGCGGGACTCGTCTTCTCCTGGGGCGGGAATCCCGGCGTGGGCTCGATCCACCGCTTCCGCGACGCGATCGAGAACGCCTGGCCGCGGCCGCTCGCGATCCAGGAGCACAGCCACGCGGACATGGCCGGCCGCTACCAGGCGGGCGCCTCGGGGCTGCCGTTCTCGGTGCTGCGCGGCTACGTGGGGAGCGACCTTCCGAAGCACAACCCGAACATCCGCACGATCGCGTGCCCCTTCACCGGCGAGAAGCTCGCCGCGACGCCCGCGCTCAACCCGGACGTCGCGATCATCCACGCGCAGAAGGCGGACCGCAAAGGCAACGTCCTCATCGAGGGGATCGTGGGGATCCAGAAGGAGGCGGTGCTCGCCTCGCGCGCGGCGATCGCGACCGTGGAGGAGGTCGTGGACGACCTCGCCGCCCCGATGAACGCATGCCTCATCCCGCACTGGGTGCTCTCTGCGGTGTGCCACGTGCCCGACGGCGCGCATCCCAGCTACGCGCACGGCTACTACGGGCGCGACAACGCCTTCTGCAAGGCGTGGGACGGGATCTCGCGCGAGCGGGAGGGCTTCACCGAGTGGATGAAGAAGCACGTGCTGGGCACGAAGGACCACGCCGAATTCCTGCGCTCCGCGGGGATCACCCTGGATTCCCGCCTGCGCGGGCATGACGGACGCGCGGAGGCCGCCCATGCCTGACAACGCGAGCCTGCAGTACAGCGCCACGGAGATCATGACGATCGAGGCGGCGCGGCGGCTGAAGGACGGCATGGTCTGCTTCGTGGGCATCGGCATGCCGTCGGCCGCGGCGAACCTCGCGCGCCTCACGCACGCGCCGGAAGTCGTGCTCATCTACGAATCCGGCACGATCGGCGCGAAGCCGGACGTGCTGCCGCTCTCGATCGGCGACGGCGAGCTCGCGGAGCACGCGGATACGGTCGTCTCGATCCCGGAGATCTTCCGCTACTGGCTCCAGGGCGGGCGCGTGGACGTGGGCTTCCTGGGCGCGGCGCAGGTCGACCGCTTCGGCAACATCAACACCACCGTGATCGGGAACGACTACGCGCACCCGAAGGTGCGGCTCCCGGGCGCGGGAGGGGCGCCGGAGATCGCCTCGAACGCGAAGGAGACCTGGATCATCATCAAGCAGACGAAGCGGAGCTTCGTCCCCAAGCTGGACTTCCTCACCTCCGTGGGCCACCTCACGGGCGGCGATTCGCGCGCGAAGTCGGGCGCGCGCGGCAAGGGGCCCACCGCCGTGATCACGGATCTCGGCGTGATGGCGCCGGACCCGGTCACGCGCGAGCTCACCCTCGTGGCGCTCCACCCCGGCATCGCGGTGGAGCAGGTGCGCGAGGCCACGGGCTGGGATCTCAAGGTGGCGAAGCAGCTCGGCAGGACCGTGGCTCCGGACGCGAAGGAGCTCGCGACCTTGCGCGACCTCCAGGCGCGCACGGCGCGCGCACACGGAAGCCTCGCGAACGAATAAGAAAAAGGGGTCAGATACCTTTTTCGACAGATCGCTCCCTCCGTCAGCGAAAAAGGTATCTGACCCCTTTTTCTAAAAGTAACCTGACCCCATTTCTATCTCTTGCCGGGGTCCTTCACCGCCGGGAAGCGGTCGAACTCGATGTTCCAGTACTCGCCGCCCACCTTCTGCACGCGGCGGATGTAGACCGTCTGCACGATGTCGCGCGTGGCGGGGTCGATCTCGATCGGCCCGCGCGGGCTCGTCATCTTCACGTGCCTGAGGATCTCCATCGCCTTGTCGCCGTCGATCCGGCCGCCGAGCTTCTTCGTGACCTCGGCGATCGCGGCCATGCCGTCGAAGCCGCCCACGGCCATGAAGTTCGGGCGCGGGAGACCGGGCGCGACCTGCCTGAACGCCTGGACGAAGGCCTTGTTCTCGGGCGAGTCGTGCGCGGCGGAATAATGGTGGCTGGTGATGACACCCACGACCGGATCGCCCATCGCATTCAGCACGTCGTCGTCGGTGAGGTCGCCCGTCGCGATCACGCGGATGCCGGCCTGCTTGAGTCCCCGCTCGTCGAAGGCCTTCATGAAGGCGACACTCTGCTCCCCCGACGGCACGAACATGAAGAGCGCATCGGGCTTCGCGTCCTTGATGCGCTGCACGTACGGCGCGAATTCGGGATTGCGAAGCGGCACGCGGACGCTGTCGATCACCTGCCCGCCGTGCTTCGTGAATTCCGCCTTGAACGCATTCT
>Ga0105238_10005019_pt1 | contig 13080 bp, 15 predicted proteins | sample KBSC34metaG_FD_81526 | JGI IMG/M metagenome (GOLD analysis project Ga0105238, IMG submission 81526) | Corn rhizosphere microbial communities from Kellogg Biological Station, Michigan, USA - KBS C3-4 metaG | ecosystem: Host-associated > Plants > Roots > Rhizosphere > Soil | place: Michigan, USA... | reverse complement strand
GGCCCGAACGTCCGCGAGGCCAAGAACCGCCGCGCCGAGATCATCCTGCAGCCGTAATCGCAGGAACCTCGACCGACGAGAATACCGGCGGCGCCGGGGGAAACCCCGGCGCCGCTTTCTTTTTGCCGGCTTGGTGCGGCGAATTGCCGGCGGCGGCCATGCTGGAAAGCGCCGCGGGGCTGGCGTAGGATAGCCACATGTATTGCGAGACAACCCAGGGCATCACCATCACGGTGAAGCCCTATTTCCTCGACGAACAATCCGCCCCCGAGAAGTCCCACTTCGTCTGGGCCTATCACGTCCGGATCGAGAACAATGGCGAGCGGACGGTCCAGCTGCGGAACCGCCATTGGCGGATCACCGATTCGCGGGGCCGGACCCAAGAGGTGCGGGGGGCCGGCGTGGTCGGGGAGCAACCAGTGTTGCGCCCGGGTGACAGTTTTGAATACACCAGCGGCACGCCTCTGCCGACCCCCTCGGGGATCATGACGGGCTCCTATCAGATGGAGGCCAGCGACACGGGCGAGCAGTTCGACGTCAAGATTCCCAGCTTCTCCCTTGACAGTCCCCATCAGCAGGTCAAGTTGAATTGACGGTTCCCGCGGGCGGCAGGTCTCGGTCTCCGAGGCCTGCGGGAGGCCCGCTCACCGGCCCGATTCGACGATTCCCCATCACCCCTACAGGCCGTTTCGCCTGATCGGCCCGTTCTGGAAGGAGCGCGCTTCATGCCCAAGCCCACTGCCAAGAAGCCCCGTTCGCGCGCGCTCGATCGCCGGAGCGACCCGCGGACCACGGCAAAACGCCTCAAGCGCCCGAGTCGCAGCGAGGCGGAGGCGGCGGTGCGCACCCTGATCCAATGGGCCGGCGACGATCCCGACCGCGAAGGGCTGCTGGGCACGCCATCGCGAATCGTGCGCTCCTATGAGGAATTTTGCTCCGGCTATGGCGAGGACCCCGTCGCCAGCCTCCAGCGCACCTTCGAGGAGACCGACGGCTATGACGAGATGGTGGTGCTGCGCGACATCCGCTTCGAGTCGCATTGCGAGCATCACATGGTGCCCATCATCGGCCGCGCCCATATCGCCTATCTGCCGCGCCAGCGGGTCATCGGCATCTCCAAGCTCGCCCGCCTGCTCGAGGTCTACAGCCACCGGCTGCAGATCCAGGAGAAGCTGACGGCCCAGATCGCCAAGACCATCGATCAGGTGCTGCAGCCCAAGGGCGTGGGCGTCATCATCGACGCCTCGCATCAATGCATGACGACCCGGGGCGTGCATAAGCCGGGCATGAGCATGGTGACGAGCCATATGCTCGGCACCTTCCGCTCCGATCCGCGCACGCGGCGCGAGTTCCTGGCCATCATTTCCAATCCCGCCACCACGCAGCTGAGCAACGTATGACCACCTCCCAGCTCGCCGCCAAGCCGACCGCGGCTGCACGCTTCACGCCGCGGGAGATGCTGGCCCGCCTCATCGCCTTCGACACGACCTCGGCCCGCTCCAACATCGCCCTCATCGAATTCGTGCGCGATTATCTGGCGGGGTATGGAATCGAGAGCCGGCTCACCCACGACGACTCCAAGACCAAGGCGAATCTCTATGCCAGCCTCGGGCCTGCGGGCCCGGGCGGCGTGGTGCTCTCGGGCCATACCGATGTGGTGCCGGTGGCGGGACAGCCCTGGACGAGCGATCCCTTCACCCTGACGGAGCGCGGCGACAAGCTCTACGGCCGCGGCACCTCCGACATGAAGGGGTTCATCTCTCTCGTGCTCGCGCTGGTGCCGGAGATGCTGGCGTCCGCGGTGAAGCAGCCGCTCCATATCGCCCTCAGCTATGACGAGGAGATGGGCTGCCTCGGGGCGCCGCGGATGATCGCCGATATTGCCGCCAATCTGCCGAAACCGGCGATCGTCATCGTCGGCGAGCCGACCCGCCTCAAGCTCGGCAACCGGCATAAGGGCTGCTACGGCTTCCAGGTCGAGATCCAGGGCCGCGATGGGCATTCGAGCGCGACCCATCGCGGGGTCAATGCCGTCAGCCATGCCGCGGCGTTCATTGGCTTCCTCGATGGCATTGCCGAGCGCCACCGGCGCGAAGGTCCGTTCGACGATGGCTTCGACCCGCCCTACACCACGCTCAATGTCGGCGAGATCGCGGGCGGCAGCGCGGTGAACATCATTCCGCGCCATTGCCGAATCGGCTGGGAATTCCGCCCGATCCCCGCCGTCAGCCCGGCAAGCGTGATCGGCGAGGTCGAATCCTATTTGGCCGACACGCTGTCGCCACGGCTGGCCGCGCGCGCGCCCGAGGCCAAGGCGGAGATGTGGTCGGATTGCGTGGTGCCGCCGCTGGTGCCCCGTGCCGAGTCGCCGGCCGCCGAGCTGGTCCGCCGCCTGACCGGTGCCAATGAAACGATCGGCCTCGCCTTCGCCACCGAAGCCGGCCAGTTCCAGGAGATCGGCATCGATGCCATCGTCTGCGGGCCGGGCAGCATCGAGCAGGCCCATCAGCCCGACGAATTCATCGAGCTCTCCCAGCTTGCGGAGGGCGAGGCTTTCCTGCGCCGGCTGATTGCCTGGGCGGCGGCGTAGCGGGACGTTGCTTATTGCCCTCTCCGGCTTCGAGGGAAAAAGGAGGCGCGGTAGAGGGAAAGCGCCCTACCGCAGATAGCTCCGCAGATATTGCGGGATGCTCTTCTCCAGGCTCGCGTTCAGATCCTTCATCGTCTGCTCGTTCAGGGTGAACCAGACACGCTCGCGGTCGTTCAGCGTCGCGTCCTGGGCGACGGTCTGGCTGCGGGTCGCCTTGGCCTCGACCGAGGCGGCGACGCGCCCGCTGGGCTCGATGATCTGCAGCTTGACGCCGATGGTGAGGTCGTAGCGCTCCGATTGTGGATTGTTGAAATCGCTGAACATGCCGCCGCTGTCCGGTATGGCGAGATGGGTCTCGATCGCATCGCCTCGCAGCACGGTATAGACCGCGCGGTCGGGCCCGCCGACGGCGATCAGCCGGTCGCGGCCCCATTGGGCGGCCGTGCCCGAGGGCGATACGGGAAAGCTCTGCTCGACATTGGGCGCGGCCAGGGGCGGACGATAGGCATCGACGATATCGACGCGGCTGACCGCCAGGCGGAAGGGCGTGAGATAGGCATAGGTCAGCTTGGGGAATGTACCGCGTGTCGGCGGCGTGTCGCAGCCGGCGAGCAGCCCCGCGACGACCAAGGCGGACAGCAATCGAAGCGCGGTCTTCATCCTCGATTTCCCTCCATCATCATTCCCCGGTCGTCGGCTGCGCGAACCCAGCGAGAGTCTCGGCGTCGAAGCGGTACTGCCGGCTGCAGAACTCGCAGGTGACCAGGGCCTGGCCCTCGGCCTGGAGGGCGGCCAGCTCCGCCTCGGGCATGGCGCGCAGCACCTGCTCCACGCGCTCGCGCGAGCAGCGGCAGCCGGCGATCAGGGGGTGCTTGCGGAAGACGCGCACGCCATCCTCATGGAACAGGCGGAAGAGCAGATCCTCCGGCAGCAGCTTCGCATCGGTCAGCTCGGCGCTGCTGACGCTGGCCATGAAGGCCAGGGCCCGGCGCCAACCGTCCTCGGCCGCCTCGGCCTCCTCGCTGTCCTCGGGCGGGGGCAGGCGCTGGAGCATCAGCGCCCCGATCCGCCAATGACCGTCGATTTCCGAGGCGCCCAACTTGAGGGCGCATTGCAGCTGCTCCGACTGACGGAAATAGTGATGCACGCAATCCGTGAGCGTCGCCCCGGTGAGCTCGACGATGCCCTGATAGCGTTCGGTGAAATCGCCCTGGTCGACGGTGAAGGCGAGGTGGCCGGCACCGAGCAGCCGCGGCACCGAGGCATCCCCCGACGCCGGCAGGCGCGCGGCATCGAACTGGGCATAGCCGCGCAGCGTCCCGCCGCTGCTGACATCGGCCACCATCAGGCGCACCGGCCCGTCGCCGGAGGTCTGAAGCGTAAAGACGCCCTCGTATTTCAGGGCGCCGGCCAGCAAAGCGGCCAGCCCCAGCATCTCGGCCAGGAGGCGGGCGACGAGCGGCGGATAGTCGTGGCGATGCAGGATCTCGTCGGCGAGCGGGCCCAGCCGCGCCAGACGGCCCCGGAGGCCCTGCGCTTCGATCTGGAAAGGCAGGATCAGGTCGTCGTTGATATTCATGCCGGCGGTACTATTGCTTGAGGCACCAATAGAGAATGCCCTTCTGGGCATGGAGGCGGTTCTCGGCCTCGTCCCAGACGGCCGATTGCGGGCCGTCGATCACGCCCGGGGTGACCTCCTCGCCGCGATGGGCCGGCAGGCAATGCATGAAGATGGCGTCCTTCTTGGCCCGCTGCATCAATCGCTCGTCCACCTGGTAGGAGCGCAGCATGTTATGCCGGTCGGCGCTGACCTGACCGCCCATGGAGATCCAGGTATCGGTGACCACGCAATCCGCATCGGCCACGGCGGCCTCGACATCGCTGGTGACGACGATCTTGGCACCCTGGCCGCGTGCCCAATCCACAACGTCCTGGGGCGGGCGCAGTTCCTCCGGGCAGGCGAGGTGGAGCTCGAAGCCGAAACGCTCGGCGGCATGGATCCAGGAAGTCGCCATGTTGTTGCCGTCGCCGCTCCAGGCGATCTTGCGCCCGGCGATCGGCCCCCGATGCTCCTCGAAGGTCATGACATCGGCCATGAGCTGGCAGGGATGGGTGCGGTCGGTGAGCCCGTTGATGACCGGCACCGTCGCATGCTCGGCCATCTCCAGCAGCTTCTCTTCGTCGGTGGTGCGCAGCATGATGACATCGACATAGCGCGACAGCACACGCGCGGTATCGCCCACCGTCTCGCCGCGGCCGAGCTGCGAGCCGTCGCGCTCCAGCACGATGGTCTCCCCGCCCATCTGGCGCATGCCGAGCTCGAAGGAGACGCGGGTCCGGGTCGACGGCTTCTCGAAGATCATGGCCAGCGCCTTGCCCGCCAGCGGGCGCGGATCGCCGTCGGGCGAGCGATGCTGCTTGAAGCCCGTGCCCAGCGCCAGGATGCGGCGCAGTTCCTCTGCTGGCAGCTTGTCGAGATCGAGGAAATGCCGGGCGCTCATGCGGCCACGACAGGCGTGGCCGCTGCGACCTTGTCCAGAATCGCCAGGCCTTCGTCCACCTCGGCCTCGGCGACGATGAGCGGCGGCAGAAGCCGCACCACATTGTCCCCGGCGCCCACGGTCAGCAAGCCGGCGGCGCGCAGCCGGGCGATCATCTCGGTATTGGGCTGACGGCATTTCAGGCCCAGCAGCAGGCCCTCGCCACGGACCTCCTCGAAGGTCTCGGGATGGCGGCGCAGCAGCTCGTCGAGCCCGCGGCGCAGCCGCTGGGCCATCTTCTGCACGCGCTCGAAGAATCCCTTCTCCAGCATCACGTCGAGCACCGCATTGGCCACCGCCATGGCGAGCGGATTGCCACCAAAAGTGCTGCCATGGCTGCCGGGCGTCAGCGCCCGCGCCGCCTTCTCCTTGGCGAGGCAGGCGCCGACGGGAAAGCCGCCGCCCAGCCCCTTGGCCGTCGCCACAATATCGGGCTGGATGCCGGCCCATTCATGGGCGAAGAGCTTGCCCGTGCGGCCCATGCCGCATTGGACCTCGTCGAGGAAGAGCAGCAGGCCATATTCGTCGCAGACGGCGCGCAGGCCTTGCAGATATTCGCGCGAGGCCGGGCGCAGGCCGCCTTCGCCCTGCACCGGCTCGACCAGCACGGCGGCGGTCTCCTCGGTGATGGCGGCGCGCAGCTCGTTCAGATTGTCATAGGCGACATGGTCAAAGCCCTGGACCTCCGGACCGAAGCCGGCCAGATGCTTCTCCTGACCGCCGGCGGCGATGGTCGCCAGGGTCCGGCCGTGGAAGGCACCGCGGCAGCAGAGGATGCGGTAGCGCTTCGGATCGCCGAAATCATCCTGGTATTTGCGCACCATCTTGAGGCCGCATTCGATCGCCTCGGCACCCGAATTGCAGAAGAAGACGCTGTCGGCGAAGCTCGCCGCCACCAGCCGCTCGGCGAGGCGGGTCTGGCCGGGGATCTGGTAGAGATTGGCAGTGTGCCAGAGCTTCTTGGCCTGCTCGGTCAGAGCGGCGACCAGATGGGGATGGGAATGGCCGAGCGCCGTCACCGCGATGCCGGAGGCGAAATCCAGGAAGCGTCGCCCATCGGTCGCGTAGAGATAAGCACCCTCGCCCCGCTCGAAGGCGAGATCGGCCCGCGCATAAGTGGGCATCACCGCGGAAATCATGGTCCTGGCCCTCCAAAAAAGGTCGAGACTATCGGGATTCACCGGCGCGCCGTCAAGGCGCAGCGGCAGATCAGGCCTTGAGCCGCCAGCCGCTCCGCAGGAGCCCATAGAGCAGCCCCGCCAAAGCGATGTCGAGCACCAGGATCAGGAGTGCCCCGGGACCGATGGCCGTCTCGGCATAGCCGGTCATGCCATAGCGCATGCCGTCGATCACGTAATAGAGGGGATTGAGGGCGATCAGCTGCCGCGCCAGCTCGGGCAACCCCACCGTGCTGTAGAACATGCCGGAGAGATAGGAGAAGGGGACCAGGAAATAGGCGAGCAAGGCGGCGTAATGGTCCCAGCGCCGGGCCCAGAGCCCAGCCACTGTCCCCAGGAAGCCCAGCAGCAGGCTGCCGGCGATGAGGAAATAGAAGAAGGCCGCGGGATGGACCGGCAGGATATGGGCGAAGGGCCAGAGGACGGCGGCCGTGGCGACGCCGGAGATGGCGCCCGCGCTCATCGAGGCGCCGGCAAAGGCGGCGAGCCGCTCCCCCGAGGTCAGCGGCGCCATCACCACATCGCCGATCATCCCCTCCAGCTTATCGAACAGGATCGAGACGCAGGCGGCCGAGAAGGCGCGCTCCCCGGCGGCGAACATGATCAGCCCCGGGGCGATGAAATCCGTCAGCGGCAGGCCGGCGACGGTCGTGCCGCTGCCGCTGGCCATGCCGCCGCCCATGGTGCCACCACTCGCCGCCACCGTCAGGATCAGCATGAAGATCAGATTGGCCAGCGCCGGCCCCAGCAGGCTGTCGAGATAGTCCTTCTGCAGCCGCCAGGTCTCGCGGCGGTAGAGGGCAGCCGTGCCGATCCAATTGACCCGCCCGAACCGGCGGGGGCCCAGGGCGGGCCCGATGCTCACGGCCGCAGCTTGTAGCCGATGGCGAACAACCGCCACAGCAGAAGGCCGAGCAGGATATCGGCCGATGTGATGACGATCACCCCGGCGAGGAGCGAGCCATCGGCATGGCCGATGAAGCCGTAGCGGAACCCGTCGATCATGTAGAAGAAGGGGTTGAGATGGGCGATGGTCCGCCAGAGATCCGGCAGGCGCTGGGTGGAATAGAAGGCGCCCGAGAGGAAGGACAGCGGCTGGATGATGAAATTCGTCACCGCCGCCATCTGATCGAACTTGTCGGCCCAGAGCCCCGCCAGAACGCCGATCAGCGAAAGCATCAGCGACGCGCCGATGGCGTGGAAGACGATGAAGAACCAGTCGTGGACATGGATCGGCAGCAGGAAAGAGACCGCCAGGGTCGAGACGAGTCCGACGCAGATGCCGCGGGTGAGGCCGCCCCCGGCGAGCCCCAGGGACAGCTCCAGCGGGCTCAGGGGTGGCATCAAGAGATCGACGATGTTGCCCTGGATCTTGGCGATGACCAGGGAGGAGGAGGTGTTGGCGAAGGCGTTCTGGACCATGGACATCATGACCAGGCCGGGAAACAGGAATTCGGCATAGCCGACGCCGCCCACCTGCTGCACGCTGCGGCCGAGCGCCAAAGTGAAGATCGCCAGGAACAGCAAGGTGGTGACCAGCGGCGACACGAGGGTCTGGGTGAAGACCTTCGCGAAGCGGCGGACTTCCTTGAGATAAAGGGTCCTGAGGCCGAGCCAGTTGACGACGCCGAGACGGCGGGGAGCGAGGGTAAGGGCGGGCTGCATCGGGGCGGCAAACTAGGCCCCCGGCGGGCCGCTTGCAAGCCGCCCGCCCATACCGAAAGACCTAATGCATCAGGGAATCTTGTAGTGCAGCTCGCGCCAGGAAATGATGCCCGTGGCCGTATCCTGGAAGGTGACGCCGGAGGCGCTGGATTTGATGTCCTGCAGGCTGGCCCGCATCAGGAAAGCCCCGCCGCCGGTCAGATTGACGAAGGGGCCGGTGCCGCCGGTGAAGGTGGCCTCGCCGTTGCAGCCCACCAACGGCACCCCGGTGCAGGTCAGGTCCATATAGGCCTGATTGCCCTGGGGACCCGTGAAGACGCATTGGCCGCTGCCCTTCTGGGTGCTGTCCTTGAGATTGATATGGACAACGACGGGGCAGGTCATGCTGCCGGCGTCGACGGGACCCTGGTCGGTGTCGATGTAGAAGCGCCCCGAGAGCAGCCCGATCACGGTCGCGTCATTGACGCCGGTCTTCATGACATGGCCCTGGAGCTGGAAGGTCGAGAAGGCCTTGATCGTCTGATCCTCGGCGGCATGTGCCGCCGGCAGGCAGGGCAGACCGAGAAACATCAAAGCGGCGGCGAGGATGGGAAGGCGGCGCATGAGCGTCATGTTCTTGATCCCCCGGGCTCAGTCGTTCATCCGGATATAGATGGCATCGCCGCCCAGGCTGAGGGCGATGCCCTCGCGTTGCGCCTTGAGCTGCATGACGACGCCCTGCTCGTTCTGAAGCCAGAGCCCGCCATTGTCCGACTGGCCCAGCGTGACGCCCAGGCGTCCCTGGGCATAGGCGCCGGCGAATTGGCTGACGTCCTTGAGGTTGTAGACATTGCCCGTGGCCGTCATGCGCGAGATGCCGAAGCCGCCGACGCCGAGGCCGCCGATGGTGAAGCCATAGGTCTTGCCCTGGAAGAAGAGCGTGCCGCCGCCAAGGCTGCCGCTGCCGATGAAGGCGATCTGGGTCTGCTGGATCTCGACCGTGCCGGAGGGCTTTGCCTCGTCGGCCGCCAGCGGGCGGGCCCCGGCCACGCCCAGCAAGAGGGCGAGGAAGAAGGCGGCGAACCGGCCCCACGGCCGATGCCGGCTTCCAGTGGAAAAGTCACGCATGATTGCCCCCTTTGTCCGCGATCGGCCCATCCCCGGGCCGAGAGCTTCCGCTCGCCGCTACCATAGAGCCGCGCGCCTGCGTTGAACAAGCCCAAGCCGTCCCAGCCCGCGACCAATAAGCCTATGTCATGTCCTTGGCCCCGAGGGTATAAGCGCCCGAACCATGCGCTTTCCCGATCCTGGCAAACGGCCGCTCCTCGCCACCGTCATCGCCCTCGCCGTGATCCGCTTCTCGGTCGTCTATCTCGACCGGCCGGTCGCCCAGGCGATGCGCAGCCTGCCGCTTTGGCTGCGAGACCTGGCGGAATGGGTGACGGGCTTCGGGCGTTCCGACCGCTATCTCATCCCTTTGCTCCTGGTGATCCTGCTGCTGGTCTACGCCTCGCGCTCCCTGGCTGGGGAGCACCGGCGGGCGGTGGCGCGGTTCTGGGCCTGGCGGGGCGGATTCGTCTGGCTGGCCATGGCGCTCTCCGGGCTGCTCAACGATGTGGTGAAGCTTCTTGCCGGTCGGCCGCGGCCCTCGGCGGGGGATGTGGGGAGCGCCCCCTTCACCTTCGACTACGCCTTCCAGTCCTTTCCTTCCGGCCATACGGCCATCGCCTTCGCCTTGGCGTTTTCGCTCGGCATGTTCTGGCCGCGCTGGCGCCTGCCGCTCCTGGTCTTCGCGCTCGCGGTCGCCGCCTCCCGGGTCATCCTCAATGCCCATTATCCCGCCGATGTCATCGGTGGCGCTCTCGTGGCCTGGCTGACCGTCGCCTGGCTGGCGCGCTTCTTCGCCGACCGCCGGCTCGTATTCCAGCCCGATAGCGAAGGCCGCCCCGTACCGCGGCCTCACCCCTAGGCCTCACGCCGCCGTGAGGCTTGGCCCGCCAACCGTGTTTTGTCAGGATGGACGCGAAGACCCCGTCTCGCGCTCCCAAAATCGGAGGATCTCGATGACCATGATCGCGCGTCGCCTGCCCCGCCTGTTGATGGCGGGATTCCTGGCCCTGGCGCTGCCTGCCGCCGCCATGGCCGCGGGCGGCATCACCTCCACGACCGGCAACGGCACCGCCGACTCCGACCTCGATTTGGCCAAGACGGCCATCGCCCAGTTCAAATACGACCAGGCGAAGAAGTATCTCGAGAAGGTGCTGGCGCTGGTCCCGGACAACGCCGATGCGCTGAACCTCATGGGCTTCACCGAGCGCAAGCTGGGCGATCCCCAGGACTCCCTGACCTATTACAACAAGGCCCTGGCGCAGAATCCCAATCATCTCGGCGCCAATGAATATCTGGGAGAGCTCTATCTCGAGATGAAGGACGTCAAGAAGGCCGAGGAACGCCTGGCGGTCTTGCAGCAGGCCTGCGGCGGCACCTGCGAGGAATATCAGGAGCTGAAGGAGAAGATCGAGAAGTTCAAGGTGGCGAGCAACTGATCTTCAGGCCGCGGCGCTGCCGCTGTTGCCGTAGCTTTCCGGCAGGGTCGAGGCGTTCGCCAGGGTGACGATCGCCGTCGGCTCGTCCTGGCCGCGGAGCGTGACCTCGTGGCGGCCGAGGCCTTCGATGTCGAGGCCGGCATGCTCGCCCACGATGGCCGAGAAGACGAGCTCGACCCCGAATTCCTTGGTCAGGGTCTCGAGTCGGCTGGCGGTGTTCACCGTATCGCCGATGGCCGTGAGGGTGGTGGCGCGGGCATAGCCCATCTCGCCCACGATGGCGGGACCGGCATGGATGCCGATGCCGATGCGCAGGGGCTCCTTCAACTCGGGCGCGAGGGAGCGGTTTAGCTCCTGCAGATTGATCGACATCTGCCGTGCCGCGCCGAGCGCGCGCCGGCAGGCATCCTCGCGCCCGCCCCCGATGCCGAAGAGCGCCATGACCCCGTCGCCGATGAATTTATCGAGATGGCCCCCGGCGGCATCCACCGCCATGCCCATGGCGCGGAAATAGCGGTTCAGCAGGAAGACCGTGTCATAGGGCAGGCGCTGATGCGCGAGCTTGGTGAAGGCGCGCAGATCGGCGAAAAGAATGGCGATCTCCTGCTCGCGGCCCTGGAGATAGCCCGCCCTGGCGTGGCTGTCGCGCGAGCTTCCCTGGGTCAGCAAGGGAATGACCTCGACGGGATGGGTCGGCCGCGTCTGGCAGGCGAGCCGCACATTGGGCGGCGCGCCCACGCGCTGCAGCACGCGGCTTTCATTGGCATCGGGTGGCGGCAGGTCTTCGAGCCCAGTCAGGATGCGCACGCGGCAGGTCGAGCAGCGCCCGCGCCCGCCGCAGACCGAGGCATGGGGGATGCGGCCCTGGCGGCTTGCCTCCAGGATCGTGGCGCCGCGCTGGAGCTCGACGCGCTGGCCATCGCCATAGGTGACCAGCACGGCGTTGCGCCGGCGCAGATAATTGCGCAGCTGGCGCGCAGCCAAGACAGCGAGGAGCAGCAGGGCATAGCCCAGCAGGAAATAGCGCCGGGCGGCGTAGAGCCCTGCGGCCTGCGCCGCGCTGGGAAAATGAATCGCGGCCTGGGCCTGCTGGAACCAGCCGGGTTCCCGGTAGAGATAGGCGACCTCGCGGCCGGCCTGCACGAAGCCCAAGAGCGCCAGGACCGGGATCAGCAAAGCGGCGCCGAAAAGATAGGGCTGGGCCGCGGGATACCAGGGCTTCAGCCGCAGCCAGCCCCGCAAGCCGATGCAGCCGTGGAGCCAGGCGGCAAGCAGCGCCAGCACCTGGAGCGCGCCCTCGAAGGGCGCGAAGACCCAGATGACCAGCAGGACATAGTCGTAATTGTCCTCCGTCCCGAACCAGGCATTGGCCAGCCGGGTTCCGACCACATGGATGAAGATCAAGGGCGGGACGACGAAGCCCAGGAGGATCTGGGCCCAGTCGCCGCGGCTGAGGCCGCGGAAGCTTCGGCGCTGGAACATCGCCCAGAGCGCCAGGACGAAATGGGCCAGGATCGCGCCGTAGAGGAGGACGGTGCCCAGCGGGTTGCGCCAGATGGCCAGGAAGACCTCGCGGCCTTCGGCCAGCGCGGCATGGGAGACGAGTCCCATGGCATGGTTCAGGAAATGGCTCGCCACATAGGCGAAAAGGACGAGGCCGCTCGCGAGCCTGATGCGCCGCAGGTTCACCGCCCCTTGCATGGCCGTCCCGTCATAAATGCGGTGGCGGCGAAGCTGTCAGGCCGCCCTGCTTGTGATAATAGACCGGCCATGACGGATTGTAAGACAGATGACTGACCTCTCCGACATCGAGGCCAAGCAACGCCGGCGCGAGGAGCGCCGCGCGCTGCGCCTGCGCGCCTTGGCCGAGGGTCCGCCCTCGCCTTGCATCAGCGTCTGCCAGATCGATGACGCCACGGGCCTGTGCCTGGGCTGCCGGCGCACCATCGACGAGATCCGCGATTGGATCATCATGCCCAAGGAGGAGCGCGAGAAGCTCCTGGAAGCACTCGCCCAGCGGCGCTGACGGCCGGAAGGGAATGGGGGGCCGACGGCTGGGAGGCTGACCGCCGGCCCCGCCGCTTCGCGCCATCAGGGAGGGAGGCGCGCCGCGGAATCGCCCAAGGGCAAACCGATCATGTCACGGCCGGGTTAGCAATTTCCTGCGCCGGGGCGGCCGGCCGTTTCCAGGCTCCGCCTGGCGCAGTCGGCGGCGCCTACAGGGGCGACGCGCCAGCCGCCTCGCGGGCGGCAAGCGGCCGGCGCTGGCGGCCATCGGCGTCGAAATTGCCGGGATCGAGCCAGGCTTCGAAGGCCTCTCGGATCGCCGGCCAGTCCCGATCGATCATGGCATACCAGGCCGTGTCGCGGTTGCGGCCCTTGACGATCATATGCTGGCGGAAGACGCCCTCGAAGGTGAAGCCGAAGCGGATCGCTGCCCGGCGTGAGGGCGCATTCAGGGCGTTGCATTTCCATTCGAACCGCCGGTTGCCCAAGGTTCCGAAGGCATGGCGCGCCATCAGGAAGATCGCCTCGGTGGCCAGGCGGGTGCGCTGCAGGGCGGGGGCCAGCCAGATATGGCC
>Ga0105238_10005015_pt1 | contig 13084 bp, 7 predicted proteins | sample KBSC34metaG_FD_81526 | JGI IMG/M metagenome (GOLD analysis project Ga0105238, IMG submission 81526) | Corn rhizosphere microbial communities from Kellogg Biological Station, Michigan, USA - KBS C3-4 metaG | ecosystem: Host-associated > Plants > Roots > Rhizosphere > Soil | place: Michigan, USA... | reverse complement strand
TCGTTCCGCCGGCGCTCGCGCCGCTCAACGGGCTGGTCGGAACCTATAAGGGCGACCGCGTCGATTACCGTCTCGCGGCACAATATCACCTCACCCAGTCGATCATGGCCTATGCCCAGTTCTCGACGGGCTTCAAAGGCGGCGGCGTCAACCCGCGCCCCTTCTTCCCCGTTCAGGCCCTACCGCACAGTCCCGAGACGCTGCGAGCATGGGAAGTCGGTTTCAAGAGCGACTTTCTGGATCGCAAGATCCGGCTCAACGGCGCTGCATTCCTCAACAAATATAACGACATATTAGTCTCGGTTTCGAGTTGCCCGCTGCCCGGCGCCCCGCCGGCACCATGCGCGTTACCGCTCAACGCCGGCAAGGCCGATGTGAAAGGCTTCGAACTGGAGGCGACGGTGCGGCCGGTGCGCGGCTTCTCGATCGACGCCACCCTGGCCTATCTGCACTTCAAATATACCGCGATCAGCGCAGCCGCGGCGAGCGCGGGCATCGGGCTCGAGGACAAGGGCGTCTATATCTCGCCGTGGCAGTGGAGCGTCGGCGCGCAATATGAACTCGATCTGGGCGGCGGCAACCGGCTCACGCCGCGCCTCGACGTGAGCCATGAGGATGCGTTCAACCGCAACGCGAACAATGTCGACGCCGCCACGCACGGCCGGGATATTTTCGGCCTCGTGCCGGGCCGCACGTTGCTCAACGCCCGGCTGACCTATTCCAGCCCGGATCGGCAGTGGGAAGTCTCGGGCGAGATCCGGAACCTGACCGACAAGCTCTATTACACCGACATTTTCGACAATCGCGGCTCCACCAATTCGATCCAGGGGTCGCCCGGCGAGCCGCGCACGTGGGCGCTGAGCGTCAAGCGCCGCTTCTAGGCCGGGCCGGGGAGGCGGGCGGATGGCCTGAGCCGCCTCCCCGATCTGATGGATCAGGCGCCGAGTGCAAGGAGTAAAGCGTGGCCAGTCATGTCAATGTCGCAGGCTCGCCGCCGGCCGGGCAGCCGGTCGTCGCCGGCCTGCCGATGCCGGAATTCCGGCGCATATCCGTCGAGCCTCTTTCCGGTGCTTGCGGCTGCGAGATAAAGGGTGCCGACCTGAGGGAGCCGCTCGACGACGAATTGCTCGGGGAGATCATGACCGCGTTCGAGCATTTCCTGGTCATCGTCTTTCGCGATCAGGATTTGACGCCGGAGCAGCACAAGGCCTTCTCGCGCCATTTTGGCGAGATTACCGAGCTGCCGCAGGCGCCGACCTATGATGGCCACCGCGACATGCAGGAGGTGAGACGCGAAGCGCACGAGCCGGAAAATGTCGTCCCCTCATTCGAGCATTTCCACACCGACAGCCCGTTCCTGCTCCACCCGCCCAAATGTATCGTCATGCGAGCGCTCGACGTGCCGCGGTGGGGTGGCGATACGGCTTTTTCCAATGCCTATCTCGTCTATGAGCATCTGTCCGACGGCATGAAAGCCCTCCTTGATGGCCTCCAGGTCGTCTATTCCGGCAAGGACATTTGGGCGAAGAATGAGAAGCTCGCGCCCGACAAGAGATTACGCCTGCGCGAGAGCCACGACTTTACGGAAGACGAACTCGAGAGCGTCCATCCAGCGGTACGCGTCCATCCACGGACCGGGCGTAAGGCGCTCTTTGCCACCTCGGCTTATTTCAAACGCTTCGTCGGCTGGAGCGAGGAAGAAAGCCGGGCTTTGCTCAATTATCTGCAGAGCCTTGCGCAGCATCTCCATTATCATTGCCGGGTGAAGTGGCGAAAGGACACGCTGATCGTGTGGGACAATCGCTTCACGCTGCATCGTGGCATCCACGATTTCAAATATGAGCGCCGCCACCTGATCCGCACGACCGTGGTCGGCGAGCGTCCGCTCGGTCCAGGTGCCGTCACGCGATGAAGGTCAGCGCCGCGATCGCGGAAATTCTGCGTCGCGAAGGCGTCGATGTCATATTCGGATACCCGCGCAACGCCGTATTGGAGCAAGCTGCGGAGATCGGCATCCGCACGGTGATCGTGCGCCAGGAGCGTACCGGCGTCCACATGGCCGACGCGCTCTCGCGGCTCACGCGCGGCCGCCGCATGGGCGTCTTCGCCATGCAACATGGTCCCGGCACTGAAAATGCCTATGGCGGCGTCGCCCAGGCCTATTCGGAGAGTGTACCGGTCCTGGTCCTGCCGCAGGGTTATGCCCGGCACCTCATGCACGTGCCCGATAATTACAATGCCAGCCGATCGATGCGCGACGTCACCAAGACCGCCGAGCCGATCCTGCAAGCGAGCGATACGTCCGCGATCATGCGACGGGCCTTCACCGCGCTTCGCAATGGCCGCCGGCGGCCCGCACTCGTCGAGATGCCCTGGGACGTTCTCGGCGAAGAGCTTCCCGGTCCGCTCGATTATACGCCCGTCGTGTCGACACGATCCGGCCCGGATCCAGAGGCGGTCGAGCGCGTCGCGGATATGCTGGTGGCGGCCAGGCGGCTCGTGATCCACGCCGGCCAGGGAGTCCATTGGGCCGAAGCCTATGGCGAGTTGCGGACGCTCGCCGAATTGCTCGCCGCGCCGGTCTCGACCACGCTGGAAGGCAAGAGCGCGTTCGACGAAACGCATCCGCTCGCGCTCGGATCGGGCGGAGCGGCCATTCCGGGGCAATTGCGGCACTTTCTCGATCGGGCCGATCTGATTTTCGCCATCGGTTGCAGCCTCTCGGACACGGCGTTTGGCGTGTCCATGCCCGCCGGCGCGCGCATCGTCCACGCGACGCTCGATCCCGCCGACCTCAACAAGGGCGCGCCCTGCATCGATGCGCTCGTGGGCGATGCGAGGCTCACGCTCGCGATGCTGATCGAGACGTGTCGCGGCCGGCTTTCCACGCCGCGTGATGCCCGCGCGGTCGCGGAGGAGATTGGCCGGGTCGAAAGCGAGTGGCTGGCGAAATGGCGTCCGTTGCTCGAAAGTGCGGAAATGCCGCTCAGCCCCTATCGCGTGCTATGGGCGCTGCAGCAGACGGTCGACGTCGCCAACACCATCATTACGCATGATGCGGGCTCACCGCGGGATCAGCTCACCCCCTATTGGAAGGCCCGCACGCCGATGAGCTATCTTGGATGGGGAAAGTCTACCCAGCTCGGTTACGGGCTTGGCCTCGCCATGGGAGCCAAGCTTGCCTGCCCCGACAAGCTGTGCATCAATGTCTGGGGCGACGCCGCCATCGGTTTTACCGGTATGGATTTCGAGACGGCCGCCCGGGAGCGCTTGCCGATCCTGTCGATCCTGCTCAACAATTCGGCCATGGCGATCGAGCTGAACCAGATGCCGGTGGCAACCGAACGTTTCCGGGCCACGGATATCTCGGGCGACTATGCCGCCTTCGCCCGCGCGCTCGGGGGCTATGGCGAACGGATCAGCGCGCCCGAGGAGATCGTGCCCGCGATCAAGCGCGGCATCGCCGCCACGCAAGCCGGTCAGCCCGCTTTGCTCGAATTCATCACGGCGCAGGAAACCAGGGCGTCACGCCTGTGATCGGCGGCGCCAATCCAGCCGAGGGCGCACGCTCGCCCTGGCCGTGGGCAGCGACATGGCCGCTGGCGCTGTTCACGTTGATCTCCGTGTTCAACTATCTTGATCGATCCTTGCTCGGCCTGGCTTTGCCGGCGATCAAGCGGGAATTCGGGACTTCCGACGCCCTGCTGGGCCTCGCGTCCGGACTGGCTTTCATCCTCTTCTATTCGCTGCTCGGACTTCCGATTGCCTGGCTCGCCGATCGCGCCAACCGGCGCTACATCGTCGCCGCGGGATTGGTCTTCTGGAGCCTCATGACGGCCCTGACGGGCGCCATCGCAAACATCGGGCAACTGGCAACGGTCCGGCTGCTCATGGGCGCGGGAGAAGCCTGCAGTACGGCCCCGTCCAACTCGATGATCGCCGACCTGTTCAGGCCCGATCGGCGCCCGCTGGCGCTCGCCATCTTCGGGACGGCGAGCCCGATCGCCTATATCGTCTTCTTCCCGCTTGCCGGATGGATCGCCCAGCATCACGGCTGGCGGATGATGTTCGTGGCGATGGGGCTGCCCGGCGGCGTCGTGGCGGCATTGCTTCTGCTGACCGTGCGCGAGCCGCAACGCCATTCAGCCGCGCCAGAGCGTCTTGCCATTGGCAGATCGCTGGGTCGCGACCTGCAAGCTTTGTTCGCCAACCCCTGCTTCGCTTGGATCTTTGCCGGCGTCACCCTGATGGGCGCCAACATCTGGGCGGCCGGCGCATGGGCGCCGACCTTCTTCGTCCGCGTCCACCATTTGCAGATAAGCGAAGTGGCGACCATCATCGGCCCGGCGCGGGGCGCGATCGGTATCGCCGGGATCCTGCTCGGCGGCGCGATGATCGATCGGCTGCCGCGTGCCAGCGCCTTTTGGCGGATCGGCATTCCCGCCATCGCCTGTCTGCTGACCGGCCCGGCCGAGGCATTGTTCCTGCTTGGCGGCAGCCGCACGATATGGGTAGTCGGGTTCGCGCTCAGCAGCTTCTTCACGCTCATCCATCAGGCGCCAATCTACGCGGCGGTCGTCACGATCGTCGGCGAACGACGGCGTGCGCTGGCTATAGCCGTCATATTGCTGGGCGCGGGATTGATCGGCAATGCGGCCGGGCCGAGCGCCGTCGGCCTGCTCACCGACATTCTCACACCGCGCTTCGGAGAGACCGCGATCCGCTATTCGATGTTGCTAATCGCCGCCACGCCGATGCTCGCCGCCGTCTGTTTCTGGCGTGCGGCGGCGCTCTATGCCGCCCCCACGCGACGCTTGGCCGACCCCTCGCTGGAAACGATCTGAGGATCGTTGGGCCGCTGGATCGCCAAGGATCCGCCGTCGCGCGACGCCGGCCCGGCCTTATGTACGCACGCAAATTAGCGACCGCTCGACCGCTTCCTTTCGTCCGGCGCGGCGACGGACACGCCGGCCTGGGTCTGCACGACGGGCATCATCATGCCGTCGGGACGGTAGCGGAGATATTCAACCGTCACCGCCCGGCGGCCAATCGCGCCGTTCAAATCTCCCACCGCCAACGTCGCATTGTGCAGGAACACATACCAATTGCCCTTGAACTGCACGATGCCGGGATGGATCGTGAAGCTATATTTGCCTGATCCGGTCAGTTCGCCGCGATAGGTCCATGGCCCCCTGATCGAAGGTGCCGTCGCATAAGAAACCTTCTCGTCACGATGGGTCGCCCGGTCGAGCGACGCGTAGGTCAGATAATAGAGGCTGCCCCGCTTGTGCAGCCACGGCCCTTCCTCGAAATGCGGCGGCGTTATCTCGGTGATCGCGCCGTCAATCTCGGTCATGCTAGGCTTGAGCTTGGCGATGTAACATTGGCGATTGCCCCAGGCGATCCAGGTGGTGCCATCATCGTCGGTCAAGACGGTCGGGTCGATGTCTTCCCAGCTATGCGTGCCTTTGGGCGTCATTTCGTTGACGATCAGCGCCGATCCCTTGGCGTCGATGAACGGCCCGGTCGGGCTGCCCGAAACGGCGACCGCGATCGCCTTGCCCGGATGCGTTTCGTCATGCTCGACTGCGGCGTAGAACCAGTATTTGCCGTTCTTGCGAATGACCTGCGAGGCCCAGGCGTCCTTCTTCGCCCACTTGAAATCGGCCACGTTCATGATCGGCCCGTGATCGGTCCAATGTTTCATGTCCGCGGTCGAGTAGACGAGCCACTCGCGCATGTTGAACATCTCGTCGCGCTGGGCTTCGTCATGCCCGACATAGAGGTATAGCCGGTCGCCCACGACGAGCGGCGCGGGATCTGCCGTGAACTTGTCGCGTATGATCGGGTTCGAACCAGCCGGCGCGGGCGGTGCCGCCTCCGCCGGGCTCACGAGGAGCCCGCCGGCCAACAGCAGCGCAATCAGACGGGACATATTGCAACTCCTGCCGTTTGGGCGCTTACTAATCGGCCGCGTGTTAACGTCAACATCGCGAGGCTCGGCCGGGCCGATGCCGGCCTGCAGCGCGCAAAACGTGGCACGCTCGCCGGGGCAAATCCGGGAATGATCGTTGCGTCGGGCGCGTAATGTTTTAGTCCCGGCGCGGAACGAAGCGGCGGAGGAGCGCAATGAGGAAGAATGCCCGGCGGCCACGCGGCGCAACCATCATCGACGTGGCGGTGAAAGCCGGCGTATCGCCAATGACCGTTTCACGCGTGATCAACGGCCGGACAGGGGTGGCGGTCGAGACGCGCGCCGCGGTCGACGCGGCGATCCGCGCGCTCGGCTACACGCCCAACGTCGCGGCACGCAGCCTTGTGACCTCCGCCGAGCTCAAGATCGGCGTGATCTACTCCAACCCAAGCTCCGCCTTCATGAGCGAGTTCCTGACCGGCGTATTCGAGGAGGGTTCGATCCGGGGCGCCCGCCTCGTCCTGCTCAAGGGCGAGGCCGGCTGCCCCCCTTCGCCCGCCGCTGTCGACAATCTCATCGCGTCGGGTATTTCGGGGGTGATTCTGGCCCCGCCGCTGGGCGAATCCCCACCAGTCCTCAAAGTGTTGCGCAAGGCCGGCCTGCCGATGGCGGCGGTGGGCGCCCATGCCGCCGCAGACGCGATCTGCGTCAGGATCGACGATCGCCGCGCTGCCTACGAAATGACCCGTGACCTGATCGCGTTGGGACATCGCCGGCTCGGCTTCATCGTCGGTAATCCGAACCAGGCAGCCAGCGCGGAACGGCTTGCCGGCTTCTACGCGGCGGTGCGCGAAGCGGGCGACGTCCACACGGCTATCGTCCAGGGCGATTTCAGCTTCGCGTCGGGGCTCACTGCCGGCGAGCAACTGCTCGATGCTTCTCCCGCCCCGACCGCCATCTTTGCCAGCAACGACGATATGGCGGCCGCCGTGGTGTCGGTCGCGCATCGCCGCCAACTCGATGTCCCGAGCGAGCTCACCGTTGTCGGGTTCGACGATACGACCGCGGCCGTGATGCTGTGGCCGCCACTGACCACGGTGCATCAGCCGGTGCACAAGCTTGCGGCGGAAGCGCTTGGCCTGCTCGTGGCCGAGATTGGTGGTCATGACCGCGCGGCCGGCGAACAGGTCGACCGCGTGCTCGATTACGAGATCACGAAAAGACAGTCTACCGCCCCCCCACGAGGGACGGCGCAGGCGTAACGTCGCGCCGCTCCGAGGGCTTACTCCCGGACTCCGCGTTCTCGGCGGCCGCCCGCTGCCTCCGCCGATGGGCGTGAAACAGACTCTCATCGGTTGAGAGCTGGATGGACGGCTTAGGCTGATTTCAGCGCAAGCGGCCCAAGGTCTAGTCGCGCCCCTCGTAACGGAAGAAGGCGAAGTCGGCGGGCGTGGCGCCGCCGGACACGTCCTGACAGGCCATGCCGACAAAGGCACCGGTGAAGTTGGGCAGCCCGGGCAAGGACGCCTCATCGGATAGGATGCTCGCGTCGAGCGTCGTCGGCAGCTCGCGCCAAGCTTCCTGACCGTCGCCGCGCCAGGCGAACCGCAGCGCATCCAGGTCGACCTCGGCGCGAAGTTCGATCGCGCCCTCGGGCAGGCTCTCCGCCACCACCGTCATGGCGCATCCGCCCTCATCCGGCGAAGCGGTCATCAATTGCATTTGCCGCGCCGCGCCATCCCGCGTCACGTGCAGATAGTGGAACTTGGTGCTGTTATAGTAGCAGATCAGGCCGGCCGCTTGCTGGAAGTCCGCCGGCTCAAACTCCAGACGCGTCGTCGCCGAGTAGCGGAAATGCTGCTGTCTGCGCGCGACCAAGGCCTGGCAAAACTGGCTTCCGACCGTTTCGCGCCCATAGAGACGCAGATGGCCCGGCCGCGCCGTCAGGCTGAACAGATCCTCGGGATAGGGCGTGCGCAGCCATTGCAGCTCGGGCGGGAGCGCCGTCTCCTCAAAGCCGCCGTCCCATTCCGGCTCCCGCCATGGTGCGGGCGCCAAGGCCGGCAGCATGGGTGTGGGATCGGGCATCGCGTCGATCGTCAGGCTGCTCAGCCAGCCGTCCTCGCGCCACCGCATCGGCTGCAGCGCGGTCTCCCGCCCGAGTACGCAGCGCTCGCGCCCGGGAAGCGGCCGGCCGCACAAATAGGCTATCCAGGTCGTGCCGTCTTCCAGCTCGACCAGGTCGCCATGGCCGGCCCGCGCCAGCAGGACGTCGCGCCGCCCGTGCGAGGTCAGCACGGCGCCGTCGGGGTGGAGTTCATAGGGCCCGAACAGGCTGCGCGACCGCGCCATGACCACCGCGTGGTGCCAGCCGGTCCCGCCTTCGGCCACCAGCAGGTGATACCAGCCGTCGCGCTTGTAGACGTGAGGCGCCTCGGTAAAGCCGCGCTCGGTTCCTTTGAAGATGAGCCGCCGGGCGCCGACCAGCCTGCCCGTCCGTCGATCCAGTTCCTGCGCGACGATGCCCGCGAAGCGTTCGTGCGCCGGACGATGGTCCCACAGCATGTTGAGCAGCCAGCTGCGCCCGTCATCGTCGTGGAACAGGGCAGGATCGAACCCGCTGCTATTGAGGTAGACCGGATCCGACCATTCTCCGTCGATCCGGTCGCATGTTACGAGATAATTGTGAAAGTCGCGCAGCGACACCCCGCTCGCGCCATGGAGCGTCGATTGGCCGATGCGCTTCACGTCTGTGTAGAGCAGCCAGAAGCGTCCGTCCGCGTAGCTGATGTCCGGTGCCCAGATCCCACCGGAATCTGGATCCCCGCGCATGTCGAGCTGGGACGGCCGCACCAGCGGCCGCGCCGCCAGTCGCCAGTGGATCAGATCCCGACTGTGGTGGATCTGCACGCCCGGAAACCATTCAAAGGTAGAGGTCGCGATGAAGAAATCGTCACCCACGCGGGTGATCGATGGATCGGGGTTGAAGCCGCGGATGATGGGATTGTGAAAGCGCGTCATCTGGGTTTGCGAACCAATGTCCAGAGCAAGGCCGCACCAACAAGGTCGAGCAGGCCCAGTACGATGAAGAAGGGGCCGTAGCCGACCTGGTCGACCATGCGCCCAAGAACGAGGGTGAAGAGCAGGATACCGAGGTTTCCGGCCAGCCCCGCCATGCCGGCGACGGTGGCGACCTCGTCGCGGCGAAACAGATCGGATGCCATCGTGATGACGGTTACCGACAGCGTCTGGTGCGCGAACCCGCCGAGGCAGAGCAGCGCAATGGCGACGTACGGGTTCGCGGCGACGCCCACGAGCGTCATGCCGGTCATCAGCAGCGCACCCAGCGTGAAGGCCCAGCGGCGGGCATTGATCAGGTCGATGCCGCGCCGCTGCAGATAGGCGACCAGCGCGGGCCCGAACAGGCAGCCAACGTCGGCGGCAAGGAATGGCAACCATGCGAACAACGCGATCTGCGTGAGATCGAAGCCGCGAACGCGCACCAAATAGAGCGGCATCCAGAAGGAAAGCATCCCCCATACGGGGTCGGCCAGCATCCGCGGCAGCGCAATGCCCCACAGCTCGCGACGGCGCAGTAATTGAAGCGGCCGGGTACGCTCGCCGCGCGTGGCCAGGCGTGCCTCCTGGCCTTCCTCGATATAACTGCGCTCCTTTTCACCGATCCGGCGGTGAAGCGCTGGCGCCCGATACCAGACCAGCCACGCCAGGCACCAGACGAGGCCAAGCACCCCTGTGACGACGAAGGCCAGGCGCCAGCTTTGCGTCACGACCGCCCACGCGACCAAGGGCGGCGCGAACACCGCACCAAAAGATGCGCCGATATTGTAGATGCCGCCCGCCACGCCGCGCTCGCGGGCCGGGAACCATTCGGCGATGAGCTTCTGGCCCGCCGGCTGGGCCGATCCTTCGGCAATTCCCAACGCGAACCGCAGCCCGGCGAATGAGAACCAGCCCTGCGCCAGAACATGCGCGATCGTAATGAGCGACCACAGCGCAGCGCAGATCGCGAAACCGAGCCGCAGCCCCACGCCGTCGAGCAGATAGCCGATCATCGGCTGGAACATGACGCCAACCTGGAACGCGCTGGTGATCCACGAATATTGTTCACTGGAGATCGCTTGCTCACTGAGAATTGTCGGCGCAGCGACCCCGAGCACCGCGCGCGCAAGATAGTTCAGCACCATCGCGCCCACGAAAAGCCCGATTATGGTCCATCTCACAAAAGGAACGGCAGTGGAGCGCACTACTCCTTGCCCTGCTCTATTCTGAAAACTGCATCAACTCCCATTCAGATAACGTTATCTTTCTTGAGGACCAAGGAAGTTCATGCGCCCACAGGACCATATGTATTTGATCAACGCGACCATAGCTCACTTGCCTTCCGGGGCGCGACTGCGCTCCTGGCGATCTTAAGTCAGACTATTGACTCATGTCAACAAGCGCCCTACCCCTGGTTTTGGTAACGTTATCGGCGGCCGTTGGCCACGGGTAAGGACATCTAACGCGTCAGGCACAAGGACGCTTAGCGACAGAGGAGGTCAAGGATGAACGGAAGGGGTGTTACCTGTTCGGCGTCGAAGCACGCATCCAGCGGGGCGACATGTGACGACAGGCTCGGAACGATCCGAGAGGGGCGGGGCGCGAAGCGGATACTTGGCGATTCTGGCCGTAGCAGCATCGTGATCAATCAACTGCGCGACCGCGCGTTTCGCTCCGTCAGCCTCTTTGCCCTGATTTCGTCGCTGGCCGCCGCGCCGGCACTCGCGCAGACGGCAGCGACCGCTGGCACGGCGGCGCCTCCCCCAAGCGACCGGGCGGGCGAGGCAGCCACCGCTGCTGAAATCGTCGTCACGGGCTCGCGCATTCAATCGAGCGGCTTCGCGGCCCCGACGCCCACCACCGTGCTGGGCGAGGCCCAACTCCAGGCCAACGCGCAGCCGAACCTGTTCACCACCGTCGCGCAGCTTCCCTCGCTGCAGGGATCGAGCGGCACCACGACGCTCACGTTCAGCACGTCGAGCGGCCAGCAGGGCCTGAGCTCCTTCTCGCTGCGCGGCCTGGGGACGATCCGCACGCTGACGCTGATCGACTCGCAACGCGTCGTTGGCGCTTATTATACGGGCGTAACCGACGTCAGCCTGTTCCCGCAGCTGTTGATCAAGCGCGTCGACGTTGTGAATGGCGGCGCGTCCGCCTCTTACGGCTCCGATGCGGTCGGCGGCGTGGTGAACTTCATCACCGACACCCATTTCGAAGGCATCAAAGGCAACGTCCAGGGCGGCATCACCACCTATGGCGACGACAAGCAGGGGCTTGGCCAACTCGCGGTCGGACGCAGCTTCCTCGAAGGGCGCCTGCACGTGGTCGCCAGCGGCGAATATGCCAAGGAACAGGGTGTCGGATCGGGCGATTTCGGGCTCGATCTCGCCGGCAGCCGCCATTGGTTCACGCAGACGACGATGATCAACCGCAACGTCAAAGACGACGGCTTTCCGCAATATGTGATGCGCGACTATGCGCAGCCGTACAATTTCACCAAATACGGCCTGATCAGCGCCGGCCCGCTCCAGGGGACCGCATTCGACAAGAACGGCAATCCGTTCCAGTTCCAATATGGCTCGAACGGCGTTCCGTCGAAGGCCGCCAATGGCGCGGTCATCGGCTGCTTTCCGGGCTTCTGCGTCGGCGGCGATCTGTCGGGCAACACCGATTCCGGCCGCCAACTCCAATCGGCCATCTCGCGCCTGACCGGCTATGGCAGGGTCGGCTTCGACTTTGCCGACAATAACGAGGTCTATGTCAGCTATAATGCCGGTCAGGTGAAAACCCACAACCAGCCCGTCAATGGCCAGAACCGGACCAACCTGACGATCCAGTGCGCCAACCCGTTCGTGCCGGCCTCGATCAAGGCGCAATGCACGACGGCGGGAATCACCAGCTTCCTGTTCGGCACGCCCAACACCAATCTGCCGAACACGCGGGTCGATACGGACCGTCGCCAGTATCGCGTCGTCGCCGGCCTGAAGGGCAAGTTCGACGTCTTCGACTCCAACTGGAGCTATGACGCCTATTACGAGCGCGGCATCAACCATACGGCCGTCGACGTCAGCAACATCTCGCTGACTCCGCGCTACCTCGCGGCGATCAACGCGACCACGCTCAGCGGTCAGATCGTCTGCGCCGATGCCACGGCGCGCGCCAGCGGCTGCCAGCCGCTCAACATCATCGGCGGCGCGCCAGCGTCCGATGCGACGCTGGCCTATGTCCAGCCCAAAAAGGGTCCGTTCCAGCGGATGCGGATCACGCAGGACGTCGCGAGCCTGAACTTTTCCGGCACCCCGTTTGATCTTTGGGCGGGGCCATTGTCCGTTGCGTTCGGTGGAGAATATCGCAAGGAATTCTATACCGTGCGGGCCGATCCCTATGGGGCCGGCGTGAGCGCCATCAGTCCCAATTCGACGGACTATCCCGCCGATCCGCTGCTCAATACAGTCAACGGCAGCAATTGGTATGCCGGGAATTATAAGAACGGGCATGGCAAATATAGTGTGAAGGAGGCGTTCCTCGAATTCGACGTCCCGCTGTTCAACAACGACACGATGGGCCGCGCCAACATCAATGCCGCAGCGCGTATCACCAACTATAGCACGTCAGGCACGATCTGGGCGTGGAAGGTGGGCGGTACGTGGAATACGCCGATCGAAGGCCTGCGCCTGCGCGGTGTGATCTCGCGTGATGTGCGCGCACCCAATCTGTCCGAACTCTTCGCGGCTCCCGTTACCACCACCCTGCCGAACTTCCTCGATCCGGTGAGCGGCAAAAATGTCGTCGCTATCCAGAGTACTGTCGGCAACCCGAACCTGACGCCTGAGACTGCCCGGAATACCGAACTGGGCGTGGTTCTCGCCAATCCGTCCTGGTTGCCGGGATTCAGCGTCTCGTTCGATTATTATGACATCAAGGTGAAGGATGTCGTTTCGAGCTTGGGTGCGGCGCAGATCGTCGATCTGTGCTTCCGCAACATCCTGCCGCAAGTCTGCAGCGCCTATAATCTGAACGCCCCCAACGGCGCTAACTTTATCAATGTTCAGTCGTTCAACCTGGCGTCGATCAAGACCAGCGGCTTCGATATCGAGGCTAGCTACCAAT
>Ga0105238_10005008_pt1 | contig 13095 bp, 27 predicted proteins | sample KBSC34metaG_FD_81526 | JGI IMG/M metagenome (GOLD analysis project Ga0105238, IMG submission 81526) | Corn rhizosphere microbial communities from Kellogg Biological Station, Michigan, USA - KBS C3-4 metaG | ecosystem: Host-associated > Plants > Roots > Rhizosphere > Soil | place: Michigan, USA... | reverse complement strand
GCTGGTGAGCGTCACGCTATGCATTTGCCGCATCCCGGACGTTTCTGCCGTGCCGCCAGTTAGGGTTTTTCGTGCCCCGCACGTCAGCCTGCCGACCCTTGCGCACCATGTCGTCCGAGTTGTCCTGATGCGTTCCCGCAAACAGGTGGTAGGGGTTAACACAGCGCCGATTGTCGCACCGGTGACAGACAAGAAGATCGCTTATGTCTTTCCGGTAATGCATCTTGAATGAGAGGCGGTGCACCAGCACTTCGCTATTGGCCTCGATCCGGCCATAACCTTCGCTGTCAATGTATCCCGTCCACTCTATGCATCCGTTGGGGCGTTGCGCAGTCTGCCGCTGAAAACGTTCCCAAACTGGGACAGCCCCTTTCGCCACCGTGTGGCAGGAGCGGTTGCAATTGCGACGCGCCATCCAGTCGCGAAGCTGCTCATGGGGACCCTGCTTAAGCGGCTCGCCGCAACCAACGCACCTCTTTTCGATATGCATTTTGCGCGAGTTGACACAGGGGGTGCCATCTTTCCGGAGGCCAGTTGTTCTAGGCATGTTGGGATTCCCAAAGATGCTTATGGGGCGAGGCCGCTGCATATTGTTTGGCCGCCAGGACCAGATCCACGCCCCAAGTTCGTTCCCACGTTTTGGCGCCGTATTGATGATAGAGGCGATGCGCTTCCGAACAGGCTGGAACGGCGTGAAAATCGGCGACCTTAAGCCCCATTGATTTCCCGCCAGCATGATCGACATGCATGGCTTCCATCCGGCCTTCGCACGCGTGCCCGTGGCGTCCCTCAAGTATACAGGGGCGGCCCCTAAGCCATTTCAGGTGGCTCGGGTAACGGCGCGCTTCGTCAGCCTTGTGGCTGTTGCGCTTCCGGGGTGCGAAGGCGGACCGGGTGAGCATCAGCTAACCCGATGCTCGTAAGCGGGATCGCCGAGGCCAAACGGCACTTGATCCTCTTCAAGATCGTCCTGCCGCTCAGCGCGCCGCGCTGGCGCACCCTGGGACCCGTCAGCCTGCCGCCGCTCCCACTCGACTTCGTTTACCCGAACCTCAAATTGGGTCTTCCCCTCATAGCTGCCAATCGACAGCTCGCCGGTCACGAAAACCTTGACGCCCTTGAGGAGATACTGAGCGATTTTCTCGCCCCGGTCGCCCCAGACGTTGCAGCGATACCAGTTGGTTGATTTGTTATCGCCCCAGCCTTGCTGCACGCCCACGTTGAAGGCCGTAACCTTGTCGCCCTTCTGGGTTTGACGGGTGACGGCATCGGAGCCGATGTTGCCCGATATGGTGCATAGCTGCATTACCCTGCATTCCTTCTTGCTACAGCGGACAGTCCGCTTTCGAATTGATCCCGCTCCTTCTCGAAGCGGCGCCGGTCGATGTCGTTCAGGCCATCGATCAAGTTTTCATTGGTGGCGCACCAAGCCGTAAGGCCCTTGAGCGTCTCGCATTCCTTCATGGAGCGAACGAGCGCACCGAACATGCCTTCGTCAGCGCCAACGAGAGAGGCCTTGGCGTCGGCAATCTGGCCCTTGACGCCACGCTTGTCCGCGCCGTCGCCGTTCCACCACACTGGCAGATAGCGTTCGCATTGCGCCAACTCGGCTGCGTTCTCGGCCTCAAGTGCCTCGATCTCCGCGACGGACTGTGCGGCGAGCAGCTTGTTTACGAACGATCGCATTCCGGCTTGCAGTGCGGACTTGCTCGCGAACGGCCCCTCAAGCTTTTCACGAAGGGCGGGCTCTTCCGGTCCCGCCGCCTCGTTGCCGTGCCTGTCGTTCACAGGCGCCCGTACAGCCGCGTTTCCGTCGTCATCCTCCGGACACACCCCGAAAGCCGTCATGAGGCTATAGCGCCGCGCGTAGGTCAGTGCCGACCCATACCCCTGCGCATCCTGCTTGCCAGCGGGGACGAACAGCTTGCCGAAGCTCATTTGTTCGCCGCTTTCGTGGCAGACCTGAGTTTCGATGCAGACGCCGCCCTGTTGCTCATGGGTAAGCTGGACGTAGAACAGGCCGTGATTGATCAGCGCGGGCTTGATCGCCTCGGATACGCTGGACAGGTCCGCGTATTTCGATTTGAACGCTGGGTTGTTACTGTCTTTGGTAGCTCCCTCGATTTCGGGGAACGCCTTGGCCATGGCTGCGAACAGCTTATTCATGGGAAGATCCTTGACCCGTGCGCGCCGCAGCAAGCGCAGAGGGGTCGCTAGCCGTTGATGCTGCGGCGGCGGGGGGACGGGTGGCGTATGCCCAGATGCCCACAAGGAGCAGGGCCATGGCGAAACCGGATGCGATATTGGCGGTGAGGCCCATTGCACGGGGAGCCCATGCAAGCGCGTCGAACCCATGCGCCTGATGGTCGCCGAATGGCCGAGACCGAAGGGCTCGGGGCGTAGCCCGACCAGCAGGTTGCCGCGAAGCGGTCGCCCAAAGATCCATCTCGATCTTCGCGGGCCTCTGCACAGCCACATCCTGCCAATCTAATGGGGGCCTGTTCATGAGTTGGTTTCCTCAACCTTCAGAGGACGAAGCGCGCGCATAGAGGCGGTGAAATTGCTGTAGGCCTTAGGGAGGTGGCAGAAGCGGTCTGACTTCCACCCGAACCCATCCTCAGCCCACGCGGCGGGGCATGAAATTATCAATCCATTGGTTGGAGAGAGGTTGAGGACGCGATACATTGCGCCTTCCCGCAATCGAGACACAGCTTTGAGGTGGCGCTCTGTGTTTTTTCTTGCGCTTGCATCGACGCACACAACTACATCGCCAATTTTAAAGTCGGCCATTTCTCGCCTCCCTATTCTTCCTCCAACGCCCTTCTATGGCTGCCATTTCAGCGCTCTCAGGCGTTCTGTTTGAGATCATTTCACGAAGGGTTTCTGCTGAGGTAAGCAGATTATGAAGTGCGTCAGGGATGCTCTTGGGCGCATCCGCTATGCGGACCGGGCTCTTGCCTACGGCTACGCCGCTACGCGTCGTATCGCTCCGCGCTGCGATCCCTTGCGCGTACATCACGCCGCCAAGCTCTTTGGCATGGCGTCTTTTTCGAGCGTCTTTTTGAAGCCGAAATTGCCCGCCGTATGGAATGCCACCACACCCTCTGGCTTCATAAAACCGGGCGCAGCGGCGGACCCCGTCATTGCGAGATTCGCTAGAGCGCTCTCGACTGCATCGGTAGAAAAAGGGCCACGATATAACGTAGGCACAACGTGACAGCAGGAAGGTCGCTCGTCTTCCCAACGCGACACATTGAAAAGGGAGAAGCGGCGCTCGGTCAGCCCGTAATTGCGTTGGATTCCAAGGCCCCACCACTCGCCGAAGTGTCGCCCCTCGCCAAGCATCGCCAGATCGTCAGCATTCTTTGCGACCCAGCCGGCAAAACCATAATTATCGTCCCCCGGAATAATCCAGCGCGTGCGGGAGCCTGCGTAAAACAAGAGATTACCCACCACCGCGACAAGCGGCGTGTTGGTTGGCATAATCTCTCCATCGGCAAGCACGCGGATACAGACCTGTGCGTTCGTACCGTCCAGCTTTTCGGTGACGATCATTTCACGCGACAGGCGCGGCATCTTTGGAAAGTCAGCAAAGTCCACGAAAGCTCTCCCTTGCGAAAGCGATTGAAGCGCCGTAAGGCGGCGAGACGCAGAGCGGCTCGATCGAAGACGAAAGCGCGGTGCGACTTGTCGCATTCGCCATGAATACTTGTCTCAACTAACCCTCCCACTAACCATAGAGTTGGAACGGGCGTTGGAGATGGCGGTGTCACAGATGTTTGCTGCGATCTTCGCCAAGGCTTGGATTGTGCCGAAGTGATCGAGTTTGCCCGAAAGCATCTCCGCGCGGATATTTGAGCCTTCCGGATAGAATGCCGCAGCAGCATCCCGATCAGCCTGAGTAACCGTACTCATGCCGACACCTGTGCAGCCACGGCGCGATTGATCTCGCGATCGACAATCCCGGCAATTTTCATCGCCACAGGATTGACGTTTGGCACCTTGGCGCTAAGCCCGAGAAGTGTTCCGGGATCGACCACCAGCGCGGCGGACAAGCCCCACACCGCATTGACCGTTGGGTTGACCGAGCGCCCTTGCTCCATCTCCCAGACGTGCGATTTGGTGAGCCCAGCCGCGTCCGCCACCTGTTGCAGCGACATGTCGCGCAGTTCGCGCAGGAGCTTTATGCGCGTTCCAAGCGCCACGCCGTCGAAGCGCACGGCACTCATGCAGCCTCTCCCAAATGGATAAGGCTGGTATGGCTCTCACGCTGGAAACCAATGCAGACGAACCGCTTGCTCCCTGCGTCGATCATAGCGCCAGCACGGGCCAGTTCTTCGATCTGAGCATCAGTCGCCTTGGGATATTCCCGGCGCATTGCTGTGCGGTAGTGGTCCTTATCTGCACCAGTGGGCCAGATTAGGAGCGGGTAGCCGCGATCCTGTGCGGTGGGTGCGAAGCCGCTCATGACTTGGACCTTTCGGCCAGCATGGCGTCGGCAGCGTCGTAGGCGGCCTTCGACATATCCGCCCAACCCATGATCATGTCGCCGTCGTCCAGTGCGATTGACGACATGCCCGCCAGCGCCTGCCCCGCGAACCAATCGCGTAGGGTCATGCCTGCATAGAGGCCGACGCCAGCCATGTTGGGGAAAGCTGGAGGATTTTCAGGCCCGCTCATGCCAGCCCTCCCTTCGACAGCGCTACCATTTCATTGTTTTCGGTGTTGAGGGCTTCGAGGGCGGATGCGTGGGCCTGTTCGGAGCGGGCGATAAGGTCTTTGGCCGCATTCAGGCGGTCAACCTGGTTCTTGCCCATGCCCGCGCTGTGGCGGACCGCGTCTACATACCGGACCAGCCCCTTGAGGGCTTCCAGCAGTTCTGCGTTCGTCGGCTGTGTCGCCATCGTATCACTCCCAATTACCGAAGTAGGCGTGGCCTTCCTTCGATGTTGGGAGCGGTATGTGCGACTATCGCACCTTAGTCAAGCGAAAATCGCACATAAATCGCACGTGGCGATTTTTATGGGACCTGGCAATGCCCGGCGCGGGCGAGGGCGATGTAGAAGCGGGCCAACTCAAGCGCCGCCTTACGCCTTTCCGCTAACGCGAGGTCATAATCTGGAGGGGTGATGCCGTGCTGGCGAAACTCAGAAAACTGTGACGACACCAAACTGCTAACGGCATCATGACAGCCACCCATAGTGGCCTCCGCGACCTCGTTGATAGAATCGGGGCCGCCAGCAAGCCGCATCCCCCATCGGGATACACAGGCGTCAACCTTCTGCTCCCAAGCTGTGCTATCGTTCCCCAACTTAAGCGACTGCTCAAGTGACATAGGTGTGATGCAGATATTGTTGTTGGGCCTCTGTTGGCAGCCAACCAGAAAGAGAAGAATCAAAGGCGCCGCGCGAACCATACGGGCCTCCCTAATATAGTCGCTTCAGTTTCTTCGACCTCATAAGCTGTATAGCGTTCGTTCGCGGAGAATATTCTGTACCACCCGCGCTTATGCGGCACTCTCTCGACCAGTTTTACCACATAGCCGTCGCCATCCCACAGCGCGAATGAACCCGGCTGCCGTGGATCGCGATCCCGCTTGTCCGCCAGGATTTGGTCTCCATGAAGAAAGTCGGGAAACATGCTGTCACCCCGCACATCAATAAGTACGAAGTCCTCGGGATGTCCGCGCAGTTCCTCTTCAATTAGGCGCCGGGGTAGGCGGGCCACGGCGCGATCCCCTTCTCCCGTACCGCCACCACCCATGCCCGCATAGGACGGCATAACGTCTACAGAGACGTAATCCCCGATCAGCCCTTCCTCTTCGTCGGCCAAAGGGCGTGTTCGGCGCACCGCCTCTACCTCACCGGCCTCACGCTCAGCTTCCTCGACCAGCGCTCTTAGCGGTCCGATCTCAGTTGCCTTTATCGATCGCTTGCCGGCCACCAATTTCGTGGCGGTAGTGCGGTCACGACCGATCACCTCCGCGATCTTGTCATGCGGCACAGCAAAGCGCTTCAGCGCCTCAACGATTTCCCCCGGCTCCATCAAAACGCTTGTGCGATTTTCGCGCCCGCACGGGAAGTGCGATTGCCGCACGCATTTTACTTGCAAATGGTGCGTTAATCGCACATGGTGGTCGTCGCGATGAAAAGCGTCTTTCAAAAGATGGGTGGTATCCGCCCAATGGCCGCCAAGCTCGGCGTGCCCTCTTCCACTGTGAAGAGCTGGCATGCCAAGCGTGAAATCCCTCTTTGGCGTCAACGCGCCGTGCTCGATGCAGCCAAGAGTCACGGAGTGGCGCTAACCTCTGACGAGGTGGCGAACGTACTGCCTGACGAGCCTGAAACCGAACAGGCCGCAGCATGACCCAATGCTTCCTCCGCCAGACGCGTGCGATCGGTCATCGCCAATGGCTGACGACTGAAACACCGCTGCGCTTCATTCCCATTCCAGATCACGGGCGCCCCCCTGCTCGTGAGCCCGCGCGGGGAGCCTCCACTACCCGCGCGGGTGACTCTTCAGGGTGTCCCGCGTGAGCGAGGACAACGACTTCTGGGACACTGACCCCCGCCAGCGCGGTCAAAGCAGTCTCGCCTTCATCGCCTTCATGGGTTGGCTGATCTGCCTCCCATTCGATCTGTGCGCGAGCCTTCGACGCGGCGCGCACGGCGATGACGGCAGCGAGCATTCCAGCGCTCTGGAAGGTGCTTGGGTATCTCATCACGGAGACGTGTCTAAATGATGCAGCGCAGCAATGTATTGCGTGTCAACGCAGTCGAGGAACAAGAGGCTTATCGGTCCGCCGTCGCCGAAATCCTGCGCAATGTGCAGAATGATCACGGCACGACGCTGCTCGAAATATCGGAGCGGATCGATGTTTCACTGGGCACGATAAGCAACGCAGCAAACAAGCGCGCCGACCTTAACCCGATCTATCTCAACCGCATAGGCAGGGCATACGGCGTTCACTCGCTTGATCCCTATCTGGCGCTTGCTGGTGGCCGCGCCGTGGCCCGCGAGCCCGATCCATCGGCGGATATTCTTCCGCTCACCAACCTCGTGTCGTTCCGCATTTCGTCGGCTCGCTCTCCCGGATCGCCCGGAGGCCCGCGCGAATTGCTCAAGGAACGTCTCGACTACCTGCCAGACCTCAAGCGCCTCGTTCGCGAAGGCCAGGCCCTCATTTGCCAGATCGAACGGGAAAGGGACGCAGCATGATCGATCTATTCCATCTCATTGAAGACGCGTTCGCCATCGTGCGCAAGCCGAAGGGCATCTATGTCCAAGCAAAGCTATATCACCGCGCGGGCGTCGTCTACGTCGCCTATGGCAGCGGGTTTGTTCGCCTTGGCCAGAAGTTCGGCGAAAGCTGGGGCACGTCTCACCCTGACATCAAGGTTCTGGATTACGGCGGCCCCGGCGTCGAGCCGCAACAGGACCCGGTTTATCTCGCGTCCCGTACGCGCCGCATTCGCGCGGTGTCGTGATGGACGCCCTTCTAGCCAAGCTGGCAGAGTCGCCGATTGTCACGGCTGAGCGCGCCAGCAAGATATTCCTTCCCAAGGGAAGGCGCCCTGTAAAGCGCGGAGCTAAGGCGGATTATTACGATGGCGTAAGCGCACCGAAAATCGCCCGGTCCGAAGTCGAGAAGCGCAAGGTCGATGCCTTCAGCGCCAAGATCGTGGCCGTTCTCGATTACTACGCAACCACAGCCGTTCCGTTCGACCGCATCGCTGCGCACACCAAGCTGACGGTCGAGCAGGTCACGGAATCCATGGCGCGCCGGGGTCGTGCGTCATGATCATCTACATCACCCTAGCCTATGGTCTGATCGTCACTGCTGGAGCGGCAGCGGTTTATCTCCTGATGCGTGGAGAGCACGCGCGAGCTGAGACTTATGCCGAACAGTTGCGGGGCATGAACAGCGCATTTCGATCCGCGCAGGATAGAGCGGCGCACTACGCGCGGTATTTTGCCGATGCCCAAGACCAACTGTACCGGATTAAGCGCGCTCGCCACGATTCCGCTAAGCACGCCCGTGCCGCACAAATAGCCCAACGCAAAGCCCAGGTCCTCGCAAAGGCAGCCGAGCTTCAGGTCGATCGGATCGCAGCATGAACGTCGTTCATGCTGCGCCTCGCGCCCGCACAAGCTCAGAGCAAGTGACCCGCATTGCGAGGGCGTGCAAATATATCAAGGTCGATGCCGAGATCGCGAGCATCTTCGCCGTTCCTGTCGAACTGGTAGCTGATATCCGTTCCAGCCTGCCCCCGCCTCGTGCGGAACACCCTGTCTCGGGCGTATCGGACAGCACTTATTATCTGGACGAGCAGACCAAGCGCCACTCCGCCGAAGCGGCCTCCAAGGCATTGCTTGAGTGCCTAATTCGTTACGGCCTCAACCACGATAGCGATCTAGGCATGGGTTACGAGCCCTTCATGGCCCGCGCCCGTGAATTGGGGCTGGTCGCTAAGAATCATGGCGACCCCCAATTTATGGGGTCATTAGGTAGCCCGGTTTTGACATCGGGTGACTTTGCATGAACGCGCCTTGGGTAGCTCCGGCTCCAGAATTGGTGATTGTCACTGTTGACGGAGCGCCCGTGGCGAAAGGTCGTGCCCGCGTAACGACACGAGGCAGGTTCGCCCGCGTCTACACACCGGCCAAAACACGCCGCTATGAGGATTTGGTACGCTGCGAAGCCGTCGCGGTGATGCAGGATCGACCGCCCGTATTGGACGCCGTGACCCTGTGCGTAACGGCTTATGTTACCATGCCGAAGTCATTGAGCCGCAAGAGGCGCGCTGACGCCATAGACGGCATCCTGAAGCCCACGACGCGGCCTGATGCGGATAATTACGCCAAGGCTGCTCTGGATGGCTGCAACGGCATTCTGTTTAAGGACGATAGCCAGGTCACGGACCTGATCGTCCGCAAGCGTTATTCGGATCGCCCTCGGATGGTGATCGTCATGGAAATCGAGGATGCTGCGTGAGCAATCCGTGGCTGAAATTCTACCCGCGCGATTGGCGTGGGGATCAAGCCCTTCGGGCCGTATCGCTGTCTGCGCGCGGTCTGTGGATGGAGATGCTGTGCGTCATGCATGAAGCATCGCCTTATGGCCACCTTGTCCTTGGTGGCCACGCCGTGAGTAACGACGTTCTTGCCCGTATGGCGGGGACTGGCGTGGACGAGGTCTCAGCGTTGCTGATCGAACTCGAAAGCGCGGGTGTTCTCAGCCGCACGCGAAAAGGCGTCGTCTACTCACGGCGAATGGTTAAGGACCGAAACCGCGCGGAAAAAGGCCGAAAGGCAGTATCTAAGCGGTGGGCGCAAGGCGCGGAAAACCTTGATGAAAAACCGCAACCTAATAGGTCTCCTAATAGGAAGCCTATTACTCAGAAGCCAGAAGCCAGAAGCCAGAATAAAAAGAGAGAGGGTAAACCTCTCTCCAAAAATGGCGTGCCTGATTGGCTTCCTCGGATGGAATGGGATGGGTTTGTCGCCATGAGGGCGAAAATCAAAAAACCCCTGACCGACCGAGCGGCTGTGATGGTGATGCGAACGCTCTCCGAGTTGCGCGATCACGGCCATGATCCCGGCGCTGTCCTAGACCAATCCACCATGCACTGCTGGCAAGACCTGTACCCGATCAAGGAAGGGCAACTGACGGCGGTTGGGGGTGACGGATGGTAGCGCTGGAGATCGGCAAGCACACTTGCCCCGAGTGTTCCCATGCTCGGCACAAAAAACGGGAACGCTGCCTCAGCGTGTTCGAGGTCGATGGCGGAAAGGCATGGCTTTGCCACAATTGCGGATGGAGTGGATCTGATGTTGCACGATCGGCACAAGACCTGGCTGGACGCACGGGGCATCGATCCGATCCTCGCCGAGAAATTTGGGCTCGAAACGACGAGCGCAGGCGGCGCCAATTGGCTGACCGTTCCGTATGTCGAGCGGGGCCAAGTGGTGAACCACAAGTGGCGGCTGACGGGCGAGAAGAAGCACAAGATGGACGAGGGCGCTCCGCTCGTTCTGTGGAACCACGACGTGCTGTTGTCGGACGAGGTTCGCAACGGAGCCCCGGTGATAATCACGGAGGGGGAGTGGGACGCCCTGACGGCAATCCGTTGCGGGTTCAGGCACGCAATATCGGTTCCGAACGGAGCCCCACAGGACGAGAGCGAGAATCCTTTCGAGGAACGGCGCTACCAGTGCATCCAGCGGTCGCGTGACCTGATCGACCGGGTGAAAACATTCATCCTGGCAACGGATGACGACGAGCCAGGGCGAGTTCTGGCGGCTGACCTTGCGCGGCTGCTTGGGCCAGAGCGGTGCAAATTCGTCCGCTATGCCGCTGACTGCAAGGACCTGAACGAGGTTCTGGTAATGCACGGCGCAGAGACCGTGATGGCGTGTCTCAACGATGCGAAGCCCTATCCGGTGAAGGGCTATTACCGCATGTCGGACTTCCCCGATCCGCCTTCGGTAACGTCGGTTGAGATCGGGATGACCGGCATGGAACAGGTGTTCAAGCTTGTCCCCGGCAGCTTCAGCGTAATCACCGGATATGCCGGCAGAGGCAAGACATCGCTGACACTGGTCATGATGGCGAAGCTTCTCAAGCAGGGCGTGCCGATGACGCTCGCCAGCTTTGAGACGCAAGCGCGGCCGATATTGGAACGTCGCATGCGGGCTGCGATCTACGAGGTTCCTGAATTTTCGCCGCAGTGCCTACGGCCCGGGCCCGCTGATGATCTGATGGAGCGAAAGCTTGGAATCATCGCGCAGACGCCTGAAAATGAGGACACCGAAATGGACCTCGATTACCTGCTGGAACTGGCGAAGGTCTCGGTCCTGCGCGACGGCAGCCGGCTGCTTGTCATCGATCCCTGGAACGAGATCGAGCATAAGCGCGCGAGTGACGAGAGCGAGACGGATTATATCGGCCGCGCCATCCGATCGCTGAAGCGTTTCGCACGTCTGTACGACTGTGCTGTTTGGCTGGTCGCTCATCCTCGCTCGCCGCGCATGGACGGCAAGCTGAAGATTCCGACGCTGTATGACATCAGTGGATCGGCGAATTTCGCGAACAAGGCGGATTACGGGATCGTGATCCACCGCGAGGATTTGCGCGGCACTCGCGTCATCTTTCGGGTGAACAAGGTCCGCATGGGCCTGCCCGGTCGCTGCGATGAACTGGTCTACGACTGGAAAGAGCAAATCAGCGGCTACGAACTATGCCGGGATCAGGCAGCATGACCCAATCCATACGCGAGAAAGCCCATATCGAACGCGCCAAGGCGCTGCCCGCCGGCTGCAATGCCCCTCCCGTGGCCGGCGGGCTACTTTGTGCAAGGAGTGAGTAGGTGACACCGAAGCAAGAGCAGTTCGTTCGGGAATACCTGATCGATCTGAATGCGACACAGGCTGCGATAAGGGCCGGGTATAGCGCGGACACGGCTTATTCAATCGGCCACGAGAACCTGAGCAAACCTGAAATTGCCGAGGCAATCGCTGCGGCACAGGCCGAACGTGCGGCACGGACCGCCGTGACTGCTGATCGCGTGTTGAACGAGCTCGCCTTGATTGGCTTCTCGAATATGCGGGATTATCTCAGCATCACTCCCGAGGGAGAGCCATTCGTTGACCTGTCGGCCCTGAGCCGCGAGCAGGCGGCAGCGATCAATGAAGTTACGGTTGAGGACTTCAAGGACGGGCGCGGAGAGGATGCGCGCGACGTTCGCCGTGTTAAGTTCAAGCTGTCTGATAAGCGCGCGGCCTTGGTCGATATGGGCCGTCATCTTGGCATGTTCACCGACAAGGTTGAGCACAGCGTTGCGGGCACTCTGGCAGAATGGCTTGGTGATCGCGGGTGAGCGTTGAGACGGCCTTTCTGGCGGAGCTTGCACGACGCTTCCCCGATAAGCTGTCACGCCTGCGTGGTGGCTTCTACGACATCAAGGACAAGCAGGGTAAAAAGGTGCCGTTCCGCATGAACGAGCATCAGGAACGCTTCATCATCGATCGGCACGGGATGGATGTCGTGCTTAAGGCTCGTCAGCTTGGTTTTACGACCGTAATTCAGTTAGACATGTTGGACGACTGCCTATTCACGTCGAACCTGTCAGCTGGCGTCATCGCTCACAATCTGGTCGATGCGAAGGCGTTCTTTCGCGACAAGATCAAGTTCGCCTACGACAATCTACCAGAGCCATTTCGCAAGATACGTGCGGCCGAGAACGATAGCGCGGAGAGCCTGCGCTTCAACAATGGGTCGAGCATCCGCGTCGGTGTATCCCTGCGTTCTGGCACACTCCAGCGGTTGCATGTCTCAGAGTACGGCAAGCTGTGCGCGAAATATCCGGATCGCGCGACAGAGGTGAAGACCGGCGCGTTCAACACCGTGGCGATTGGCCAAAATATCACGGTTGAATCGACCGCAGAGGGCAGGGCAGGCGAGTTTCACGACATGGTGAAGAAGGCTCGTCATATGGAAGAAGAAAAGCGCGATCTGACACCGCTCGACTTCAAATTCCACTTCACCGCATGGTGGGAGGATGCCGGGAATGTGCTTGACGCCAACGTTGTTGAGACAGCCGAAATGCAGGAGTATTTCGACCAGATCGAGGCGCATGATTGGCTTCGCAAGCGTGGCGTGAAGCTCACCCGCGAACAGCGTGCCTGGTATGTGAAGAAAGACGAGCAGCAGGGCGACAAGATGAAGCAGGAGCATCCGTCGCATCCTGATGAGGCATTCGAAGCGAGCGTTGAGGGCGCATACTTCGGTCCGCAGATGAAGAAGGTTCGCAGCGAGGGGCGCATCTGTCGCATCCCGATCCTTGGCATACCGGTCTATACGACATGGGATCTGGGTGTTGGCGATGCGATGGCTATCACGTTCTGGCAGGATGTCGGCATGGAGCGCCGTGCGATCGACTATCTGGAAAACAGCGGTGAGGGTTTCGATTTCTACGCGACCGAGCTGGGCAAGAAGGGCTATAACTACAGCGAGCATTACATGCCCCACGATGCCGAGCATCGTAAGCTTGGCCGGGACGCGAAGAGTGCCAAGCAGCACGCGGAGGAGGCCGG